>Ga0164290_1001460_pt1 | contig 33775 bp, 33 predicted proteins | sample Micstemetagenome_FD_108782 | JGI IMG/M metagenome (GOLD analysis project Ga0164290, IMG submission 108782) | Contaminated culture microbial community from soil near Moab, Utah, USA - Microcoleus steenstrupii SON62 (Illumina Assembly) | ecosystem: Environmental > Terrestrial > Soil > Soil crust...
CCGGTAAGTTGCGTTTGCACAAAGTTTTACCAATCTCTCTGTTCCAGCATGCTTCTATTCTGAAACGTCTTTTCACTACCGAAACCAAAGAAGATAAGAAGCTATTGAAAGAGATGATCCGCAATGTTGACCCTAAATTTATTCGCTGGGCCATGAATGCAGTGCTAACATGGGATTGTACCGAGCCGCCACAAGATTTTTATCATATCCATGGTACAAAGGATGAAATTTTACCCCTCCGGTTTACAAAACCAACACATACAATTGTAAAAGGCGGTCACCTGATGGTAATGAATCGGGCAAAGGAAATTAATCAGATACTTACACAGATTTTATCTCATTAGCTAACTCGATCGTTGTAGTAAAACCTGTATAGTTTCAGGAGTTTGCTGTTGCAAGATGATTTCACAGTCCTTACAAAGTTCGCTTAGTAATTGTTGGTTATAATGCCTGATGGTAAGGAGTGTTAAATCCCTGGCTAGCTGTACATCAAAATAAGGCGAAGCATGATGGGCCAGGCTATCTACTTTCTCAGCATGTTCATCTACAACACACAATAAACTGATAGCTGCATTTTGCGTAAGGTTAGGTTTGAACTTTAACTCTTCAAACATTTCATATAGTCTTGCGGTTAACCCTTCACCTACAAAAGAAAAATCTTTCGAGTTTAATTGCATCAACACCTGATTATATTTATAAACGATGATAGGAGGAAGGCGGTTGACATTTTTGTTATGAATGATAGTTCCTTCTGCATCAGGCTTGATAAACGATTTTACATAAAGTGGAATGTTTTTGTTTTGTAAAGGCTTTATGGTCTTAGGGTGAATAACCTGTGCACCATAGTAAGCCATCTCAATCACCTCTTTATAATTTAGTTCCTTTATCCATTGTGCATCTTTGTATTGTTTAGGATCTGCGTTCATTACACCTTGCACATCTTTCCAAATGGTTTGACTTTCTGCATCCAGTATATTGGCAAAGATGGCTGCGGTATAATCACTGCCTTCCCTGCCCAAAGTGGTGCTTTCATTTTCGTCTGTTGCACCAATAAAGCCCTGGGTTAATACAATATTGGTTGCGCTGATTAAAGGAAGGATTTGCTCATTAACCTTACCTGATGTGATGCTCCAATCAATCCTTGCATCGCGAAAGTTATCATCTGTACGGATAATATCCCGAACGTCAACCCAACGATTTTGGATGCCTGCTTCATTTAAATAATTACTCACAATAGTGGTAGATAATAATTCGCCAACACAAACCACCTGGTCATAGTAATAGTCAAAGTCTCTGACAGGTTTATCATGTAGCAACCATTCTATTTCGGTAAAAAAATCGGAGAGTTCAGTGGTTGAGGTGTTAAGTTGTTGAGCGATGTTCAGATGTTCTTGTTTGATGCCTTCAAACAGCCGCAAAGCTTCCTCTTTATTGCTGGCATAAAAGGCTTCTACCACTTTTTCCAGTGCATTTGTTGTTTTGCCCATTGCCGAAATAACCACCAGCAATTTTTCATTATTGTATTGCTTCAATATATCACCAACATTCCTGATCCTGTCTATTGTGCTAACCGAAGCACCACCAAATTTGAAAACTTTCATAGCCGCAAGTTAACCACCATTTCTGCACCAATAAATGCGGTTGCAGTAAATAAGAGCTGTTAAATAAGCTAAAAAATTGGCTGCATATACCAGCCCTTCTATCAATTTGAATCTGCCGGGCAAAATAATAAGAGCGGCATAACGTTATTCAGCACGTTACATTACATTTACGCACCAAAAGAAGAATATCTATGTTCCACCTGCTTCAGGCACAACTTACAGACTCCGTAAACCAGGCTACACAAGCTGCTTCTGCTAATTCAGGTAAGATCAGTTTAGGTGATCTATTGATGATGGGCGGATTCCTGATGATCCCATTATTGCTTTTGTTTCTGATCACTATCTACATGTTTTTTGAACGTCTCATTGCCATTCGTAAAGCATCCAAGCTGGAAGGCAACTTTATGAATATTATTCGCGACCATATTGTTAATGGTAATGTTAGTGCCGACCGCAGCTTTGCCAAAAACATGAATAACCCTGTGGCCCGTATCATTGATAAAGGCATACAGCGTATTGGTAAGCCTATCGAAAATATTGAACGCAGCATGGAGAATGTAGGTAAACTGGAGTTGTACAATATGGAAAGAAATCTTTCCGTGCTTTCCCTGATTGCCGGCATTGCGCCTATGTTTGGTTTCCTGGGTACTATTGTAGGTATGTTCCAGTTGTTTTACAGCCTGGCATCCGTTGCCGATTTTAATATTCAAACCATGGCTAATGGTATCTATACTAAAATGATCACATCGGCAGTTGGTTTGATCATTGGTTTGATTGCGTACATCGGCCACAATTATTTAACCACGCAGGTTGATAAAACTGCTAATCGTATGGAAGCAGCCAGCTCGGAGTTCCTGGATATTTTGCAAGAACCAACGAGATAACGAAATAGAATTTGAAATTCTGAAATACGAAAAATGAATATCAGAAGAAAATTAAGAGCTCACGGTGAAATTCATACAGGTCCACTGAATGATATTCTGTTTATCCTGTTGCTTTTCTTTTTGATCCTTTCCACATTGGCAAACCCAAATTTGGTTAAAGTAAATAACCCCAAAGGGGATAAGGATACAAAAGCCAAACAGAACATTATTGTTTCAATTGATAAAGACCATAATTTTTTTATTGGACAAAGTAAGGTAGAGTATGCAATGCTGGATAGTTTACTAAAGCTGCAGATTGAAAATGCAAGGAAATATATTGATACGCCTTCAGTAGTTGTGAATGCCGATACCATTGCTTACTATGGCGAAGTATATCGCATCATGACATTGGCAAAAAGAAACAATGCTAAAGTGATGGCATTGGTCAAATAGCGACCCATCCTCTCACTTTGACGGACCATCAATACACAGCCTTTACTCATTTGATTACTTATCATAAGATCGAAAAGCACTCTAGTGGTAGAGTGCTTTTGTTATTTAAAGAATGATTCTGCAAGCAAGGTTTGTGCTGTTGCTAAGCCCCTTCACTGGTGGGGTTTGGGGAGGCCTTAACCATTCTATCTTTTCCCTGCATGTCTTTTTTAATTTCAATGTGATAACCTTCTTTCTCAAAAAGCGTTTTTATTTCATTCCCCAAGTTCTCATGTATCTCCATGTAAATTGCGCCACCTGTATATAATCTGTGCTTAGCAAAGTCTACAATCGCTTTGTAAAAAAGGAGCGGATCGTTGTTATCTACAAAGAGTGCTGTATGCGGTTCATATTGTACTACATTGGGCCGCATTTCTTCTTTGTCTTTTAGAGGTACATAAGGTGGATTACTTACAATAACATCTACTGATGGCAGGTGCTTTTGCTGAGCCCTGTCTAAATAATCAACCGACTGAAAATCTACTCTGATATCAAGCTCAGAGCCATTTCGCCTGGCTACATTTAAAGCCCTGTCGCTAATATCACAACCCCACACTTCCGCTTTAGGCATTGCTTTCTTTAAAGCAAGAGCAATACAGCCACTACCTGTTCCTACATCCAGTATCTTAAGTTGCCGTGTAACATCTGCATCTGTAGGTGCTTTATCAAAAACAGGCAGGCCGGAAGCTTTCACATCTTTAATAATCCATTCTACTAATTCCTCTGTTTCAGGCCGGGGTATCAATACATCTTTATCCACATACAATTCCATCCCATAAAACCAGGCTTTATTAGTGATGTATTGAATGGGTTCATGTGTTTTTAAGCGATTAATGGTATCATCTGCTTTTTGCTGTTGTGCAGGCTCCAGTGTTTTCTCCTTGTGCAATAGCCTGTCGCTTTTTGTGAAACCGGTAATTTGTTCTATGGCAATAGCTGCAATATTGCCTGCTTCCTGCTCGTCATAAACATCTTTTATTGCTTCCTTAATGTATCGTTCCGCCTCGTACAGTTTCATACATCAAACTTACCGCTTGTTAGTTATTTTTGCCCCTTTGCTTTTTAAGTGAACCTGCACGAAACATACATGCACCGTTGTCTTCAGTTGGCCCGCCTTGCTGAAGGAAGAGTGACTCCAAACCCAATGGTAGGTGCTGTGTTGGTGTATGGTGACCGGATAATTGGTGAAGGTTATCACAAGGAATATGGTGGGGCGCATGCAGAGGTTCATTGCATCAGGTCCGTAAAAGTAGATGACCAACATTTTATTCCAGCTTCCACACTTTATGTATCGCTGGAGCCCTGTGCACATTTTGGCAAAACGCCTCCCTGTGTCGATCTGATCGTCGAGCATCAGATAAAGAAAGTGGTGATTGGCTGCCGTGATCCTTTTGCACAAGTGAATGGAAAAGGCATTAAAAACCTGAAAGCTGCAAACATTGATGTAACAGTTGGTGTATTGGAAAAAGAATGTGTTGAATTGAACAAGCGTTTCTTTTTGTTCAACACAGAGCACCAGCCATACATTATTTTGAAGTGGGCAAAAAGCGCTGATAACAAGATAGCTCCTGAAAGCCGCGAACGATTTGCTATTAGTGGTGAAAAGGTTAATCGAATGGTACATCAATGGCGCAGCCAGGAAGCAGCTATATTGGTGGGCACCAACACCGCGGCATTTGATGACCCTGAGCTAACAACCCGGTTATGGCCTGGCGACAACCCTGTGCGTTTGGTAGTGGATCTGCATTTACGTTTACCATCATCATTAAAACTTTTTAATGGGCAGGTAAAAACTATTGTTTTCAACCAACATCGTCATGAGGAAAAAGATAATGTTCTTTATTACCAGGTAGCTGAAGATTCAAGCGTTGTACATCAAATAACAAATGCATTGTATCAAATGAAGCTGCAAAGTGTATTAGTAGAAGGTGGCGCACAACTGTTGCAATCTTTTATTGACGAAGGGATGTGGGATGAAGCGAGGGTCATTACGAACGAGCAACTAACCATCGGCAGCGGTATACAGGCCCCGCAATTAAACAATGCGTTCTTGGTAAACAGAGAAACAGTAGGCACAGACAGCATTCATATTTATAAACCTAAACAATCTATATAAGCTTTGATCTACTTAATCGGTTCTATTGTTCTTACATCCTATCTCACTTTATCATTTAAAGCCCTGGAACGTTTGGGCATACCTGTATTGCCATCAATCGTTTTTAATTATTGGACCTGCGTTGTTGTAGGTTCTATTGTAAATGGTTCTCTTCCAGTGAGCCAGGAAACCATCAGGCAACCTTGGTTTCAATGGGCACTATTAATGGGTTTGTTATTTGTTTCATTATTCAATCTGATTGCCTGGATTGCACAGAAGATAGGTGTAGCAGTTGCATCGGTGGCTAATAAAATGTCCCTGGTCATTCCTTTTATATTTTCTCTTTATCTATACAATGAGCAAGCCACAACGCTAAAAGTAATAGGCATTGTTGTAGCCTTGGCTGCTGTGTTGCTGACCTGTTGGCCTTCAAAAAATAAAAGTGCTGATGCACAACCCGTGTCTTTTCTTCTCCTTTTATTAATGCCTGCTATATTGTTTGCGGGCAGCGGCTTGCTGGATACCCTTATTAAGTATGTTGAGCAGCATTTTTTGAATGAGGAGAATAAAAATGATTTTTTGATTCTCTCTTTCGGCGTGGCGGCATTGCTAGGCACATTACTTTTAGTTTATCGCCTTGCTACATCTAAAGAGAAGTTCAATAAGCGGTCGTTATTGGCCGGCATCATCATTGGCATACCAAACTATTTTTCAATCTGGTGCCTGGTGAGGGTATTAGAAGATTATCAAGGCCAAAGCTCGGCTATCATTCCCATCAACAACATGGGTATTGTTTTATTTAGTTCACTAGCTGCCTTTATATTATTCAAAGAGAAGTTGTCGTTGACCAACTGGATCGGCATACTTCTGGCCCTTGGCGCCATTGCATTAATTGCATTTGGCTGATTCATCAAACTAGTTCATGATATACCATTACAACACTATAGATAAACCTTCATTGGCCGAATATAAAGACCGTGGAAGCCGCTTTCTGGCTTATGCATTTCCTGTTCAAGGTACAGATGATTTTAAAAAGAGATTGAAAGAATTGAAGGAGGAACATCCTAAAGCGGCGCATCATTGCTTTGCTTACCGCATTGGTACAGACAACAACAATTTTCGTTCGTCTGACGATGGCGAACCTTCCGGCACAGCGGGTAAGCCCATACTGGGGCAAATAGATAGCAAAGGCTTAACCAATACCGCGGTTGTGGTAGTACGTTATTTTGGAGGCACTTTGTTAGGTGTGCCGGGATTGATCAATGCTTATAAAATGGCTACTTCCCTTGCGTTGCAACTAACACCCATCACCCAAAAGCCTGTGCTGGTTGAATATGAACTGCAGTTTGATTATACTGTGATGAATGATATTATGATGGTAATTAAGCGTTTTGGTTGCGCCGTGTTGGAGAACGAAGCACAACTCTTTTGCCGGATGGTGATAGGTGTGCCAAAAAGTGATGTAGAAGCATGTGTTAATAAGTTGAAGGATATGCATGGGGTAGAAGTGAGGCCGATTAAAGAATAGCTGGTCAGATGTCATAAGGCTTATTGAACCAATCTTTCCTTTTCATCTCAAACTTCACTTCATCTCCATGCATGCCGGTTTCTTTCCAGCCTAATTTTCTATAAAAGCCTACGGCCCTGGTGCGAGGCGATGTGCCCAGCCAAACCTTTTCTTTTCCTTGTGTAAAAAACCAGTTCAACATCATGTTATGAAGTGTTTTGCCAATGCCCCTTCCTTCATATTCAGGTATCAGGAACAAGGCCCAGATGTTCTCTTCTTTCAGATCGGCAATGGCAAAACCAACGATCCTGTTATTGTCTTCGCATACCCAGCCCTTACCTCTTTCAGTAATAAACTCCTTGCAATCTTCGTCGGTTACCAATGCGGGATTCGATAATACATTTTCTTTTACTGCGTGTCGTACGATCTGTATCTGCTGTATGTCTTCTACAGTAGCTTCTCTGAAGATCATTTTATTGGTGTCGATTTGGATGATAAACAGTAGTGTCTTTGATCAATGGATTTCTGCCTAATTCTTTATAGCTAAGTTGCTTTGACGGGAAAACAGCTGTCAACTGTATTGGTTTATTGCCGGTATTAATAAAAGTATGAGGCACGCCTGCTGGTATCCTAACAACATATGGGCACTTGGCAGAAAACGTTTTATTGTCCATGGTATATAGTATGGTTCCTTCATGCAGCACATGAGCCTCTTCTGTTTCATGGGTATGGACAGGCGGACCGCCATTGGGTTGCGTATTGGTCAAAATAAAGGACAAGGAGTGAAATCCATAGTCTTTTCCCTCAGCAATGTATCCAAACTCACCAGGTACGTCATAGAATTCTTGCATATGTTTTAGCTGTACCACATAGTCCGAAGTATCAAAAGAAGTAACAGGTTTATTCCAATAACTAGTGTCTGGCAGTTTCTTAGTTATACCTGCTGAATCGTTCTGCTCCTGTGTAGGTTTTTGCTCACAGGATAGGCAAACAAACCAGATAACAAAAGGGAGTAGAAATTTCATTTGTGAAAGATAGATGAAACACGAGATTTGAACTTTATGTACCTGCTAATATTAAGGCGCAGTCTCATCGAATGCAAATGGCAGTCATTCTATTTCTTTCATCAAATCATTAAGGTCAAGAGGCCTTGTGTACATTTCTATTGAACCATCTGCTTTTTTTGGCCACTCTTCTTTAGGTTTATCCCAATACAGTTCTACACCGTTTTTATCAGGATCATCAAGATAAATAGCTTCGGACACTCCATGGTCCGATGCTCCTGTAAGCGGGTAATTGGCTTTGTTTAGTCGTTGAAAAATGGTTGCAAGATCTCTCCTTGTTGGATAAAGTATGGCAGTGTGAAAAAGCCCCGCTGTATTACGGGGGGCCGGTGGTGCATTCCTGCTGTACCAAACATTCAAACCAATATGATGGTGATAGCCACCAGCTGATATAAAGGCTGCCTCTTTGCCATAAGTAGTAATCAATTCAAAACCTAAAAGCCCACAATAGAAATCCAGTGAACGTTGTATGTCGGCAACCTTGAGGTGTACGTGTCCTATCTTGGTATCGGCCGGAATCGTATAGTTTGTGTCTTTATCCATTCTCTATGAAATCAAGAGATACTCTTCTTTTGTTCATGTTCAAAGTATGCTATTCGAAAGCAAAATATCGACAACATCAAGGTAAGTGGAGTAAAGATGTATGTTTCCAATGAATTTTTAGCCATTAAGTTCCCTACAGTATTCAACAAAAATATCAGAAACATGAACCATATGGCACCAATAATATATTTACGGTTGAAGCTTGATTTAATTACTCCGCAATAAATCAGGATAATCGAGAGCATCAGAATGTTTACTGCAATTGAGACTGCTTCCATTGTATAGAATTGAGCCTTGTCTGTAAGATTTCCTCCCCATACAATATTGAAAGGAATTAACCCGGCAATTACTAAGAAATGGAATATAATGATAAAGGAAAGGATAACAACAATACCATAGGCAGCAATACTTAATGGATGTATTTTCTTCATGGGGAACTAATAGTCATGCAAATATAAATTGAATCATAGTAGATAAACAGTTGATAGTAATTAATGCGGGGATTCTGGTAAAACTATTTCGAAACAAGCACCATCATTTGCTTTTCCCAATGCACTGATTGTTCCGTTATGCACAGCAACAATCTTTTTCACTATTGCTAATCCTACACCGGTACCTTCATATTGGTCTTTTGAATGCAGTCGAAAAAATACATCGAAGATCTTTTCGGCTTGCTCTGGCCTGAAACCGATGCCGTTATCGCAATAGGTTATTTTGAAATATTTTTTTGACTTCTGGCTTAGTTCCTCAGAGGTAATTTCTATAACAGGCGACCTGTCAGGATGAGAGAATTTAAGAGAATTAGAAAGCAGGTTTTGAAACACCTGTCCTAACTGAAGCGGAATGCCTTGTATTTCCGGCAGGTTTTGAAACTTTATTACTGCACTTTTCTCTTTAATTGGAATTTCTAAATCGTCTACAATTCTTTCTAACAATAAATTAAGATTGACTTTTTCAAATGCAACTTTTTCATTTCTCAAACGCGAATAAGACAATAGGTCATCTATTAAAGACGCCATCCTTTTAGACGATTCAGTGATGCTGTTCAGGTATCGTCCTACCACCGGATCTTTTGTTACATCCAGCCGGTCCTTTATCATTCCGCTAAACACCGATATTTTTCTTACAGGTTCTTTAAGATCATGGCTGGCCACACTTGTAAACTGAAGCAATTCATAATTCGTTTTTTCTAATTCACTTGTTCTTTCTTTTACCTTTTGTTCAAGCATTTCCATGGCCTGCTTTTCCTTATTGCGCAAAGCATCCTGAATTCGTTTTTCTTCGGTTGTATCTCTCGCCTCAATTACTGTACCCTTGGGAATGCCATTTTCAATAATAGGGCTGGCTATAAAAGCTACTGGATAATAGTGTCCGTCCTTATGAATAAAAACCGTTTCACCACGGGTTTGATTTTTAGTAGGTAAAGCCCTGTCAATAGGACAATCTTCTATGGGAAAATGCCTTCCATCCGGGTGAGTATGATGTATATAGTAGTGAAGTGGCTTGTCCTGGATCTCATGCAATTTAAAACCCGTCATTTGCTCAGCTGCAGGATTCATATAGGTGCAACGCTGCTTATCGTTCATAAAAATCAAAGCCTGCAAAGTGTTATTTGTAATAGTGTTTATAAGGATATTCTGACTTTCTAACTTGCCCTGAAATTCTTTTCGTTCGGTAATGTCGGTAAGAGAACCTGCATAGCCGCCAAAACTTCCATTCTTATTATAATACGGTGTACCGTAGACAGCAACCCAACGTTCATCTCCATTCCTTCGCTTTATGCGAAAATCATAGTTGTAAACTTTCCTTTGAGCGAAAGCTGTTTGAAAAGCAACCAAAAAGGTTTCCCTGTCTTCTTCAAGAATTGCATTGGCCCAGGCCAAACCCATATGATCTCTTACCGTACCGCCAACCCAATCAGCCCATGTTTGATTTATGTAGATTGTTTCGCCATTCTCGTTGGTCATCCATAAAACTACAGGGGATGCACTGGTTATAATATTAGCCAGTTCTTCGCTTTTTTCAAGAGCTTGTTTTATCTCGTCTTCAGGAGTAATTTCTTTTACAACGGAAAGCACATGTGGCTTACCACGATAAATAAAGAAAGCACCTCTGAACTCAACGTCGAATAGAGTTCCATCTTTTTTCCTCCGTGTATTTATACCATTATACTGACGGCCTGAAAGAGCAATTTCTTTCAGTGCTTCAAAGTCTTTGGGATTTTGAAATAATAAACTGGCATGTTTGCCGATCATCTCCTCATATTGGAAACCAAAAATTCGACAGGCGGCAGGGTTCACCTCTACAATATTTCCATTTTCGTCATAAATAATCATGGATTCGGATGTAGCATTGAAAATGCTTCGGTATTGTTCTCTTTGTTCTATAAGACTTTCTTCGGTCCTTTTCTTCTCTTCAAAAAGCCTCGCATTTATGATAGCAATGGCAGCCTGAGTAGCAACACCTTCTATCAGTTTTTCAGATTCTTTCTTGAAAACGCCTGCTTCCGAATGCCCAAAAAAGAGTCCGCCTATTGCCTCTCCGTTAACTGGCGATACCACAGGCACGGCCAGGTAACTTTTTACAGGTAGATGCCCTTTAGGCATTCCATGGTAGGGAGCATTTTGACCAAAGTGGGGTTGCTGGGTTACGTCATCATAACGAACAGTACCTCGGGCCGCAAACGTTGGTTCAAAGATCTTGGTGTTTCTCGGCATTGGAAACTTGGAGAAATGTTCTTTGGGAACACCCGAAATAGTGTAAAGAACAAATGACTCACCCTTTTGATTAATGACATTGTAAAAGAAAGCTCCAAACTGGGCACCCACTAATTCAGTACCAATATCAGTAACGCGTTGCACTACTTTTTCCAGCTCTATTTCAGAGGCAATTGCCTTGGCTGATTCGTGAAGCAGCTCAAATATTGTCTTAGTATGCTGCAAGATGTATGTTTAAGGTTAAGGTAAAATGGTGGGCTAAGTTAATAAACAATAATTTGCATCAACTTTGTGTAGAATAATATTTTCAAACCATCGGAATTAAACAGGCAGCAATGGGGCAGAAGCAAAAACTCAGGATTTTATTGGTAGATGATGATGCTACGGACAGGGAGTTGTTTATTGATGCCATTAGTATGATTGGCAAAAACTACGAGGTTGCAGAAAGTTCTAATGGTGAAGAAGCCCTGGAATATTTAAACAGTTGCGAGATTCTCCCGCACCTGATCATACTGGATCTAAACATGCCTGTGAAAGATGGACGGGCAACACTAAAAGACATAAAGAGTCATAGCATTTACAAATCTATACCGGTATGCATCATGTCTACTTCAAGTGCCCACTTCGATGTGGAGAATGCATATAGCAACGGAGCGAATCTTTTTTTGGTAAAACCATTTGAGTTTAAAGAGCTTCTTGAAATGCTGAGCAGCCTTTTATTGCTCTTCTATAAATATGTTACGTTGTTAGATGACAGCAAGCTGTTGGTTAATCATCCTAAATAAAAATTGAAGAAAGTGACGTTCTTTTTCATTTCATCCAAGAGCCATGAAGACTTACAGAAAGGAAATTATAATCTGTACTATGATCTAATCACTTTTCATTCACTAACTTTCAACTCTATGTATATCCATTATAGAGTCATCAGCTGCTTAGTTCTCTGCATCTGTTTTCTGTCTGTTGTTACAGCACAAACAGTTTACTATCCCGATTCCATCTGGCAGACTAAAAAGCCTGCAGAATTGAAATTGAATGCACAATGGATTGACAGCGCCGTACGGTTTGCTATTCAAAATGAAACAAAGACTGACTATGATCTGCGGGTTGCTAATTACAAGGCTTATGTACGTGAGCCGAATTATAGAATATTAGGGCCGATGAAAGAGAGAGGTAAGCCTAACGGGATCATTTTAAAGAATGGATACATAGTAGCACAATGGGGCGATGTGTCCCGGGTGGACATGACGTTTAGCGTAGCCAAGAGTTATTTATCAACAGTGGCCGGGCTGGCAGTAGATGCACGTTTAATAAAAAGCGTTGATGACCGTGTAGCACAATACGTTACTGAAGAATATTTTGAAAGCACTCATAATGCAAAAGTCACATGGAGGCATTTGCTGACACAATCATCCGATTGGTCGGGGTGCTTGTTTGATATTTGCGATTGGGCCGACCGTCCGCCACGTGAAGGATCTATTGATGATTGGAGAAATCGTAAACTGGCAGAGCCAGGAACACAGTATGAATATAATGACGTTAGGGTGAACCTGTTGGCTTACTCCCTTTTGCAGGTATGGCGCAAACCATTGCCCATGGTGTTCAAAGAAAAGATCATGGATCCTATCGGTGCATCTACTACCTGGCGGTGGTATGGTTATGAAAACTCGTTTGTGAATATTGATGGCATTATGATGCAATCGGTAAGTGGTGGCGGTCATTTTGGTGGCGGGTTGTTTATCAATACACTTGACCAGGCAAGGTTTGGATTGTTGTTTGCCAGACAAGGGAGATGGAAGAACCAACAATTGATCTCCCAACAGTGGATAAAAGCAGCACGTCAACCATCAACCACCAACAAGGCCTATGGTTTTATGTGGTGGACGAATGAAACAGGTGATTTAAAAGGTGTATCCAAAAGCATTTATTACGCTAATGGCTTTGGCGGTAATTATATTGTAGTGGATGAAGAGCATGATCTTGTGATTGTTGTGAGATGGATCGATTCGGGTAAAATAGGAGAGTTTGTAAAGCTGGTTGTTAATGCTGTAGAAAATAAATAAGCGGTAAGTAAAAGATTAATTTGTTTTGGCTTTCTTTTTCGATGCTTTTGCGTCTTTGTTGAACTGCAAGCATAGATTTATCCAATAATCAAAGTCTTTTTTAGAGGTGAAACCTTCGGAATGTACATAAGCATATCCTTTAAGCATCTTTCCTCTCATGATCATCTCCCGGTAACCTTTTTTCGTAGCCACTGATTCTTGTAAAGAAGGATCAAAGCGGCACATCAACTCATCGCCGCTTACGTTAATGCACATTTTCCCATTGACCATAAAGGCTACACCTTTAAACATTTTCTTCTCTTCAACGTTGGGAAAGTGTGATAGTGCTTCTCTAACTCTATCAGCTAATTTTTCGTTGTAAGCCATGCCATAAAGTTATAAGGGTTTTTGTTTGCCGCTCAATACTGCTTTTAAGTCAGCAACGCAATCCTCATCCAAAGCCGGTGGATCTTTTTTTAATAAAAAGCTGGGATAATCATCCGTGTTGGTAAGGTAATACATAAGACACCATTTGTTTTTGCAATGAGGGCCTTTGTCGGTATGCTGATGATCATTTTGAGGTGCAGCTCCAAAATTTACAAGCCCCATCAAATGTCCAAACTCATGTTGTACCACCCTGGATTCCAGATCGGAGCGGCTTGGTTTTCTAAGCTTGTCAGAGTGGTTTTCAATATGCTTTCCAAACAAGACAACTGATGTGTTCTGATAGGCCAGGCCTAATATGTTCGTATCAATATATCGTCCATTAGTAAAAAGAACATAAACAGCCAATTCATGTCCGTTGGTGTAGCTTGTTCTATACTCATCTTCAATCTTTCTCACCTCATGCACATCCAGTACAGAATCTGTTATGGATGGTATTTCAGTAGTGGTTATTGTGATACCTCGGGGCTTGCCCAAATGTCGCCCAAGAAATTGCTCAAGCTCTTTTAGTGCGTCCCCTTTGGGCTTGAAGCCCGCCATATATTGAACTTCGATTTTTAAAGAAGTATATTTTTCCAGGGATAAAAGGTCATAGGCAGAACTGCCTGGCCGTAACCTATGATTATATTCTATTAGCGGTTCAGTTTCCTCTGCTATTGATTTTATGCATCCCACCATAAAGAAGGGGACAGTAACCAGTACTATCAGCAATAACTTTCGCATGTTCGTGTTTTTTGAATAGTGGTTGTTCGTGAAATGTAATTTGACTAAAAAGAGATGTTAGGATGCATTGAATTGTGTTAAATGCTTATTGTAAGCATGTTAAATCTGTTTCTTCGCGGAAGAATTTTAAAGCGAGAAAGGGTTCAGGCTTAGTGATGAAGCTATTGGCAGTTATCTGTTCAAAGTAATAAGGCTCTACTTTGGAAAGTTGTATGAAAGCCATAGCATGAACAGCAGTACCAGACTTATAGAGATCAATGACCCATATAACATTCCCGATCCAACAAATTTTATTGTACTTGTTGACCGTGCAAAGCGTAATATCCACCCAAAGATTAATGTTGTGATCATAATGCCCAGGATGAGATAAAAATGATCAAGAATTTTTAATTGAGTTACCAATATAAAGTGTAAGAATACAGTGATGGCTAATATTGAATGCTTTAATGAAGGCATATATTGATTGGAGACCTTATCACGAGAAATAGATCTGCGCAATTTTATTTTCTTTAGTGAGAGTAATAGTAAAGTAATAGTTGTTATTGCCAAGCATCACACGGTATCGTAATACATTCATGTCTTTTTTCAATTCGCTATGTGTTAACATAAATGCTTCTAACTTTCCAAAGGATGCATACCACTCCCACAACGATCTGCTGGTGCTTGTTTTAAGAAAGGTATTCATAGCAGGTGTAAAGTCTGCTGAAGCATATTTGTTACTAAGCAGGTTTGAAAAAATAGTTTTGAGGCGAGAGGTCGTTGCAGTAGCATCTTTACCTGAAGAAGGTCTGCTCAATGCGGGTTGATGCATGCCAGCAATATCCAGTGCCAATTGATCAATCATTTTGTCTGCATGGTTGGTAAGGATGATAACTGTTAACGTATCATCGGGAAAGCGGTAGATTACGGATGAAAACCCAGGTGTGCCTCCGCTGTGCTGAATAATGCGATGCCCCTGATAGTCATCAATAAACCATCCAAAGCCGCAGTTATAAGGCAGCAGTTCGCCCTTGTTACCTAACGTTGCCTGCCACATTTTTTCAAGCGTAGACTGCTTTACAAGTTTGTCGGAATAAAGAGCTGTATCCCATTTGGCAAGATCTTCCACCGTAGACATAAGACTGCCGGCAGAAAAGCCAACGAAGGACCAAAGCACTGGTTGGTTTTGAAAACTGTTTCCATTCCAAACATATCCCGATGCACGATGAGGTACTATTTGTTTTGTGTCGGTATTGCGGGTAGCATGCATGCCTAAAGGCGTAAAGATGCGTTCCTGTAAAAATGTCCAATAATCTTTCTTTGAAACCTTTTCAATAATCAATCCTAAAAGATAATAACCAGTATTATCGTAAGCCCATGTTTCGCCTGGCTTAAACTCAAGAGGTAATTTGAAGAACCACTTCGTTACCTGTTCTTTAGAAGCTTGCGGCTGGCCAAACAGGTTGCTGGTAAATTTTCCAATATAACCGGGTACCGCTACATGGTTTTGTATTCCGGAAGTATGAGTGAGCAGATGTTTGATGGTTATATTATTCCATGCAGGTGGCGCACCCGTAAAGTAAGAGCTGATCTTATCATTAATTGTTAGTTTGCCTTCTTCGGCCAACATCATTATGGCCATGGAAGTAAATTGTTTGGTCATAGAGCCAATCTCATATACAGACTTGGTTGTAGCAGGTGAATTAAGTTCGAGGTTAGAAAAGCCCAGGCCACCGCTGTCAATAATCTGATGATTCTTTATTACAGCAAAAGAAAGTCCTGGTATGTTGAGGCTTTGCATATTTCTTTTTAAAAACGTCTCCGCATCTGTTTGTGCATTTAATTGAAAAGAGATGAGTAAAAAGAAAACAAGCCTTGTCATTGTAATAGCTTTAATAGTTTGTTGTATGGCAACTGCAGGCCTTAAAACACTTTTTCAAAACAAACACTATTATCAACTCCTGCATATTGTCCATAATTAGGAATAATGTTGTAACCGCTCTTATGGTATAGCCTGATGGCTTCAGGTTGGCGTTTGCCGGTTTCCAGCAGGCATTTATCAAAGCCTAATTCCTTAGCCCATATTTCTAATTGCGATAAAAGCTGTGCAGCAATTCCTTTCCCACGATAAGCGGGTAGCGTAAACATACGTTTCACTTCCATAGCATCGGGTTGTAGCATTTTGATAGCTCCGCAGGCAACTGGCTTTTCACCATCGTAAGCTACAATAACATGTTTTATAGTGTTGATGCCATTGAACTGTGCAGAAAAACCGTGTTCTGCTCCATCTCGTTCTGCCAGCTCGTCGTCAAGCATTTGAACAAGATGAATAAAGTGAGGGTTATCTGAATCCGTTCTGATGTACTTCATATCATATCTATTGGTTGTATTCTGATTTTAAAAGAGAATAAAGATTAAGGTCAATAAAGTTTCCGTTCACCCATTCACCTTGTCTCAATACACCTTCTCTTGTAAAGCCCAGCCGTTCGGGGACTGCAGCACTTTTGGTATTTCCTACTCCGCATTTGATTTCAATGCGGTTAAAACCTAAATCGGTAAAAGCATAATGAATTAGCTTTTTACAAGCATTGGTAATAATGCCCTTGCCGGTGTGTTGTTCATCCATCCAGTAACCAATCGAACAGATCTTATTGTTATGATCAAAATAGTGTAAGCCAATACGGCCAACTAATGCATCGCCACCCATGATAACAAAGCCCAGTTCTATCTTATCCTGGTGTTTTTTCTTGCACAGCGTTATATATCGGCTAAAGTCCTCAACAGACCGCATATAATCTACCCACGGCAGCCATTCACGCAAGTGTGTGCGGTTGTTGTCAACAACTTTAAATAATGGTTCTGCATGATGATGGTCGATCAATTCCAAAACAATTGATTCGGAAACAGGTATCCTCATAGCATTAAAACTAATAAAACGGCTGGGCTTAACCACAAACTATAAACTACGAACCACAAACTTTTTCTCTCCCTATCTTTGCGCCGCTATGACACAGGAAAAACTTAATGATATGAGGTCCCGCATTGTTGGACTGAGGAGGTTTCTTTGACGTTAATAATCGCACAGATAAGATCAACCAGGATAAACAACTTTCTTTAGCTCCCGGCTTCTGGGACGATAACGAACGGGCAACCGCTATCTTAAAGGAAATTAAGCTTAACGAATACTGGACAAGCCTGTACGCAGAAACTGATGCTGCCGTAGAGGATTTTGCCATTCTTTTTGATTTTTGGAAAGAAGGCGAGGGCAGTGAGGAAGACGTAAAAGCAGCTTACGAAAAAGCAATGGAGAAGGTGGAAGAAGCGGAATTTAAGAGCACATTAAACCAACCCGAAGATGAACTGACAGCAGTGTTGCAGATCAATTCCGGAGCTGGCGGCACCGAAAGCCAGGACTGGGCCGAGATGCTGGCAAGGATGTACCGGATGTATGGAGAAAAACAGGGTTGGAGTGTATCCATACTGGATTGGGTTGAAGGTGATGGTGCCGGTATTAAAACCTGTACGCTGCAGTTTGAAGGTCCATTTGCCTATGGCTTTTTAAAAGCAGAAAGTGGTGTACACCGGTTAGTACGTATTTCTCCATTTGATTCTAATGCGAGAAGGCATACTTCCTTTTGTTCCGTATTTGTTTACCCGCTGGTAGATGAAAGCATCAACATTGAAATCAAACCAGCCGATGTGAAGATGGAAACATCCCGCAGTGGCGGTGCTGGCGGACAGAACGTAAACAAGGTAGAAACGAAAGTACAGTTAACCCATCTTCCAACAGGAATTGTTGTAGTATGTCAGCAAGATCGTTCGCAGCTTGGCAACAGGGAAAGAGCCATGGAGATGTTGCGAAGCCGTTTATATGAATTGGAATTGCGTAAGCGCAACGAAGCAAAAGATGCAGCCAATGCCAATAAGAAAAAAATAGAGTGGGGCAGCCAGATACGCAGCTATGTATTTCATCCGTATAAAATGATCAAAGACCATAGAACGGATTATGAAGTAGGTAATGTAGGCCCGGTGATGGACGGCGAACTGGATGGATTTATAAAAGCATATTTGATGAGTGAGAAAGAGAGTATGTGATAAAGTGATTTGGAGATTTGTTGAGTTGGTGATTTTGGAAATGAGGCGAATGGAATTGAGGTTTCAGCCCCTCCTTGGAGGGGCGGATTAAATGAATGACTGAATCAAAACGACCTGGGGTGGGTCCTTTAATGAAAAGAGAAATCATTCCATACAATCCCAAACTTAAAGACCTTGCAAAGAAGCTTCGGCAGAATATGACCTTTTCTGAAGTAAAGCTTTGGAATGAATTGAAAAGTGGAAAGTTGATGGGGTATGATTTCGATCGTCAACGCCCCATCGGAAATTATATAGTAGACTTCTATTGTAAAGATCTAAAGCTTGCAATAGAAGTAGATGGTATTACACATGAAGATGATAAGGTGATTGAGAAGGACGTAGTAAGGCAAGAAGCATTAGAGACCCTAGGAGTAAACTTCTTAAGGTTTGATGCCTTACTTGTTGTAAACAAAGTAGAAGCAGTTGTAAGAGAAATAGCTGGTTGGATAGAAGAGTATGAAAACAAAAACGGAGTGCCTTACATTATTCAAAACAACCGGAATAATGATAGAAACAACCCACCCCCGGCTTACTTAATTACTATCTAACCTAATTTCGCCCCTCCAGGGAGGGGATGTGTTATCATCCCTGCAGTATTAATTTATTTGAAATAAAAAAACATATGAACCTCGGATATTTTTCATACCCATTACCAGTAAATGAACCCGTTCACAGTTATGCTCCGGGCACACAGGAAAGAAAGGCTTTAAAAGAAGCACTGAAAGCTTTAAAATCAGAACAGCTTGATATACCCATGTATATTGGCGGACAAGAGGTAAGAACAGGTAATACGCAACCCATTCACCCGCCGCATGAAATCAAACATACATTAGGGCATTTTCATACAGGCGATGCATCGCATGTTCAACAAGCCATTGATGCTGCTCTTGCTGCAAGAGATGCATGGGCCGATATGAGTTGGGAGAACAGGGCTAACATTTTTTTACGAGCCGCTGATCTGATCTCAACAAAGTATCGCTACCACATGAACGGTACTACCATGTTGGGACAAAGTAAAAATGCTTTTCAGGCAGAAATAGATGCTGCATGTGAGTTGATCGATTTTCTTCGCTTCAATGTTCACTTTTTAAGTGATATCTATAAGCAACAGCCCATCAGTGCACCGGGCATGCATAACCGTGTAGAGTCTCGTCCGCTGGAAGGATTTGTTTTAGCGGTAACGCCATTCAACTTTACTGCTATAGGTGGCAATCTCCCAACCTCGGCAGCTATGTGTGGTAATGTTGTAGTATGGAAGCCTGCCAATACACAAATCTATTCTGCACAAATGTTTATGCGCATTTTAAAAGAAGCAGGTCTACCGGATGGTGTCATCAACCTGGTTTATGTTGATGGACCAACTTTAGGAAAAGTATGTTTTGCACATCGTGATTTTGTAGGAATACATTTTACCGGCTCAACCGGTGTATTCAACCATATGTGGAAGACCATTGGGGAAAATGTTGCTAATTACAAAACCTATCCCCGTATTGTTGGTGAAACAGGTGGAAAAGATTTTGTGATTGCTCATAAATCTGCCGATCCTGATGTTGTTGCTACGGCACTGCTTCGTGGTGCGTTTGAATACCAGGGGCAAAAATGTTCTGCAGCATCAAGAGCTTATGTGCCAAGCGGCATGGCAGAAAGGGTAAAGGAAATATTGGTAGAAGGTGTGAAGTCGTTTAAAGTAGGGCCGGTAGATGACTTTGCCAACTTTGTAAATGCAGTTATTGATGAGAAGAGCTTTGATCGCATTGCAAAATACATTGATGATGCACAGAATGATTCAAATGCAAGGATAATAGCAGGAGGAACATATGATAAGGCTAAGGGTTATTTTGTTCAACCTACTATCATAGAAGCATTGGACCCGAAATATGTTACTATGTGCGAGGAGATCTTTGGACCTGTACTTACTATTTACATTTATGATGAGAACAAGTTTGAAGAAACACTTGACTTAGTAGATACTACGTCGCCTTATGCTTTAACAGTGGCTGTAATTGCACAAGACCGTTATGCAGTGGAAATGGCAACACACAAACTTAGGAATGCAGCAGGTAACTTTTATATTAACGACAAACCAACAGGAGCAGTAGTAGGTCAGCAGCCTTTTGGCGGTGCAAGAGCAAGTGGCACTAACGACAAAGCTGGGTCCATGTTAAACCTGTACCGCTGGTTAAGTGCCCGAACCGTGAAAGAAACTTTCAATCCGCCTACAGATTATCGTTATCCATTTTTAAGGCAGGGAGAGAGTGAAGGCATTTAATTTAAAAAGATATTTATATCGAAAGCACTCATATTGAGTGCTTTTCTTTTCATACTAACTATCTACCGTTTAACACAGGTTTTCCAATAACATGAAAAAAATCATGTCGTAAAATTTTGAATTTCAAATTTTTACTAACATTTTCGCACCCGATTAAATTTTTAAATCTAACCGTTTATGAGAAAAATTTCTTTTGTCCTGGCTTTCTTAGCCGTAGGTTTCTTCGCAAATGCGCAAGATGAAGGCACATCGCCAAATGTAGTAAAAATCAACCCTTTGGGTTTGATCTTCGGAAGTGCAAACATAGCTTATGAAAGAGCTATTAATGAAAAGAGCTCGTTTGTAATTGCACCTCAATTTGGTGGTTTCAAACTGGGTGGTGTTAAGTACAGCTCTTTTGGTGCTGGTGCACAGTATCGCTTCTATTTGTCAGGTAGCAAATCCGCTCCAGAAGGTTTTTGGGCTGGTCCTGGTGTGAACTACACATCTGGTAAAGTAAAGATTGATGATTTCAACAACAACGAAGACGAGACAAAGTTTAGCTCTTTCGGCGGTAACGTAATGATTGGCAACCAATGGATCTTTAACAGCGGCTTTGTTATTGATTTAGGTGGTGGTATCTCTTACCAAAAATTCTCTTACAAAGACGAAGGTGGTTCTTTCAGCACTTTGAAAGCTAGCGGTATTTTACCTGCTTTAAGCTTTTCAATTGGTTACAACTTCTAATTACTTAGATACCAACAAAAAGGTCGCTACAATAGCGGCCTTTTTTGTTTTTTGGAGATTTCGGCCTAACGTCTATACACATTTGTAATTTATTTTTTCAAAAACGGTCTCCTTTTTGTATTGCAGCGGTATAAAACGCTTTACTATGAAAAAGACCTTTTTGCTCGTATTTATTCTGTCGCTTTGCACAGTATCATTTTCCCAAAAAGTAAATTTTGGTTTAAAAGGAGGATTAAACGCCTCACGTTTGGAAGTGGAGAATTACGATGAAGATGCCATTGAATCTCGTCTATCCTTTCATGTGGGTGGCTTAGCTCATGTGCATATTAACAGAAACTGGGCAGTACAACCTGAGTTAATCTATTCCAGTCAGGGTATGATACAGGAATTAGGAAACAGGGAGTTTGAATGGAAAGTAAATTACGTGAACGTACCTGTTATGGTTCAGTACATGTTTAACGGAGGTCTTCGGATTCAGGCCGGCCCGCAGATTGGTTTTCTCACTAGTTCAAGCATAGAGGATCAGGAATCAGGAATTAGCCGCAAAAATGATGATGACCTGAAGAGTATAGATGTTTCCCTTCCTGTGGGAATTGGGTATTTATCTCCCTCTGGTTTTGGTGTGGATGCACGTTATAACATAGGCCTCACCGATATTAACGATGCAGGAGCCAATGATATCCGCAACAGAGTGTTTCAAGTTGGGATTTTTTACCAGTTTAGAAAGTAAAATTTAAACAAAAGACTTTTCCATTACAAATTTAACCGGGGCCGTACCAGTACGGCCTCTTTTTTGTAATTCCCCACTTCGAACATTAAAAAATGTGAACTATGAAAAAGATCAGTTTATTTGCTTTAGCGTTAAGTACAAGCCTGGCCGTATTTGCACAAAATGACAAACCTGCCAGAACCCCAATGTCTGTGCAGCCTCGTTTTGGTATCAAAGGTGGTGTGAATCTAGCATCTTTAGAAATTGATGATGACACGCCTACTACCAATTTCAACACCAATTCTAAAACCTCTTTCCATGTTGGTGTTTATGGCAACATTCCAATTGGCGGTATGTTTAAACTGCAACCTGAGCTGTTATACATTGGCCATGGTAGTAAAGTAACTGGCACGCCTTTATCTGGCAATCAAGGCCAGAACATGAGCTATGAGGTGGATATGGATTACATTGCTGTGCCAGTAATGGTTCAGTTAGCTACTCCAAGCGGTTTCTTTGTAGAGTTAGGTCCTCAGTTCTCTTTCTTAACAACTGCCCGTCAGGACAATGCTACTGGAAATGACCCCGATTTAAAAGATCAGGGAATCATTAAGAAAACAGATTTTGCCGTATTAGGCGGACTTGGTTTTACATCACGTATCGGTTTAGGTGTTCATGCCACTTATATTCATGGCATCACCAACGTATTTGATACTGATAACAATAATTCTGTTGGCAGCCCTATTGGTGGCGATGTAAGCAACCGTGGAATAAAATTAGGTTTGCATTACAGCTTTGGTGCCCACAAATAATTACTCATCTTGTGCAAAGAGTGAAAGCCTTCTCATATCGGGAAGGCTTTTATTTTATCAATCAGGCGGTGCAGACTATTTTTATCAAAATTTCCACCGTTGAAATCTATTCTAACCAGCCAGCAGATAGATCTTACCATAAAACGTTTAACCAACCAGGTTATAGAAACCCATTTTCCATTCAATAACTCTGTTCTGATCGGGATACAGCCAAGAGGGATCCATCTTTCTAACAGAATAGTGGCAGAGCTGAATAAGGAAATTGAAATTGATGTGCCGTATGGAAAGTTGGATATAACATTTTACCGCGACGATATTCGGAAGGAACTGCATGTACCTACCAAGACAGATATTCGTTTTTCAATAGAAGGCAAAAGGGTAGTGTTGATTGACGATGTATTGTACACCGGAAGAACAATAAGAGCTGCCTTAGATGCATTAATGGATTTTGGCAGACCTGCAAAAGTTGAGCTGGTTATACTGATAGATAGAAGATACAGCCGTGAACTTCCCATTCAGCCAGATTATATCGGTAAGTCTATTGACTCAATCATAACACAAAAAGTAAAAGTGTTATGGAAAGAAAAAGACGGTGAAGATGAGGTCAGACTAATATGATTTTAGTAAAAAGTATTCCTCGGAAACAATTTCAAATTTCTAATCTCAAATATCAAATCCTCTATCTTTGAACTTTAATGGCACTTTCTACCCGACATCTTCTCGGAATAAAAGATCTGACGCCGGAAGATATTCAGCAACTACTTTACACTGCAAAAGAATTTAAAGAGGTTTTACAACGTCCCATTAAAAAGGTTCCTTCATTAAGAGATATCACCGTTGTTAATCTTTTTTTTGAGAACTCTACACGAACCCGCATCTCGTTTGAGCTGGCAGAAAAACGTTTGTCTGCTGATATTGTCAACTTTAGTGCTTCCGGTTCGTCTGTATCAAAAGGCGAAACTTTATTAGATACCGTAAACAATATCTTATCTATGAAAGCAGATATGGTAGTGATGCGTCATAGTGCAAGCGGTGCTCCACATTTTCTTTCTAAACATATTCCGGCTGCTATTATTAATGCCGGCGATGGTATCAATGAACATCCTACGCAAGGCCTGTTGGATGCTTTTTCCATGCTGGAAGTATTTGGTTCACTCAAAGGTTTAAGAGTTGCCATCATTGGCGATATTATGCATAGCCGTGTGGCACAAAGCAATATTTACCTGCTAACAAAGATGGGTGCAGAAGTGGTTGTATGCGGCCCGCCAACACTCATTCCAAAATATATTGATCAGGCATTTAATGTTCGTGTGGAATATGATTTAAGAACTGCTTTGGAATGGTGTGATGTAGCTAATGTTTTAAGAATTCAACTGGAAAGACAAAACCAGGTGTTGTTTTCTTCACTAAGAGAATATAACCTGGTATATGGCATCAATAGAAAGCTATTGGATGGTTTATCAAAACGAATCACTATTATGCACCCTGGTCCCATCAACAGGGGAGTAGAACTGGATAGTGATGTAGCGGATAGTGATCAATCCATCATCTTACAACAGGTAGAAAATGGTGTAGCCGTACGTATGGCTGCATTATACCTGCTCTCTAATTCAAAATAATCGTTTGTTATTCAGTGGTACTTCTAACTTCGTACTTCTAACTTATTATTATGTCTCGCATCTGTCTTTTCCCCGGCACTTTCGATCCTGTAACATTTGGACACCTGGACATCATTGAAAGGGCATTACCTCTCTTTGATAAACTGTACATTGGTATAGGTATGAACTCGAACAAGAAACCGATGTTCTCACCTGAACAAAGGGTAGCATGGTTGGATGAGATTTTTAAGAATAGCCCCAAAGTTGAAGCGGTGATCTATGAAGGTTTAACTGTTGAATGCTGTCAGAAGCTAAGTGCTAATTATATTCTTCGCGGCATACGTTATGTGAACGACTTTGAATACGAAAAAGCTATTGCAGACATGAACAGAAGCTTAGATGATAACATCGAAACTGTTTTTTTAACCTGCTTGCCTAAATATACTTCGGTTGCTTCCACTTTGGTGCGTGATGTTATTCGTTACGGCGGCGATGTATCACAGTTTGTTCCTGATGTTGTTCTGAGCACTATCAGATCTTCGGAGAGGACCTCTTATATTTCTTAAATATTCTTAGTTTCTCCCAGCACTTTGATGCCGGCTTTTAAAACATCTATTACAGAGGCATGCATGTTCTCTAAATAAGGCGCTAAGTTATCTATAGCCACCCACTCGCATTTCTCAATGTCTTCTTCTGCCTGTGGTGTCAATACTTCTTTTAAACCTGTCTTCATTAAATACCAATGTGATTCTTTTAGGTAGGGTTCACCAGCCTGGCTATAGGTGTGATAAGTAACACAAAGCGGTTTTTCCAATTCTATGGTAGTGATCCCTGTTTCTTCCTGAACTTCTCTTATACTGCATGCTTCTAATGATTCTCCTTCATCAAGTTTGCCTTTTGGTAAATCCCATTTTCCCTTACGAAAAATCAGTAAACAATCATTTTCATTGGTATGTACTAAGCCGCCTGCAGCTTGTATAAACGTGAATTGTGTTTTTACCGCATTAAGTATTTCATCCGGATTATTATGCAGGATCACAGCAGATTTTATAGCCGGCAAGTGGATTTCATGCAATACAGTTTTTACCGTATCAGGATCAAATTGGTCCTTAAATAAACTCTCGTCTCTTTGCAGGTAAAGGCTAATTTCTTCGGTGATTTCCGTGCAAAGGATCAGCGGCTTATTATTGAAGTAGATAGTCAGGTGCATGGTTCAAAACTAAACATTCAAGTCAATCTTACCTGCCGCCTTCCGACCATTATATTTGCAACATGACCGATGCAACAATTACTGCAGAAAAGCTATTACAGGCAGATGCGTTTCGCTTAAGCCCCGAGCAGCCTTTTACCTGGGCCAGCGGATGGAAAAGCCCAATTTATTGTGATAATAGGAAGGTTTTGTCTCAGCCTTATATAAGAGATTACATTAAAAGCGAACTGGCTAATACCATTTTTGAAAAGTTTCCTGATGCAGAATTGATAGCTGGTGTAGCTACAGCAGGCATCGCCTGGGGAGCAATAGTAGCTGATCAATTAAAGTTGCCTTTTGTTTATGTTCGACCTAAGCCTAAAGAGCATGGCCTCGGTAACCAAATTGAAGGAGGTTTTGCCGCAGCACAAAAGACAGTTGTAATAGAAGATCTCATTTCTACAGGCAAAAGTAGTATTCAGGTAGTTGAGGTTTTGAGAGCTGCCGGAATTGAGGTATGTGGAATGGTATCTATTTTTAATTACAGGTTTTCATTAGCGAAAGAGGTTTTTGAAAGGGCAGAAGTCCCTGTTTTTTCCTTAACGGACTATCCTGCACTGCTCCAGTTGGCTCAAAAAAAGAACCTGGTAAAAGAAGCTGATCTGGAAGTTTTGTTAAAGTGGAGAGAGGACCCTAGTAACTGGCAGGGAGTTGTCTAAATTCGTAAAAAACAGCCCTCCATGAAAAAACTTGTTCTGTTCCTTGTTGCCGGATTTTTTGCAAGTGCCGTGTCTGCGCAAACAAAGGCTCAATTAGTAGCTAAGATTAGTACTCCTACGGTTCAATGTGATATGTGTAAAACCAAGATTGAATCTTACTTGAAACGATATGATGGAGTATTGACCGTGAACGTGAATGTAAAGCGTAAAGAAACAACTGTAAAATATCTTACGGATAGAACAAATGAAGAAGTAATTAAAGCAGCTATTGCAAATGCCGGTTATGATGCTGCAGAAATTACTGCTAACCCAGAGGCTTATAAAGCCCTTCCGAAATGCTGTAAAAAGCCGGAAGATAGCGGAATAAAAAAGCAATAATTGTAATGATTATATAATGTATTTAGCCCCGGAAGGGGCTTTTTTTATAGCTTGATGCTGAGGCGGTGTCGACCCTGATAATTAAAAGGTTTAGAAACGAAAATACCTGCCTTGCCCACTCTCACATTGCCATTTGCCATTACTGAAACTTCACGAAAAGGAAGGGTCTCTATATTTAGTTTTCGGGCATTCTGGAAGGTTATTGTACCAGAAAGAGGAATGGAAAACTCAGCATTTTTTTGTACGGTTACAATCGTGTCCTGCTTAAAAACCCCCATCGATACCGAATCTATAAATACTTCAGCTTCTGCCTCTTTGACAGAAACTTTAAAATTATTAGGATTAAAGTAAGTAACTGAAAATCCAATTTGTGAGCCCTGCAGGCCAATACTCTTCACTCTAAAGTTCTCTAATCTTCTGAATTCGGGATCCTGAACCTTTTTACAAGCTCCAAAGAAAGTAAGGAGCAAAAGGGTGAAAGTGATTTGAAAAAGTCTCATATCCTACAAATTATGCAAATTTCATGCTCATAAATTCAAATTTACTATGCTAAAAAAAATAGTTTTCCTGAAAGGAGATATAATATTTCTAATACTAAAAAAAGTAGCTCCAAAAATTTGCATAAAATCTTGTAAATCATATTATAATTAGATTTATAGGCGTTTAAGATAGGGATATTCGGGCGGCATAAAACAATAGAACGCAGAACAACTCAAAAATTTTCTATCGCTGTAAAAAAATCATGTTTATATTTTCATTTTCAAACAGTTACAAATCATACATACAATAATTTATGAGAAGATAGCTGTACTTCACTTTAATAAGAATTTCTACCTTGGTTTCATCCCTTTTTTGCTTTACCGCGCCATGTGTTTGTGAGAAGCATACTGAAAGCTTTATTATAAGCCTGCTCCTATTTATAGGAAATCACCGGTGGAAGATTTGATCGAATGGATTTATTCCATTTCGGCAAAGTGGTATTAGAAAGGAACTGACACTTTTTCCTTCGCTTATACTAAACCCACAGTCTTGCCCGAGCTCAGCCCATTTATCGAAATAATTTAGAAATCCCTAAGGGTTTTTCTTAAATTGCAGATTACATTAACACTGGACGCAACTAAATGAAAACTAGACTTAACTGCTTTGCCTTGCTGCTAGCTTTAGCAGCATCATTCTCTTCTATTGCTCAGGATTTTTCTAATAAGGGAAAAGAATTTTGGCTTTCGTACTCATACCACGTGGGAATGAGCGGAGGTGCAGGTGGTGCGCCAACAATGACTTTATATATTACCTCTGATCAAAACTCAACTTATAATGTTGAGGTTTTTGGAGGAGCATCAATTCAAACAGGTTCAATCACGGCGGGCCAGGTTGTTTCTATAATAATACCAACATCACTTTTCATAAATGACGAGGGTGTTTTTAATAATAAAACTCTCAGGGTAACCAGTTCTCAGCCCGTTGTGGTCTATTCTTATATAACCAGATCACAGGCAAGTGGTGCCACCTTGGCTTTACCCACCAATGTTTTAGGGCGGGATTACTATTCCTTCAATTTCACCCAGAATTCAAACGAACCCAACTCTAATTCTTACTTTACAATTATTGCCGTTGAGGACAATACAACAGTTGAAATAACACCAAGTGCCAATACCAAGGGAGGTTGGGCTGCAGGCTCAACTAATACTATCAATTTGAACAAAGGGCAGATTTATCAGGTACTAGGTGTCACAACAGGAAATAATGGGGTGGATTTGACGGGCTCAAGAATAAGATCAGTAGCAAGTACGACTGGTGGTTGCAAACGCATTGCAGTTTTTTCGGGAAGTGGAAAAATATCTATCGGCTGTACGGGCGGTAGTTCGGATAATCTATACCAACAGCTTTATCCAACAGGAACCTGGGGGCAAAAGTACATGACCGTACCCAGCTATGGCAAGCCCAATAATTATTATCGAATCATAAAAAGTGATCCGTCTGCGAATGTTTACTTAAATGGAAGTCTAATCCCTTCTGCTGCTTTTACCAATAACAGGTACTATGAGTTTTTGAATAATACACCTAATCTTATTGAAGCAGACAAACCCATAGCGGTAGCGCAATATTTTACAACACAAGGTTGCAGTGGCAATGGGAACCCATACGATCCGGATATGATTGTCTTGAATCCAGTGGAACAGAATATTGATAAGGTTACTCTGGTAAGTTCAAATCTATATGCGCCTACTAACCCACCAAATCAACCACATCAGCACCATATGCATGTTATAATGCGAAATGGTGGAACCGGCATTTCTTCTTTTTCGCTCGACGGCGTACCGGTTTCCAGCGGTTTATGGGTTGCCCACCCAAGCGATCTTAATTATTCCTACCTGTACCTGAACAATGTAAGCCAGGGTTACCATAGGTTGACCTCAGATTCTGGCTTTAATGCTATAGCTTATGGATATGGCAGTGCTGAATCCTATGGGTATTCTGCAGGAGCAAATGTGAAAGATCTTTATCAATTTGTATCGGTTCAAAACCAATATGCAACAGTAAACTTCCCTGCCACCTGTAAGGGTACACCATTTTATTTTTCCATGTGGTTTCCCTATCAACCTACTCAAATACAATGGCAGTTTAACGGCCTTTTTTCTGATGTCACTATCACTAATCCAACTTTCGATTCCACTCAGGTAGTTAATGGTCGAACCTTATACCGGTATAAGTTACCGAATCCTTACTCTATCAATACACCTGGAACCTATCCAATAAAAGTTGTTGCGCAAAACCCCACGCCAGATGGATGTAGCGGAGAACAGGAAATTACTTATGACCTCCAGGTATTTGACAGACCGACATCTGATTTCAATTTTATTACAAATGGTTGTGTTTCTGATTCAGTGCGGTTTACTGATAATGCCAGTACTACAGGCAGGCCAGTAATAAAATATAGCTGGGATTTTGGTGATGGAAATACATCACTCATTCGAAATCCAAGCCACTTATACTTGTCGCCCGGATCATTTAATGTAAAATATTCCGTCATTACCGATGTGGGTTGTTTATCTGATACATCTATAAAAACGGTTAACATTAGCCAACCACCTGTTGCAAAGTTTGGTGTTGCCGCACCTTATTGTGTTGGTAAAACAATCACCTTTACAGACTCGTCCACTACCTCCTCATCAACCATTTCAAAATGGTATTGGAACTTTGGTGATGGCAGTCCGCAAGTGGTGGCAACAACCAATGCTCCTCAAACCCATATATATAATAATACAGGAAGCTTTACGGTAACCTTACAGGTTGAAACGGCAACAGGTTGTAAAAGCACTGTGTTCAACAGGAATGTTATAATCAATCCAAATCCGGTAGCTGCTTTCATTTTTGGTAATGCTTGTTTGCCTTCTGGCACCATGCAGTTTACCAACACATCTACTATAAGCGATGGTACGCAAAGCCAGTTTAGTTATTCATGGAATTTTGGAGATGGAAATACATCCACCCAACAAAACCCGTCACATAATTATGCTGCAGTAGGGCCATTTAATGTTACACTAACTATAACATCTGGTGCTGGTTGTACAGATGATTCAGTCAGAGTAGTAAATACCATCTATGCACGACCTGACGCAGCTTTTAGTATGAATCCAACAGCTGAAAGTTGTTTAGGATCTAATGTAACCTTTACTGATCAAAGTACTGCGCCCAACAGTTCTACTGCAAGCTGGCAATGGAACTTTGGCGATGGCAACACATCCACCTTACAAAACCCTGTGCATTTATATGCAGTTCCAGGCATCTACACGGTAACATTAACTACCACATCTGCCATTGGCTGCGTATCAGATGTTGAACAAAAAACAATTACTATTTTGCCATTACCGGTAGCAAGCTTTACCGCTTCAGCTATCCGATGCGAAAAACAGCCTATTCAATTCAGCTCTACATCCATAGCCAATGCGGGTAATATTGTGCAAAATCAATGGTATGTTAATGGTACCTTGATTTCATCAACGGGAACAACGTTTACTTACACTCCGCCAAATGCGGGCAGCTATACTATTAGGTTAGCGGTTACAACAGATAAAGGATGTACTGATGATACAACGATTACGATAAATGCTAACCCAAGGCCAGTGCCCAACTTTAATTTGCCAAACGTGTGCTTACCTGCTGGAAATGCACAATTCACAAATACTTCTACGATTTCAGATGGCAGTTCATTAACGTATCAATGGAATTTTGGTGATGGTAACACATCTAATCAAACCAATCCTACCAACATTTATACTGCAACCGGGCCATACAATGTTACCCTTACGGCTACATCTGCTAACGGATGTTTTAAAGATACGGTCAAGGTGCTGAGCACTATTTTTGCTCAACCACAGTCAACCATTAATGCTCCGGCAGAAGTTTGTTTTGGAAGCCCTGTAAACTTTACTGATGCTGGAACAATTGCACCCGGCAGCACTATCACTCAATGGCAATGGAACTTTGGTGATGGCAACACATCAACGCAGCAAAATCCAATGCATAATTATACTAACGCTGGTACTTACGCTGTAACGCTTACTGCAACATCTGCTGTTGGTTGTCCTTCTGCAATCGCTACAAGAACAGTGGTGGTCAATTCATTGCCTGCAGCTAATTTCAATGTATCAGCTCCAAACTGCGCCACAAGAGATATCACATTTACTGACGTTTCGGTTGCTAATTCAGGTAACATCACGAAATGGACCTGGAATATGGGTGATGGAACGGTTTATAATAAAACCACTAATGCACCTTTCATTCATAACTATGCAGCAACAGGAACCTATAATGTTACACTGCAGGTAGAAACAAATAAAGGATGTATCAGTACCGTATTTAGCAAACCTGTTATTGTAAGTCCGTTACCTGTAGCAGCCTTTGGTATGCCAGAGAACTGTCTGAACGATCCATTCTCTCAGTTTAGCGACAGCAGCACCATTGCAGATGGAACAGAATCGCAGTTTACTTACTTATGGAATTTCGGTGACCCGAATGCTACAGCGGGCAATCCTAACACATCCAATCAGAAGAATCCGCAGCATAGATATATACAAGCTGCAACATATAATGTAACACTTACCGTGACTTCTAATAATGGATGCAGTGCCACTATTACCCAACCTTTTACACTTAATGGTGATATTCCGCAAGCAGCATTTACAGTTCAGGGTGGGCTAAATCATTGCAGTGACGACGATGTAACGATCACGAACAATTCAACTGTGGATTTTGGGTCGGTTACTAAACTGGAGATCTATTGGGACTATGGTAATAATCCAACCAATAGAACAATTGATAACACTCCTGTGCAAGGTGGCACTTATGTACATCGTTACCCAGTATTCTATTCACCTGCTACCCAAACTTTCCTGATCAGGGTGGTAGCTTATTCCGGTGATAATTGTATCAGTTCAACTACACAGACCATTACAGTAAAGGCAAGGCCACAATTGGTTTTTGATGCTATGCCGTCGGTATGCGCTGATGCAGCTGCTTTCCAGGTTACACAAGCCCGAATGACAAATGGCTTGCCAGGCAATGGAACATATAGCGGTCCCGGAATTACAGCTGCTGGTTTATTTACACCATTGGTTGCAGGCAAGGGAACACATACCATTCGTTATACCTATAATGCTTCTAATGGATGCCCGTCATTTATTGAGAAAACAATCTCTGTATTTGAAGTGGCAGTTGCCAATGCAGGACCAGACCGTTTTGTATTAGAAGGGGGCACAGTTACACTGGTGGGTTCCGGTACAGGTCCCAACCTGAGTTATGTATGGTCGCCAACAGCTGGATTGAACAATCCTTCTATTGCTTTGCCTGTTGCTTCACCAGCAGATGATGTTACTTATTCTTTGAGGGTAACTACAGCAGATGTTTGTACCGATGATGACCAGGTTTTTGTAAAAGTGCTGAAGGCGCCAACCATTCCAAATACATTCTCTCCAAACAGGGATAATATTCACGATAAGTGGGAGATCAAATACCTCGAGTCCTATCCAGGTTGCACAGTGCAGATATACAACCGTTATGGTCAGTTAGTGTTTGAATCAAAAGGCTATAGCAAACCCTGGGATGGAACTTACAAAGGCAAGGATGTTCCTGCAGGCACATACTATTATATCATCGATCCGAAAAACGGTAGAAAGCAAATGACCGGTTTTGTAGATGTAATTCGCTAATCACCATGAAAAAAACAACACTGCTTTTTGGCTTACTGGTTACTGGTTTTTGTGTGAAAGCACAACAAAAACCACACTATACCCAGTATATATTAAACAACTACATTTTAAATCCTGCCTTAAGCGGTATTGAAAATTATACCGATTTGAAATTGAGTGCCAGGGATCAGTGGGTTGGATTGGAAGGTGCTCCACGCACCACGTATTTAACGGTGCATACACCGATTGGAAAAAGAGATTATAAAACAGCCTCAACATCGTACCAGGTGCCTGGAGAAAACCCAAGAGGCCGGGCCTATTGGGAAAACTATACGGCATCTGAACCGCATCATGGCGTAGGGCTGTCTATGATCAACGATCAAACAGGATTGTATAACCGTTTTAATTTAAATGTTTCTTATGCATATCATTTAGGATTATCTCCTAAAATGAATTTGGCTGCAGGTTTTGCAGGGGGCATTTTAAGGGTAGGGCGAAATGCTGCCAAGTCAACTTATAATAATGGTGACCCCACTGACCCTGCACAAGGCAATGGCAATGATATTTATAAAATAAGGCCTGATCTTTCAGCAGGAGTGTGGCTCTACTCTTCAGAGTATTTCGTTGGCTTGTCGGCGCAGCAAATCATACCTTCTAAAGTTGCTTTTGTTGATGATACCCTCGGTTTTAAATTGGTACCGCACATATTTGCAACCGCTGGTTACCGTTATTTACTGAATGATGATATTAATGCTATCCCTTCAGTGATGCTGAAGTATATTTCCGGCTCCCCAACCAATCCTCAATTTGATCTGAACATCAAGCTTCAATACCAGGACTTGTTGTGGATAGGAGGAAGTTATCGTTTGAAAGATGGTTATGCTGCCATGGCAGGTTTAAATGTTGGCAACACGTTCAATGTTGGTTATGCTTACGATTTTACAAGAAGCCCATTAAATACAACAAGCAAGGGCACACATGAAATTATC
>Ga0164290_1001461_pt1 | contig 33748 bp, 34 predicted proteins | sample Micstemetagenome_FD_108782 | JGI IMG/M metagenome (GOLD analysis project Ga0164290, IMG submission 108782) | Contaminated culture microbial community from soil near Moab, Utah, USA - Microcoleus steenstrupii SON62 (Illumina Assembly) | ecosystem: Environmental > Terrestrial > Soil > Soil crust...
GCGATCGACGCGATACTGGTTCGGATCGCGCGGGTGGACCACGAAGAAGCCCATCATGCCCATCGCCATCTGCACCATCTCGTCGGCATGCGGGTGGTACATGAAGGTGCCGGACTTCCTGAGCTCGAACTCGTAGACGAAGGTTTCACCGGGTTTGATATGGGGCTGCGTCAGACCGCCGACGCCATCCATGCCCGAGGGAAGGAGCTGGCCGTGCCAGTGGATGGTGGTGTGCTCGGGCAGGCGGTTGGTGACGAAGAAGCGCACTTTGTCGCCCTCGACGGCTTCGATGGTCGGGCCGGGCGATTGACCGTTGTAGCCCCAGAGATTGGCCTTCATGCCTTTCGCCATCTCACGCACCACCGGTTCGGCTACCAGGTGGAACTCCTTCCAGCCGTTGTTCATGCGCCAGGGCGCCGACCAGCCATTGAGCGTCACGACCGGATTGAACGGGCGGCCCGTGCTAGGGAGCGGCGGCGGCTCTGTATCGGGCCCCTTCGGATAGGCGAGCTCCGGCAGCGCAGCGAGCGCACTGCGGGCGACGCTGCCGACAGCGATGCCGGACGCAGCAGCAATAACGGCACGACGTGAGTACATGGTCGGTCTCCCGGAGTTGTTAGTGGCCGCCGCCGCGGGCGGGCGGCATGGCAGCCGTCGCGGCTGCAGCAGAGCCGCCCTCGACGGGCGCCAAGGTGACGAAAGTGAGATCGGTATCGGCGATCCAGAAATCCCGCTGCGCGTCGAGCGCGGCCGAGACCTCGGCAATCTGGTCGCGGGCGTCACTCAACAGTTCGAAAACGCTGATCAGCATGCCGCTATAGCGCAGCACCATCTCCTCCGAGGCTTTCTGCCGCAGCGGGATGATCTCGTCCTGGTAGTGCTTCGCCAGATCGAAGTTGGTCAGGTAAGCGAGATAGGTTTCACGCGCGGCCGACCGGGCCGCTACCGCCGTGTCAGCGAGATTGTTCACCGCCTGCATGTAGTAGCTTTCAGCCTTGGTGACCTTTGCGTCACCGAAGTCGAACAGCGGCACTTCCAGGCTGATCTCGTAGCCGGTCTGGGTCTTGAGATCGGTCTCGCTGTTGCGGACATAACCGGTCTCCAGCACGTTGATGAAACGCGTGGCCTGCGTCAGTCCGTAGGATTTCTGCAAGGCCGCGACGTCTGCTTTCGCGATCTGGATATCGAGACGCTCTGCAATCGCCTGAGCCTCGATATTGGCGATGCGGCGTGACTGGGCTGGCAAAGCCGGCAACCGGTCCGGTAGCAGATAGGCCATGTCCTTGCCCCAGAGACCCATCAGTCGGCCGAGACGCTCCCGCGCCGCGGTGGCTGCGATGTTGCTTTTCGCCAACCGCGCGAGGGCGTCGGCATAGAAGATTTGCTCGCGCACATAATCGAGCGTGCTCCAGTTGCCGACCTGGCGCATACGCTTGGCCAGCTCCGCCTGGGTCGCGGCAGCGTCGCGGACCTGCGCCACGTACTTCGCTGTCTGGGTGGCGGCGACGGCCTCGTACCAAGCGCGCTTGGTCTGGGCGGCGAGCGACAACACTTCCGTCGCAACCCCGAGTTTGGTGCGCTCGAAACGGCGGCCTTCGATATTGGCGGCAATCGGTAGCACCAGTAGACTGAGCACGTCGATGCTGATGGAGCGTTCGATCTCGCGCTCGCTGCCGCGCTTCAGCCGGCTATAGCTGAAGCCGGGGTTGGGCGGCCGCCAGGCACTGGAAAGATCGGCGGCGCCGATACCAAGCTCGCTGAAGCTGCCTTGCAGACGGCGGTTGTTCAGTAACGCAACCCTGACGGCGTCGTCCGCGGTGAGTGGCTTTGCGAGCAGGTCGTCCAGCGTTGCACGGACCTGCTTTTCATCCTCATCGCTCTTGATCCAGAGCGGTCGCTGCCCGATCCGCTGTTCGGTCGTGGTGGCGACGGACTGGAAGGCGTCGTTGGCGATCGGGCCCGCACATCCGGCGAGTACGAGACTGACGAGCGCGAGCGCTGTGAGGCGCTGGGGGGCGGTGAACTGCTTCATGGTGCCCTCACTTATGGCCGTCATGGCCGCCGGAACCCGCCGGGGCCGCGCGGCCTTCAGCGGGACTGGTCGGCGGGGATGCCGGCTGTGGCGGCTCGTCCTTCATGGCGCCGGCAAAGCCGCCGACGTCGCGAACGACGTCATTCGCCTTTTTCCAGTCCATGGCCGGGGCAAGCTGTGGCTTGCTGTAGCTGGAAAAAACCGACTGATAGTCGAGCGGTGCTACCGGGGCTGCAGGGTCAGCGACCGCTGGAAGTTCCGCGGCGGCGGCGCTGCCGATCCAGCTGCAGAGCATCAGCGCCCTCCAGCGGACCGACCGTGATGGATGATGGGACATCGTATTCCTCTTTGAGTAGATCACGCGCAAAGACATGACCGCAGGCTGTACCTGCGGTCAGACGCCGAGAGACGGATCAGACTCTGGGAGGCTCGGAGGGGAGGGCGCCGATATGGTCGGCAAGAAGCGCTGCAACCGGCGGCGGGTACCGCACAGCGTAAGTCAGAGGCTGGTAATGGCCGCTATGGGTCGGTAGAGCCAGCATTCCTGACGCAGAGCAGGTTTTGCAGAGAATGCAGCTAAAATCGCAAGGCGCCTTAATGGGCTGAGGGCTGGGCGTATCGTCAAGCGTCGGCATGCCGGGCGCCTGCATGCCGACATGGTCACGCGTCTCGGCACCGTTATGGTCATGACCAGCATGGCTGCTGCCGGAATGACTACGAGACGTTTCACTGGCAGGCGTCTCCGCTGACATGAGCGGCATGGCCTGACTGTGAGCGACGGCACCGAAGGTGGCGGCAAAAATATACCCGACGAGCGTCAGCATGGCGCTGAGGCGCCGCCAGCATGTCTGAGGGGATCGGGGCCACAATTGACGCGTCACCGAAGTCTTTTGGCGCATTAAACTATTTCCTGTCAAGCGCTGCGGCGCACAACCGGCAACATGTGACCCGATACTCGTGCCCATGCTGCGCGGTCACGGACCTGAACCTAGCCGCCGCACGACGCGTCTGGACACACTTGGCATCACTCCGACGAAGTTCTGTTCCGGATCACGAACGAAGGCCTCTCAGCGATCGTGGCCGGCTACGAGAGCGATATGCCGGCCTATCGCGACCTTCTGACTGACACGGAAATCTGGGCTGTTCTTGCGTATATCAAGAGTCGTTGGCCGCAACGGATCCAGGATATCCAAGCCAATATCGACCGCAAGGTGAAGCAAGGGCGAAGCTGACGGCTACACCCGTTGCCTTACTGATCCAGTCACGGGCATCAGGCTTGGCGCGCCACGCCGCCCATTCGTGGCAGCCACGCGGGTGTGTGCAGTGCATAGCGCGTGTAGTCATGGCCAACCCGTGTCGCCACCTCCCGCTCCTCCGTCTTCGCCAGTCGGACATACATCACCACCAGGACCGGGAACATGACGAGTGTCAGCAGCGTCGGCCACTGCAGGAGAAAGCCCAGCAGGATCAGGACGAAGGCGACGTATTGCGGATGCCGTATGCGGGCATAGGGCCCGTCGACGGCGAGCCGGCCCTGGCGTTGGGCGGCATGCAGCACTCGCCAAGCCGAGGCCAGAAGCCAGAAGCCACCGCCGAGCAGCAGCAGGCTCAGCACATGCGGCAGCTCGAAATGCGGATTGCCCTTCTGTCCACTGAGCGTCCACCAGATATGCCCAGCGTCATGGGTCAGCAGATCAAGGCCTGGATAGCGGCTCTGCAGCCAGCCCGACAGCAGGTAGATGGTGAGCGGAAAGCCATACATCTCGGCGAAAAGTGCCACGATGAAGCCGGAGAAGGCGCCGAACGATCGCCAGTCACGCCGACTGCCGGGCTTGGCGAAGCTAAAGGCGAAGAAGATGAAGACTGCGGCGTTCAGCGCCGCCAGCAGCCAGAGGCCATAGGCCGGGGCATCGCCGTGCTGCATGACCTCACCCTCCCTTCGGCTTGTCGTTGCCCTGCCCGCCATGGCCGCCGTGCATGAAGAAATGCATCAGCGGGCAGGCCAGCAGCAGCAGAAATGGCAGCGCACCGAAGAGATGCGCCTGGTGCTCGGTCCACAGGTAGAACCCGGCGACGGCGGCGAGCACGATCAGCCCGATGCCTTCCGGCGATCGGAAGAACGGCCGCCGTCCGGTCTCATGATGGCTGTGGTCTTCCATGAGCGACCTCCTCGTCGCGGGCTTCGGGTCACAGGCGCAGGCCGCGCAGCCTGAGCGCATTGGCGATGACGCTGACTGAGGACAGCGCCATCGCCGCCGCCGCGATCATGGGCGAGAGCAGCAGGCCGAAGACCGGATAGAGCACGCCGGCGGCTATCGGCACTCCGGCGGCGTTGTAGACGAAGGCAAAAACCAGGTTCTGGCGAATGTTGCGCATCACCGCCTGCGACAGCGTGCGCGCCCGGGCGATGCCGCGCAGGTCGCCCTTGATCAACGTGATGCCGGCCGAGGCCATGGCGACATCGGTGCCGGTGCCCATGGCGATGCCGACGTCCGCGGCCGCAAGCGCCGGCGCGTCGTTGACGCCGTCGCCCGCCATGGCCACCACGCGGCCTTCCTGCTTCAGGCGAGTGACGATGGCAGCCTTGTCCTGCGGGAGCACCTCGGCCTCGACCTTGTCGATGCCGAGCCGGCGCGCGACAGCTTCAGCGGTACGGCGATTGTCGCCGGTCAGCATCACCACCGCGACGCCGGCGGCGCGGAGCTGGGCGAGCGCTTCCGGCGTCGTCTCCTTGATCGGATCGGCTATGGCGATCAGACCGGCGAGTTCTCCGTCCACCGCCAGGTGGATCACGGTGGCGCCCTCCGTCCGCAGCTTGTCGGCCTCGACTTCCGCACCGGCAGCATCGATGCCGAGATCAGCCAGGAGCTTGACGTTGCCGAGCGCCAGGCGGCGCTTGCCGACCCGGCCGACCACGCCCTTGCCGACAGGGGAATCGAAATCGGCCGGCTCCTCCAGGTCGATCTTGCGTTCGGCTGCGGCGGCGACGACGGCCCGGGCGAGAGGATGCTCGCTCGCACGTTCGAGGCTCGCCGCGGCGAACAGGATCTCAGCCTCGCCGTACTGGCCGAGCGGGTGGATCGCCGTCACCTTGGGCTTGCCTTCGGTGAGCGTGCCGGTCTTGTCGACCACCAGCGTATCGACCTTCTCCATCCGCTCCAGCGCCTCGGCGCTGCGGATCAGGACGCCCATTCCCGCGCCTCGCCCCACGCCCACCATGATCGACATCGGCGTGGCGAGACCGAGGGCGCAGGGGCAGGCGATGATCAGCACCGCGACGGCGGCGATCAGCCCGAAGGTGAATCTCGGCTCCGGTCCCCAGATTGACCAGGCGGCGAAGGCGATGAGCGCCACGGCGATCACCGCCGGCACGAAGCGCCCCGAGACCACGTCGGCCAGGCGCTGGATCGGCGCACGGCTCCTCTGCGCTTCCGCCACCAGACGGACAATCTGGGCCAACATGGTATCGCGGCCGACACGGTCGGCCCGCATGACGAAGCCGCCCGACTGGTTGATGGTGCCGCCGATCACCGGCTCACCCGCCCCCTTGCTTACCGGCATCGATTCGCCGGTGATCATGGATTCGTCGAGCGCGCTTCGGCCCTCCAGGATGCTGCCATCGACCGGCACCTTCTCGCCCGGCTTCACCCTGAGCCGGTCGCCCTCGACCACCTGGTCGAGCGCTACCGCCTCGTCCACGCCGCTGGCCGTGATCCGTGTTGCGGACTGAGGGGAGAGGTCGAGAAGCGCGCGAATGGCGCCGCCGGTCTCTTCGCGGGCGCGCAGTTCCAGCACCTGCCCCAGCAGCACCAGCGTGGTGATCACCGCCGCCGCCTCGAAATAGATAGCGACATTGCCCTCGGCATTGCGGAAGGCAGGCGGAAATAGGCCCGGCGCGAAGGTCGCCACCAGGCTGTAGATCCAGGCGACGCCCGTGCCGAGCGCAATCAGCGTGAACATGTTGAGGTTGCCGCTGCGCACCGATGCCACGGCGCGCACGAAGAACGGCCAACCACCCCAAAGCACCACCGGCGTGGCGAGAAGGAACTGCGTCCAGATCGCGTTCCGCTCGCCCACCAGGTGCATCAGGTTGGTGAGGTGCCCACCCATCTCTAGTGCCAGGACCGGTGCCGTCAGCACCAGCGAAATCCAGAAGCGCCGCTCCATGTCGCGCCGTTCCGGGCTCGGTTCATTGGCCGCCGCCGGGTCGAACTCCGCTGGCTCCAGCGCCATGCCGCAGATCGGGCAATCGCCCGGTCCCACTTGCCGCACTTCGGGGTGCATCGGGCAGGTATAGACGGCGCCCTCGTCCACCGGGCCGGCCGCCGCCTTGGGCTGGTGGTCGGCATGGCGGCCTTCCGCCGCCTCTACCTTGTTCAGGTATTTGACTGGATCGGCCTCGAACTTGGTCCGGCAGCCAGCACTGCAGAAGAAATAGCTCTGCCCCGCATGCTCACAGGTGTGCTTGGCCGTCGCCGGATCGACGCTCATGCCGCAGACCGGGTCGCGCACCTTCGCCACGGCCAGGTACTTCGCCGGGTCGGCCTCGAACTTGGTGCGGCAGCCGGCGCAGCAGAAATAGTAGGTCCGGCCGGCGTGCTCGCACTTGTGCTTGGCCGTCGCCGGGTCGACGCTCATGCCGCAGACGGGATCCTTCTCCTTCACCGCCGCTGTGGGAGAAGCTTGCTGGTGCTGGTGCGATCCACCGCAGCAGCCTTTGGCGCCGGTTTGCGTCATGATCCCGTTCTCTATTGGCTGCCGGCGGCAATCCGAACGGATTGACCCCGGCCCGATAACCTCCATATATACCCCCCAGGGGTATTTTCAAGTGATGACGCCATGACGCCCGCCATCCGCAAGTCCGCCTTGAACCGCCTCAGCCGCATCGAAGGCCAGGTGCGCGGCATCGCCCGCATGCTCGAGGAGGACCGCTACTGCATCGACGTGATCACCCAGGTACAGGCGGTGCGCGCCGCCCTTGCCCGCATCGAGCAGGAGGTGCTGAAGGACCATGTCGCCACCTGCGTCGAGCACGCGATCAAGAGCGGCAACGACGACGAGCAGCGCCGGCATGTCACCGAACTGCTCGCCGTCATCGACAAGGCCAAGGCCTAGGCCAGGCCCGGGAAGAGCAGCGGCAGCAGCGTCTCGGCCGCCTTGCGCTGTTCGGCCGTCATCAACTTGCCGAACGCCTCATAGGCGACCCGTACACCTTTCAACGTTTCGACCCGGGCAGCCGCGAGGTGCTCTTCGTGCGCCAGCCTCTCGGCCAGGGTGCCGGCCGCAGGCGCGGCGGACGACATCATGCCCATGCGCATCTTGCCGCCCTGTCCGGGCTTCGCCGGATGGTCCTGGTTCTCGCTGGCGCGAAGCGCGGCGGCCAGGGCGGTGAAACCTGCTTCCTGGGCGGCGGTCACGGCCAGTTCGGCCCGCAGAAAGGCGATGCGGCCCTCGATCCGGGCCGGCGCCAGGAGATGGGCGGCCGGGCCGGCGCCCGGCATCATCCCCGACCCCATCATACCCTGGCCCATCATGCCCATCCCCGGACGGGCAGGCGCCGGGGTCTGCGCATCCGCGGCCTTCGGGGCGTCGGCGCCCGGGGGATGGTGCTTCTCCTCGGCACCGGCGGACGCGGTCGCGAGCATGAACACAAGGGCGGGAAGCGCGAGGCGAGAGAGCCGCATGGCCTTAACTCCTAGTATCCGAGGATGGAACCGCTGTATTGCACCAATGTCCTGGGGCGGCATTGCGCAAGATCAACTCGGTGAACCTTCAGCCCGAGCGGACAGGCGACTGCCCGCCCGCTCAACACAGAGTTGCCGCGTTAGGGGGTTCGGCGGCAGCCAAGTCACATACGCTGTTACGAATGCGCCGGCGCAACCTGAGCGGCCCGCCTTCGCAGCATCGGAACCTCCATGTAGTATGCGGACCTGCACCAGACCGGTCGCTTGACGCGGTTCTGCGCGAGCACGAAGTGCCGCCCGAAGTCCATCGACATGATCTCCTCCGGCCGGATCAGCGGCACCCCCTCCAGCTGCTCCGAGACCGAGCCACCCGGGAGCGGCCCCCGGCCGAAGCTCATGTTCCTCGACCGGCTCTTCCGCTTCCGGGTCGCATTGCCGACCGCCCGCGAGATCATGGCCGCCGTATCGGGATGGTTCTGCGACAGGACCACCTTGAAGGCGGTGTTGGTGATGATGTTGTCGAGACCGCCCTGGCCCCAGCGGTCCTTGATCTGCCCGTAGTCCTGGCAGGCGAAGAGGAAGGAGACGCCATAGCCGCGGGTGATGGCCGGCCCCATGCTGATCGCCTGGATCGGCGGCAGGAACCCCACTTCGTCCAGGATGAAGCGAACGCCGAGTTCGCGTCCCGCCGGCTTCCGCTCGGTCAGGAACCGCGTCGCCGATTCGACGAAGAGGGCGGTGATCTTGCCGAAGGCATCCTGGTCGAAGGCCGGCACGACGATGTAGATGCTGACCGGCCTGCCTCCGATGCCGCGGAGATCGCCCAGCGTGAAGTCGGTCTTAGCGGTCACGCTGGCGACGTTCTCGTTGGAGAAGATCTTCAGCGCCGCGCTCACCGTGGCGACGACGTTCGAGCGGGTGCGGTAGTCCATCATGGCGAGCTGGCGCAGCCAGGCACCGATCCGGGAGGGATAGCCCTCGATATCGGCGACGCCGGCGGCGCGCTCGAGGTTGCGGCGCACCGGATCGTCGACCTCCGCATCCTGCCCCTCGCCCAGCCGGGCAATCCAGTCGAGCGTCGAGCCGAAGGTGGGGGCGAAGCCGAGGCGCTCGCCTTCGTAGATCTGGAACAAGGTGCAGGCGGCGAGTGCCGCGCGGCCCGACGAGATCCAGAAGTCACGCTCGTCCCCGGGGATCAGGACGGCGATCAGCCGATCGACGAGGTCGCCGCGCGCGCCGCGGTCCGCAGGCAGCGAGGGGAGATCGATCGGGTTCCAGCAGACCGAGCCCGCGGCGCCCGCGGTCCATTCGATCCGGAGCACGCGGCCCAAAGTGGCCCGGTGCCCGGCGGTGCGCTCATAGAGCTCGCCCTTGGGATCGTTGATGACGAGCGAGAAGGGATCGCACATCAGGACCGAGGGGACGATGATGCCGTCGGTCTTGCCGGTGCCGGCGGGTGCCACGACCAGCGAGGAGAGCGGTTCCGTGCTCATCAGGAGCCGCCCGCCGAAGGGGCCGATCCCCCCGAAGCGCCCGAGAACGATCCCGCACCCGGCCGTGATGCCGGGCTTGAAGCGGCGGAGATCCGCCCGATTGGCCCATCGCGCATCGCCATATTCCCCCACCCGGCCGAGGCCCCGGCCGGCGGCGATCGCGACCATGGTCCCGATGAACCAGGCGCCGAGCCCGATCAGGAGATCGGAGGGCAGGGTTCCGGTCTTCATGTAGTAGCGCCAGAGCGCCCGCCAATGGTCGGCGTTGAGCGGCTCGATGCCGAGGAAGAGGAGGGTCGCCGGCAGGGCGGCGGCCGAAAGGATCGCCCCCGCCAGGTACCAGGCAACGGCGCCGAGGATGTTCGTGTTCATGGGATCTGGGGTGCGCTCTCGAGGAGACGGCGCGGCTCACCCTGCCCCGGCCACCAGAGCTCGGTAATGCGGCGGCGATCCCGGCCGGCCTTGGCGACCTGGATGACGAGATCGATCGTGCGGCGAAGGTATCGCGCCAGATAGTCCGGATCGATCTCGGCGCGGCCGGAGAGGGCGACCCGCTGATAGAAGCCCTCCTCCAGCGCGAGCGCGGCCGAATCCGCATGCATGGTGCAGAGGAACCCCCGGTGGCCGGAGTTAAGCAACAGGAGGGCGGGGAAGGCGTTCGGGATCGAGAGTTCGCCGAGCAGGATCTGGTCGGGCCGGCTCCGCATGGCATGGTCGAACACCTCCGCATAGCCGACCCGCGGGTTGGCCTCGTTCCGGCTGACGAGGTGATTGACCTGGTTGTGCTGGGGCGCGTCGAGTTCGGGCGTGTCCTCGATGGTGAGGAGCCGCCGATCGGCCGGGATGATGGGCAGCAGGAGATTGGCGAGCGTCGTCTTGCCGCTGGAGGTGCCGCCCGAGATCACGACATTGGCACCGCGCCCGATCGCGGCCTCGAGTTCGGTAAGCACCGCTCCGCCGACCCCGAAGTCCCGCAGGCTGGCCTGAACCTTCCGCTTCACCCGAATCGAGACGGTGAGGCCCGAGAGTACGCTCTTGCCCATCATGGCCTCGAAGCGATGCCCGCCGGGGAGCCGGGTCGAGACCCGGGGCTGCGCTTCCGGGTCGAAGGCATGGCCCGCCTTGTTGGCGAGGGCGTGGCAGATGTCCTCCCAGAACTTCAGGCTCATCGCGGGCGCCCGCTCAAAGACATAGCCCTTGCCCGCGATCTCGAGCCCCACCTCGCCCGGGCGGTTGACACTGATCTCGACCAGGTCGCGCTTGCGGAAGAGGACGGCGAGCGGTTCCAGCGCGGCGTCGAGCACCGCGTCACCCGAAGTGGCCAGCATCGGCTACATCCAGCAGGAGGGAGGAGGAGGCACGCCGAGCGTCCCTTCCTCGTCACAGCCCATAGGCATTTTGAAACGCCGATATCATCTGGGCGGTGCCGTTCGAGTAGCAAACGCCGGCGGCGCCTGCATAGGCGGTCGCCCCGGTGCCGACCGCGTAGCCGGTACGGATCGTGCGCCCCGGATCGGAGTAGTCCGGCTGCTCCTGCTCGACCAGATACCAACCGGTCGAACCCAACCCGCTGGGGCTGACCCATGCGCCATAGACGGTCTGGCCGTCTTCCCGGCGCTTCAGGGCCCTCCCCTTGTACCAGCAGTAGACGCTGGTCCCGTTCTCCATCGAGCCGCCGAACAGCAATTCCACGCTCTCGGTGACGCAGGCATTGGTCGGGCCCTGAGGGGTGCCCGGCCCGGTCACATAGGCGGCCTGTGTGCCGTCCGGGCGGGCATAGATGTCGCTCTGCCTGGTCGCGACGTACTTGCCGCAGGCCTCGTAGTGGAAGTCGGCGGGATCGGGCAGGGTGTCGACCTTGACGAAGGTGTAGGGGATCGCCACCGCATCGGGGCGGACCTGCGCGCTCGACACCTCGAACTTCTCGGCATTCCAGGTGAAGTGGATCCTGCTCACCGGCAGCGCGGTCCGGGCTGCATCGTTGTTCTGCCAGGAGACGGTCTCGAGCTGGTGGGGAAGCGCTGCCGTCTCCGCCGCGGTCACGCAGGCCCCGACATAGGAACGCGTCCCCGCCTGCTCGTAATAGAAGCGCTCGGTCCGGTAGCTCTCGCCGCCTTCGAGGTTGTGCACGAAGATCCGCTCGCAGCCCTGGAAGGTTGCGAGGAGATCGACCACGAGTTCGGGCGATGGAGCGCATTCGGCGATCGCGGTCAGCCCGAGATCGGTCTGGATCATCCGCCGCGCGAAGGGGGTCACCTTTCGGGTGGCGTAGTCGATCTGCGGCGTGCAGGCAGCGGTATCGAGGACGTGCGACAGGGCCGGTCCGGTGTCGGCGCAGGAGGAGACCGCCACCGAGACGCCGCTATCGACATAGATCTTGCGCAGCTGCCTGAAGCTCTGGTTGCCCGGCATATCGTGCCGGTAGCCGCAACCCTCGGCCGTCGATGTGATCGGCAGAGTGCTGCCGTCATCGGGGCGGCAGCCCGCGACCACGGTCCGCCCACCGCTCATGCTGGTGTAGACGAGCTCATAGGCGCGGGTCGCCACCAGCCTCTCCAAGTCGATGATGGGCGAGCAGGCCGTCGTATCCTTCACGATGTCGACCGGCGTGTTCGTATCCTTCATGCAATCGGTCACATAGACCGGCTCGCCGGCGGCGTTCACGTAGTAGGGCCGGTACTGCGGCCAGGCCCGCAGGCTCTCGACATCGACCGCATACTCGCAACCGGCATAGCTCTTCTGGATCGGAATGCTCTCGAAGGAATCGGAGCACTGGCCGTCCTTGACGATGACCCCCTCCTTCATCGTGACCAACTTCGACTGGAGATAGACGACACCCTGATCGAGCAGCACCCGGGGCTTGCAGCCCTCCGACGTCACCATCTCGACCAAAGCCGAGGAGGAGCCGGTCTCGGCGGATTTCTCGGGATAGGCGAGCGGCTGATAGGGCGGCAGGCTCCCTGCCGTCCCGCCGACGCCGCCGGCATTGCCCTGCCGGGAGGCCTGACGGGCTTCCGGCTTCGCCTTCTCTTCCTCCTTCCCGGCCTTGGTTTCCTTTTCTTCGTCCTTGGCCGCCTCGGCCAACAGCTTGCGGGCGGCCTCCTTCAGCGCTTCGAGATCGCCGGTGGCCTCGAGTTTCTGGGTCTTGGGGAGCATCGCCGCCTGGGCGAGGAAGGCGCTCTTCAAGGGCGAGGACAGGCCCGCCTTCCGCTCCTCCCCCTTCACGACCGCCTTGATCCCGTACCAGACCACCTGCCCGAGCACGCCCTGCGGGGCGGCAACGCCGCGGCCGCGGCCGATCAGGGTCACCTCCTTCAGGAACTGGCCGTCACCCCGCCGCATCAGGTCGGTCAGTTCCGCCTCGGCGTCGTTTCCGGTCGCGTTCAACTCGACGGGCAGAAGCGTCGTCAGACCGGTCTTCTCCTCCTTCGGGGCCGCCGGCGCCGGCGGCGCCATCTGGGCGATCGACGGAGCGGGCAAGGCGAGCAGCACACAGAGGAGAGCCGTGCGGCCGAGGCCGGCGCGATGGATGGTTCCGGGGGTCATTCGGGGCGTTCTCCGGCGGGGATCCGTTCTGCCTCGCGGAGCCAGATGTCCGCGGCGGGGATGATCTGGATGCGCGAGCCGGCCGCCACGGTGACCACCGGGGCGAGATCGACGGTCTGCTCCAGGAGCTGGGCGGTGGCCTGGCCGAGGTTCTGGGAGAGCGCCAGCGCGCCGCCCTGGAGCTGGCGATTGTCGGAGGCGGCGCTGCCGAGCGAGGCGAGGGCGGAGACGGCCGAGATGATGAAGGCGCCGCCATAGCGCTCCCAGACCCGGTTATCGACCTCGCCGATCAGGCCGGTACGCGCCACCTGGTCGGCCGCCTCAGCCTCGGTTAGCAGGATCGAGGCGCCGTCCGGACGGAGCGCGCGGGCGCAGGTCGATCTGAGCCGCGTGTCCCCCACCTTGGCCAGGCTCTCGTAAGCACAGATGATGCGCGAGCCCTTCGGCAGCAACGCGAGGCGGCCGTCGGCGCCGTAGATGTTGCGCTCGACCAGCGCGATGAAGCGCCCCGGCACCTGGCTGTTGATCGCATTCTCCAGGATGGCGGTGATGTAGCGGTCGGCCGTGATCACCCGGTGCCGGTCCACCGGCAGTGTCGATTCGTCCCGCTCGAGCCCGTCGCGCGCATAATCCTTGTCCTGGAGGCGCCAGGCGGGCGCTGGCGCGGGCGCGGGTTCCGGCGCCGGAGGTGCCGCGAGCGCGATCTGCGAGCGCGCCTGCTGGCGCCTCGCGAGAAGCGCCTGGATCTCGGCGGCGCGCAGCGCCGGACCCGGATCGTCGAAAGCCGGCGCCACCAGGACCGGTGGGGCCGGCGGCGGGGCGGCCGGCGGTGGCGGCAAGGGCTTCGGGGGATCATAGGCGACCGGCGCGGGCGGCGGCGGCAGGGCCGGCGCCGGCTCGGGCGCACTGAACTCCATCAGCGCCGGCATCGTCTTCGGCACCGGCGGGGCGGTCTCACGCGCCGTCGTCTCGTCCTCGTTGCAGCCGGACACCAGCAGCGTCCCGGCCAGGAGCAGTCCCGTCCAGCGCATCGGCTCATTCCCTGTCGGGCAGGCTCGGCGGCCAGGCCGGCGCGGCTGCCGCCTTCGCCGGGCGGGCCGGTTTCGCGGTCGGCTCCCAGCCCTCCGGGCGCACGCAGACAACCCGCTGGCCGTTCCGGAGCGTGAAGGCGCCGGTCGCCTCGGCGATCAGCATGGAGCCCCTGATCCGGGTGTTCTGCGGGGTGTCGATGCCGTCGACGACCCGCCAGACCGCCGGCAGGTCCGTTCCCTCCCAGCGCGTGCCGAAGTCGAAGTAGGTGAAGACGCCGTCCGAGAAGACGCGCTCCGGCGCGATGCTCCGGTCGCCCGCCATGGTGAAGTCGAACCGGAGCTTTTCGGGATCGAAGCTCACCTCCCGCAGATAGTCGGGATCCGTCAGTCCAGCCTTGCGACCGAGCACCGGGGCGGCCGGTCCCGCCGTCCCTGGAGACGGCGCTTCCGCCGCCGGGGCAGGCCGCGCGGCGGACAGCGGCGGGGCGCCCATGACGGAGCGGCTGCCGTTCGGCGCCGCCGCCTTCACATAGACCACGACATCGGGGATTTGCGCGGCATTGAAGCCTTCGGCGCGCAGATAGAAGGCATAGACCCGGCCCGAGGCCTTGCCGACGATGGTGAGGCTCGCATCGGCGCCCACATGTGCCGCCTCGACCACCACCATGTTCTTCTGGATCTGCTGATAGCCGAAGACGAAGGGATCGCCGTTCGCGATCGGGCCGATCTCCTCCCAGTCCGGCAGCACGATCGTCACCGGCATCTTCTCGCGGATCCGAAGCCGGACGATCTCGTCGGGGGCATAGGCCACGGTATAGATGCCGGCCTTGGCATCCGCGCTCCCCCAGGCCTCCTGCACGGCGCCGAGCGGGAGCGAGGGGCGGCGCTCGACCTCGCCGAACTCGCCCTTCAGCTGGGCCTCGACGGCGGCCGGATCGGCCAGATTGATGATATCGGCGGCCTTCTGGGCCTGGGCCGTGCCCAGGCCGAGGCTGATTACCGCCACAAGGGCGGCCGCGATGTTCGCAAGCTTGATCACGATGATTTCTCCGCCAGGCCATAGGCGACGACCGTGAGGCCGGTCGGGTTCATGTAGCGGTCCTCCCGGCGCACGTTCTGTTCCTGGAACTCGACCGTGAGCGTCGCCACCAGGTCCTTGGCTCCGATCCGTTCGCCATTGCGGAAGTCGACCCGCTCGAAGGCGACCTGGAACTGCGCCGGATTGAGCTGGCTCACCACCCGGACGCTCACCTGACGGGTGAGCCGTTCCTTCTTGGCGCGCTCGAAGGGCGAGTTCGGATTGTCGCGCCCCATGACCTTCCGGAACTCGGCGAAGACCGGTTCCGCCGACATCCAGGCGACCTGCTGCCAGCGGGCGACCTCTGTTTGAAGGTCGATGCTCTCGCGCTTCTGGACATAGTCCTGCACCAGCTTCTCGGCGATCAGGTCCCATCCCCGGGTGCCGACCTGGAAGGGCTCGACCCGCCAGACCTGGTCGTCGCGCGAGCCGCCGATCAGGAGCATCGGCTCGACCTGCTTCAGCGGGAAGAGCGCGTAGATGACGGAAGCCTGGGCGATCACCGCCATCAGGAGGCCGACGCTGACCAGGCCCAGCACGCGGTTGGTCCACATCTGCGAGCGATAGCTGTGCCCGGTATCGCGCGGCTCATACATCTCGGTCACGCTCAACTCCACTTGAACAGAAGCGCCGCGTCAGCCGCGCCAGACACCGCTCCGATAGAAGACCTCGCAGGCGCAAGGGGAGACCGGCAGCTCGTCCGTACCCTCGCCGGAGCCGATCGGCCGCGAGCCGCCGCTCGCGGCACAGCCCGCGAGCAACCCGGCCACCAGGGCCGCGAAGAAGACGCGTATCATGGGGTTAGCCTCCAATTCGGCTGGTGAGCCGTTCCATCAGGCCGCCGGCCCGGCGGCCGGCTGCGGAGAGCGCGGACGAAGCCGCGCGCGAGACGCCGTCCATGACGGCCTCGCCGTAGCGGCGCCTGGCGTTGTCGATGACCGGACGGGCCGGCGCGAGTGCCGCCCCCTTGAGGAGCCCGACGCCCGCCATGCCGGCGGCCACCACGGCACTCGCCGCCCCCGGGCCATCGCTCGCGCCGGCGATGTTCGAGGCGAGGGTGGCGGCCTTCAGGTGGAACAGGATCGAGATGAAGCCGATCAGAAGGATGCTGAAGTACTTTGCACCCAGGACGAAGTCGCTTGGATCGCCGACATACTCGCCGCTGGCGTTCATCGGCAGACCGGCCGTGTAGACCTTGACGATGGTGATCGTGAAGCCCATCGCCACACCGGCGAAGACGACGGTGAGAATGCCGCTCAGCAGTACCCGTGCCGCGCTCATGGCGAATCCACGCGTGGCTTTGAAGGCGATGCAGGCGATAAAGATCGGCGCCAGCGCCGAGATGCCGAGGAACTTGAAGATTCCCTCCAGCAGGAAGGCGAGAAAGATCCCCCAGACGAAGACATAAGGCAGGAGGAGCAGCACCGCGCCGACCAGATTGACGAGTTCATAGAAGCTCGATTCGGCGATCATTCCCTTCGCGACCACGAAGACCCGCATGACCTCATGCTCGACGCTCGACAGGAGCCCGGTCATGGAGGGATCCCCGACACCGGCGGAAGGCGAGGAGACGACGATCTGCGTCAGCCCGCTCATCACCTCCCGGCCCGGCAGGTAGATCCAGTCCCAGTAGAAGGAGGATCCCTGCAGGACCACGGCGACCGCGGCGAAGACGGCACCGGCGTTCATCATCTCGGGCAGCCGCAGATTGCCCTGCAGGACGCCGCGCCAGCCCAGATGGAAGGCGAGCCAGGCGCCCACGAAGGCGGTGAAGCCGTTCCGCACCCAGGGCGCCAGCGCCTCGAAGGCCTGCATCGCGTACTGGTTCGCCACCGCATCGAACTGCCGGAACATGCCGCAGGTCACGCAATCCACGGCCCCTACTCCCCGAACTTAGGCCCGGCCTCGGGATCGGCGCCGGTGCGAAGGGACTGGGTCGACTTGTTCCGGCCGCTGTAGACGACCGAGGTCTGGCGCATCTCGCCGCTGGCGGCGACTTCGAGGAGAGCGGCGAGGAGCGCCCTGATCGCCACCAGCTGCTCGATCTCCGCGACTTTGAGCTTGTTGCCGGCCACGAGGTCCGCATGCAGATCGATGCTGCCCTGGGCCTCCGCCGCGACGCCTGAGACGCGGCCGACGGCCTGGGCCGTCGCCTCGCGTTCCGTGAGTGCCAGCGCCAGCGCATGATAGGCGGCATCCTCGTGTACCGCCGCCCGGCGGGCATGCACCTTGTCCGCATCGGCGGATGAGCGATTGCCGCTCTTCTCGTCCGGCACGACCGAGAGGATCCGGCGCAGCGTCGCGACGCCCGATTGCAGCGTGGTGAGCGAACCCGCATTGAAGTCCCGGGGCAGCTCCCAGCGGGAGAGATCGGCGGCGATCCCGGCGAGACGGCGGGCCTCGGCCGTGAGACCGGTGCCGAAGCCATGGCCGATCGCCCCGGCGCGGCCGATGCTCGCATAGAGCTTGCGGAGCTCGTTCAGCTGCTTCTCGAGCTCCGCCAGCTGCTTCACCGCCTCGGTGTGGATCTTGAGCGTCGAGACGTTGACCGTCGGGTCGTAGACCGTCATCGCCGCCCAGGCGGCCGGCGCGGCGATGGCAGCACCCAGGAGGAGGCCCCCCAGCACGCAGCCGAGACGGCTTCCGACCAGGCCGGCCGCGATCAGCCGTGCTCGATGTACTCGGCCACCCATCGGTCCGCCCCGTATTTGAGTTTGAGGTAGTGCATGAGGTTCACCGGCTCGATGCCCGAGCGGTAGATCTTGAGGTAAGGGCCGAGCGGTGCCAGATCGATATCGATGATCACCGCCTCGCGGCCTCGCTTGACCAGGACCGAGCGCTTGACGTGGCGCGCCAGCCGGCTCGTGCCCTTGACGTAATCCCACTGCGCCGCGGTCAGTTCGAGGGCGCGGTAGTCCTCCTCCCGGGCATTCGGGTTCTGGAAGATGAACTGGGTCGGGCAGTTGTTGAACACGGTCTCGGCGATGCCGCTCCTGAGCAGCGCGCCCACGTCCTGGAACACCACATTGACCGAGCCCCGGAGCTTGCGGTGCTCGCGGAACAGCACTTCGACGTTCTTCCGGAAGATCTCGTCTTCCAGCATCGGGGCCGTCTCGTCGATGAAGACCAGATGCGGCCGGGCATCGCGGGCGCAGACCGAGCGGATGCGGAACATGATGTAGCTGACCAAGGCCGCCGCCGCCCGGGGATCGCGGAAGGCATCCGTCATGTCGAAGGTGATGAGCTTCGCGGCATCGAGGTTGAGGCTGTCGCTCCCGCCATTGAACCATCCCGCCGCACCCTCGCTGCCGACCCAGCGCGCGAGGCCGGCCTTCAGGGCCGATCCGGTATCGAACGCCCCTTCATGGACCGAGGTCAGCGAGCGGGTGCCGACCTTCCGGATCCGGAAGATCGCGTCGATGGCCCGTCCGGCCACCTCGTAGGACTGATCGTCGTCGACACCGCCCAGCTGCAGCAGCCATTGCCGCAGGAAGGCGCGGTTCTGCGGGTTGTCGGCGCATTGCAGCGGGTTCAGCCGGACATGCACTTCGCCGGTCTCGTCGGTTCCCTGGCTGAGGTTCAGATAGGTTCCCCCGACCGCCTCGGTGAAGACGTTGAGGCCGAAGTTGCGGTCGAAGGCATAGGCCGCGAGCTCGCGGTGACGGAGCGCGCCGCCGATCAGGTGCTCGAAGAGCGTGGTCTTGCCCGAGCCCGCCGGGGCGAAGGTGACGGAATGGGCGAGCGCCTCCTTCTCCTCGGAAGCATGCAGCTGGAAGCTGTAGGCGGCACCGCCCACCGTCTTGAAGAGGCGAAGCGGGCCCTCGCCCCAGTCCGAGCGGTCGAGGCCGTGCGGCTCGTCGTTGAAGGTCATCAGGCTGGCAAGGTTCTGCGCCAGGAGAGATCGAGGCCTGGTCGGCAGGTCGAAGCCCGGCAGCCGGCAGCGCCAGAGCCATTCGCTCGCCGCCCCCTCCACCACCGCCCGGATGTTGAAGTCGGCGAGAATCCGGCGGACCTCGCCCGCCAGCTCCCCCAGCCGGTCCCGGGTGTCGGCATGGACGAAGATCGTGAGCTGATGCTCGATCAGGCCGTCCTTGTCGCCGGCGATCAGCTCCACGGCCGCCTCGAACTCGGCGGCCCGGAAGCTGTTCGGAATCGGCATATTGGCCTGCCGGTTCCGCCAGGGCAGGAGCGCCTGGGCCCGGGGCTTCGGAATGCCCCGAAGCAGCTGGCTGATCTGCAACTCTCCGTCGATGGCGAGCAGCCGGTCGAGGAGGTCGCCACTGTCGCTTTCGCCCCAGCCGCGGATCGAGATCGGCAGCGCGAAGCGCGCCTTCAGGCCGTCGCGGTACTCGATCAGGCCGGATTCCCGCCCGAAGGTGAGGGTCGAGACCGGCAACCGCTCGGAGAGGTCCGCCGCGAAGGCCGGCAGGCCGGCCTGGAAGCCATTGACCAGGCGGGACCAGAAGGACAGCAGCGGCGAATGGGCGCCGTCGCCGTTGGTGAGCACTTCCGGGGCGTAGTCGTGCAATCCCTCCAGGATCGACTGCACCACCTCGCCGAGACGCTTCTCCGGCGCCCTATCCCCGGGAACGCCGACGGCGATATAGTGCTGGTTCGCGTAAACCGATTCGAACGAACGCATCCAACGGCCATGGATCTCCTGGAGCGCCCAATGCTCGTGTGTGGCGGGGTAGTCGACCGGGACGCGTTCGCGGAGCGTCAGCAGCTTGATGCTGGCGCCCTGCTCGCAGAGCTTCATCAGCCAGCCGTGGCGTTTGACGAAGAGGGCGCGGCGCTCGGCTTCGGTCCTGGAGCCGTAGTCGATGCCGCGGAGCGCGATGGTCTGGACGTACTGGCCGTCCTTGGTGCGGATCGTCCGGCCGTCGGGCAGCACGGCGTCGAACTGCAGCACGTCCTTCAGCTCGGTCTCCCGCGGCGGCGGCAGCACCAGACGCCGCACCGCCGGTGAGATCGCGAGAGCCGTGGCGAGCGATGTGGCGAAGAGCCCGAGCCCGAGCCCGGCCGCCGTCTGCATCCAGCCCGAGGCCGGCGTCTTGAGCGCCGCGGCCAAGGCCTCGCCGCCGCAGAGCAGCGCGCCGGCCGCGAGCGCGCCGCCGGCGGCGAGGAACCGCCCCTCACGGGACATAGCGATTGCCCTTCACCGGGTGGAAGGCGGGGACGCAAGTGAAGGAGAGACCCTGGAACCGCCGGACCCGCGCCCAGGCGCGGACGACCTCCACGCAATCCGGATCGCGGATCGAGAGCCACAAGGCGAGGGCATGCGCGAGCGCGAAGGCGATCCCTCCGTAGAAGCCGTTCAGGGTCAGGAGATAGGTCATTACGGCGATCCCGCCGCTCACCTTGGTGAGGTCGGGTGCCGCGCCGAGCAGCACGGTCGGGCTGGCGACGGCGCGCAGGATCACGCCCCCTTCGGAAGTCACGGCCGGGCTCCCTCAGGCGTTGAGCCAGGACTGGATCGCGTCGATGCCGGTGAGGCCGGCGCCCGCCACCACCGCCATGCCGACCCAGTACCACTGCACCCGCCCGAAGGCCGCCATGATGAAGAGTGCCGCGGCGACCACGCCGATCACCGCCTGGCCGATGCGTACCAGGTGATCGCGGGTCTGGTTCGCCTTGGTGGTGATGGAACCGAAGGGATCCTGGGCGAAGGAAGGTTCGATGAGGCAGAGCGTCGCGACCGAGACGACGACGCCGAGCAGGAGAAGACGATGGACGGACATGATTGAGCGACCGGAACTCCAAACGAATGAGCGGACGCTACAGGTAAGTTCTTAAAGCTCCCTTTAGAGCTTTACTCATATACCGTCGGGGGACGAGGGGCATGCCACGCAAGGACGACGAGACATACGTGACGACGACGATTCAGTTGCAGCGCGCGAGCCTGGAACGGCTCGAGAAGGTGCTGATCGGCAGGCGCGACCGCATGGGGCACCGCATCACCAAGCGCGCGGTGTTCCAGTTCCTGCTCGACCGCGCCCTGAAGGACAAGGCAGGACAGGAGCAGATGTTCCTGAAGCTGCATGAGACGGATCAGCCATAGGATGCCCGCCGCGCTCCGATTCCGTATTCCCGCCGAGCTCGAGGACTACTTCTCCATCCTCGGCACCGGCTTGCACCTGGTGCAGGTGACGGGTCGGATTCCCGAACTGCCGGAGGGCGAGCGGGTCCGGGTGCGGGCGAGTTTGGAAGAGGAGGACCTGGCGCGGGTCGATCAGATCGCCAAGGCGCACGGGATCAGCCGCAACGCGGCCGTGGTGGCGGGACTCCAATGGGCAACGCGCGCCAATGTATTGCCCACGCGACGCGCGGCCGGTCCGGTCAGCGCCGAGTCAGCTGGAACTTCATCAGAACCACGTCGGCTCGCGTCGGCACGCTCCTGACCGCGGTCAAGGTCGCCGTAGCATCTGCTTCGTTCGGGAAGCGCACCGACCTCGACTCCAGTCCATGCATCGCAATTGCCTGAAGCTGCCCGGGTTTGGTCTCTTTGATCACGACCGTGACAGCTTTGAACTGCCCGTCAGTCTCAATCGGCCAGGAGAAGCGGCAGGGTTTGGCCGCCGAGCAGGTCGCCGTCCGCTCCCCGAGCGGCGCGCCCGCCGGCGTGAAGGCCTTCACGCTCATTTCGAAGGGCTCCGTGGCTCGGGCGCTCCCGGCGGCGAGTAGCGCTGCCAGGGCGAAGGTCGCAGGAAGGGCGGATCGAGGCATCATCAACTCCAGACGACCGGGATCACTCAGAACCGACGCCGCGCCGGCCTAGTTGCAGTCCGAGGGCGAGGTGTCGGGCTCGAGGCGGCGTGCCACCCGGCAGCGATAGAGGGCGGCATGCTCCTCCCGGCGTGAATGATAGGCGCTCACCGCCGCCGCCCAGCTGTGGAATTCGCGGCGGAGGTCCGCCAGGTAGCGCGCGGCGTAGAGGACATTCACCTGCGGGTCGAACAGCGCCGCCGGCGAGCCGATCTGCTCGCCATGCCAGCGCCAGTTGATCTGCATGCAGCCGATATCGACATTCCGCTTGCCCGCCGCGATCAGGGCTTGGACGTGGTCCGTTGCCGCGGCGCGGGTCCTGAACAGCAAGCTGCGGCCGTCATTGACGGCCCAGGGCCAGGCTAGCTTCCCCTTCGGGAGTTGCACACCGCTCTCGACCTCGGCAATGGCTCGAAGGAGCGATGCGGGAACGCCGGTCAGGCGGGCTGCGCGTTCGATCGCGACGCCGCAGGGGTCAGCTTTGGCCACCGAGGGTACCGAGGCGAGGAGGGCCGCGAACAGGTAGCCGGCGCAGGCGACCCGAAGGCTCAGACGGCGCGGCCGGTATCGAGGCATGTCGCGAAGGCGGGGCCCAGGCCCGCCGCGGTGGTTTCGGAGAGCAGCTTGGCTCGCGCCGTCTCGCAGGCCTTCTCGGTGCTTGCCGGGATCTGCAGCGTTACCGGATCGGCTCCGGGGAGGTGAAGAATGAACAGAAGGACAAAGCGCATGCGGGGCATATAGGCATGTAGTCCTTTACGCGTTGCTAAGCTGCGGCTTCGGAGTTCGTCATTGGTAGTGACAGGTTGGAGGTCCAGGTCCCCGACAGCAGGAACTTTGTCGCGGAAAATCCGCCATTTGCGAATTCCAGCGGAAGATTCTCCGGAGTATCCAGATGCGACACGAACCCAGAAGTGCCCGGTGACCGGAGCCTCCTGCCCAGGCGATGGGTTGTCGAAAGGACATTTGGCTGGATGACCCATTTCGCAGGCTCGTTCGCGACGACGAGAGGCGCCTCGACGTCTCAGAGGCCATGATCTTCATCGCACTCGGCAATCTACTCGTCAGGCGGATAGCACACCCCTGACATTTCCAAACGGACTCTAATCGCCTGAATGCTTGGGTCGCAATCACACCCGCCCAAAGCACGATTGCGGATCGACAGCCTGAAATCGTCACCTGCCGGTCGGTGGCAATGACGGCCAGCGCGTAGCCGAACCTTAAGGGTTTTAGCTCATAGTCTCCTTTAACATCGGGTCCAGGACCCGCCAACAGTAAGACCAGTCCAGCTATGAGCTCACGAATCGCGCCGGGTGACGCGCTGCCCTACGCCGAACTCGCCTTCCTCAGGGACGGCGCCGTCGCAACCACCAATACTGTCGAATTGTTTTCGGGCGTCAGGTCGGTCGTACTGGGTGTACCGGGCGCCTTCACCCCCGTCTGTACCGAGCAGCATATTCCTGATTTCGTCGGAAGCGCTCCGAAGCTGAAGCAGGCCGGCTTCCACAAGCTGGTCTGCATCGCCCCCAACGACCCTTTCGTGATTGAAGGTTGGCGGCGGATCGTTGATCCAGACGGCTTCATTGGGTTCTATTCCGATGGCAACCTCGACTTAACGCGGCGTCTCGGCCTTCAGAACCTCCGACGAGATTTGTTCCTCGGAATGCGGAGCGAAAGGTACATGCTGGTGCTCGAAGGGCTGGCCGTAAAGCGGGTGCGTGTCGAGCCCAGCATCCTTGCTTTTACGTGCTCACGCAGCGTTGACGCGATGGACCTCACATTTCGATAAAGTTTCTTGCGGACTGCGCGCGGTTCAAATTTCAGGCGTGTGAAGTCGTCCCGAGCTCAGCCGATCCGGCGGTGGGGTGCCCGATCATTCCCTCGTCAGCAAAACGCCCGCTTGTTGGACCCACTCGGAAATCGACGCCTGAAGTTGGAGCGTGCGCTTGGTCAATGCGGCGATCGCAACTTCCTGCTGGGCGGACGATAGCCTGAGCCTCATGGCCTCCGCAGCGATCCGCGTGCCTTCGTCGATCAGACGGGTCGGTGCCGGCAGAGCCCGTTCGCCGGCAAGACGCTCGAGTTGCAGGACGGCAACAGCAAGCTGCCTGCCAGCCTCGGCAAACCGAGTGTAGTTGTCGTGGGGATCGAGTCCCGACGTCGGATTGGCGATGCACTTCAAAGGAAACATTACCACGTTGCTCATCACCACCTCCACTTCCTCTCCTCCGAGGTCGGGGTGCGCTGGCGTTCCGGTTCGCCGCGTTCGATTCACTAAATTCACCCCTCGTTCGTCACTTCCGACGAGCGCTCGATAGCATTCCTGTCTTTCCCGACGCGTTGCCAGCAGTCGGCACAGCGGAAGCTCACGTTCTCACAGGTCAGGCATTGTGTGAGCAGTATGGCGACCGGATCGCCGATCTCGGCAAGAGGTGCAATCGCGCGCTCTACAAGGGCGGCAAGCTCACTATGCGTACGAGGATAGTCCATTGTCATTCTGGTTACTCCTCGATAGGGCTCAGGCACGAACCGAAACCAGGAACTCGCCCACCGTGCGGCGCAGGTTCTCGGCCTGCTTTGATAGGTCCTTGGCCGAGGTGCCGACATCGCTGGCGGCCCTGCTTGCTTCGCTGGCGACGGAACTGACCGAGGTGATGTGCTCGGTCACGTCACGGGCGCCGGCGGCGGCCTGCTGCACGTTGCGGCTGATCTCGTCCGTTGCTGCGGCCTGCTGTTCGACGGCTCCTGCGATCGAAGTGGAGATGCCGTTGATCCGGCCAACCGTTTCCGTGATCGCCTTGATCGCCTGCTCGGTCTCCGCGGTGCGGGCTTGGATCTGCGCAATCTGGCCTGTGATCTGCTCCGTCGCTTTGGCGGTCTGGGAGGCGAGGTTCTTTACCTCCGCGGCCACGACGGCAAATCCCTTGCCGGCTTCGCCCGCCCGCGCGGCTTCGATCGTCGCATTCAGCGCCAGGAGATTGGTCTGGCCCGCGATTGCGCGGATGAGGAGGACGACATCCTCGATCTGGTGCGCCGAGACGGAAAGCGCAGCAACGGTCTGATTGGTGCGTCTCGCCTCGTTCTCGGCTGTCGCTACGATCTCGCTCGAAACGGTAACCTGGCGACCGATCTCGGTCACAGAGGCGGATAGTTCCTCCGCGGCTGCGGCGACAGTCTGGGTGCTGCTCGAGGCTTCCTCCGACGCCGCTGCGACGATTCCCGCGCGCCGCTGGGTGTCGTCGGACAACGAGATCATGGCGCTCGCGGTTGCCTCAAGTTCGGTCGAGGCGCTGGCGACGGCGTCGACGATCTTCGAGACAGTGGCATCGAAACTGTCGGCCAGCCGGTGCTTCTCGGCTGCGGCTTCCTCCGTCAGCTTCTTCATGCCGAGACGTGCGGCGTTGATGGTCTCCGCACCCCGGCCGAAAGCGCCGGTCATGCCGGCGGTCAGGAAGGGGCGCTCGTAATTGCCCATGCTCGCATGTTCCAGCGACGCCGAACTCTCTCGGATGAAGGCATCGGCCAGGTCGAGCACGCGGTTCAACGCGTTCAGGAAAGGCACGGCGTTGCCCAGATGCTCGATGCCGACCGCCCGCGCTTCGAAATCGCCCTTGGCGGCGCGCTGGCAAGTCTCGGTCGCCTTCTGCAAGGCTTCCTGCAATCGATCGCGATCGGTGGTCAGGGTAGCCAACTCGCCATCGCGGACGGCAAGCCTCGCTTCCGTCTCGGCGAGGCGTGGATCTTCGATCGCGGCGGGGGGCTGGGCGGCGAGTATGTCGCGCTTGCGAAAGAACTGCATGGTGTGCCCTTTCCGATTAGAGCGCGAAGACGAAAGAGTTGTAGGGCTTGCCCGCCGAGGCGAGGGCCTTGTCCAGGACAGACCGCCCGGCCAGCAGGGCTTCGCGCGGCCCCGGCGCGGTCTGCTCCGCCACGCGCATGGATCGGTAGAGCGCGTCGACCTTGCCGATGGCATCGCGCTGCGGAACCCGACGGTTCGAGTGATAGCCGACGATGCTGCCGCTCTCGCCGCGGCTCGGTGTGACATGCGCGAGCACCCAATAGTGGTCACCCGCCTTCGTCATGTTCTTGACGTAGGCGAAGATTTCGCGGCCGGTTTTCAGCTCGCCCCAAAGCAGCTCGAACACCGTCCTCGGCATCTCCGGATGCCGGATCATGTTGTGCGGGGCACCGACGACCTCGCTTTCGCTATAGCCGGCGATCGAGAGGAACACGTCGTTGGCGTAGGTGATTTTTCCCTTGAGGTCGGTCTTGCTGACGATGATGTCGGATTCGTCGAAGAAGACTTCCTTGCCCGTCGGTAGCACGTCTGCTCTAGCCATGGTGTCGGTCTCCGTCTGCGGGCGATCCGCCGCAGATGAAGCTTCGATGCATTGTGTTGACAAATAGTTACGTATAGAAACTTCTTTCAACAAGCGCGGACCGGCCGCGCTTCGTGGTGTTTGCCGGATCGCCAGGAATTCGGTCTGCTTACCAGAAGCGAATAGACTCCATCCGGGCTTCTGCCGCCGCCAATAGGCAGTTGGCCCGTCCATGAGGGGGCGGTCCGGTGAAGGGGGTACGGTCTTGGCAGGCAAATTCGGCACAAAGTTCAATCAACTATTCAGCGCGACCCGCACTCGCGACCTCCTAACGATCCTCAGCCTCATCCTTATGATCGGCCTGCCCCTCGGCGGGTTTGCCGTTTCACTCATGGTTCTCGATCAGCATTCCGAAGACGAGGAGAGGCGTCTCAAATTGCTTTCGGACACGGCGTCGCTCTTTATCGAGCGCGAGATCGAGAGCCGTTTCAGACCGATCGGCGTGTTGCGGCAAATGGTGGACGCCGGGATTGATCGCGACTCGGAACGGTTCCGGGCAGCCGCGGAAGCCATCGTCAGGGCTCAGCCCGGCTATATCGCCATCAATCGGATCGACGCGGACCGGATCATCGTCGCGGTCAATCCGGAAGAGCGGAACAGGGAAGCCCTTGGCCGCAGGGTCGGCGCGACCCCCGAGGTGGCGGCGCTGCTCGATTTGGTCGAGCGCACCGGCAGCCCCATGGCCACGGCACCGGTGACCTTGTTTCAGCGGCGCAGCAGCATCGCCGGCTACTTTCCAGTTTCACGGGCCGGGCATCACAACGGATTCGTCAACGCTGTTATTGATATCGACGTCATACTGCGCGAATTCCAGAACCGCCTCGATCCGACGGTGAAGGTCGGGATACTGGGTGAGTCGCTCCCGCAGCGATCGAACAGTGACGGCCTTCTCACGCTCGACAAGGCGATCTCGATCCTTGGCCGGGAAGCGATCGTGCAGGTCTCACTGCCCGCGGATAGCGCTCATGCTGAAGCGATTGTCCTGCAGATCGGACTGGCTACCGTTTTCTTCACCACCACCGGAATTTTGTTCTTCTTTGTCGAGCGCTCGCGCAAGGTTTCAGAACAAGAGAGGCAGCGCCTCAAGGACGCAATTGAAGCATTGCCCTTCGGCTTTGCGCTTGCCGGGGCCGATGGACGGTTGATCGTCACGAACTCAGGGTTAGGGAACATGTTCCCAGGCTTGCGGGACATGCTCATTCCCGGAACCAGAACCGAAGACTTGGTCCGCCATTACGTGGAGGATGCGCGCGGCTTGCGCGGCCCTGCTGCCGAGGAGCAGATCAGGAGGCGACTGGAGCAGGTCGGTCGTGGGCATGCCGACCAGTATGTCCAGACTGGCGAGGGCCAGTGGCATCGAATCATCGAGCGCCGGACCAGCGAAGGTGGCATCGCTCAAATCAGGATCGACGTTTCCGAACTGCAGCGCGCCAAGCGGGAAGCGGAGCAGCGGGCCGTATTGCTCGTCGAGAGCGAAGTTCGGTATCAGCACCTCGTCAAGGCGATCGGGGTAATCACTTGGACCCTCTCGCCTACGGCCCAGGCCTTCGCCTCGCTCGACGGTGCTTGTGATCAGATCCTGGGTTTCCCGCATCCAGACCGCCTGCGCTTCGGCTTGTGGTTGCGGCGCGCCCATCGCGATGATCGCCGCATCCTGCTGAGATTGTTTCGTCATGTCGCCGATGGCGGCGGCGACATCGATCTGCAATTCCGCATGAAGGCGACCGACGGCCGGTTTGTGTGGTTGCATGCGAAGGGCGCAGAAATCATGACGGCCAGCGGGCCGATCATGAGCGGACTCATGTTCGACGTGACCGCCCAGAGGGCGGCGGAGGCAGCACAGGCTTCGGCGCAGGCGATGCTGGCCAGTGCCATTGAAAGCCTCGGCGACTGGGTGGCGCTCTATGGGCCGGACGACTGCCTGATCACCATCAATTCGGCTTACCGCCGCTACAGCCCAGAACTGGCATCGATATTCGTGCCCGGCCGAAGTTACGAGGAGATCATCCGCGCGGTGGTCATGTCAGGTGCGGTGCTGGAGGCGATCGGCCGGGAGGAACAGTGGATTCTGGAGCGCCTGCAGAATCATCGGACTGCTACATCGAATGCGGAACTCCAGTTGGCTGACGGGGGATGGTTGCTGAATCGAGATTATAAATTGCCGGACGGCAGCACCCTCGTCGTCGGCACCAATATCACCGCACTGAAGCAGGCTTCCGCGGCAGTTGAACTGGAACGCCTGCACCTTCGCGATGCCATTGAGAGCCTGCCCGCCAGCTTCCTGATGTTCGATCGCGAGGAGCGCCTGGTGGTTGCGAACCAGGCGGGTTTCGAACGGCACTCGCCCGGAGCGCCGCTGAGACTTGGCATGACGGCGGAGGAGATAGCGCACGCCGCCGCCCGCCTGGGATTCCTCGGCACCGAGATGGACGAGCGGGAACTGGTCGATAGCCGTTTGGCCCGGTTCCGGCAATCGTCGAGCGTGAGTGAATATCGCTCCACGGATGGCCGCTGGTGGCAGATCATCGACCGGCCGACGCATGACGGTGGCCGCATCGCCCTGCGCCTCGAAGTTACCGAACTGAAGGAAACGGGGGCGAGACTTGCCGAGACAAATCGGCGATTCCAGGCAATCCTCGACAACGCGCCGGTCGCGATCTTTCTGAAGGACAGGGAGGACCGCTACATTTTGACCAACCGTCGCTTCGACGAATGGTATCTGGGGCCGGGGCGGAGCGCGGTCGGCATGACCACTGCGGACCTGCTCCCCGCTCATCGGGCGGCCTATATCGCCGAGGTGAACCGCACCGTCTTTCTGACCGCAAGCCCAGTCGAGCACGAGATTAATTTTGTTGGTCCCGCGGTGGGAATCAGTCACGTCATGCTGACAAGTTTTCCAATCACAAACCAAGACGGCATCCCGGTCGCCATCGCCGGATTTATCAGCGATATAACAGCTCGAAGGAAGTCCGAGGCGCGGCGCGAGGCGGCGGAGAATGAACTCCGTGCGGTGATGGATCATACGGTTGACGGGCTGATAACGATCGACGAACGCGGGACCATCGCGACCTTCAGCAAGCCTGCGGAACGCATCTTCGGGTATGGCGCTGAGGAGGTTATCGGCAAGAACGTCTCGGTGTTGATGCCGGAGCCGTATCGCTCGGGTCATGACGGCTATCTTTCATCCTACATGGGCGGAGGCTCACCCAAGATCATTGGTTCGGGCCGCGAAGTGGTCGCCATGCGGAAGGACAAGTCGACCTTTCCGGCCGATCTTGCCGTGGGGGAGATCCCTTCCGCCGATGGTTCGCGCCGGTTCGTCGGCACTTTGCGCGACATCTCCGCGCGCAAGGAGATGGAACAACGCCTCGAACAGTCGCAAAGGATCGAGGCGCTGGGGCGGCTGACGGGTGGAGTAGCCCACGACTTCAACAATGTCCTTGCCGCCATCACAATCAACCTCGAGATGCTGCTGCCCGCATCGCAGCACGATCCGGAGTCGATGCAGTGGCTGGATACAGCGATCCGGGCCGCGTTCCGCGGCCGGAGCCTCACCCGGCAACTCCTCGCCACCGCCGGCCGGCAGAGCCTGCAGCCGAGGCGGCTCAACGTGCGCTCCATTCTCCACGAGACCCAGAAATTGCTGCAGACATCGCTTGGCAGTGGACATCAGTTGCGTGTCGACCTCGAAGACAACACCCTTGCCGTTCTCGCCGATGCCGGCAGTCTGGAAAGTGCGCTCCTGAATCTTGTCCTCAATGCCCGCGATGCTGAGCCCGATGGCGGCATCGTCATGCTGTCGGCCGCGCGCGTGCTCATCGATGATACCACTGGGTCACCTCACGGCCTCGCCCCGGGAAGCTATGTGCGTATAGATGTGACCGACACGGGCGTCGGCATGAGTGCGGAGCTGAAGGCCAAGGTGTTCGAGCCTTTCTTCACTACCAAGGAAATCGAGAAGGGGTCGGGACTGGGGCTCAGCATGGTGTTCGGATTTGCTCGCCAATCAGGCGGGTCGGTTCACATCGAATCCGAGGTCGGTTTGGGCACCACCGTGAGCCTTTACCTGCCGACCGCCGATTCTTTGCTGGAACAGCCGATCGCTTCGAATCCGGTGGCAAGGGACATGTCTTCACAGACCCGGCGGATTCTGCTCGTCGAAGACGAGGAACTGATTCGCGACTCGCTGGCGACACAACTCGCGCGGGCCGGATTTGACGTGGCATCCGCCGCCTCGGCCGATGAGGCGCTGGTTCTGGCCGATCGGGACCCGAATTTCGATCTGCTGCTCAGCGATTTTGCAATGCCCGGCGGCAAAACGGGCGTCTGGCTTGCGCAAGCGCTGCGACAACGCCGACCCGGCCTGCCGGCCCTCCTAATGTCGGGGTATGTCGGGGACGAGAAGGCGCGAAAGGAGATTGCCAGGCTGGGGCTTCGCGTGCTGAAGAAGCCTTTCAATGGTCGCGCGCTGCTTGAGGCGATTGAAGAGGCCTTGCTGGGACCGGAAGCTTGAACCTGCGCCCGACTCCTCCGCCATCGTCTTCCTGACTGAGACGCCTTGATGCGTGACCTCGAGACAGCGCAACTGCGTGCCCTGGCCGAACTCGTGGCCCTGTTGTCGCAGGTCGTGCATGCGATCGGATTCACGGCAAAGCTGAAGCCAGCACAGTGGGCGACGCTGCGGTATCTGCAGAAGGTCAACCCCTCGGCGCGCACCCTGACGGAGTTTTCGCGCGCAAATGCAATCACCAAGGGGGCTGCATCACAGATGATCAAGGCGCTGCGTGAGCGCGGGCTGGTCAGTTTCGAGCCTTCGACGGAGGACCTGCGCAGCAAGCGCATCGACCTCACGGATCTCGGGCGGCGCCATCTGGACGATGATCCCCTGAACCTGATCGTAGCCGCCTTGAGGAAGGTCGAGCCCGGCAATCGAAAGGCATTCGCCGAGACGATCGAAGTGCTGCTGCGCGATCCCTTCGTGATCGAACTCAACAATCCAAAGGCGCGCCAGAGGCTGGCAAAAGCTCGGAAATCACTGCAAAGAGCTCCGACAGAGTGAACGGCTTCACCAGCACCGTATTGGCGCCGAAAGCCTGGGAGAACTGTAGTCCCATGCTAGCCGGAAGCAGGTCGCCGCCACCGGACATGGCGATTATCGGCACTTCGGGAAAGTGCTTCCGGAACATGCGGATCAGTTCGAGCCCATCAACCTCCGGCATCAGCACATCGGTCACCAGGAGGTCACACGCCCAGTCGCCGATGGCGGAAAGATCCGACTTGCTGGGAAATATATAGCGACAATCAATGCCGCGATTTCGGATTGCGGCGGCAAGAGGGGCTGCAAATTCTCGATTGTCGTCTACAAGTATTACTGAATGTCTAGTTTTAGAATTCACGAAATCCACTACGGCACCTATATTTTTCTAAATATTAAGTGATAAATCTCTGCTGTCTATATAACTTAAGACATAGAGCGTATCATGGAAGCGCAACTATGGTTTATTTTTGCAGATATGTGCAATTTATAACAACTTGAGGAAGCCCTAACAGCAGACGGCATTAAATCTTTCTGAACAAAGTGATGTTGTCGCCGGCCGGATACGACGTTGAAATTATGTCAGGCTTGTTAACATAAGCGTTTGAAGACTCACATAGCTCGGCATGTCGTTGCCCTCTCTGCGGGAACGGAGTTCTTATCTTTCTAGCCAGCCTACCCCCTCCAGGGTCCGATTCACGGGGGTAAGGGCGGCGTATTAATCAGCAGATATAGTGTATTATTATTGTATTTACAATAAATCTTGGTTCAATTCCAAATCGAAGAGATAGTCGCACCGTGGCCAGGACGTAATGCCGCCTCTTTGCCAGTGTAACAATACGGGCTTCCACAGCACGGAGATTCCCCATGCGCGCCGCCCCGCTACTCGCCTTCACCGCCCTTCTTATCCTCGGCTTCGCCGCGCCCGGCTGGGCAGACAAGCCGGATCATGCCGGCGGCGGTAAGGGCCAGAAGGAGTCCGGCCCGCCCGGCAAGGGCGGCGGTGGCGGCAACAAGGGCCAAAGCCAGGGGCGATCCTCCGGCGGAGGTGGCGGCGGCGGAGGCGGCGGTGGCAATGTGAATGTCGATATCCGTTTCGGCGGCAGCGACCGCGTCCACGTGCGCGACTATTTCACCGCCGAGAGTGGCCGCGGCTGCCCGCCCGGCCTCGCCAAGAAGAACAACGGCTGCATGCCGCCCGGCCAGGCGAAGAAGTGGTCGATCGGCCGCCCGCTGCCGCGCGACGTGGTGTTCTACGAGCTGCCGGCCGCCTTGATCGTCAAACTGACCCCGCCGCCGGCCGGCCATCGCTATGTCCGCGCCGCGGCCGACATCCTCCTGATCGCAGTCGGCACCGGCATGGTGATCGACGCGATCGAGGATCTGGGGCGGCTTTAGACCTACCTTGGGAGGCACGGTGCCATCGCGCGCCCACTGTCTGACCTGAAATCTATTGAAAATCCGCCCAAACAAGAGACGCGCACCGTCCATGAATGAACAATCATTCATGGACGGTTTTCTTAACCGCGGCGTCTCTTTGAGCGCTAGCCTCTTGATGGTTCTATCGATCATCTCGCGGTGACATGTCCGATATCGATGCGCCTTTCGGCCCCGGCATCCATCGGGGCGCCCCTCGGCCCGATCAGGGCTGGTTTGGGCTGCGCAGGCTGACAGCCCTGCTGCAGGCGGTACTGGGTGCCGCGGTGATCCTGGGCGTCGGGCTGGCGATTCAGGCGACGATCGCTCGAAACGATGCAGCCGATCGGGCCGCACTGTCGACGGCGGCGGCGGTACAGGAGACGCTGCAGCAGGAGCTGGTGCGCCTGGTACAGGAGTATGGCGGCCTCGACGCCGAACCCGCCATGGTGGACGCGCTGTTCGGCAGCGCCACCCGCGCCGCCCTGATCGGCCGATGGCTCACCAAATACTGCGTCGCGCATCTCGCGGTGATCGCCGACGCCTCCGGCACGTTCCTGCAGGTCGCCGAGGCCGGCGAGATGAAACCGGCAGCCGAGATTCCCCCCTTGCAGGCCGAGCTGCGCCCGTTCCTGGCGGGGTGGCTGGAGCGCCGGCCGGTCGCGGGCGCACCGCTGACCGGCATCGTCCGGATCGACGGCGAATTGATGTTCGTGGCCGCGGCGAACATGCGCCTGCCGCGGGCGGCGCCGGGAGCGGAGACGGCGGCGGGCGTGCCCAGCCGCTTGGTCCTGATCCGCAACCTCGGGACCGAGCTTTCGCGGAGCCTGAACACGGAATTCGGGTTCACCGGCGCGCGCATGGCCGCCTCGGCGGAGGGCCTCGGCCGGGCGGCGCATCCGGTCAAACTCTGGAACGGCGAGATCGCCGGCTACGCCACCTGGAGCAAGGCGCCGTTGCGGTTCAGCCCCTGGAGCTGGGCTTCCTTCGCGCCCGTGGCGGTGACCCTGCTGCTGGCCGGGGGGCTGTTCCTGCGCATGCGCAAGGTGGCGGCGGGCGAGGAACGGGTGCTGGTCAGCAAGGACGCCGAGGCGATCGAGCGCGAGCGGCTGATCGCCGATATCAGGACGGGCATCCGCCAGCTGTCGTGGAACCTGACCGAGGGGGTACTGATCCTGGAGGCGGCCGGCGAGGTCCGCTATGCCAATGCCGCCGCCGGGCGCCTGGTGGGCAAGGCCGCCGAGGACATCCTCGGCAACTCCTATATCGCCGCCTGCGAAGCCCGGTTTCCC
>Ga0164290_1001462_pt1 | contig 33706 bp, 30 predicted proteins | sample Micstemetagenome_FD_108782 | JGI IMG/M metagenome (GOLD analysis project Ga0164290, IMG submission 108782) | Contaminated culture microbial community from soil near Moab, Utah, USA - Microcoleus steenstrupii SON62 (Illumina Assembly) | ecosystem: Environmental > Terrestrial > Soil > Soil crust...
ATCCGCAGCTGATGCCCGGCGACCCGGTGGCCCGCGCCCGCGTCCGTCTGTTCCTGCTGAACTTCGAGAAGGAGCTGTTCGCCCACGTGAACATCCTCGAAGGACGCGGCACCACGACCAAGGCGACCGACAAGCAGCTGGAGAAGGCCCGCGCCCAGATTCGCGACCGCCTGACCCAGCTCGCCCCCATCTTCCTGAAGAACAAGTACATGCTGGGCGACGACTTCTCGATGCTCGACGTGGCCATCGCCCCGCTGCTGTGGCGCCTGGACTACTACGGCATCGACATGTCCAAGAACGCGCTGCCGCTGCTGAAGTACGCCGAGCGCATCTTCAGCCGTCCGGCCTATATCGAGGCGCTGACGCCCTCGGAAAAGGTCATGCGCCGCTGATGGACCAGACCCCCGCTTCCGGTGGCGCAGGTGGGGGCACGTCCACCCGCCCCTACCTGATCCGCGCCCTGCACGACTGGTGCACCGACAACGGCTTCACGCCCTATATCGCGGTCCATGTCGACCGCTCGGTGCAGGTGCCAATGGAGTATGTGTCCAACAACGAGATCGTGCTGAACATCGGCTTCGACGCGACCAGCGGCCTGGACCTCGGCAACGACTACATCCAGTTCAAGGCCCGCTTCGGCGGCGTGGCGCGCGAGATCATCGTGCCGGTGGACCATGTGGTCGCCATCTACGCCCGCGAGAACGGACAGGGCATGGCCTTCCCGGCGCCCGAGCCTCTGGTCGAAGGCGCGCCCGTGCCGGCAGTTCCCAAGCCGGCCGAGCCGCGGCGTAGCGGCTTGCGCTTGGCCAGTGAAGCGCCGGAAGGCGAGGGCGACGACACGCCTCCGCCAGACGCGCCCAGTGGCGGACCGCGGCCTTCGCTGAAACGCATCAAGTGAGCGCCTAGAATTCAGCCCGTCGCCGGCTTAGCTCAGTTGGTAGAGCAACCGCCTTGTAAGCGGTAGGTCATCAGTTCGAATCCGATAGCCGGCACCACCTAGAACCCACTGTCCCGCGACAGTGGGTTTTCTTATTTCTGAACCAGTTTGATGCGGATGCGCCCTGGCAGGCCGGACTGGGCCAGCAAGGCTTCCAGGCGCGGCAGGAGGTGGCGCAGCTTGGCGGCCACGGCGGCGTTGGCGGCCAGCAGGCTCCAGCCCTCCTCGTCGATCGGCCCGGCCTGCAGGCTGGCGGCCAGGCTGCCGGGCAGGGCCGGCGCGATGACGCGCAGCCGCCGGCGCGAAGCCTCCAGCCGCTCGCCGAGCAACGCCAGGCCCGCATGGGCGCGCAGGGCCTGCGCGACCGGCATGGGGTCGGGCACGCTGGCGCGGACGCCTTTGGGCGCGAGATAGCGGGGCTGGGTCGGCATGGCTGCAGTGTAGTCAGCGGCGGTGGGCGGCGCGGGGCCGCTGCTAAACTGCGCCGCTTTGCGCGGCCTGGCAAACCCGCCTTGCATTGCCACGCCACGCCCCCAGATTCGCGCGTCCCACCGGCCTCGCCGGCACCCGCCAGCACCCATCCGCAGCATGTTGCCCAAGCTTCTCACCTCGATTTTCGGTAGCCGCAACGAGCGTCTGCTCAAGACCTACCGCCGCACCGTGGCCCAGATCAACGCCATGGAGCCCAAGTTCGAGGCCTTGAGCGACGACGAGCTGCGCGCCAAGACGGCCGAGTTCAAGCAGCGCATCGCCGACGGCGCGACCGTCCACGACATCCTGCCCGAGGCTTTTGCCGTCTGCCGCGAGGGCAGCAAGCGGGCGCTGAAGATGCGCCACTTCGACGTGCAGCTGATCGGCGGCATGGTGCTCAACGACGGCAAGATCGCCGAGATGCGCACCGGCGAAGGCAAGACGCTGATGGCGACGCTGCCGGTTTACCTGAACGCGCTGACCGGCAAGGGCGTCCACGTCGTCACGGTCAACGACTACCTCGCACGCCGCGACGCCGAGTGGATGGGCAAGCTCTACACCTTCCTCGGCCTCACGGTCGGCATCAACCTGCCGCAGATGCCGCGCGAGGAGAAGCAGGCTGCCTATGCCGCCGACGTCACCTACGGCACCAACAACGAATACGGCTTCGACTACCTGCGCGACAACATGGTCTACGAGACGGCCGACCGCGTGCAGCGCGGCCTGTCCTATGCCATCGTCGACGAGGTCGACTCCATCCTGATCGACGAAGCCCGCACGCCGCTGATCATCTCGGGCCAGGCCGACGACCACACCGACGTCTACCTGCGCATCAATGCCGTCGTGCCCAAGCTGAAGAAGCAGATCGGCGAGCTCGACCCGCGCACCGGCGAGGGCGTCATCGAGCCGGGCGACTTCACGGTGGACGAGAAGTCCCACCAGATCCACCTGACTGAGGACGGCCACGAGGTCGCCGAGGCGCTGCTGGCTGAGGCCGGCCTCATCCCCGAGGGCGCCAGCCTCTACGACGCGGCCAACATCACGCTGATGCATCACCTCAATGCTGCGCTGCGTGCCCACCACGTCTATCACAAGGACCAGCACTACGTCGTGCAGAACGGCGAGGTCGTCATCGTCGACGAATTCACCGGCCGCCTGATGAGTGGCCGGCGCTGGAGCGACGGCCTGCACCAGGCCGTCGAGGCCAAGGAAGGCGTGCAGATCCAGGCCGAGAACCAGACCCTGGCCTCGATCACCTTCCAGAACTACTTCCGCATGTACGGCAAGCTGTCCGGCATGACGGGCACGGCCGACACCGAGGCCTACGAGTTCCAGGAGATCTACGGCCTCGAAACCGTCGTCATCCCGCCGAACCGCCCGACCATCCGCAAGGACGAGCTGGACCTGGTCTACAAGACCGACAAGGAAAAGTACAACGCCGTCATCGAGGACATCCGCGCCTGCCATACGCGCGGCCAGCCGGTGCTGGTGGGCACGACGTCCATCGAGAACTCGGAGTTGATCTCCAAGCTGCTGACCCAGGCCAAGCTGCCGCACAGCGTGCTGAACGCCAAGCAGCACGAGAAGGAAGCGCAGATCGTCGCCCAGGCCGGCCGCCCGGGTGTCATCACGATCGCCACCAACATGGCCGGCCGCGGCACCGACATCGTGCTGGGCGGCAATGTCGAGAAGCAGATCCAGTTCATCGAGGCCGACGAGAGCATCCCGGTCGACGAGAAGGTGCGCCGCATCCAGCAGCTGCACGACGAGTGGCAGGGCTTGCACGACAAGGTCAAGGCCGAGGGCGGCCTGCGCATCATCGCGACGGAGCGCCACGAGAGCCGCCGCATCGACAACCAGCTGCGTGGCCGCGCCGGCCGCCAGGGCGACCCGGGTTCCTCGCGCTTCTACCTGTCGCTGGACGACCAGCTGATGCGCATCTTCGCCGGCGAGCGCGTGCGGGCCATCATGGATCGCCTCAAGATGCCCGAGGGCGAAGCCATCGAGGCCGGCATCGTCACGCGCAGCATCGAGGGCGCCCAGCGCAAGGTCGAGGCCCGCAACTTCGACATCCGCAAGCAGCTGCTCGAGTACGACGACGTGTCGAACGACCAGCGCAAGGTCATCTATCAGCAACGCAACGACATCCTCGAGGCCGAGAGTCTGGTCGCCCAGATCAAGTCACTGCGCGAATCCACGCTGACCGACGTCGTGCGCACCTATGTGCCGGCCGAGAGCCTGGAAGAGCAGTGGGACTTGGCCGGCCTGGAGCAGGTGCTGCAGACCGAATGGCAGATTGCGCTGCCGCTCACGGAGCTGGTCAAGAAGAGCGACTCCATCACCGACGAGGACATCCTCGAGATGGTCGTCAAGGCCGGCGACGAGCTGTTCCAGAGCAAGCTCGACCGCGTCGGCATCGAGCAGTTCAACCCCTTCATGCGCATGGTGCTGCTGCAGAGCATCGACCAGCGCTGGCGCGAGCACCTGGCCGCGCTGGACTACCTGCGGCAGGGCATCCACCTGCGCGGCTATGCCCAGAAGAACCCCAAGCAGGAATACAAGCGTGAGGCCTTCGAGCTGTTCTCCCAGCTGCTGGACCTGGTGAAGATGGAAGTCACCCGCACGCTGATGAATGTGCGGATCCAGAGCCAGGAGGAGGCCGACCGCGCCGCCGAGGCCATCGAGCGCCGTGCCGAGGCCGTGTCCAACGTGACCTACCAACATCCCAACGAGGACGGCTCCATCAGCCAGGACGTCGACCCCGCCACCCTGCTGGCCGAATACGGCCATATCGGCCGCAACGACCCCTGCCCCTGCGGCAGCGGCAAGAAGTTCAAGCTCTGCCACGGCAAGCTGGCCTGAGGCTGCGACGCTCGAACGCCTGACGGGCCGGCCTTGCCGGCCCGTTTTCGTTGCGCTGCCCCCGGCGGGGGCCCCCATCCAGGGGGAAGGACGTGCGTTTGCGCACGAACCGGCCTGGCCGCCACGTGCATGGGGGGTGCTCCTCCGACGCTCACCCCCCTAGAGTGCAGTCCATGCCCCCGGGTAGACCCGTATAGAGAACTCGAAAGTCCATGATGAAAACGTTGTCCAAAGCGCTCGCAGCCCTCGGCCTGGCCGTCGTTGCCACAGGTGCGCACGCCGCCGCGACGCCGGTGTCGTTCAGCTTCTCCAACAGCGCCATCATGTCCAACGGCGGTGCCGCCGCCCATTTCAACGACCTCTACAGCTTCAAGCTGAACCGGGCGACGCTGATGTCCGGCGGCCTGCTGACCTTCTCGGGCGAAGACCTGGCCGGCGTTGACGTCACCGCCGCCTACCTGACCCGCGGCCCGATCACCGTCGCCCTGACGCAGCTTGGCGCCGGCATCGACGTCGACGAGGACGTCTTCGGCACCGAGACCTGGGCGCTGACACCGCAATGGCTGCCGGCGGGCAACTGGCAGCTGCATGTGGTCGGCAACGGCTTCAGCGCCAAGGGCTTCGAGGGCTACACCGTCACGCTGGACGGCCGCGCCAACGGCGCAAACGACCTGCCCGAGCCCGCCGCTCTGGCGCTGGTTGCCGTGGCCCTGGCCGGTCTGAGCCTGTCCCGCCGCCGCGGTTGAGCCGCAGCCTTCACGAAAGCAGTCCCATCATGTCCAAGCCCCTGGCCCTTGCCGCCGCCCTGCTGATCGGCACCCCGGCCCTCGCCGCCGACACCGTCAGCGTGCGCTTCATGAACCGTGATGCCAACGCCCCGGTGTTGAACACGTCGATGACGAGCAACTACATCACCGGCGGCCTGAACTTCACCGATGCCGCCGCTGGCAGCTTCCTGGCCTACTGCATCGAGCCCAGCCAGTCCTTCGCGCTGAGCTTCAAGAGCGATGGCGTCACGCCCAACTTCAAGACCTACACGGTCGACAGCTTCACCACCAGCCAGGCCTCGCTGCTGCAGGGCCTGTACTCCAGCAGCTTCGCCTCGGTCCACTCCGGCAACCAGCAGGCCGCCTTCCAGCTGGCCGTCTGGGAAATCATGCGCGAGACCACGGGCACGCTGAGCATTGCCCAGGGCGACGGCGCCTTCTTCCTGAAGACCGACGGCGCCACCGGCCAGCAGATCGGCACGAACAACGCCGTGCGCGCGCTGGCCACCAACTACCTGTCCGCCGCCGAGAGCTACAACGGCCCCAGCCTCTACAGCCTGACCAAGCTCAGCAACGCCACCTACCAGGACCTCGTCGTCGCCAGCGCCGTGGCCAACCCGGTTCCCGAACCCGAGACCTATGCCCTCTTCCTGGCCGGCCTGGGCGCCATCGGCCTGATCGCCCGCCGCCGCCTGCCGCGCTGAGCACAAGGCACCTGCCGGCAAAGGCTCCCTCGGGAGCCTTTTTCGCTTCTTAGAATCGCGCGCTTGCCCCGACCAACCGAGCGCGCCATGCCCGTCAACCTCACCGCCCCCGATCCCGCCTCCCTGTTGCCCGTGCCGGGCGTGCGCCTCGGCGTGACCATGGCCGGCGTGCGCAAGGCCAACCGGCGCGACCTCAGCGTCATCGCCCTGGACGAGGGCGCCGCCGTCGCCGGCGTCTTCACGACCAACCGCTTCTGCGCCGCCCCCGTGCAGGTCTGCCGCGAGCACCTGGCGGGCGGTGCCGCCATCCGCGCGTTGTTGATCAACACTGGCAACGCCAACGCCGGCACCGGCGCAGACGGCCTGGCCCGCGCCCGCCAGACCTGCCAGGCCCTGGCCGGCCTGATTGGCTGCGCGCCCGAGCAGATCCTGCCCTTCTCGACCGGCGTGATCATGGAAACGCTGCCGGTGGACCGCATCACCGCCGGCCTTCCGGCCGCCCTGGCCGCGCTGAAGGCGGACGGCTGGGCCGAGGCCGCCGCCGGCATCATGACGACGGACACCCTGCCCAAGGCCGCCTCGCGTCGCATCAGCCTCGGCGGCGTGCCGGTCACGCTGTCGGGCATCTCGAAGGGCGCCGGCATGATCCGCCCCAACATGGCCACCATGCTCGGCTTCGTGGCGACCGACGCCAACATTGCCCCGGCCCTGCTGCAGCCCCTGGTCAAGGAGGCCGCCGACGCTTCCTTCAACCGCATCACCATCGACGGCGACACCTCCACCAACGACTGCTTCATGCTGATTGCCAGCCGCAAGGCCCAGCATGCCGAGATCACGTCGCTGGACAGCGCCGACGCCAAGCTGCTGCGCGAGGCCCTGATCGCCCTGGCCCAGGAACTGGCCCAGGCTATCGTGCGGGACGGCGAGGGCGCGACCAAGTTCATCACCATCCGCGTCGAGGGCGGCCGCGACGAGGCCGAATGCAAGCTGGCCGCCTATGCCATCGCCCACTCGCCCCTGGTCAAGACGGCCTTCTTCGCCAGCGACCCGAATCTCGGCCGCATTCTGGCCGCGGTCGGCTATGCCGGCATCGGCGACCTGGACCAAGGCCTGATCGACCTTGACCTGGACGACGTCGCCGTCGTGCGCCAGGGGGGGCGCCTGCCCAGTTACCGCGAGGAGGACGGCCAGCGCGTCATGAAGCAGGCCGAGATCGGCATCCGCATCGGCCTGAACCGCGGCGGCGCCAGCGCCACCGTCTGGACCTGCGACCTCAGCCACGACTACGTCAGCATCAACGCCGACTACCGCAGCTGAGGCGGGACCGAGGACAGTCCCTGCGGACTGTCCGACGCCCGACGAAGGACCACCGGCATGCAAGCCGGTGGGCATGAACTGCGGGTAATCGCTGTCAGGGGTTTCATCGCATGACCATCGGTGCCTCCGGGGAAGGGCACCGACAATCCGCGGCTTCACGAACCCCGGACCAGCTCGATGAAGCTCACCCTGTCTGCCCTGACCCTTGCAGCCGTCCTCGCCACCAGCGCCCAGGCCCAGTCGCTGACCTACCCGGTCACGCGCAAGGTCGACCAGATCGACACCTACCACGGCACCGCCGTCGCCGACCCCTACCGCTGGCTGGAAGACGACAACAGCGCCGAGACCAAGGCCTGGGTCATCGCCCAGAACCAGGTCACCGACAAGTTCCTGGAAGCCATGCCGCAGCGCCTGCAGGCGCGCCGCATCTACACCGAGCTCTACAACTTCGAGCGCTTCGGCATCCCCTTCCAGGAGGGCGGCCGCTATTTCTGGACCCGCAATGACGGCCTGCAGCAGCAGAACGTGCTCTACACGGCCAAGTCGCTGAGCGACACGCCGGTCGTCGCCCTCGACCCCAATCTGCTGTCCAAGGACGGCACCGTCGCCCTCTCCGGCATCGTGCCGTCGCGCGACGGCAGGCTGCTGGCCTATGGCATCGCCGGCGCCGGCTCCGACTGGCAGACCTGGAAGGTGCGCGACCTGTCCACCGGCCAGGACCTCCCCGACACCATCGAATGGGTCAAGTTCAGCAGCGCTTCGTGGACGGCCGACGGCAAGGGCTTCTTCTACGCCCGCTACGACGCGCCCAAGGAAGGCGAGAAGCTCAAGGGTGCCAACTACTTCCAGAAGCTCTTCTACCACCGCCTGGGCACGCCGCAGTCCGAGGACGTGCTGGTGGCCGAGAACCGCGACGACAAGGAGTGGGGCTTTGGCACCGAGGTGTCCGACGACGGCCAGCTGCTGCTGATCACCGTCTGGAAGAGCGCGGGCAGCAAGAACGGGCTGATGGTCCTGCCGCTGCCCAAGGGCGCCTTCGCCGGTGGCAAGCCCCAGCCCATCACGCTCGACTTCGATGCCCAGTACAGCCCGGTCGTCGCCACGGGCGGCAAGCTCATCGTCAAGACCGACAAGGGCGCCCCGCGCGGCAAGCTCGTCGCCATCGACCTGAAGAACCCCGCCCCGGCCGGCTGGAAGACGCTGGTGGCCGAGGGCCCGGACGCGATGACCGGCGCCTCCGCCGTCGGCGGCCGTTTCCTGCTCAGCTATCTGCAGGACGCGGCGACCCTCGTGCGCGTTCACGGCGCCGACGGCAAGCGCTTGAGCGACGTCAAGCTGCCCGGCATCGGCACGGCCAGCGGCTTCGGCGGCCGCTGGCACGACAAGGAAACCTTCTTCAGCTACACCAGCCTGACCAACCCCGCCGAGATCCACCGCTACGACGTCCGGACCGGCAAGATCGAACTGTTCAAGAAGCCCAAGACGGCCTTCAACACCGACGAGTACGAGACCCGCCGCGAGTTCGTCACCAGCAAGGACGGCACCCGCTTCCCCATCTTCATCGCCGCCAGGAAGGGCCTCAAGCTCGACGGCAACAACCCGACCCTGCTCTACGGGTACGGCGGCTTCGACATCTCCATCACCCCCGGCTACGGCGTGACGGCTGCCACCTGGATGAAGATGGGCGGCGTCTACGTCATCGCCTCCATCCGCGGCGGCGGCGAGTACGGCTCGGCCTGGCACGAGGCCGGCACCAAGCTCAACAAGCAGAACGTCTTCGACGACTTCATCGCCGCCGGCGAATGGCTGGTCAAGAACAAGGTCGCCAGCCCGGCGACCCTGGCCATCAACGGCGGCAGCAACGGCGGCCTGCTTGTCGGTGCGGTCACCAACCAGCGCCCCGACCTGTTCGCCGCCGCCGTGCCGCAGGTCGGTGTGATGGACATGCTGCGCTACCAGAACTTCACCATCGGCTGGGCCTGGGCCACCGACTACGGCACCAGCGCCCAAAGCCCGGAGATGTTCAAGGCCCTGCATGCCTACTCGCCCATGCACAACATCAAGAGCGGCGCCAAATACCCGGCCGTCATGATCACGACCGGTGACCATGACGACCGTGTCGTGCCGGCGCACAGCTTCAAGTACGCCGCCACGCTCCAGGCGACCGACACCGGCCCGGCGCCCAAGCTGATCCGCATCGAGACCAATGCCGGCCATGGCGCCGGCAAGCCGACCTCCAAGATCATCGAGGAGCGCAGCGACATCCTGGCCTTCATCGCCAACACGATGAAGCTCGAGGTCAAGTGATCCGGGACCTGGGCGTCGAGGACGTCGACGCCCTCGTCGGGCTCTACCAGCACTTGAACGCCGGCGACGCACCGCCCTCCGCGGAGGCGGTGCGCGTCGTGTTCGCCCATCCCGGCCTGCGCCATTTCGGCGTCTTCGACGGCCAGGCCCTCGTCGCCAGTTGCAACCTTGCCGTCATCCCCAACCTGACCCGCGGCGGCCGCAGCTATGGGGTCATCGAGAACGTCGTCACGCAGGCCGACCGGCGCGGCCGCGGGCATGGCCAGGCCGTCATCCGTCATGCCATCGAGCAGGCCTGGCATGCGGGTGCCTACAAGGTCGTGCTGACGACCAGCCGCAAGGATCCTGCCGTCTGGGCCTTCTACGAGCGCTGTGGTTTCGATGGCGGCGACAAGCGCGCCTTCGTCATCCGCCGCGCAGCCGCCTAGCTAGAAGTTCACGGCCTTGGTCTTGAGGCCGCGCGCCACCAGGGTCGCATTGATCAGCTGGGCCTGCTCCCGGCTCGGGAAGGGCCAGACCGTGGCGCGCCAGCCCTCGGGCGTCTGGATGACGTCGGCCTGCAGGGACTCGGGATTGCTGTGCACGCCGGCCAGGCCGGCCTGCATCTTCTTCAGCAGGGCTTCGGCCTCGGCCTTGCTGCCCGGTGGGCCGACCAGGGCGACGACGATGCGGCCGGGCTCGGCCAGCCGGCTCAGGCGCGGGTCGACCGGCTCGGGCTGGCTGGCGGCGGTGGCAGGGGGCAGGGGCGCCACCGACGAGGCAGGAGCAGCCGCCGCTTCGGGCTTGCTCGACCGCAGCGGGGGGCGCTTGATGCCGTCGGTGCGTTCGACCAGGCGCGGCCGGATGTCGGGCGGCGGCCCGCTCGCGTCGGTTTCGGCGGCCGAGGCAGCCGTCGACGCCGCAGCGACCGGCGCCGCAGCGCTGGCCGGCGGTGCCGCGGCCGCCGATGCCGCCGACACTGACGCCGACGCCGACGCCGACGCCGACGCCGACGCCGCGGGCGGTGGCACCGGCAGGGGCGTCGCCGCACGGCGCGGCCACAGCCCCCAGGCCGCGATGGCCACGAGCAGGGCAAGCGCCCCCGCGGCGGCGGCAAGCCGGCGCGGGTCCCAGAGGCGGCGGCCGATGATCTGCGAGGGGATGCCGCGGCCGGCCAGCACGCGGGTGCGGGCGGCGCCGACATCGATGCCGGCCGTCATCAGGTAGAGCTCGAAGGGCCAGCCGCTGTGGGCGCTGGCCAGCTTTTCGTCGATGACGATGACGCGCCAGGGCCGGGTCTCGGGCGTCGCCGGCGGTTCTGCGAAGCCATGGGCAAGGGCGAAGCGCTCGACGCTCGCCGGGCTCAGGCCGGGCAGGAACTTCTCGCTGAAGGCGCGCCACTGCGTGCGCGGCCGGCGCCGGACCAGGCGCGCCAGCAGGGTCTTAAGCCTCTGCTGCCAGGCCGCCCAGCGCGACAGCGGCGGCGAACCCTGCAGCTCGTCGAAGGCGCTGACGACATCGGTCAGGACCGGCTCGACCAGGCCGCCCGCCTCGGCCGAGGCGCGCACGAAGGGCAGGGCGACCACGCCGACGGTGTGCACATCGTCCATGGCGATGCGCCGCGCGAGGGGGTGGCGGTTGTGCCAGGCAACGATCTGTTCGGCAAGGCGCTCCATGACCCATCGATCTTGCCCCAGCCGCGCGCGCACCAGCGCGGCGAACAGGGCGGAGAAGTCATCCCAGTTGCTTCAGCAGCCAGGCGTTCAGGTCGCGGATCTCCTCCATGCAGACCGAGTGCGGCATCGGGTAGTCGTGCCATTCGACCTCGTGACCCAGGGCGCGCAGCGCGTCGCGACTGGCGGCGCCGCGGGCCAGGGGGACGATGCCGTCCTGGCTGCCATGGGCCATGAAGACCGGCAGGTCGGCATTGGCGGGCGCGCGCTCGGCCGCGGTGGTGGCGGCCAGCGGCAGATAGCCCGACAGGCCGATCACGCCACCCAGGCGCTCGGGATAGCGCAGCGCCGTCATCAGCGCCATCGCACAGCCCTGCGAGAAGCCGGCCAGCACGATGCGCCCGGCGGCCACGCCGCGTTCGCGCTCGCGGTCGATCAGCATGCCGATCTCGCGCTGCGACTCGCGCAGGCCGACCTCGTCCTCGCGCCGGACGAGGTCGGCGCCGAGGATGTCGTACCAGGCCCGCATCACATAGCCGCCGTTGATGGTGACCGGCCGCTCCGGCGCGTGCGGGAAGACATAGCGCACGGCGCCCAGGGCGCGCAGGTCCAGTTCTCCGCAGATGGGCACGAAGTCATGGCCGTCGGCGCCCAGGCCGTGCAGCACGATCAGCGTCGTGGCCGGCTGCGGGCCGGTCTCGACGACATGGGTTTCAAGCATGGGGTCTCCAGTCCTGTCTCAGCAGTTCGAAGCGGCGGTCGCCATGGGCGTCAAGGCCCTCGGCCATCGGGCGCCAGCCGGCGCGGCGGTAGAAGGCCTCGGCGCGGGAAGCGGGCTGGGTGCCGAGGTCCAGGCGCTGGTGGCCCCGGGCGAACAGCCAGTCCACCATGACATCGTGCAGCTGCCGGCCGTAGCCGCGCCCGTGCAGGGGCGGGTCGACGAACATGGCCCAGATGTGGCCGTTGCGGGCGTCACCGATGGCGAAGCCGGCAATGCGTCCGGATTCCAGCTCGACCACCCAGCCGCGGCCGAAATCCTCCAGGTAGGCATGCAGCTCGGCGTCGGAGATGCGGCCGGGCGTCAGCCGGTTCTCGGTGACGGCATAGCGCACGCGCCAGAGTTCGGCGGTGTCGGCGCGGGTGGCGATTCGCAGGCTCATGGCGTCATTGTCGCGACAGCCGCGGGTGCGCCGAGCGCTGATGATGCCGGCCATGGGAAGCCTCTACCTCGTCCGCCATGGCCAGGCCAGCTTCGGCGCGGCCGACTACGACCAGCTCAGCCCGCGCGGCCACGAGCAATGCCGGCTGCTCGGCACCTACTGGCGCGAACGCGGCCAGCGCTTCGACGCCGTCTTCACCGGCACGCTGCGCCGGCATGCGCAGTCGCTGGCCGGCATCGTCGAAGGCTTAGGCAAGGACCTGCCCGCCGTCGCGCTGCCGGGGCTGAACGAGTACGACAGCGAGGCGGTGGTGCGCGCCATCCACCCGGGGCCGCTGGCCGCGCCGGTCGACCCCGAGACCGTCAAGCAGCATTTCCGGCTGCTGCGTGAGGGCCTGCTGGCCTGGATGCGCGGGGAGACCGCGCCGCTTGGCATGCCGAGCCACGCCGCGTTCGCGGCCGGTGTCGCGGATGCGCTGGACCGCGTGCGGGCCCTGGGCGTCGGCAGCCAGGTGCTGATCGTCTCCAGCGGCGGCCCGATCTCGACCGCGGTGGCCCAGGTCCTGATGGCGCCGGCCGAGAGCTGTGTCGAGCTGAACCTGCGCCTGCGCAACTCGGCGGTGACGGAGTTCGCCTTCAATCCCAAGCGCCACCACCTGATCACGTTCAACACCCTGCCGCATCTCGACAGCGTCGAGACCCGGGGCCATGTCACGCATGCCTGAACTTCAGGCCAGCCGCCAGTCGAGGGGCGGCTCGCCGTCGCGGCAGCCCAGCACCTCCAGCCAGCCTTCCTCGACCAGTTCGGCCAGTTCGTCGTCCAGGCGCTCGCTCAGCCGCTCCACGTCGGCGGCCTCCAGCAGCCGGTCCAGGCGCGGCTGCACGCCGACGGCGCGGTTGCGGCCGCTGCGCTTGGCGACATAGAGGCAGCGGTCGGCCAGCTCGAACATCCGCTCCCACGGCAGGCGCTGGGGCTCGGCGGGGATGAAGGGGTAGACGCTGAAGCCGATCGAGCAGCTGCGCCTGAGCACCACGCCGCCGCCGATGTCGAAGTCATGGGCGGCGACGCGGCTGCGGATGCGCTCCACCAGCGTCAGCGCTTCCTGCGGGCCGGACTGGCGGCCGACGATGGCGAACTCCTCGCCGCCCCAGCGCGCCACCGTGTCGGACTCGCGCGTGCAGTCGCGCAGCAGGGCGGCCATCTGCTGCAGCACCAGGTCGCCGGCGGCGTGGCCATGCTCGTCGTTGACGGCCTTGAAGTGGTCCATGTCCACCATCACCAGGGCCAGGCCCTCGCCGGGCGGCGACAGCCGGGCCTGGCGCAGCACGCGGCTGCGCAGGGCACGGTCCACCTGAGCGACATGCTGGCCCATGACCTCGTTCAGATAGCGCCGGTTGTGCAGCTGGGTCAGCGGGTCGGTCAGGCTTTGCTGGCGCAACTGCTCGTTGGCCACGGCCAGGGCCTCGGTGCGCGACCTGACCAGATCCTCCAGCCGCGCCTTCTCGCGGCGGTCGCCGAGCACGCGGCGGCGCTCCAGCAGCCACAGCGCCAGCGCGAGAGCGCCGGCCAGGGCCAGCTTGAAGCCGGTGCTCTGCCACCAGGCCGGCTGGACCTGCAGGCCGAGCTCGCTGACGGGGCCCCAGTCGCCGTCGCGGTAGCGGGCGCGCAGCTGCAGCCGGTACTCGCCCGGCGCGAGGCCCGCATACCGCACCTCGCGCGTCGCGCTGTCGATCCAGGCGTTGTCCAGGCCCTCCAGCCGGGTCTGGTAGTGCAGCCCGCTCTGATCGGTGTAGCTCAGCGCCGCGAAGCGCAGCTGCAGGGTGTTGCGGTCATGGGGCGTCGTCAGCGCCAGCGGGCCGCCGGGCGGCGGCAGCTCTGCGTCGCCCAGGCGCAGCTGCAGCAGGGTCACGCGCGGCGGCGGCGGGTCGCCGTCGAAGCGGCTGGCGTCGAAATGCACCAGGCCGCCGCGCGTGCCGATCCAGACGCTGCCGTCCGCGTCGGCCAGGAAGGCGCGCGCATTGGCCTCCTCGTCCACCAGGCCGCGCTCGACGCCGAAATGCACGCGGGTCGCGCCGTCGCGCGGCGCGGTCAGCAGGTCCAGCCCCAGGCCGCCGCCCAGCCACAGCCGGCCGCGGGCATCCTCGCCGATCAGGGTCAGCTCGACCGCCGGCAGCTGCGGCGGGCCGAGCTGCTGCAGCAGCCGGGGCGTGCCGGCCGCGGTGTCGAGGCGCGCGATCTCGCCGGGCCGGTCGCCATAGGCCAGCCACAGCGTGTCGTCCATGCGGCTGGGCGCGACATAGACGAGATTGTCCGAGGCCAGGCCGTCGGCCGTGCCCAGGCGCTGCCAGCGGCCGTCGCGCCGCAGCGCCAGGCCGGCGCTGCCGGCCGCCCACAGCCGGCCGCGGCGGTCCACGGCCAGGTCCGAGATGCGCTCGCGCGGCTTGGCGCCGGGCAGGGCGTGGCGTTCGATGCGCCAGTCGCCGCCCTCCTCGGCGCCGCGCAGCAGGCCGTCGCGCGTGCCGATCCACAGCGTGCCGTCGGCCTCCTGCGCCATGCTGAGCACCTTGCGTCCGCCGTCGGGCAGGGCCGGCAGGGCGTGCAGGCGGCGCGTGGCCGGGTCCCAGCGGTGCAGGCCATAGGGTTCGCCGCCGAACAGCAGGCTGCCGTCGGGCCGCTGCAGCAGGGTGCGCACCGTCAGCCCCTCGGTGCCGGGCAGCACGCGCCAGCGCGCGCCGTCGGTCTCGGCCAGGCCCTTGCCGGTGCCCACCCACAGCCGGCCGTCGCGGTCGCGCAGCAGGCTCCAGACATCGGCCGGCAGCCCGTCGCGCGGGGTGTGGGAGCGCCAGGCACCGCGGCCGAGCAGCCGGTGCAGGCCCAGGCTGCCGCACCACAGATTGCCCTCGCGGTCCACCAGCACCGAGCGGGCGAACTCGGTCGGCAGGCCCTCGTCCAGGCCGATGGCCTGCAGCCGGCCCTAGTGGAAGCGGTGCACACCCTTCTCGGTGGGCAGCCAGACGCCGCCCTCCGCGTCGACATGCATGCGCGACAGCAACGTCTCGGCGCGCGGCAGGCCGGCCAGGGTCCGGAAGGCAGCGCCGCCGGGCTCAAGCACATAGGTGGCCCGCGAACTGCGCGCGAACACGCGGCCGGCGGCGTCTGCGGCCAGGCGGTCCAGCTGCTCGCCTTCGGGCAGGTCCAGGGCCACCGGCGCCGGCTGCCAGCCGCCCGCCACCGTCCAGACCGACAGTCTGTGGCGCCCCCCGACCCACAGGGCTGGTGCCGGTCCGTTGGCCTGCAGGGCCATGCTGTAGGCCACGCCGCCCGGCCAGCCGGGCACGGGGGCGAAACCGGCGGCGCCGCCGCGGAAGGGGCCGTCGCGCGTGCCCACCCACAGCAAGCGGTCGGGGCCGATGGCCAGCTCCTCCACGGACAGGCCCGACGGCAGGCCCCTGGCGGCGACGAAGCTGCGGCCGTCGAAGCCTGCCAGCCCGCGCGTCGTGCCGACCCAGAGCACGCCCTGTGCGTCGAGTTGCAGGGCGTTGACCTCCGGCGAGGGCAGGCCCTCGGCCATGCCGAAGGCGGTGAAGCGCTGGCCATCGAAGCGGAACAGGCCGCGGTCGGTGCCGGCCCAGAGGAAGCCGGTGCCGTCCTGCAACAGCAGGTTGATGCGCAGATTGCCCAGGCCCGCCTCGCGGCCATGGCTTTGGAACAGCAGCCGACCCGGCGGGTCCGGGGCCGGCGCGGCGATGGACCGGGCACCCACCAGCCACAGCAGCAGGCAGAGCAGGGGCAGCAGGCGGCGCATCGTCGGCATCAGCGTGATTCTGCGGTGCGGTCACGCGGCGGCGACGGCTCCGGTGCGGCCGGGCCGGCAGGGCTTCACGCCGGCGGCAACGAAAAAGGCGCCGTCAATGACGGCGCCTCTTGGCGGTGCCGGGCCGGCGCGAAGGCCGGTGGCCGCTTCAGCCGCGCACGCGGCGGCGGGTGGCGGCGACGCCCAGGAAGGCGATGCCAGCCAGGGCCAGGGAGGCCGGCTCGGGCAGGCGGTTGTCGGCCGTCGTGTTCTGCAGGGTCTGCTCGACGACACCGCCGGCGGTGCGATAGGCCGTCTGGCCCTGGCGGGTGTACTCCTCGAGCAGGGTCACCTTCATGATGGGGGAGGTCGCGTTGCCAAGGTTGATGCCGCTGCCGATCAGGTCGACCGTGAACAGCAGGTCGTTGCTCAGCTTGACGTCCGGATTGGCATCCAGGCAGATGGCGTTCGAATTCGAGTTGCTGTTGCAGCCCTGTCCGCTCAGCTCGCCGGCCGTCAGCGACCAGTTGATGGCCGAAGCAGGCGTCGGATTGATGGTGACGCTGGCGCCGGTCACGCCGGACAGGTCGCCGAGGTTCTTGAAGCCCAGGTAGGCCAGGTGGGTCGCCGGGGCCCAGCTGCCGGTGGCGTCCAGGGCGCCCTGGATGCGCAGGGAGAAGCTGTCGGCGTCGATGCCGTGATAGGTGAAGGTGACGCCTTGCGTGGAATAGGCGAAGTCCGCTTGGGCGGAGGTCGCGGCCAGTGCCGTCAGCGCAGAGGCGATCAGCAGGCGGATGGGCGTGGTCATGTCGAGAGGGGTCCCTTGGGATGGTGTCTTGTCCCCGAAAGGAGGGACTTCAAATTAGGGGGTGACTGTAGGGGGGTGCCCAGGATGCGCGCACCCCCGTGCTGAGGGGGCTCCGGCCGCAAAGTCGTCGATTGCAAGCCTGCCGACAGCTTGGCGCACGGGCAGGAGGGGCGGCGGCAGCGCCGACAATCGGGTCCGATGTTCACCCAGCTGATCACCCCACCCCCCGCGGCCGCCGCGCCGGCCCGCGAGCGTTTCCTGCATCTGTTACGCGTGGCGCTGGCGGGTGGGCGCTTGGGCAAGCTGCTGCTGTCCGGTCCCGTCGGCGACGAAGCCGAGGTCGAGCGGCTGACGGTGCGTCCCGTCGAGCTGCGCGGCGAGCCCCAGCTGAGCTTTCTGTGGCGCCATCGCACCAAGGACGTCACCAAGAACCATGCGCCCGAGGCCGGACTGGTCGAGATCGCGTCCCTGCTGGGCACGCGCTTTCGCAACGCCCATCTGCACACCGACACCGAGGAGGTGCAGTTCGCCGTGAGCCGCAAGGGGCGCGAAACCCTGCGCGTGACGCGGCTGGAGGCCGCCGCCGCACCCGCTGCCCCGGCTGCCCACGACAAGGCCAAGCAGCGGCCGCTGGACATCGCCCACCCGGTCTGGTCGGCCCTCGGGCTGACGCATCTGGTCAAGGGTGAGCCGGCCCTGGTGCCGGCCATGGCGCGCAAATGGAAGCAGATCAACCGCTTCGTCGAGATCCTCGCCGCCGCTGTCGACGAAGCCGGCCTGCAGGCGCCGGTGCGGGTCGCCGATTTCGGCTCGGGCAAGGGCTATCTGACTTTTGCGGTGCACGACTGGCTGCAGTCCCGCGGGCTGCAGCCGCGCGTCAAGGGTATCGAGCTGCGCAGCGACATGGTCAAGCTGTGCACGGCCATCGTCGAGGAGGAGGGCCTGGCCGGCTTGCGCTTTGACGAGGGGGATGTCCGGACCCAGCCGGTGCAGCCGCTGGACATCATGATCGCCCTGCATGCCTGCGACATTGCGACCGACCATGCCCTGCATGTCGGTCTGCAGTCGGGCGCGCGCATCATCATGAGCTCGCCCTGCTGCCACAAGGAGCTGAGGCCGCAGATGACGCTGCCGGCCGTGCTGAGGCCCATGCTCCAACATGGCATCCACCTCGGTCAGGAAGCGGAAATGGTGACCGACTCGCTGCGCGCCCTGCTACTCGAAAGCCAGGGCTACCGCACCCAGGTCTTCGAGTTCATCGCGCTGGAGCACACCAGCAAGAACAAGATGATCCTGGCCGTGAAGGCGCAGGGGGCCGCTGCCGCGGCACTGCAAGCGCGGCGACCCGAGCTGCTGGCGCAGATCGCCGAGATCAAGCGCTTCTACGGGCTGCGGGAACAGCGCCTGGAGCAGCTGCTCGCCGTCTGAGCATCACGCGGACCCCAGTTTTGGGGACGGTGTCACGGTGCGTGGTAGATACCCGAGGCGGGCCCCGGTAAGGTGGGGTCTAAATTGTTACGGGCGTGAGGAAGGACAAGAAACGTAAGCGTCCTCACGCTTGCGAGGGCGCTCTGGCGGCGCCTCGACTCTCCTCTCACCGCAAGGGTGTGGGGTCCACAACAAAAGGGGGTTTTCATGAAATCAACCATACGCGTCTGGGCCGTCGTCCTGGCGGCGGGCGTGCTGTCGGGCTGTGCTTCGATGAAGAGCCACGACACCCACGCCAGCGCCGTGCAGGCCACCAGCCGCACCGGCGGCATGGCGGCCGCGCTGGCCCAGCACGAGGCCTCGGCCTCGTCCAAGGAAGAGAAGGAAGCCCTGCTCTACAACATGGAGCGTGCGGAGCTGCTGCGCCTGAACAAGCGCTATGCCGACAGCACCGAGGCCTATCTGCTGGCCGACGCCAAGGTCGTCGAGTGGGAAGAGACGGCCAAGACCAACCCGAGCAAGCTGCTCGGCTACGCCGGCGCGGCGCTGATCAGCGAGCGCCTGAAGGTCTACGAAGGCCAGGACTACGAGAAGGTCTGGCTGACGACCCGCCTGGCCCTGAACCGACTGGCCGCCGGCGATCTCGAGAAGTCGCGCGTCGACGTGAAGCGCACTCACGAGCGCGAGGCCGTCATCGCCGAGCTGCGCGCCAAGGACACCGCCAAGGCGGAAGAGGAAGCCAAGTCCAAGGGCGCCAGTACCTCGGGCAAGGAACTCAACGGCTACCCGGTCGAGACGCTGAACGATCCCGAGGTCCTGAAGCTGAAGAACGGCTACCAGAACGCGCTGAGCCACTACCTCGCCGGCTTCATCTACGAGGTGCTGGGCGAACCCGGTCTGGCCGCACCCGGCTACCGCAAGGCCATCGAGCTGAAGCCCGACACGCCGCTGCTGGAAGAGGGCCTGCGGGGCCTGGATACCCGCACCGGCTTCATGCAGCGCCGCCAGCAGAAGATGACGGATGTCCTCTTCATCGTCGAGGCCGGCAATGCGCCGGCACGCAAGCCCAAGGCCTTCTCCTTCCCGGTCCCGCTGACGTCGGTCGGCCTCGTCAGCATCTCGTATCCCGTCATCGAGCCGTCCAAGGACCGCCCGCTGGCCGGGCTGCGCGCCGGCACCGTCGACCTGCCGCTGTCCAATGTCGTCGACCTCAACGTCATGGCGCGCCGCGCACTCAAGGACGAGATGCCCGGCACCATCGCCCGTGGCCTGACCCGCGCCATCGCCAAGGCGACGCTGCAGAACGAGGTGCAGAAGCGTGCCGGTCTGCTGGGCGGCCTGATCGCCTCGGTGGCATCCGCCGCGACCGAGCAGGCCGACGACCGGATGTGGCGCATGCTGCCTGGCCGCGTCTACCTGGCCCGCGGCCAGTTGCCGCCCGGCGAACACCAGCTGACGATCGACGGCCGCCCGCTGGGCTCGCCGGTCACCATCGGCGGCCGCTATGCCGTCGTGCCGCTGCGCGTCTACGACGAGCAGTTCATCGTCGGCGAGGTCTCGCAGTTCGGCCAGCTGGCGGTTGCCGCCGCGCCGCCGCCGGAGCCGGAAAAGCCCGCCGAGCCGCAGCCCGTGGCAAAGCCCGCTGCCACCAAGCCCGCGGCTGCCAAGCCGGCTGCCGCCAAGCCGGTGGCCGCCAAGCCCGCCGCTGCACCCGCTGCCGCCGGCACGAAGTGAATCCCGTAGGAAGGTTGTCCATGAAGTCGAAGAAGAAACTGCATCTCCAGGGCCTGGCCCTGTGCGTCCTGGCCCTGTCGGCCGCCATGCCCGCGCTGGCGAGCGGCGACGAGACCTCGCCGGCGATTGCCGCCAAGCTCGACCTGCGCGGCTCGCCCAAGGGCATCAAGGTCGACGAGATGCGCCTGCAGCGCAAGAACGACACGCTGACCGTGCAGTCCGACCTGAAGAACACCAGCAAGACCGACAAGGTCGTGTTCTACCGCCACAAGTGGCTGGACAGCTCGGGCAGCCAGGTCGGCGACGGCGAGGTCTTCAAGCAGGTCACCGTGCTCGGCCTGCAGACCGTGACGATCAAGGGCGTCGCCATGCACCCCTCGGCCGTCGACGTGCGGCTTGAAATGAATATCGACGGCAAATAAGCGGCAACCCCAGGAGTTACCCCAACCATGAATCCGATGTACAAGAAACTGCGCCTCGGCGCCCTGCTCGCCTGCGTGGCCCTGGTGGGCTGTGAAACGACGGTGTCCTCCCCCGTGGTGCGCCTGCAGCGCCAGGTGAACTACGGCGACTCCAAGGCCGTCGAGCTGGTCACCAACGAGTTCGGTTCCACCGACCTGCAGCTGATCGCCGAGAAGATGGTCGGCAGCCTGCTCGAGACCGGCATCTTCCAGGGTCGCCCCACGGTCACGATCTCGACCGTCAAGAACAAGACCAGCGAATACATCGACACGACCAATGTCATGAATTCCATCCAGACCGCCCTGGTCAAGTCGGGCAAGGTGCGCTTCACCCGCTCCATCAACGAGATGCAGGCCGGTGTCGACGAGCTCCAGCGCCAGAACCAGAGCGGCCTGTACAAGGCCAACTCGACCGCCAAGGTCGGCCAGATGACGGGCGCCAAGTACAGCCTCGAAGGCGAGCTGACCTCCATCGTCAAGCAGAGCAGCAGCACCAAGGACGTCTACTACAAGTTCACCCTGAAGATGTTCGATGTGCAGGAAGGCACCATCGAATGGCAGGAAGAAAAAGACATCCGCAAGACCAGCAAGCGCTGAGCAGGAGGCCGACATGAAGCAAGTTCAGCGTTTGGCCATCGCCACCGGCCTGGCCTTTTGCGCCTGGGGCGCCGCCTGGGCCCAGAACGGCCCGCGCGTGGCCGTCACCGACCTGGCCTACACCCAGGCCGTGGCCCAGTACTTCGAGGCGGGCACCTACAAGAGCAGCGGCACCGTCAGCGCCCACTCGGGCATGTACAGCGGCAGCATGAGCGCCAGCCACCAAAGCTCCGGCACCTATGTGGCCGGCAGCTACAGCTACATGGAGCAGCGCGAGCTCGGCTCCTTCAGCAGCGACATCCGCGGTCTGCTGCTCAAGGGCGGCCAGTTCCGCGTCGTGCAGGGCAAGCGCTTTGACGCCGGTGACCCGCAGCCGACCAAGGCCGAGCAGGTGCTCAATCAGCTGCAGACCGGCAAGATGGCCAAGCCGGTGCGCCAGCCCGAGGTCAAGGACATCATCGCCCGCATCAAGAAGGGCGAGTTCCCCGGCGCCGACTATGTGCTGTTCGGCACCCTGACCAGCATGGAGTTCCGTGACTCCCTGTCGCCGCTGCAGGGCACGACGACCACCAGCCACCAGTTCACGCTGGACCTGGTCGCCGACTTCTCGCTGATCAACACCAAGACCTACGAGATCAAGGCCTCCTTCTCGGCCCAGGGTGCGGGCAACGACACCAAGCTGCTGTCCGTGCGCGGCGACGTGCAGCCACCCAACCGCGGCAAGGTCATCCGCGAGACCTCCAAGTCGCTGTCGGTCAGCGTCTACGAGCAGCTGGCCGACCAGCTCGGCCTGCTGGCCCAGGACCTGGGCGGCAGCAGCCAGGACGTCCCGCCGCCGCGCCGCCCGGCCCAGCAGAACGTCGAAAGCACCACCATCCTGCGGTGATGGCATGGCGCCGGCCGCGCCGCTGCCGGGAGGCGGCGGTGCGGCGACTGGGCGTGCTGTTGACGGCGCTCGGTCTCGCGGCCTCGGCATGGTCCGCAGGGGCCGGATTCTCTGAACGACGCCTGCCCGCCTCCACGGCAGGCATGGCGTTGTCCGCCTGGATGCGGCCGGCCCTGCTGACGCCGCAGCGCTATCGCGTCATCGTGCTGCCGGGCAGCGGCTGCCGTGGCTGGGCGCCTGAGGCGGAGGCCATGTTCGCCGGCCTGGCCCATGCCGAGCTGTGGCTGCTGCACAAGCCCCTCGTCCGCCCCTGGGCCGGCGTGTCCGCGGCAGACTGCCCGCCCGCCTTCGTGCAGCGCGACCGCCTCGTGTCATGGCTGGCCGATGCGCGCGCCGCGCTGGCGGCGATCGCGGCCGATCCGCGCCACCAGCCCATACCGCCGACGCTGCTGGTCGCCTTCTCCGAAGGCGCCGACCTGTTGCCCCATCTGGCCGACGACGTGCCGGCCCTGCGCGGGCTGGTGATGATCGGCGCAGCCGGGCTGGATGCCGGCGAGGTCGGCGAACTGCAGTCCGCCGCGCTGGGTGAGCTGGCAGCCTGGCGCCGCGTGCGCGAGGCAGCCGCTTCCGCGCGGGCGGATGGCGACGTGCTGGACGGCCGCAGTCTCGGCTACTGGCGCGACCTGCTGGCCTGGCGCAGCGCTGACCTGCTGCTGCGCAGCCCCGTCGACCTGCTCAGCGTCTGGGGAAGCCGGGACGAGGCCATTCCGCAGACGGCCTTCCGCCGCTTCACCGAGCAGGCCGCGCTGCACCGGCCCGAGTCCTATTGCTGGCGCGCCGTCGGGGGCGCCGACCACAGCCTGCAGTCGCCGCGGGGCGACCATCTGCAGGAGGTCTGGGCCGGCCTCGAGGCCTGGGCGCGCGAGCCGGGTCAGCGCCTGTGCATCGCCTGGCAGCGGCCCTGAAAAACAGAACGCCCCGGCTGGTTCACCAGTCGGGGCGCAAGAGCGCTTCACGCCGCCCTGGACACACCCGTCGGGTGCGTGGGGCTGCGGCGTGCATCACAGCGCAGGCGGCGGGTCGCAGGCGACACCGGGGTGACGCTGGCGGGCCGGAGCTCGTGCTTTCGTGGGTCGCGGGCGGACGCGTTCCGCCTCGCCAGGGGCCGCAGCGTTGCCGGGGGCCGTGCACTGGTGACGGATGGATCATCGGTCCGGCGGCCCGTGAACAAAGCCGCGATCAGCCGGGGCCGGCCCGGCTTATTTCCGTTTCAGTGCGCATGGGCCTGCGCGCCCGCCGGCAGCACCCTCAGGCGCACCGCCGGCGCGCGCGGCCGGGGGTTGGCGGCGCTGGGCAGCTCGGCCCAGTTCCATTCGCCGCGGGTACAGACCTGGCGCACGGCGAAGGCCAGCTCGCCCGGCTCGGCCGGCAGCGTGGCGCGCAGCACGAATTCGTCATACCAGGCATCCGGCAGGGCCTCGCCGTCGGCCGTCCACCGCACCTCGGCCAGCTCGTCGGTGACGGGCCTGCCATGGCTGTCGTAGGGCGTCTTCAGAGGCCGGCGCCTGGTCGTCAGCGTCCAGCCCGGCTTGGGCATGGGCTTGGCGGCGCGCAGGCCCTCGGGCAGGGCCACGACGATCTCTTTTGTCGCCGCGCCGTCGCAGCCATGGCCGACCTTGAAGACGGCCTTGTAGCTGCTGCCGGCCGGCGCCTCGGGCTGCTCCAGCGTGATGTGGGCCTGGGCGCTGCCGGCCAGCAGCAGCGCAAGAAGGGTCGGGGTCTTCATTGTTCAAACCTCAGTTCCGCCGCGTAGCTGCGCTGCGGGTAGTTGTGGAAGTTCCAGTAGCGGTAGTCGTTCAGGTTGTCGATGCCGACGGCGGCGCTCCACCGGCGGTCGATCGTCCACCGCAGGCGCAGGTCGGCCGTCGTGAACTTGCTGACGCCGAAGTAGGCGAAGGCATTCACGTCGCTGTTGTTCAGCGTGCGGTACTGGCGGCCGCTGTGGCGCAGGGCGAGGGTGGCGCTCCAATGGTCATCGAAGCGGTAGGCGGCCACGGCGGTGGCGCGCCAGCGCGGCACGTTGGGCTGGCGCTTGCCGAGGGTGTCGCCCGGCGTGCTGACGAAGCCGGCGTTGGCCTTGATGCGGGAGTCGGCGTAGGTCAGGCTGGCGTTCACGTCCAGGCCCTTGAGGACCCAGTCCGTCGCCGCCAGCGTGGCCTCCAGGCCGGTGGTGGCGATGCGGGCGACGTTCTGCACCCGGCTGATGTTGGCATTGGCCGTGGTGTCGAACAGCGTCTGCGCATAGAGGGCGTCGCGCGTGTCCTCGGCGAACAGCGTCAGCCGGCCCTGCACGCCGCCCGTGCCGGCCTCGGCGCTCAGCTCGCCGGTCCAGGATGTCTCGGGCCTGAGATGCGGGTCGTTGACGAAGCTGGCATTGGCGCCGGAGGTCGCGCCATAGAGCTCGGCCACCGTGGGCATGCGCACGGCGCGGCCGATGGCGGCCTTGAGGACGGTGTCGGGCCCGGCCTGCCAGGACAGCGCCGCCTTGGGCGACAGGGCCTGCTCGCGGCGCGCCGCATGGGCCTGCGACAAGGCCGCCGAGAAGTCGGTGCGGCCGTCGCGTGCCTCCCAGCGTTCGGCGCGCAGGCCCAGCACGGCCTTCCAGTCCGGCGCGATCAGCCAGGCGTCCTGGGCATAGGCGGCCTGCAGCCGTGTGCGCCCGCCCACCCGGCTCGTCAGGGGGCCTGCGCCGTCGACGAGGTAGTTGCCGGCCAGGCTGGTGGTGACGTAGTGGAGGTGGTAGCCGTCCTGCTGCAGGCCCAGGTCGACGACATGGGCGCCGCCGGCGGGGCGCCAGATGCCCTTGACGGCCAGGGTCTGCCAGCCGGTGCCGCTGCCGTCGGCCCGGGTGCCGGGGCCGCCCGCCAGCGCGCCGGGCAGGGGGTTGGCGGCGGCGTTCTGGCGCTTGTCGTCGCGGTCGTAGCGGTAGCGGCTGGCGGCGACCTCCCAGTCCCAGGCGCCGCCGCTGCGCTGCTTGAGGGACAGGCCGTGCAGGCTGTGCTGCAGGGCCTCGCGCGTGACGGCAAGGTCGCTGCCGCTCAGCGCCGCGTACTGCCGGCCGTCGATGATGACGGCGCCGGCGTACACCGGCTGGCCGGCCGCATTGCGCAGCCAGCTGTCGGCGTCGCCCGCGCTGGCGTTGCGCCACAGGCCGAGCGTGTAGCTGGCGCGCAGCGTCGGTCCGAAGTCGTGGGTCAGCTTGAGCTTGGCCTGGTCCTGCACGGTGCGGTAGCGCGTGCCGGCGCCGATCAGATACCAGGGCGCGTTCGTCGTGTTGAGCTGCAGCACGGCGCCGCTCACCGGCTGGGCCGTGCCGTTGGCCGGCGGTGTTGTGCCCGTGCTGGCGGTACGGGTGGCGAACGTCAGCGGCTGGCCCTCGCTGTCGCTGCGGCTGAGGTGCAGGCGCCAGCTCCAGGCGCCGGCGCGGTCGCCCACCGAGGCGCTGGCCTGCCAGCCCTCGAAGCGGCCCCGCCGCCCGTAGAGATCCGACGACTGCGACTGCACGCCCAGCCTGGCATGGGCCTCGAAGCGCGTCGGCATGCGGGTCTGGTAGTCCACCACGGCGCCGACCGAGTTGCCCGGGTAGGCGGCCGAGAAGGGGCCGTACATGACGTCGACGCGCTCGATTTCCTCGGCCGTGACCAGGCCCCAGCGCGGCGCGAACGAGAGGCCGCCGACGCCATTGCCGAGGAAGTTGGACAGCAGCATGCCGTCGGCATAGACGGCCGAGCGCGCGCTGTTGCCGGTGCCGGAGGCGCGGCTGGACAGGATGGCGTGGTTGTAGTCGCCGATATAGCGCTTGCGCACCAGCAGGCTGGGCAGGTACTTCAGCGCATCCTCGGCATCGCTGGCGTTGACGCTGCGGGCGATGTCATCGCGCGTGACGGTCTCGCGCGTGGTCGGGATGTTGGTGGGCAGGGAGGTCGGTGTGGCGCCCTGCACGCGCACCAGGGCAAGTCGATGGGTGGAGGCGGGCGGCGTCAGGTCCGCGCAGTCGCAATCGTCGCAGGCGCGGGCCGGGACGGCGAGCAGGGCGGCGCAGGCCGCGGCCGCGCGCGCAAGTCGGGATGAGGGCTTCATGAAAGGCTGATCTGGGTCGGGCCGTCGCTGCAGGCGGGCGACGGCAGGCGCCGGGCCGGAGCGGCCGCGGCAGCGGGGCGGGCGACTCAGATCAGCCGGGGTGGCGCGCGGGCGCTGGCGGGGCGCCAGGCATGGGCGGTGACGGGCGCCGTCCAGAAGCGCTCGGGGGCCTCCAGCACGAGGTCGTCACGCAGCGGCAGCGCGGGTGCCGCTACCGGGGTGATGAGGTCGGCGGCGCCGAGGTGGCAGGCCGGGCAGTGGCCCTTGGCCAGCAGGTCCAGGGCCGCCTCGATGGGCTTGGGCTTGGCGGCGGTCGAGGCTGTCGGCGCGCGGCAGACATCCTGCCAGGCCGAGTAGTCGCCGCGCGCATGGGCCAGGGCGGCGCTCAGCCCCGGCGCCAGCAGGCCCAGCAGGAACACGGCGACGAACCACCACGCCGAGCGGCGCGCGGTGCGTGTCGTGATCGGAAGCCGGGTCATGGGGCGCGGATTCTAGGCAGCCAGCAGCTCGGCCAGCGCGCCGGCCACGACGCGGGTCGCGCGGTGCAGGTCTTCCAGCACGAGGTGCTCGTCGGCCCGCTTGGCATTGCTCTCCAGCACCGTGCGCGGCCCGGCGCCGTAGATGGCGGCGGGGATGCCATGGGCGGTGTACAGGCGCACGTCGGTATAGAGCGGCGTGCCCGACGTCGGGATGTCCTCGCCGAACACCGCCCGGCCATGCTTCTGCAGCGCGTCCACCAGCGGCGCGGCGCCAGGCAGGGGCTTCATGGAATTGGCGAGCAGCAGGCGCCTGATGTCGAGGCGGACGCCGGGGCACTGGGCGACGCTGTTCTCGATCAGGGCCCGTACCTCGGCCTCGACGATCGCCGGGTCTTCCTCGGGGATCATGCGGCGGTCCAGCTTCAGCACCACCTTGCCGGGCACGACATTGGTGTTGCTGCCGCCTTCGATGCGGCCGACGTTCAGATAGGGATGAGTGATGCCGGCCACCTCGGAGCGGCGCATCGTCAAGACGTCGTTGTGGGCGTACAGCGCGGTCAGCAGCTTGTTGGCGGCTTGCAGCGCGTCGATGCCGGTGCTGGGGTAGGCCGCATGCGAGGCCAGGCCGTGCAGGGTGACCTCCATCTGCAGGCAGCCGTTGTGGGCCGTGACGACCTGATAACCGAAGCCGGCCGCGATCAGGTAGTCGGGTTTCGTCAGCCCTTGCTTCAGCAGCCAGCCAGGGCCGAGTTCACCGCCGAATTCCTCGTCGTAGGTGAAGTGCAGCTCGACGGCGCCGCGCAAAGGCAGGCCGGAGTTCTTCAGCGCCAGCAGCGCATAGGTGTAGGTCGCGAAGTCGCTCTTGCTGACGGCGGCGGCGCGGCCATAGAGCCTGCCATCGACAATCTCGGCGCCGTAAGGGTCGTGCGTCCAGCCTTCACCGGGAGGCACCACGTCGCCATGGGCGTTCAGCGCGATGGTCGGGCCGCCGTCGCCGAAGCGGTGGCGCACGATGAGGTTGGTGATGGACTGCAGGCCCGCAGCCTGCACGTCGGCGGCCGGGACGGCATGCTTCTCCACCTCGAAGCCGAGCGCGGCCAGCAACTCGGCCGTGCGCTCGGCATGGGGCGCGTTGTTGCCGGGTGGGGTGTCGGTGGGGATGCGGACGAGGTGCCGGAGGAAGCGCACTTCGTCGTCGAAGTGCGAGGCGATCCAGGCGTCCATGCGGTTCTGTGTCATAGGGTGTCGAGCAAATGTTGGAACGCGCGGATGGCCAGTTCGGCGTCGTCCACCGTCACCGACTCCAGCGGGTTGTGGCTGATGCCGCCGTTGCCGCCGCGCACGAACAGCATGGCCTGGGGCAGCAGCTCGTGGATCTTCATCGCATCGTGGCCGGCGCCGGACGGCAGGCGGTGGATGGGCAGGCCCAGTTCCGTGACGGCGGCTTCCCAGCGCGACTGCCAGGCCGGATCGCTCGGCGCCGCGTTGGCAGCCAGCGTCGGCTGCAGCGTGTAGCTGAGGCCGCGGCGCCGGCAGATCTCGTCGAGGGTGGCGCGGACATCGGCGTCCAGCGCGTCGCGGGCCGCGTCGGTCGTCGCACGCAGGTCCAGGCTGAAGCGGCAGCGGCCGGGGATGACGTTGATGGAGCCCGAGGGCACCTCCAGCATGCCCACCGTGCCGACGACATCGGGCACCGCGGCGGCGCGCCGTTCGGTGAACAGGATCAGCTCGGCCACGCCGGCTGCGGCGTCGCGGCGCTGGCCCATCGGCGTGGTGCCGGCATGGCTGGCCAGCCCGACGATCTCGCCGGTGTAGCGGCGGCTGCCGTTGATGCTGGTGACGATGCCCAGCGGCAGGTCCAGGCTGTCGAGTACCGGGCCTTGTTCGATATGGACTTCGACAAAGCCGAGATAGCGCGAGGCGTCGCGCCTGGCGGTCTGGATGCTTTCCATCGTGCCGGCCAGGCCGGCGGCCCGCATGGCGTCACGCAGCGTGATGCCGGCCGCGTCGGTCTGGTCCAGCCAGGCGGGTTGGAAGGCCCCGATCAGCGCGCTCGAGCCGAGGAAGTCGGCTGGGTAGCGCTGGCCCTCTTCCTCGGAGAAGCCGACGACTTCGAGGCCGAAGGGCAGGCGCTTGCCAGCGCGATGCAGCTCGCGCACGACCAGCATGGGAACAAAAACGCCCAGCCGCCCGTCGAAACGGCCGGCGCGGCGCACGGTGTCGTAGTGGCTGCCCGTCAGCAGTGTCTTGTCGCCGGTGCCCCGGTAGACGCCGACGACGTTGCCGACGGCATCTCGGCCGACCTCATCGAAGCCACAGTCGCGCATCCAGGCCGCCAGCTGTTCGGCCACGGCCGTGTGGGCGGGCGTGGCATAGGTGCAGGTCAGGAAGTCTTCGGTATCGCTGTGGGCGGCCAGGGCCGCGGCCCAGTCCCAGAGCTGCTCGCCCAGCTCGGGCCGGGCGCCGAACTTGTCGTTCAACCGGATCTCCGCAATGCGGTGGATCTGGCGCAGGCATTCGGCGCGCTCGACGTCCGGATGCGCGCGCAGCCGGCGCTCGAAGGTGGCGATGATTTCCTGGCGCGTGAAGCCGGTGCCGCGCGGGCCGCGTACCGCCAGGATGAACGGAAAGCCGAAGCGGGCGTTGTAGTCGGCGTTGAGCTTCTGCAGCTTGGCGAACTCTTCCGGCGTGCAGGCCGTCAGCCCGGCCTTCTGCTGCTCGTTCGTGGATTCCGCCGTCAGCTCGCCGGCCACGGCCGCCTTGCCGGCCAGCTCGGGGTGGGCGCGGATCAGGCCGAGCTGCTCGTCGACCGTCGCTTCGCGCACCACGCGGGCCAGGGCCGCCTTGAGCGCGGCGAGGCTCTTGAAGGGCCGAGCCGATGCGGCGCGTTCGGCGATCCAGGGCGAGTGTTCGTAGGTGCCGTCCAGCAGCGCGACAAAGTCGGCCGTGCAGGCTTGATTCAGTTGATCGAGCGTCATCATTCCCAGACAAAGGCCGTCCGAGCGTCGAACGGGTGGACGGTTTTCCAGTGCCGCGCGATGTCTAGCCGCCGGCAGACCCAGACGCGGTCATGCGACTCGAGGTGGTCGAGGAACTTCTGCAGCGCGCGCATGCGGCCCGGGCGGCCCAGCAGCCGGCAGTGCATGCCGATGCTCATCATCTTCGGCGCGTCGGCACCCTCGGCATACAGCACGTCGAAGGCGTCGCGCAGGTACTCGAAGAAGGGCTCGGCATGGCTGAAGCCCTGGGGCAGGGCGAAGCGCATGTCATTGCAGTCCAGGGTGTAGGGCACGACGAGGTGGGGCGCCAGCTCGCCATTGGTCTTGCGCACCTGCAGCCAGAAGGGCAGGTCGTCGCCGTAGTAGTCGCTGTCGTACTCGAAGCCGCCGAAGTCGGCGACGAGGCGGCGCGTGTTGGGGCTGTCGCGGCCGGTGTACCAGCCCAGGCCGTGGGGATCGCGGCCGAGAGTCAGGCGCTTCAGCGAGGCCATGGCCTGGGCCACGTGGGCGCGCTCGGTGTCCTCTTCCATGCTCTGGTAGTGGATCCAGCGCCAGCCGTGGGAGGCGATCTCGTGGTTCAGCTCGACGAAGGCCTGGGTCACGTCCGGATGGCGTTCCAGGGCCATGCCGACGCCGAAGACGGTCAGCGGCAGGGCGCGCTGCTCGAACTCCTTCAAGAGCCGCCACACGCCGACGCGCGAGCCGTATTCGTAGACGCCCTCCATGCTGAGGTGCCGGGCCGGATAGCTGGCCGGGTTGAACATCTCCGACAGGAACTGCTCGCTGCCGGCGTCGCCATGCAGCACCGAGTTCTCGCCGCCTTCCTCGTAGTTCAGCACGAACTGCACGGCCACCCGGGCGCCACCCGGCCATTGCGCATGAGGCGGGTTTTCGCCATAACCGATCAAGTCGCGGGGGTAGCGGGCTGTGCTCATCCCTACACTTTGCATCAATCAACGGAGATTCCATGGGCAAGCTCACAACACATGTGCTGGACACCGCCAACGGCTGCCCCGCCACCGGCATGGCCGTGCGCCTCTACCGCTTCGATGCCGAGGGCCCCAAATGGCTGCGCAGCCTGCACCTGAATGCCGACGGCCGTGCCGACGGGCCGGTGCTGGAAGGGGCGACCTTCACCGCCGGCCGCTATCGCCTGGTCTTCGAAGTGGCCGCCTATTTCCGCGCCCGCGGCGACAAGCTGCCGGAGCCGGCCTTCCTCGACGAGGTGCCGCTGGACTTCGGCATCGCCGACCAGACCTCGCACTATCACGTGCCGCTGCTGGTCTCGCCGTGGAGCTATTCGACCTATCGTGGCAGCTGAGTCTTCGCCCAAGCGGCGCAGCTGGGGGCAGGATCTCGGTGAGGGCGCGCTGCGCGTCGCCGAAGCACTGGTCAACCTCGGCGTCTGGAGCAGTGCGGCCTTCGCCGTCGCGTTAGGGCAGTTCCTGCTCGGTGGTGCCCTTGCCGTCCTGGGATTGGGCGTTTTCCTCCGTTTCAAGCGCCTGCGAACGAAGAGGAAAGCTAGCCGTGCCGCATAGCGCCCGCGTTCTCGTCACCGTCGCCCGCACCAGCGGCAGCGCGCCGCGCGAGGTCGGGGCCTGGATGGCGGTGACGGCGAACGGCATCACCGGCACGGTCGGCGGCGGCCATCTGGAATTCGATGCGATCGCCCGAGCCCGCCGCGCGCTGGCGGGGGAGGCCCTGCAGGCCGAGGTCCGCTATTCCCTGGGCCCGAGCCTCGGCCAATGTTGCGGCGGCGTGGTCTGGCTGGCCTTTGAACGGGTTGAAGCCGGTGAAGACCTCGCCGCCCGGCTGCCCCAGCCGGCGCTGCGTCCCCTGGCCCTGTTCGGCGCGGGCCATGTGGGCCAGGCCATCGCCGGCATCGCCCGCGAGCTGCCGCTGGCCCTGCACTGGATCGACAGCCGCGAGGGCCAGTTCCCCGCGGGGCTGCTGACGCACGGCTGGCGCCAGGAGGTCTGCGAGCCGCCGGCCGATGCGGTGGACGACCTGGCACCCGGCGCGGCCGTCCTCGTCATGACGCACAACCATGCGGAGGACTTCGACATCGTCGCGGCCTGCCTGAAGCGCCAGCGCGAGCGCGGCGACCTGCCCTTCATCGGCATGATCGGCAGCCGCACCAAATGGGCGAGCTTCCGCCAGCGCTTGCAGGCACGCGGCTTCATCGAGGCCGAGCTGGCCCGCGTCGCCTGTCCCATCGGCGTGCCCGGCGTCGCGGGCAAGCAACCCGCCGTCATCGCGGTGGCCGTGCTGGCACAGATCCTCGCCCTGGGCTGAATACACTCGCGCGCAGTCGCAGCGGTGTCGGGTCTGCAAAGACTCGCGGACGCGACCCTTGGGCTCCACAGCACCCGCCGTGGTGGGGCCATCGAGATCACCACCGCTATGGACCTCTACCTCCTCGACTGGGCCAACCTGCTGCTGCGCTGGCTGCACGTCATCACCGTCATTGCCTGGATCGGCGCCTCCTTCTACTTCGTCTGGCTGGACAACCACCTCGTCAAGCCGACGTCAGACGAGCTCAAGGCCAAGGGCGTGGACGGCGAACTCTGGGCGGTGCACGGCGGCGGCTTCTACAACCCGCAGAAGTACCTGGTGGCGCCTTCGAATCTTCCGCAGGACCTGCACTGGTTCTACTGGGAGAGCTACTGGACCTGGATGAGCGGCTTCGCCCTCTTCGTCGTCCTCTACCTCTTCAATGCCAGCCAGATGCTGATCGACCCGAGGGTCTTCGCCTGGGGCGCGCCCTGGCAGGCGGTGGCGGCGGCGCTCGGCTTTCTCGTCATGGGCACGGTGGTCTACGAGGCCGCCTGCCAGACCCTGGGCCGCACGGCCGACGGCGGCGTCGGCCATGACGGCCGCGTGCTGGCGGCGGTGGCCGTCTTCGCCGTCGCTGCGAGCTGGCTGGCCTGCCAGCTGTTCGCCGGCCGCGCCGCCTTCCTCATCGTCGGCGCGACGCTGGCGACCATGATGACCGGCAACGTCGCCCACTGGATCATCCCGGGCCAGAAGAAGGTCATCGCGCAGATGCGCGCCGGCCAGCAGCCCGATCCCGTGCACGGCCAGCGCGGCAAGCAGCGCAGCGTGCACAACACCTATTTCGGCCTGCCGGTGCTGATCGCCATGCTGAGCAACCACTACGGCATGCTCCACCAGCATCCGCACAACTGGGTGGTGCTGTGCGTGCTGATGGCCGCGGGCGTCGCCATCCGCGTCTTCTTCGTCAAGCGCCACAAGGGCGTCAACAGCTGGGGTGCCGTCGTGCTGGCCCTGGCCCTGCTCGCCGGCCTCGTCGCGTGGATGGCGCCCAGCCCGCAGCCGGCCGCGGCGGCCGCCGCGCCCGTCACGCTGGAGCAGGTGCAGGCCGTCGCCGCGCAGCGCTGCCTGGCCTGCCACACCGGCGAGGTCGCGCAGAAGGGCGTGCGCCTGGACACGGCCGAGGGCCTGCGCAGCCACAAGGCGCAGATCTACCAGCAGGTCGTCGTGCAGCGCGCCATGCCACTGAACAACGCGACGGCGATGACCGAGGAAGAGCGCGCCCTGATGGGACGCTGGGCCGGACAGCCATGACGGCGGACCCGCGCGCCCTGCTGCGTCAGCTCTATGACGCAGCCGTCGCGCGGGCGCTGCCGCACCGCATGCTGGCCGCCCATCTGCCGCCACCGCCCAAGGGTCGCACCCTGGTGCTGGGCGCCGGCAAGGCCGGCGGCGCCATGGTCCAGGCGCTGGAGGCGGCCTGGCCTGCGGACGCCAAGCTGGCCGGCCTCGTCATCACGCGCGATGGCCATGTGCCGCCGGGCTGGCGCCCGCGCCGCGTCGAGCTCGTCGAGGCCGCCCATCCGGTGCCCGACGAGAGGGGCCGCGCCGCCAGCGAAAGGATGCTGGCCCTGGCCCGCGGCCTGACGGCCGACGACCTCGTCATCTGCCTGATCTCCGGGGGCGGCTCGGCCCTGCTGAGCCTGCCGGCGCCCGGGCTGACCCTGGCCGACAAGCAGGCCGTGCACCGCGCCCTGCTGGACAGCGGCGCCGGCATTGCCGAGATGAACTGCGTGCGCAAGCATCTGTCGGCCATCAAGGGCGGGCGCCTGGCCGCGGCCTGCGCACCGGCGCGGCTGTTGACGCTTGCCATCAGCGACGTGCCGGGCGACGACCCGGCCGTCATCGCCTCCGGGCCGACGGTGGCCGA
>Ga0164290_1001464_pt1 | contig 33640 bp, 33 predicted proteins | sample Micstemetagenome_FD_108782 | JGI IMG/M metagenome (GOLD analysis project Ga0164290, IMG submission 108782) | Contaminated culture microbial community from soil near Moab, Utah, USA - Microcoleus steenstrupii SON62 (Illumina Assembly) | ecosystem: Environmental > Terrestrial > Soil > Soil crust...
ATCGCGATCACGTCGGACGTCGTGCGGCGAATCAGTTCCTGATCCTCCGCTCGCTGCCGGTTCTCGCCTACTTCGTCGATCGCCTCAACAATTCCGGCCGGAGCCTTGCTGAGAATTTTCTGTACTTCAGTGTCTGAAATCCGCATCGTTCCACCTCTGCGCGATTCAGACAGGCAACCCAGCCATGTCCCTTTCGAGACACCCGTTGGCTTTGCGTGGTAGGGGTCGCCCCCATCGTGCCGTTTTTCTGCCCTGGGCCGCTTGCGCCCTTGCTGATTAACCTATCGGAGAGCCGGGCGCTCCTCCTTAGAGGGGTGCAGGACTTTTTTCCCGAGAGGTGGGGCTAAGACCCGCGGGTCCCAGCACCAGTAGAATAACTCAAAACGTCTCAGGAGGCAACGATGCCAAGGTACGTCCGACTCGGAGAGCTCCCTCGCAAGCACCACGTTCAGTTCCGCAAGCCCGACGGAGGGCTTTACACGGAGCAACTCTTCTCGACCCGCGGCTTCAGCGGGCCGATGTCGACCCTCTATCACATCAACCAGCCGACCGAGGTCACGGGTTGGGTCGATCGTGGATCGGTCGCTCCCCACTACTTGGAGGAGGAGCCCCTGCGGCACCGTCACCTCCTGACCCGGCGAATGAAGCCGTGCGGCGACTTCGTGTCCGGACGGATCCCGCTGATGGGAAATCAAGACGTCGTCTGGAGCCAGGCGATCGTCGGGGAGCAGTTCGAGGGGTACTACAAGAACGCCGATGGCGACGAGTGCCTCTTCATCCACGATGGCGAGGGCGATCTCGAGTCGATGTTCGGAACGGTCGCGTTCGGCCCCGGGGACTACCTCGTTATCCCGCGCGGCACGATCTACCGGCTCAACTTCCGCAGCCTGCCGGTTCGGATGATTGCGGTGGTCTCATTTGGACCGATCGAGGTACCGAAGCGGTACCGCAACGAATACGGTCAACTCCTCGAGCACGCCCCCTACACCGAGCGCGACCTGCGGCCGCCCACCGAGCTCGTCACAAAGGACGAGCGGCAGCCGAACACGGTGCTCATTCGGGCTCGCCACCGGCTTACGGAGTACACGTTCCCGTTCCATCCGCTGGACGTGATCGGCTGGGACGGCTACGTCTTCCCGTACGCGTTCAACATCAACGACTTCCAGCCGATCACGGGCAAGCTGCACATGCCCCCTCCGATCCACCAGACGTTCTCGGGGCACGGCTTTGTGATCTGCTCGTTCTGCCCCCGGATGCTGGACTACCATCCCGACGCGATCGTGGTGCCGTATGCGCACTCGAATGTGGACAGCGACGAGGTGCTGTACTACGTGAACGACAAGTTCGGGTCGCGAAAGGGCATCGAAGAAGGTTCGATCACGCTCCACCCGCTGGGCATCCCGCACGGGCCGCAGCCTGGGGCCGTCGAGGCGTCGATGGGAGCGACCAAGACCGAGGAACTCGCCGTGATGGTCGACACCTTCCATCCCTTCAAGCTCACCCGCGAGGCGCTCGAGATCGAGGACCCCGAGTACTGGAAGAGCTGGCAGACCAAGCGCTAAGCTCGCACGGTGGGGGTGCGATCTGGATCGCACCCCCAGAAAATCCTATTCCGACGCGATGACGCCGCAGCCGATGCGGTCGCCGGAGTCGCCGGACGGCTGGGTCTTCAGATCGTCCGCCTTCGCGTGAACGACGATCGCCTTGCCGAGGATGTCCTTCCCAGCATCGCCACCGATGGACCATCGGTCCGTCGTGAACTCCAGACGGCCTTTGCCATCCGTTCCGACGTCCAAGTTGCCCATGTCGCCCGAGTGCGCGGCTTCGGTCTCACCCACCTTTCCGTGAGCTTGGCTCGTAGGATTCCAGTGCTCGCCGGCCGACTTGGCGTCGGGCGAGCTGCAGTCTCCCTTCTCATGGAGATGAATCCCGTGGGGGCCGGGCTCGCCGTTCTCCACGTCAACCGTCAGCGTGACCTTCCCGTCGCGCTCGACGAACGTCGCATGACCGGTGAGCTTGCTGCCGCTTCGACTTTCCAGGTGCGCCGCAGCTCGCTTCTCGCTGCCGGCGCCACTGGATTGCTGAGTGCCCACCGTTCCTTCCGCCGTGCTCGTGGAGCCGGTGGCCGAGGAACCGGAAGTGTCGGATTGGCATCCCACCGTTGCCAGTGCGAGCGTCGCGAACGCCGCCCAAGTGATCCATTTCGTCTGCACGTTCGTTAGACGCCGTGTGGGTGCGCTAGGCTCCCCAGGCGAACGGCCGCCGATATCGGCGACGTAGAGCCAAGCAGAAGAAGGAGGAGAACATGAAGACGTTATCGATTGCTGCTTTGTTTGTTGTCGCGGCGGCCGCGAGTGCGGAGGTCAAGACCCAAAGGGTGGAATACCGCCAAGGCGACACGGTGCTCGAGGGGTACCTCGCGTACGACGACAGCAAGACCGGAAAGCGCCCGGGCGTGCTGATCGTGCACGACTGGGACGGCCTCACGGCCTACGAGGAGGGCCGCGCCCGGCAGCTCGCGCAGATGGGCTACGTCGCCTTCTGCGCCGACATCTACGGAAAGGGCGTCCGGCCCAAGTCTCCGCAGGAGAATGGCGCGCAGGCGGGCAAGTACCGCAACGACCCGACGCTGTTCCGAGCACGCCTCCAGTCCGGTCTCGATCGCCTCAAGGGGTTCGAGCAGGTCAATGCAACGAAGACGGCGGCCATGGGCTACTGCTTCGGCGGGGGCGGCGTTCTCGAGCTTGCTCGGTCCGGAGCCGACGTGAACGGCGTGATCTCTTTCCACGGTTCGCTGGCGCCCCGCACGCCGTCCGAGGCGACGAACATCAAGTCGAAGGTGCTCGCGGTTCATGCCGCGCAGGATCCGGCGGTGCCGCGCGAGGCGATGAACGCGTTCCTCGACGAGATGAAGGAGGGGAAGATCGACTATCAGCTCGTCGTCTACAACCTCAACGTGCACGCCTTCACCGTCCCTGGGCCGCAGTACGACCGGCGGGCGGATGAGCGGAGCTGGGCCGAGCTCGATCGCTTCCTGAGCGAGCTGTTCGCCTGAATTTAGGAAGGAGCGTTGAGTCGGCGGAAGCCATACTTAACGCTCCTTCCGATGAAACCTCGCGCGCTTCGCCCCGGCGACACCGTCGCCCTCGTCTCGCCCGCATCGCCTCTCACCTCCGAGCGGCTCGAGTTCATTACCGGGGTCCTTGCCGAAGAGGGCTTCCGCACCCGCGTGATGCCGCATGCGCTCGACGACGACGCCTACCTGGCCGGGAGTGACGCCGATCGTGCCGAGGACCTGCAGGCCGCTTTCGACGACGACGAGATCGCGGCGGTGCTCTGCACCCGAGGCGGGTACGGGTCGGCTCGTCTCTTCCCGTACCTCGACCTCGACCGCATCGCCGCGAGCGGCAAGCTGTTTCTGGGCTTCAGCGACATCACGACGCTTCACGTCGCCCTCAATCGACGGGGGATGCCGACGGTTCACGCGCCGATGGCGCTTACGCTCTCGTACCCGCGGGAGCCGTGGGTCGTCGAGTCGTTCCGACGCGTGCTCCGAAACGACCTCACGCCTCCGGTCGAGGCGCCGGGCGGCTCCACCGTCGTCGGAGGGGTGGCGGACGGAGAGGTGGTCGGCGGTTGTCTGTGTCTGCTCACCGACTCGATCGGCACGCCGGACCCGCTGGACGCCACCGACCGCATTCTGCTGATCGAAGACGTCGACGAGCACCCGCACCGAATCGACGCGATGCTCACCCACTTGTTGAATGCGGGTATCGCGCAGAGCGCCGCCGGCTTTCTGATCGGTGAGATGACCCGTACGGACGAGCGGGTCGACCCGAGCATCGGTGGGAAGCCGTGGCGAGAGATCGTCGCCGACAGGCTTGGCCCACTCGGCAAGCCGATGGTGATCGACTTTCCGCTGGGGCACGCCAAGAACATGCTGACGCTCCCGCTCGGGATCCGCGCCCGACTCGACGCCCACGCGGGGACGCTCACCTATCTGGAGCCGTTGTGCCAGTAGGAATTGCCAAGCGGAAGCCGCGTCGGCCGAGACCGGGCAGCGTGGCGGTCCTCGTCACGCCAAGCTCCGCGCTGGGGGAGTTGGACATCGCGCCGATGGTCGGCTACCTTGAGACCCTTGGCTTTCGGGTTCGACAAGCGGAGCACCTCTGGGCCCAGAACGGGTTCCTGGCCGGGACCGACGCCGGGCGAGCGGCGGATCTCCAGGCCGCGTTCGACGATCCGGACGTCGACATGGTGTTGTGCGCGCGAGGCGGCTACGGCTGCGCTCGGCTGTTGCCGCTGCTCGATCTCGACCGGCTCGCGGCCTCCCCCAAGGTATTCGCGGGCTTCAGCGACATCACGACGCTGCACCTCGCGCTGAACCGTCGCGGCCTCGCGACGCTCCATGCCCCAATGGCGGGACACGTGGGTAAGTGGGAGGCGGCGTGGGTGGAAGACGCTTACCGCCGGGCTCTCGTCGACGGCGATCTGTCGCTGCCGGAAGGCGCTCCGCGGGGTCAAGGAGTGGTGCCCGGCCGGGTCGAGGCCGTGGTCACGGGTGGCTGCCTGAGCCTTCTCGGCGACAGTCAAGGAACGCCGGAGGCGTTCGACGGTCGAGGCAAGATCGTGCTCCTCGAGGACATCGGCGAGCAGGCGTACCGCGTCGACGCGCGTCTAACGCACCTGATTAACTCCGGGAGCTTGGCTGGGGTCGCAGGCATCGTGGTGGGCGAGATGACGGGCACGGACGAGAAGCCGGACGACCCCTCGAAGCGCGTCCCTTGGCGTGAAGTGATCCGCGAACGGCTCGGCGGGCTGGGCGTGCCGCTCATCACCGACTACCCGTTCGGACACATCACCAATCCGCTGACCCTTCCGCTCGGCTTGTCAGCCGTTCTCGACGCAGAAGCCGGAACGCTGACGTACACCGAGAGCTTGTACGCCCAATAGCCGGTAATCCCGGGGGCTTGACCGCGGTGGAGGTGCGATATGCTTGAGGGCGCTCCATGAGACTTCGAACGCCCCTCTCGCTGCTGCTCCTCGTCCCCGGCCTCGCGATCGCCCAGGAGGTCTGGGAGAAGCCGATCGCTCCCGGGCTGGTGTACCGGATGGAGGTCGATCTTCGGGCGCCGCGGGTAATCCACGCGCTGAGGCTCAGCCCGAAGAGTCCGAGCCTTCGGTGGAACGCCGAGCTCGCGGGGGGCACGATCAACGAGGACGGCACCGTGAAGGGCCGGCTCACGCCGGCGGCGATGGCGAGTCAGACCAGCGCCATCGCGGCGGTCAACGGAGATTTTTTCTCCTTCAGTCACGGTGCTCCCATCGGCATGATGGTTCGCAAGGGCGAGCTGGTGGTGACTCCCGCTAAGCCGCGTGCGGTTTTCGCCTGGGGCGCGGGCGAGACGGCGATTGGCATGGGCAACTCCTTGGCGACGCTGGTCCCGGAGGGTTCAGCGCCCATTCCCCTCGATGGTCTCAACCAACCGGTCGGGAAAGGCGGCATCGCGGTGTTCACGCGTACGGCCGGCACGGTTCAGATGCCGGAGGGAAACCTGGTCGCCGTCTTCAAGGTGCCGGACACGGTTTGGGCACCGAGCACGGTGGTGCAGGGAACCCTGGAGTCGCTCGTTACCGACGCAAAGGACATGACGGTGCCGGAAGGACGGGTCCTCGTGGTCGCCGCGGGCAACGACGTCGCGCGGCTCGCCACTTTGAAGGTGGATCAGAGGGTGACGTTCCGGCTCCAGACCGGCGGCTTCGACTGGGAGAAGTTCGACAACGTGATCGGCGGCGGGCCGTTCCTCCTGCGCGACAACAAGTTAGCCGTCGACGCGACGGCTCAGGGATTTAACGACGCGTTCAGCACGCGCCGCCATCCGCGAACGGCCATCGGCAAGACGAAGGCGGGGGATGTTTGGATCGTCGCGATCGACGGCCGCCAAGCGATGAGCGTGGGTGCGACGCTGCAGGAGACGGCGGAGATCATGCAGCGCCTCGGCTGCACCGACGCGGTCAATCTAGATGGCGGAGGGAGCACCGCGCTCAACGTGCTCGGACTCACGGTGAACCGCCCGAGCGATGGGCCGGAGCGCCCGGTGTCGAACGGGATTCTGATCTTCGGCTCGCCGCGTCCGATCGGCGTCGGCAAACTCAAGCTCGTTCTGGCCCCCAGCGTCGCCACCGATGGAACGGTGACCGCCCGTGTCGAGCAGGATGGAAAGCCGGTGCCGGGGGTTGAGATCCTTTGGACGGCGCGAGGCGACGCGTGGATCGATCAGGGTGGGCTGGTGCGGCCGGTGAAGGCGGGGAAGGCGACCGTCATGGCGCGAGTCTACGGCCAGACGTTGGAAGCGGAGATCGAGGTCGCCGGGCCGGCGCCGAAACCGGCTACTTCAGGAAGCGGTTCAAAGTGACCTTGATCTCTTCGAGCCGCTCGGCTGGGGACATGGGGTGGCAGTCGCCGTGCTCCCCGTCTACGTTTCCGTAGACGCAGTCCTCGAGGTGAGTCGACAGCATCAGGACGCCGAACTGATCCAACGCAGCTCGGAGGGCGGCGACCTGCGTCAGCACGTCGACGCAGTAGCGCTCCTCGTCCACCATCTTCTGGAGTCCGTTCACCTGTCCGGCGATGCGCGCGAGGCGCTTCTTTGCGTCCTGTCGGATGTTTTCTTTCATCGGTGGTCCGTTAGCGGTTCCAAGATTAAGACGCCATTCCCGGGCAGCGCGCCCGGGAACGCGCGTTTTATCGTCGCTTCAGCAACGGCTTGACCGCGGCGATGAACTCCTTCGGCGGCTTGAAGCCGACGAAGCTGCCACGAACTTTGCCGTTGGCGTCCATCACGAACACGTGGGGAATCGCCATCACCTTGTACTTCTCAGCAAGGAGCGCGTTCTTCTTTACGTCGACGTTGAGTTTGACCGGGACAACCTGCCCCAGCAGCCGGGCGACGTCCTTGTTCGGGTACGTCTTTTGGTCCAGCTCGCGACAACCGCCTCACCACGGAGCCATGAAGTCGACCAGAAGCATCTTCTTCTGTTTCTTGGCCAGCTTCTGCGCCGTGGCGAGATCCGATTGCCATTTCACGCCCTGAGCCTGCGCGGCCGTCGCGGCCAGCAGGAGGGGCAAAAGGGTGTGGGATCGTTTCATGCGCTTCTTCCTTACGGACAATCCGGACGCGATCGTACGGATCCAGGGCGATGGTACCGCTTAGCGACCGCCGCCGGGGCGGACGCCGCGCACGCGCTGGTGCATGGTGAGCGCGACCGCGGCGTCCTCCTTTTCGAGGTTCGGAAGGGCCCTCAGCTGGCTCAGGATGCGCTCCGCCTTCTCCGTGTCCCCGGAGCGGAAGAGGGAAGACCCGAGCCTCAAACCGTACTGGAACTTCAGCCGTGAGGCTGGCGCGAGCTGCCACGCACGCTGAAGGTGTGGGATCGCCTCGCGGTGGAGGCTGCGGCTACGAAGATAGTCGCCGATGGCGCCGTAGCCTCGCGTGATGAAGTCGCGTGGCCCCTTTCCGGCCTCGGCGGCCTTCAGCAGGGCGAGGGCAGCGCGCATGTCTCCTCTCATCGCTCGGATCACCGCGAGCTTCGCGGCGACGGCGACGTCGCGTGGCCGCTCGCGCGCGTCTCGGATCAGGGCGGCCTCTGATCGTACCGACCACTCGACTTGCTCGCAGGCGTCGAGCACCTCGCGTGCCCACAGGAAGCCGCTCAAGCGGCTCAAGAGGCGACCATTGCCGTCGACGAAGATCAGGGCCGAGAACGGTGCCGCGTCCAGCGAGTTGCCCAGGGCCTCGAAAGCTTGGGGGCTCGTGACCCGCACAGGCACGAAGCGCTTCGCGGTCGACGCGACGCGCGGGTCCTGCAGCGCCTGGGTGATCCGCCACCCCGCGTTCTCGCTGAGCAGCACCACGGCCATCACTGGGCGGTCGGTCTTTCGGGCAATGAGCTGCGCCGTCCGCACCGTCGGGCACCAGGACAGCTCGCTCTGCGCCAGGGGCAGGGCGGCCATCAGCAGGAGGGCCACGTGAGAGCTCGGCATGGTCCTTCTCAGTATGGGCGGTAACATCTCGATTCCGTGAGCAGTTCGAAGACCCTCCGCCTTTACGACACGTTGTCCCGTCAGGTCAAGCCGCTGGAGACCCAAGAGCCCGGCCATCTGCGGTTCTACACGTGTGGGCCGACGGTCTACTCCTATGCCCACATCGGCAACTTCCGGAGCTTCCTCACCGCCGACCTGATCGTTCGAACCGCGAAGGCGATCGGCTGGCGCGTGACGTGGGTCAGCAACGTGACCGACGTGGGCCACCTCACGGTGGACGACGTCGCGGACGCCGCCGGCGAGGACAAGATGGAGCGCGCCCTTCGGAGCAAGGAAGGGGAGCAGTTCCACAACGTGTGGGAGCTCGCCGAGTACTACACCGACGCCTACCGGCTGGACTGGCGGCGGCTCAACCTCTTGGAGCCGGACATCCGCCCGAAGGCGACGCAGCACGTGCGCGGGCAGATCCTTGCCGCCGAGGAACTCGTGCGCAAGGGGTTCGCCTACGAGACCCCTACCGGCGTCTACTTCTCCGTCGACGCCTTCCCCGAGTACGGCAAGCTGAGCGGCAACACCCAGGACAACCTGAAGCAGGCCGTGCGGGACATCGTCCTCGACGACAACAAGCGAGCCCAAGCAGACTTCGCGGTGTGGAAGAAGGACGACAAGCACCTGATGCAGTGGCACTCACCGTTCGGGTGGGGCTTCCCGGGCTGGCACATCGAGTGCTCGGTAATGGCTCGTGAGTACCTGGGCGACACGATCGACCTGCACTCGGGTGGCGAGGACAATATCTTTCCGCACCATGAGTGCGAGATCGCGCAGAGCGAGGCGCTGACGGGCAAGCCGTTCGCCAACCACTGGGTTCACACGCGATTCCTGCAGGTGAACGGCGAGAAGATGGCGAAGAGCGCCGGCAACTTCTACACCTTGCGCATGCTCGTGGACGAGCGCGGCGCGGACCCGCTCGCCGTTCGATACGCCCTCATCTCGGGTGCGTACGGCAAGCCGCTCAACTTCACGGACCAGTCACTCCGGGACGCGACTTCGAACGTCGAACGATTTCGCCGAGCGGAGGCAGCGGCCCAGAGCGCGCTCGACGCGGCGGCGCCCGGCGCCGACCTTCTCGGCACGACGCTCGAGGACCTCTACGCTCAGGCGCTCGGCGCCATGTGCGACGATTTGAATACCTCGGTGGCGCTCGCTAAGGCTCTCGAGGGTACCAAGGCGATCCTGCGCGAAGCCGAGGGAATGTCGGCGGCGTCTGCCACCAGCGCGTCGCTGTTCCTCGACCGGATCAACGGCTTGCTCGGAGTGGTCCGCCTCGACGACGCGAGCGTTGCCGCTTCGAAGGAGAGCGACGCGCCGGCCGTGGACGAGGCGCGCATCCTTCAACTCATCGAAGAGCGAGCCGCGGCGAAGAAGGGGAAGGACTTCGCTCGTGCCGACGCGATCCGACAGCAGCTAGCCGAAGAGGGAATCGAGCTCAGGGACACTCCGGGTGGCACGGAGTGGTCCGTCAAGCCCTCGCAGATCTAGTGGAGGCCTGTGCGAAGTGCTAGCTGGGAGAACACCTAGTTATCACGTTTAAGCCTGGGCCTGGCAACGGGGAACCGTTACCATCTCCGTAGCCAATGTCCCAGGTTTTTGAGCGAAGAACGGCTCCGTCAAGCCTTACCGAAGGACTGTCAACGGCTCTGCCAGACCTGGCTGCGCTGCGCGAGGGGCCGCGGCCTGAGTGGCATCCAGCCGATCCTCGACTCGGGACCGGCGTGGAGTGGCCAGACCGATGCCTTCGCCTGGGAGATCTCGCCGGGACCGAGCACGCGGTGAGATCTTTGGAAGTGCGAGCGCTCGCGGGCGGTGACCTCGCGGCGCTCGTCGAGCTCTGGGGCATTCGCGCCGAGACTCTGGTCTACCTAGGCGCGCATCACGCTGCACGACTGCAGATCGACCAAGTTTCCGCTGCCGTCCGCAGCGGCATGCAGGAGTTCGAAGGCCGCAGCGCCGAGCTCGAGGGAATTTTTCTCCTTCGTCGCGGATCGGTCGGCACGAGCGAGTACTTCCGGTCGGTGGATCTGTTCGAGCGCGCCATCGCCGACTTTCAATCTCGCGACGACTTCATCGGACAGATCCGCGCCACCGAGGGGCTGATGTCGGCAAAGTCCGCCGTCGGCAACTACATCGCGGCGATCAAGGTCGCCGACGAGGGCCTAGCACTCTGTCACGCGAGGGACGACTGGCGCTACGCCCATCGCCTCCTGATCGGCCGCGCGCTGGCGTTCCGCGATCAGGGTTACCGACAGCCGGCTGAGTCCGCGTTCGAGCTTGCTCTCGAGTGGTGCGAGTACGTGGAGGATCGACGCAACCTTGCTTGGGCGCTCACTCACTACGGCACGCTGCTGCGGTATATGGTCGGTGTCCACCGCGAGGGACGGTACGTCGAGGCGCTGACCGCTCTCAACCGGGCCGTGGAACTCGCGCACGGCTTGAACTCGCCGGTGTACGTGGCGGACGCTCACGCGGCCCTTGCGGAACTGCATCTGGAAGCCGGAGATCCAGACCTCGCCGACCTGGAAAGAAACCGGGCGCTCGACCCCCACTCGACGCTCGCCACGGCCACCGCACGCGCCGCCGCCGTGCGCGAGCAGAACGCGAGCATCATCGAGAGCCAGCGCCAAGAGAAGAAGGAGCGCCGCATGCGGGAGGCGATCGAGAGCAGTCCGCAGGCGATGATCGTGTTCGACCGATTGGTGGGAACCGATGGGCAGACGCTGGACTTCCTGAACGTCGCCCGAAATTCCATGGCGGAGCGGTTGCTCGGGGCAGACCAGAGGCTCCACCTGAGCGAACTCGAGAACTGCGTTTTTCACTCGCTGACGGCCGCCTTCGAAAGGGTGGTTGTCGACGGAATACCGTACGAGGATGAGGTGTGGTGCGGCGAGGACGGAAGCAGACGATGCTACGCTCGGCGCGTCGTGCCGACCACCGACGGCGTGGCGGCGTCGTTCTCCGATGTGACGGACGCGAAGAACGTGCGAGCCGCCCTTGAGGCGGCGGCGGAGCAGGCGAGGGAAGCTGACCGCGCCAAAACGGAGTTCCTCGCGAACGTCACTCACGAAGTTCGCACACCGCTCAACGGCGTACTCGGCCTCGCGCGACTGCTGTCCGATACGCCGCTCGAGCCGCAGCAACGAGCCTACATCGATGGGGTGATTTCGAGCGCCGACATCCTTCTCGGCGTGATCGGCGACGTGCTCGACCTCTCGAAGATCGAGGCCGGACGATTCGACCTCGATCCTCAGCCGACGGCGACTCGTGAGCTGCTCGAGTCGTCGGCTCAGCTCTTTGCGGGGCAGGCCCAGCAACGCGGATTGAAGCTCCGCGTCGAGATCGAGCCAAACTTTCCGCCAACCCTGCTGCTCGACGGCACCCGGGTACGACAGGTCTTGGCGAATCTTGTTGGGAACGCGGTGAAATTCACCCCGGAGGGAGAGGTCGTCATTCGAGGGAGTCACTACGGCGGCCTCTTCCGTGTCGAGGTCTCAGACACCGGCGTCGGCATACCCGAGCACCTGCGAGATCGCGTCTTCGAGGCGTTCCGCCAAGTGGACGGCACCGGCTCGGCGCACGGGGGCACGGGGTTGGGGCTCAGCATCTCTCGCCGGCTCGCCCAGCTAATGAACGGCACCCTTGAGTTGCAGAGTGTGATCGGCGAAGGCAGCACCTTTCGGCTGGAGTTGCCAGCTCAGGAAGTCGCGACAAGGGGCATCGAAGTCGGCTCGGAGGCGCCGAGCTTGAATGGCGTGAGGGTTCTGCTCGCCGAGGACAACGAGGTGAACGTGCTCGTCGCGTGCGGACTGCTGGAAAAGCTGGGTTGCCAGATCGACGTCGCGAGCGATGGTCGCGAAGCGTTAGCTATGTCCGCTTCCGGGCACTATGGCGTCATTCTCATGGACGTGCGAATGCCGAACATGGACGGATTGGCGGCAACCCGGGCGATCCGCGCGTCCGAAATCCGCACCCCGATCGTGGCGCTGACGGCAGGAGCGCTCGCCGACGAGCGGTCTGACTGCTTCGCGGCAGGCATGGACGGATTCCTCGGGAAGCCGTTTACCGAGGAGGCGCTTAGAGACGTCATTGCCCAATGGGCAGGGAGAGCGCTCTAGGGCTCGAGAGGAAGGAGACCAAGAATTTGGTCTCCGATTCCGGAACGAACGTCCGGGCTCTCGTGCAGCACGCGGTGGCGACCCGGAGTTTTGCTCGGAAGGACCGCGAGCGACTCGACGAACCGTCCGTTCTCGCGTCGCAGGAAGAGCACTCCCTTTCGATTCACTCGCCGCTCCCAGCCTCGAGCGCCAGAAAGCTTAGGTCCGAGTCGATCGAGACCGTCTTCGAAGGATCCGGGACCCTCGAACATCCGCACGGTCGGCGTGCGGGACAGCCAAGCGCTGCCAGAGGCGGGGGTCGCGGAAGTTTGGACGTAGGTCTCGTCGATCCCAGGCACGTGCGGCGATCCTGAGGCAAGGAGTGTCGCTGCCACTCCGGTTACCGCGATCAGGCCGAGTGCAACCTTAACATTCCACATCTGAATATGTTAAGACATAACATAACGATCATCTGTTCCCGCCGAGTTATTGCGCTGAGTTAGGCGAGAAAACATGAGGCGGGGATCCCTCGCAAGGAATCCCCGCCTATCTTTGGAAGCTCCGGCTCCCGACTCCCTCTAGAAGGCCATGCCTTCGTAGTCGCGGATGAGGCCGACGACCTTGCCGATGATTCGGGAGTCTTCCTGATTCACCGGGATCGGCTGATAGGCGGGATTGCTCGGCATGAGGCGAACGCCATCGGGAGCGAAGTTGATCCGCTTGATCGTCGCCTCGTCTCCGAGGAGCGCCGCGACGAGTTCGCCGTGGCTGGCCGTGCTCTGCGGCTTCACGACCACGAGGTCGCGGGGCATGATGCCGTCGCCGATCATGGAGTCTCCCTTGACGCGAAGGAGGAACGCGCCGTCCACGTTGCGTACCATCTCGCTGGGGACCGGGATGAGATCCTCGACGTGCTCTTGAGCTTGGATCGGCGCACCGGCTGCGATCGAGCCGAGGAGGGGAAGCATGCTCACTCGATTCGTCGACTGGAATGCCGGATGAACGACCTTGATCGATCGAGGCGTGTTCGAGCGCGAGATGTACCCTTTGCGCTCGAGCGCATCTAGGTGAACGGTCACGCCGCGGAGCGAACCGATCTCGAAGTCTCGGCCAATTTCTCGGATTGAGGGCGGGTAACCCTCCTTCTGCACGTAATCAAGGATGTACTGCAGGATGAGTTGTTGCCGCTTCGTCAGACCCTTCGCCATTCGCCTCCCCTTTTGCTCGGCCCACGCAGTCCGCGGGGCATGAACAAGTAGACGGATTATACAGACATTTCGTCTACTATTCAACCAAAAGGAGCCGGAAAAGCGGCGGAAGGTCCGCGTGCCATACTACATCGCTTCCCAATTGGTTCGGTGACCTTAACGTGTCCATCTCCACTTTTCAAGAAAAGATCATCAAGGGCGGCTGCGGAATGGCCGTTCTCATCGGCTGCGCAGCCGTCATGTTCGGCGGAATCTTCTACACGAGCTGTGCGGGCAACCCTCGCGCGGTCGAGTCGGAGAACCAGGCCGGCGTCGTCGCTCTAACTGTCGGTGGCGTGCCGGTGTACGCCAACGAGATCAACCAGCGCGTCGACGAAGAACGCACTCGGTTGCTGCAAGCCCCGACTCAGGGCGGTGTTCCGCGAGACGCAGTCTCGCCCGCCGAGGAAGCCGCTGCCTACGGCTCCGCGATCAGGCAGGCGATCTCGCTCGCGAGCTACTCCGCGCTGGCGCGTCAGACGAACGTGACCCCCGATGCCATCGTTGCGGCGGCCGAGCGCGAGATCTCCCAGCAGATCACGCAAGAGTTCGAGATGCAGAAGATGATCGCGGGCATGAACACGGGGCAGGGATCGCCGCCTCCGAAGCCCGCGGAAGCCGAGCAGAAGGCGCTTGAGGCGTTCAAGGCGCGCTACAACGGAAAGACGCCCGACGAGCTGAAGCAGGATTCGCTGAAGCAGATCCGCGAGCTCGCCCAAACCGACGGCGGCCGAGCCCAGTTGCTGAAGCAGTTCGGACCCGCGCTGCTGACGGCGGCGCAGAAGTCGAAGATGAGCGTCAGCGACGCCGACCTTCGCCGCAGCTACGACACGATCACGGCCAAGCGAATCCTCGCGAAGACGGAAGTCCCGGGTAGTCAGACGCCGGAGCAGCGCCTTCAGCGCGCCGAAGCGGACCTCAAGGCGGGGCAGCCGTTCGAGCGGGTGATGGAGCGGTACTCCAACGAGGCTCCCACTCCGGGGCAGAAGCTGACGGACACGACGGTGACCCTCACGGGGCGCGACGTGATGACCGATCCGAACCTCAAGCCGCTCGCCAGCCTGAAGGCCGGCCAGGTCAGCCCCATCGTTTCCGTTCCTGAGGGGAAGGCGATCTACAAGATCGTCTCGATCAAGAGCAACTTGCCGAAGGACTTCGACAAGGAGAAGGCGAAGTACCAGGATCAGTACCTCCAGGGCCTCGCCAGCGCCGAGGTGCAGAAGCAGATGGAGGCGTTCTCGACGAACCCGAGCAACGTCAAGATCGTGAGCCCCGGCTTCGTGGTCGCGAACGACTACCAGCAGATCCAGAGCGGCTTGCTCGGTAAGTTCAAGTCCGTTGACGAAGCGCTGCGCGACCTTGCCGCTCGAGCAAAGGCCGCTGCCGCCAACAAGGAGGCGCCGGACGCCCGCGTCGCCAACCTGGTGCACTATGCCTCGCTCGAAGCGCTGAGCCGAACGCCCAACGCCGACGCGGCGAAGCTTCGTGGGGAGCGAATCGAGGCCGCGCTCGCGATCCTTACGACGTCCGAGGACTACGACCTCCGAAAGACGCTGGTCCAGCTCTATCTCGAGGACAACAAGGTCCTCGAGGCCGGAGAGCAGCTCCTCCAGGCGGCCTCCGTCAATTCGCGCTACGACGCCCAGGGTCAGGAGCGTTTCTACGAAGTCAACACCCTGCTGAATACGCTCAAGGGTAAGGGACTCGCCGCGGCGCTGCAGACCAAGATCTCCGAGGCGCAGAAGCAATGGCTCGAGTCTAAGCGCATGGAAGACGCGGCCGCCACCCAGCGGCAGAAGGAAGAGGCCGAGCGAGCGCGGCAGGAGGCCGAGGCGCAGAAAAAGGCGCAGGCCGCCGCTCCCAAGGCACCCGGCACCACTGGCACCCCGCCGCTTGCTCCGACCACGGGCGCCGCGACGACGGGTGCCGCAACGACCGGCGCTCCGGCGCCTAAGACGCCGTGAGCGAAGGTCGACTGACCCTCGTCGCCACGCCGATCGGCAACCTTGCCGACATGTCGCCCCGAGTCGCCGAAGCGCTCGGGGCGGCGGACTTTTGGGTCGTCGAGGACACGCGCATCAGCGGCAAGCTGGCGAGTCACCTCGGTCTGAAGAAGCCGATGCGGGTGATGAACGACCACACGTCGCCCACCCAGGCCGAGCGATACGTCGACGAGATCCGCAAGGGCGCGAACGTGGTGCTCCTCACGGACGGCGGCGCGCCCGGCGTGAGCGATCCGGGCGCGATCCTCGCCGACCTCTGCCACGAAGCGGGAATCGAGGTCGATGGCGTGCCCGGTCCGAGCGCCGTGATCACCGCAATCATGCTCAGCGGGTTCTTCGCGCAGCGATTTGCCTTCCTTGGGTTCCTCGGACGCAAACCTGGTGATATTAGGAAGGAACTTTCCTCCTACCGAGAGTCGCCGTACACGCTGGTGCTCTTCGAGTCGCCACATCGTATCGCGACGCTTCTGGAGGTCGCCGGTGAGGCGCTCGGCGCGCGGCGGTATGCGATCTGCCGCGAACTGACGAAGGCGCACCAACAGGTCTACCGCGGGATCCTCCCCGAGGTACCGGACGAGAGTGCGGTTCCGCGTAAGGGTGAGATCACGCTCGTCGTCGAGGGCCGTCGAAAGCGGAGGGACGAGGACCTGGGAGAATAACGGGTGTACAATGCCGTCGCCGCTGCGGCGGACAAGGGAGAGACAAAGGGTGAGAAATAATTTGAAGCGAACGCTGTTGGCCGTGCTACTCATGCTGGCTGCGGCGCTTGTTGGGGCGCAGGACACGTCCCGATCCGAGCAGCGCCGGCTGCTTCCCGAGGACCTGATCCGGATTCAGGTCTTCAACCAGCAGCAGATCCTCGCGGACATTCCCGTGGGTCAGGACGGGAACATCAGCGCCCCGTTCGTGGGGTTGGTGAGAGCCGAGGGCAAGACCCCGAACGAGCTCGAGCGAGACCTTGCCGAGCTGTACACCAAGCGGCTCAAGCTGCGCGAGCCGATCGTCAGCGTAACGGTGCTGAAGTTCCGGATCGTTACCGCCAGCATCGGCGGCGCGGTAACGCGTCCCAGCACTTACGAGGTTCGCCCAGGCGACCGTATCCTTTCCCTGCTCAACCAGGGCGGTGGTCCGATCCGCGACCTGGCCGACCTTCGACGCGCGACTCTGCGACGCCGCGCCACTCGCGAGGTCATTCCGATCGACCTGTACGCGATGCTCACGCTCGGCGACACGACGCAGAACTATGAGGTCCAGGACGGCGATGAGCTGACGGTTCCTGAGGAGCGACGCAACCGGATCCTCGTTCAGGGCGCGGTGCTTCAGCCGGGCGCGTTCCCGTACCGGGAGCCGATGACGCTCGCCGATGCGATTTCGCTCGCCGGTGGCGAGGTTCGTTACCGCTCGCGATTCAGCCGCACCCTGATCATTCGGGAGCGCGCCGGTCAGCCGGGGCAGTACACCCGTATTCAGGCCGACTTCGTGCGCTTCGTGAAGAACGGCGACCAGAGCCAGAACGTGGTTCTGCAGCCGGGCGACTTCGTGTACGTGCCGGAGACGAACACGCCGGACTTCAACCAGATCAGTGCCCTTGCCAACGTCGCGTTCATCCTGGACCGGTTCGGCAACGGTGGATTCCTTGGACTGCGACTGTTCGGCCGCTAAAGCGGAAGGACGCGCAATCGAACTAGGCAACGGGGAGGGGCGACCCTCCCCGTCGTTCGTTTTAAGGCTCGATCCTGAACTCGGAGACGATCTCCGGTGCCTGTCTCAGGGTCGCGATGACGGTGCAGTACTTGCCGTCGCTGAGCTCAATCGCGCGGGCGACCGCCGCCGGGTCCAAGTCCTCGCCGCGAACGACGTGGCGGATCACCATCGAGAGAATCGGTCGCGGCCAGAGTCCTTCCGGAGCACGCTGCCACTCGACCTCGATCCGATACGAGGTGACGACTTGCTTCTTCTTCTGGAGGATGGAAAGGACGTCCATAGCGCTACAAGCGGCCACGGACGAGAGGAGGGCTTCCACCGGCGTCGGCCCGGCGTTCGCGCCACCGACTTCCGGGATGGCGTCCATGACGAATCGGTTGCCGCTCGGCGGCAGAGCCTCAAAGGCCATGCCCCCCTTCCACTCCACGGAAATCATTGGGTCCACGTTACCTATGGTGAACGGTGTCGCCACAGTCACGCAAAGGGGGCCGGTGGATTTACGGGGAGTCTCGATGGTGTTGGGTCGCTCTTTGGTGAGCGGGCATTCACCCTGGACGGCACGGAGTTTCCCGTCATCCCGAGCGAAGCCGAGGGATCTGACCGTGGGTCCTGATTAGTTGTGGGCATGGCGGCGGGTCCCCTGTTCATCTTTGCGAGAGGCTCTCCCCGAACGGCGCGAGGAGCGCCGGCTACACGCCCTCTCGGGCGTAACCCTGGTCCTGGTTGGTGGCCTACCAGCAGTAGTCAGTCACTCCCGTTAGATCCCTCGGCTTCGCTCGGGATGACAGCGACGACTCACGACTCACGACTCACGACCTAAGCCCTTAGCTCGTCGACACGTCCAATCGGACCACCCGGTCGCTGTACGACGCCGCGTAGACCGCGCCGGGCTCGCTCACAGGTGACGCAAGGAGGTGGCCCGTGGGGAGGCGGTACTGGCCCAAAATCCGGCCATCGGCGGCCGCCAAGGCCGACACGAGGCCGTTGACCGAACCTACGGTCACGACGCCGGCCGCCTCGGACGGCGAGGAGTCGTAGATCACCGAGCCAGTCTTCGCGGTCCAGAGGATTTCTCCCGTGCTCGCGGAGACGCAGCGCGCCTCGCCATTGTCGCCGAGGCAGCCGATGTAGATTCGGTTCCCGACCAGCGTCGGGGAGGAGTAGCCGAATTTGTCGCCGGGCGAGGTGGTGTTCCACAGCTGTTTGCCCGTCGCCGCTTCGAAGGCCACGAGGTTGTTGCCGTTCGCCGGGACGAACACTCGGCCGTCGCCAACGGCCGGACCGCCGATCGCAGGGGAGTAGGCCCAGCTGCGAGTCCCCACGCAGTCACCCCGCCAGGCGAGCTTTCCGGTGGTGACGTCGACGGCGTACAGGTGCTTGTCCCACGCGCCGAGGTAGAAGCGCTCTCCGTCGGTCGCCGCGGGGCTCTGGACGAAGGATGTCTCGCTCTTGGGCAGGTCGTACCGCCACCTTCGCTCGCCCGTTCTGAGATCGAGGCCGTACACCGAGCCGTCACCCGAGCCGATCGCGACGACCCCCTTGGCAACCGAGGCAGAGGCGTAGACTGGCCCACCGGTCGCCACGCGCCAGACTCGTCGGCCGTCTTTGCGATTGAAAGCGTACAGGTTGCCGTCGGCGCTGCCCACGAGGACGAGATCGTTCGCGATCGTTGGGGACGAATGGCAGTACCCGTTCGTCTTCGCGGTCCAGAGAACCTGCCCGTCCCGGGCGCGCATGGCGGCGAGGGAGCCGTCCATCGCGCTCACGTAGAGGATGCCGTCCTGGAGGCGAAGGTGGCTCATCACGCCGCCGGTGAGGGTGCGCTCCCACTTCGGGCGGAGCACGCCGGAGGGGGCGTCGATGCGCGTCTCGCCCGCGTGGAAGAACGTCGTCGGATCCTTTCGCAGCGAGAGGACGTGGGTTCCGCCGACCAATCCGGCCGTCGTCACCTTGCCGTTCTCGATCGGTCGCCAGGCACCGCCGTCCCAGCGCGCCTCGGTGGCGCCGGCGATCGCGACCGCCACTTCGGTGCTCGGCTTCAGCGAGGCGGGTAGGGCCCATACCGACCGTCGCTCGCGCGAGCTCTTGAGGGGAACCGTAAGGAGTTGCTTCGGCGCGCTCGATTTCCCCGCACGGCGCGCTAGACGGACTTCGTTCTTCTCTCGATCGACGTCCACGCGTTGCCAGGAGCCCTGGTACAGGCCCTTGTTCATCGTGTTGGGCATTCCCTCCCAGGTCCAGAGGAGGTCTGAGTGGCCGTGGCCGTTGAAGATGAGCTTGACGTTGTACGGCTCGAGCACCCGGAGGAGCGACGCTTCGTTGTCGACCATTACGCCGTCCCTCCCAACCCAGTGGTGGGTGACCACGAAGACCGGCGTCTCGCGCCCGACCTTCTTCAGATCGGCTTCGAGCCAACGGAGCATCTCGCTCTCGAAGTGGCCGTAGTGGGAGAGCGGAACCGTGCTGTCGAGAAGCACGAAGTGGCACCCCTTGTGGTCGAAACTGGAGTAGAGCGCGTCCTTCGTCCCTTCGCGATACGCCTTCGGCCCGAGCGGCGACCAACGAACGTCGTGGTTCCCGGCCACGTGGTGGACCCGGAACGGCACCTGCTTCAGCAACTCTTGGTAGTTCCGGTACTCGCCGACCCAGCCGTAGTCGGTGACGTCGCCGCCGTTAATGCCGAAGTCGAACGGGTGCGCCCGCATCTCCGTGAACATGTCCGCGTTCTCCTGGATGTTGCGAGTGAGCGTGACGTGCGTATCGCTGAAGAAGGTGAAGGCGAAGGAACCATCGGCTTGGAGCCAGCGGTTCGCGCGCGCAAGGGTAGGCGCGAGGGTGAGGGCGCCGGTCCCGAGCAGCAGGTCGCGGCGGGAGATCTGGGACATGTTAAGGAGTATGTTGGCACGCTATGTCTCGGATCGCCTGCCGAGCGGCGCGGTGTTGGAGTTGGGCGCCGACGCCCTTGATCCTTAACATCACATCCTGTACCTTAATCCCATGCGCAAGGTCGGCCCTCTCTTCATCGCGCTCGTGTTGGTTGCCGGGTGCAAAGAGCCGCCGGCGATCCGTGCCTCCGCCGGCCCGGAGCTCCGCCCAGGAAACGGGTGGGTGCTCGGCCGAAGCCGCGATGGGTCGGTGCAGCTCCTAATCCCGTCCGGTTGGCGGATCGGAGTGGACCGGGCGACGGACCTGATGGGCGGACTCCAGAACATCGGGGCGGGAGCGTCCGACGGTGGAGAGTCCTCCGCGTTGGACCAGATGCGACAGGGGATTGCGAGGGAGGAGAGCGAAAGCGAGCAGGCGAAGCTTGCCGAACTCGAGTCCAAAGGGATCGTGATCCACGCCATCAACAGTTCGCGCCCGATCGTCGGAGAGACGCGGACCAAGTTCACCGTCGAGCGCCAGCGCGACAAGCACAACCGCATGTACGAGGAGATCGACGAGATCGGCCGAAAGCTCTTCGCGCGCAAGCCGAAGGTCGATGAGCTCCAGCTACCCATCGGCAAGGCGGTCCGCTTCTCGGCCTCCGAGCCGCTTCGCGACGGCAGCACCAAGCACCAGATCGCCTACTTCGTGATCGACGGCAAGGACCTTTACACGCTTCGCTTCGTGACGCAGGAGCCTCTCGAGACGGTCAAGGCGGTGGCGGACGACGTGGCGCGTAGCCTGCGGATCAAGTCGTCCGCCAAGTAAGCTCCCCCTATGAGCAGCAACGCCGGATTCGTAGGCCTGATGAAGAGTCCGATGGGGCTCTTCCTCTTAGGGATGTCGCTCATCCTGCTGACCGTGATCATCATCTTCGGCGCGAACATGGTGAAGATGAGCGAGAAGAAGGCACGCGAGGAGCGGGAGCGGCTCAAGGCGATCAAAGAAGAGCGAGATCGCCAGAACCAAACTCCCGCGTAATCACGTTTCACTTGACATGAGGTCGCGCCTCTCGCTGATGTGTGCCGTGCTCCTGCCGGTGGCGGCGAGCGCCTGCCTGAACGACCGGGACACCCTAGCGGCTCAATCGGAGCGGTTTCCCGACGCGGTGCGCATCATCACCGGACGGTACGAACGGAACCCGAAGGAGTTCTACACCGTTCGAATCCGTCGTGTGGAAGGTGAGCTGAAGGCGAACCCACGGCGACTCGATCTGTACGACGACGTCGCCGTGGCGTACGACCGGATCGGGGACAGTGCCGCCGCTCTTGGGTGGATGTCGCGCAAGCGGCAACTTTTGGAGCCGTTGAATCTGCCCAAGCCCGGCAGCAGGCTCGACGAACGCGGCGAGGCGGTCTACCGCTACTTCGCGAACGTGGGCACGTTCCGGGTCCACCGATGGCTCCGCGAGGGAGCGAAGCCGTCGCGGATCGGTGAGTTGCGGCAGGCAAGGCAGGAGATCGCCACCGCACTAAAGCTCAAGCCTAACGCCCACTTTGGCCGAGAGCCGGTGCAGCTGGGAGTCATGGACTGGATCCTCGACTCGTCGGCCGGAGGGAATGCCTCGCTGGGAGACTTCCTCATCGCCGAGGCTGAACACTTGCCGGAGAAGCGGATCGAGCGATCAAAGGCAATCGCTCAAGGGTTGCTGGGTCTCATTGCCATGGGCGACGCTTGGCGAAGCGTGGATGTGGCGGAAGCGCTGGCGGGCGGCATCTCTTGGCACTACCGGAGCCGGGACCTCGGAGAGTTCGCCGCGCTTCGGCACGATGAACTCGTTAATCAGGGAGGGAAATCCCTCTTCCCTAAGCATGCGAGATCGATCTATTTCCCATCGCAGATTTTGGATGACGTGGTGCGTTCGAACTTCACTCGGCTAAGGAGCGAAGCCGACCAGTGGCATCGGCAGCGTGAAGCCTTTATGGTCGCCCGGCTGGCGGACGGGAGGCACCCCGACACCGATCCGAAATTCTGGGAAGGGTATGAGTCACCTCGTCCACCGGCGATCGTCGAGCCGTTCCGATGGGGAACCGTCTTGAACTACGCGTTCTTTTACGGTCTCCCGGCACTGTTCGTGGCCTTGCCCGTGCTCATCCTGCTCGCGCTGGTGCAGCGACGCCGGCGCAGCCTCCGGCTTGGCTAACCAGATCCCATGCTCGAGCACGGTGCACTCCTTGAGCGGCTCCACCAAGAGGTGCGGTACTGCGTTCGAGGCGGCCGGCCGCTTCCGAATCCGGACGTGTACGATCGACCTTGGCTGCGCGACGCGGCGATGATGGGGATGGTGCTCCAGGTCACGGGAGAGCTCGATCTCATTCGGAACTGGATTCAAGGTCTGGACGATCCGTTCGACCGCAACAACGCGGGGATGGAGGAGCCGGACAACCTCGGCCAAGCGCTGTTCCTCGTCTCCCTAGTGGCCGATCACCGGCATCCTCTTGTGCCGCGCATCATCGAGACGATTCCGCGGTTCCTTTCCGATGAGGGCCATCTTGTCGGCTCGACGGACTTCGGGCCGAAGCCGGTCTACCAAACGAAGTGGCTGAAGTACGGACTGCGCGCGCTCGGACTCGCAGACCCGTACGTCATCCCGCGGCAATACGACCCGTACTCGGCCCTCTTCTGGATGGACTACCGAGACGAGCACGTGCCCGGTCCGCCGTCCATCGATTCGGGCAACCTGAACTACCCCTACCTCCAGTGGGCCGAGGCGCATTTTCACGGCACGCCCCCGCCCGTCGGTCTGCTCGAGCTTGGCGGCGATTGGCTCACATGGGAGGCGGAGGCGAGCCAGGCCTCGTACCCAGCTGCCGGGCCACGCGTGTGCCGCCCGCACTCCTGGCATGCCGCCGAAGCTTTTTTGTATCTGATCGAGTGGGCCGAGTGACTCTCCCCCGGTGACGCACGGGGTGCGGGTTAAGGCAAAATACTGATTGGACCTGGCTCCGCTACGGCGACGACGGCGTAAGCAAGCGGAAGGGCCCGCCCCCTCCGTCCGCCATGTCGTCCTCGCCCGCCGTCCCGATCCTCATGTACCACAAGGTCGCGCCCGTACAGCGCGCCTCGCGGGTGCCCGGGCACTACGTGCCGCCGCGCCTGTTTTCCCGGCAGATGGACGCCCTCGCTTCCCGTGGTTACCAGACGGTGAGGCTGAGCGACCTGTTCCGGCCGGGCGTGCCGTTGCCAGAGCGCCCGATCGCGATCACCTTCGACGACGGGTACGAGAACTTCCTCACGCAAGCCCTACCCGTGCTGGTTCGGCACGGCTTTACGGCTACCGTCTTCCTTGTCGCTAACTGCCTCGGGAAGACGAATCGCTGGGACACCGAGCATGGGGACGTGGAGGAGCGGCTGATGGATCTCGGACAGATTCGCCGAGCGGCCGAGGTCGGCACCGAGTTCGGTTCGCACACGCTCGACCACGTGGATCTCGCGGCGGTCGACGAGCGCGAGGCTTGGCGGCAGATCAACGACAGCCGCAAGGCGCTTCAAGACGCCTTGTGCGGTGATGTGGACACGTTCTGCTACCCCTATGGACGCAAGACGCCCGAGGTCAGTAGGATGGTGGAACGCGCTGGCTACCGCCTCGCGTGCTCCACGGAGAAGGGGATCAACACGGAAGGAACCGATCCGTACGCGCTGAAGCGAATCAACGTACGCCGCGACACTTATGTGCCGGTGCTGTTGCACAAGCTTCGACGCGATGCCGGACGCATTGCAGGAGGCCGCCTTGGGTAACCGTCCGCTTCGAGTGCTCCAAGTTTGTAGTGCGAGCCGCGCCACGTACGGCGCGGTTCAGAGCCTGATGACGCTCACGCAAGAGCAGCGTGCCGCGGGCCACGAGGTCGAGTTCCTGACTTTCAAGGGGAAGAGCTTCGGCGGATACGTCCGCGAGCGCCAGTTCCCCGTCCACGAGGTCCAGGTACGCGCCAAGATCGACCCGAAGGCGATCCTGCAGATGCGGCGGATCATCAAGGCACGAGGCTACGACGTCGTCCACACGCACCTTTCGACGTCGAGCGTGAACGGATGCCTCGCCGCCAAGGTCGCGAAGGTGCCGTCGATCGCCACGGTCCACGGGATGAGCGGCAAGCTCTCGTTCGCCGCGGCGGATCACCTGATCGCGGTGTCCGATCAGGTGAAGCAGCACCTGGTGAGCCAGGGGGTCCGCTCGGACCGCATCTCGGTCGTCTACAACGGCCTCGACCTCAGCGTCCCGCCCATGGAGCGTTCCGAGGCGCGTCGCATCCTGGGTCTTCCCAATGTCTTTCCGATCCTCGGTACCGTCGCTCGCGTCACGGCGACCAAGGCCGTCGACGATGGTCTTCGCGCCGTCGCGTCGCTCGTGGGGGACTACCCGGACCTCGTCTACGTGATCGTGGGTGAAGGCGACGCGCTGAGCGGCTGCAAGGCGCTCGCCAAGGAACTCGGCATCCAGCACCACGTCCGGTTCGCCGGCTACCAGCGAGACGTGATGACCTACCTCGCGGCGATGGACCTGTTCCTCTTCCCGTCGCTGAAGGAGGCGATGGGGATCGCTCTGGTGGAGGCAATGGCCGCAGGCCTGCCGACCGTCAGCACGGACGTCGGCGGGATCCCCGAGGTCATCACTTCGGACTGCGGCCTGCTGGTGCCGCCTCGCTCGCCCGACGCCCTCGCCGAGGGCGCTCGAAGGCTCCTCGCGAACCGCGACCGCCGAACGTCGATGGCGATCGCCGCGCGGGAGCGGGCTCGCACCGTCTTCAGCGCCGACGCGATGCAGCGATCCACGGATTGGGTGTATCGCGCGCTTCTGGGTCAAAGCTTCCCGCTTCCGGCCGAGCGGCCGGGGCACCGCCAGCGCGTATGAACATCATCGCGATCGGCGGCGGAAGCGTCAGCGAAGGGGCGACCCTCGCCATCGATCGCGAACTCGTGGCGCTTACGGGCAAGCCGAATCCACGGGTGCTGTTCATTCCCACGGCTAGTCAGGACAGCCCGGACTACCTCGTCCGCTTCGGCAGCGCGTACGCACGGCTCGGCTGCGTGGTGCAGTCGCTGCTGCTGTGGAGCGTCGACGGCGATCCGGAAGTCGCGGCTCGGAAGATCGCCGAGGCCGACCTGGTCTACGTCGGCGGCGGCAACACGAAGGCAATGATCGCCCTCTGGAAGGAACTCGGCGTCGACCTCGCGCTGCGCCGCCACCTGGAGGCGGGGAAGCCGGCCGGCGGCTTGAGCGCGGGCGCGCTGTGCTGGTTTCGCCTCGGCAACAGCGACTGGCCGCAGTACGAGGGGATTCCCGGCGTCAACACTGCGGCACTGCCTTGCCTCGGATTTGTGGACCTCGTGCTCTGCCCGCACACGCGCGACGAAGGATTCCGAATGGCCGAGTTTCGCGAGATGATGCGCGATATTCCGGGAGCCGGCGTGGGACTCGACGATTGCTGCGCCATCCAGGTGCGCGGCGACGAGTACCGGATTCTCGCTTCGGAGCCGAATTCCGTCGGCCACCTGCTGTTCAGCGAGAACGGTCAGGTACGCGAGCAGGTCCTCCCGCCGCACGAAGATTTCCGACCCCTGCACGCGCTGCGTCAGGGAGTCGTCTAGAGAAGCACATGCGCGCCAAGTCCATTCTTCTGCCCGTCGTCGCCCTCGGTCTTCTGTGGGCTTGCGGCCCGGCCACCGGCGGCGACCCGAGTTGGGCCTCGAAGCCTGCTCCGGACGCGTCGCTCGCGCCGCTCACGCCGGGGGGAGATGTCGCGATCTCGAGCTTCAAGGGAAAGGTTGTGCTGCTCGACTTCTGGGCGACCTGGTGTGGGCCTTGCAAGGCGATCATGCCCAAGCTCAGCGAACTCCACAAGAAATACGGTTCTCAGGGCCTCGAGGTGATGGGCATCACCGACGAGGACCGGCCGCTGGTGCAGGAGTTCCGGGCGAAGAACTCGCAAGTCTCGTACCCGTTCTATCTCGATTCCTCCCGGGTGGCGAACACCCGCTACAACGTGGAGGCGCTTCCGACGAGCGTGCTGATCGACAAGAAGGGAATCGTGCGCGGCTACTTCGTGGGCGGCGATCCGAACAGCGGCGAGTTCGCGAAACTGGAGGAGCTGATCAAGCAGGCGCTCGCCGAATGAGGCGTGGGTCTTGAAGCCATGGCGTCTTCACCACGCCACCCGCAGTCTCGAGGGGGTGCCGCTCCCGGCAAACAGTCCGGAAGGCGTGCTCCTCGGTGCCTTCGACCTTAAGGCACTTCGGGAGCTGGAGCGTTGGCGTCGGCTCATCCACGGAGACTTTCCGGACGCCAACCCGAGCACGGTGCTCGTCGCGGCTTCGTGGGCGGGGCGCGCCCGCCGGCAAGCGGAGTCCGCGTTCGCGCCGAGTCAGCTCGCGTCGGTCAAGCTCGTCTCGGGCGAGGCGGCCGACGCCTGGCGATCGCTGCTCGAACCGAAGAGCGAAGAGGAGCCGTTTGTGGTCCTCTCCAACCAAAATCGGGCCGACCTGCTGATGGTCGGCCCGGCTACGGAATCGGCGTGGGACGTGTTCGAGCCCGCGGCCCGAGCCTTCCTCTCCCGCTAGTTCTTAACTGGCCGAGGCGCCACGACGGCGCGGTAACCGGCGATCTCCCCCGGTGCGTACGCGGTGAACCTGGCATTCGTCAGGTCGGCGGCGGTCTGGATGTTCATCGACCACTCGACCAGTCGCGGTTGCCCCCGGAGCGTTGAGCGCTCGCCGAACTTCACGCTGCTCAAATACCAGACCGGTACGTCCGGATCCGTGCTGTCCTGGCGACGGACCATCACCATCGAACGGCGAGGAGAGCCGTCGTACAGGTAGTACTCCTCCTCTGCGGTGGGCTGGTACGGGGGGCGGATATCGGCCGGAACGACCGGATCTTGAGTGGGTGGTGCGACCGGAAGCTGGTACGGCGTGCGAGCGGGCATCCAGTTGCGATAGCGCGCCTCGGGGCCGGAGAAAAGCTCGCGCATGAGCCGCGAGATGTAGGCGCCAGGGCCGAACGCCGACTTGTCGGCGCCGAACAGCGCGGCGTTGCGCGCCGCTTCGTTTCCGGCGGGCGTACCCGGGCGCGAGTAGACGGCGGCGCTGTACTCGCGTCGGCTGCCGTTGTAGGTCCAGATCGAACGGCCGTCGCCGACGATCTCGTACGTCTTGCGCCAAGCGGTCTCGGTCGGGCCCATCTCGTAGAAGGCCAGGTTGAGCTTCGGAGCCGGGCCATCGCGCCGTCCGCTGAAGTACCCCTCGACCCGGATGCGGGTGACCACATCGCCGACGCGATCGGTTCCGTCGAGGATCATCGAGAGATTCTCGTAGGTCGACAGCTGGCGATGCGCGGTCGTGATCGCGTCCTCAGCCGGCGTGGGCGCGGTTTGGCCGAGCGCGCAAGCGCTCGCGAGCACCGCGAAGGGGAGCAAGATCGGTCGCATCGTTCTTATTTGACTCCAAACGTTGCCCGAAGCGTTCGCCCCTGGGCCGTGTGGCGCTCTTGGGACCGCCGGCTTCAGCCGGTTCCGGAGGGCTGATGCGCTTCAGCCTCTTTGTCACAGGCGGACTTTCACCCCAAGCTAACAATCGGCTCTTAGGGCGAGAGATATAATCAAGGCCTACAACTCATTCCCGTTGTTTGGGAGGGTCACCAAAGATGGCAGCAGTATCCGCACCACCTTACGCAGAATCGTATCTGTACCGCCTCCGGCACTCCGCCGCGCACCTACTCGCGCAGGCCGTGCAGGAGCTCTACCCCGGAGCGAAGCTCTCGATCGGCCCGGCCATCGAGAACGGCTTCTACTACGACATCGAGTTTCCCACGCCGCTCAAGGAGGAGGACCTCCCCAAGATCGAGCAGCGGATGAAGGAACTTTCGAAGCTCGACCAGCGCATCGAGTGCCTCGAGGTCACCCGCGAGGAGGCCCGCCAGATGATCCTGGACGAGGCGATCCCCGGCAATGGCGAGGCGACGGCGGAATACAAGCTCCAGCTTCTCGACGCGATTCCCGAGGGGGAGCGCATCACGTTCTACAACCAGCAGCGCACGGACCGCGAAGGGAAGCACCACCGCTTCGTGGACCTGTGCCGCGGCCCTCACGTCGACACCACGAAGGAGATCAAGCACTTCAAGCTGATGACCCTCGCGGGCGCCTACTGGCGCGGCGACGTGAAGAACAAGCAGCTCACGCGCATCTACGGCACCGCCTTCGAGTCGAAGGAGGAGCTGGAGCAGCACCTGCACAATCTCGAAGAGGCGAAGAAGCGCGACCACCGCATCCTCGGCCGCGAGCTCGGGTTGTTCATGTTCTCGGCGCGAGTCGGTACGGGCCTTCCGCTCTGGCTACCGAAGGGCGCCACGCTGCGCGACGTGATGATCGACTTCCTCAAGAAGGAGCAGATCAAGCGCGGCTACGAGCCCGTCGTCACCCCTCACATCGGCAACATCAAGCTGTATGAAAAGAGCGGCCACATCATCACCTACAAGGAGAAGATGTTCCCGTTCATGGAGGACGAGGAGAAGGAGACGTACATCCTCAAGCCGATGAACTGCCCGTTCCACATCGAGATCTATGCGTCTCAGATGCGGAGCTACCGAGACCTGCCGGTCCGCTACGCGGAGTTCGGCACGGTCCACCGGTACGAGCAGAGCGGCGAGGTGACGGGCATCCTGCGCGCCCGCGGCTTCACCCAGGACGACGCCCACCTCTTCGTGCGGCCCGACCAGCTGCTGGACGAGTTCATCGGCGTGGTCGACATCATGAAGACGGTGCTCGGCAAGCTCGGCCTCACGAACTTCCGCGCCCGGCTCGGCACCAAGGACCCCAAGGACACCAAGTACGTGGGGCACGACGACAACTGGACGGCCGCCACCGAGGCGATCGAGCAGGCGTGCCAGCGGATCGGGATGGACTACGAGATCTCGCCGGGCGACGCGGCCTTCTACGGTCCCAAGCTCGACCTGATCATCAAGGACGCCCTTGGGCGCGATTGGCAGATGGGCACGGTGCAGGTCGACTACAACCTGCCCGAGCGATTCGAGCTGGAGTACATCGGCGAGGACAGCAAGCCGCACCGGCCGATCATGATCCACCGCGCGCCGTTCGGCTCGCTGGAGCGGATGATCGGGCTCCTCACGGAGCAGTACGCGGGCGCGTTCCCGTTCTGGCTGTCCCCGGTGCAGATCGCGATCCTCCCGATCGCGGACCGGCACAACGAGCGGGCGTTCGAGTTGGCGGCGCAGCTTCGCGACACGGTGTACGACACGCGCGCCCTGCGGGTGAGCGTGGACGACCGGCGCGAGACGCTGGGCAAGAAGATCCGCGACAACCAGCTGCAGAAGGCGCCGTTCATGCTCATCATCGGCGACAAGGACCTGGAGAATGGAACCGTCGGCGTCCGTGGCCGCGACGGCGACCTCGGCGCGATGACGGTCGAGGCGTTCCTCGCCCAGCTTCCCGAGGCGTAACCATGCTGGGGTTCCTGCGGCGCCTCGCCTCGCGATGGTCGGCTCACAAAGAGCCGATCGTCGCGATGGTCCTGTTCCAATCGGCGCCGCAGCTCCTCACGCGCGGCCACGTGGCGAACGCGCTGACCGACGCCCTCGGTCGGCCGTTCGCCGAAGTCGACGTGACCGAGGAAGGCACCTCCTTCCTTCGCGTGTTCGTGGATGGCTTCAATCTCACCGTCGCGTCAATGCCCGTGCCGTACGGCTCGACGCCGGGAAAGGCGGCGAACCCAGCGAGGCTGGCCAATGGGGTGCGCGAGCCGCGCCTCCGCGACGCCATCGAGCGGCACGTGGCGTTCCTCACCATCGACTGCTGGGCCGCGCCGGAGGGCCGAAAGCGTGAGGACGCGATCCCGCTCATGGGGAAGATCCTCGCTGCCCTGTTCGACGACACGTCGCTCGCGGTGACGAGCCTGGTGACGAACAAAGGGAACCTGGTGGACGAGGCGCTCACCGAGCGCTTCCGCAACGGCGAGGCGGCCGAGGCGATGGCGGAGATCACCTACGACGGGATCAGCGAGATCTCCGGCGAGGATCCGCGCCTAACGGCGGCGGTCGCGGAGGCGAGGACCCGCTGGCCCGAGTTCGTCGCCGCCTTCCAGCGTGCGACCGACCGCGAAGCTTTCATCGTGAAGGGCCCGTTCACCGACGGCACCCACACCGAATTCATGTGGATCCAGGTGACCGAGATCGATCCGGACGCGGTGCACGGCATCCTCATGAACAAGCCGTTCAAGGTCCGCGGCATCCGCGCCGGCAGCGCGGTATCGGTCCCCGTGCCCGAGATCAACGACTGGCTCTACGCCGAGAACGACGAGCCGCACGGCGCGTTCACCGAAGCGTTGGTGCGGAGTGCGATCTAGGTTTGGTCACGGGAGCTAGAGAATGCCAAATGTTTTATTAACCTCCAAACCTTCTTGTATAAGCCCCGCTCAATTGCAGTGCTTCAAAGGTGAGAGCCTCCTCATCAGAATACCTTGTGTTCATCAGCTCAGGTAAAGGCTTCCCCGCGACATTCAATTGTAGACACCTTATCTCGTCGGCATAGGAAAAGTCTGTAAGCTCTCGTGACGAAATCGGAGCACTGGCACAGAATCGAAGATAAGCCCGTGTCTGCTCGTCGGAATCAGTATCAACCTCGGCTGAGCACATCCCGTATACCATCAGCTGGGCTATGCTTTCAATTTGCGTGGCACTTAGTTGACCCTTGCGTATCCTGGGCTCAGGTATACCCTGCAATCGCCCGATGCTCGCGAACGCTGCGACCGCAGGTCCAGGAAGATCAAGTAACGCGTCCACTTTACCGGAGCCCAGACTCTGCATCACCGTTGTCGTCTCGTGCAGCTCAGTCCAACTCTCCAGTTGATCCAAGATATCTGTAAACTCCGAAGCTGGGCAAAGATATAGGAGCTGATTTGCAGACCTCCTAACGCGCTGACTCTTCCATCGGCGAAGTGTTGGTCCATCAAGATCGGTCGCACTTAACGACTGAATATTCTGCTTGGCTCTTCGTTTGACCTCTTGGGCATATCGCACTAGATAATCTGGCGTGTCAGATAAAGCCGCTTTCAGCACGGTCCATGTATCATCCCAAGCCCCGATCAAAAAATTCCTGAATGACAACCTGGCTGAATTCTCGAGTGCTCGATCAAGCGGTATACAAATTCCAGCCTCCTTAAACGCGTCAGACAATTCGGGCATTCTAGCCGGTTTCGTAGCTAAGTAGGTTTTTAGGCGGAAGATGAGCGCCTCAAACGAGTACTCGTCGACTTCGATCTCATTAGGGCCGTAACGGTTCCAGTCATGAACTGATACGTGATCTACCTTGTCGGAATTCAGGCTCAGGTCATGCCTGGCCAAGTGCTCCGACGTTTCAGAAATAACAGCCTCGATGTTGTCAGGATGGCAGACAACCACAATGTCGTCCACGTATCTGAAGTAGTTGACAGTAAACTTGGCGTACATACGAGTGTCAACTTCTCTCAGTACAAGATCAGCCAAGAGGTGGCTTAGCTCAGGTCCAATAGGAATGCCAGAGTCTTGCGAGGCTGCCAATATATTTGAGACGGCAGCCAAGGCTACGTCTCTCACTCGGCGATCGAGCGAGCTTCTGTCAAGCCGCTCCGTGAAGACTCTTCTCGCCAGCGACTGTCGGATGGAAGGATAGCAGCTGCGAATGTCCATCACAACAGCGACGGATTCTGGTTGTAGAGAAAGTTGTTGCCGGATACGCCTGTTTCTCTCGTGGTACCCATCAATGAAGTGTTCGTAGTTCCTTCCCGAGTGTCTATCCTTGGGCCAGAGATAGCTATAGACGCTCGGATGCCCCTTGAAGGCTACGTCTTGAGATATCTTCTTTAGTAGGACGGCTTCTGCTAAGCTCGCGAAGGGCGACATCGCGTGCAATGTCCTGTACTCATGGCCGCCTCCGCTGCTAAGTGATTTGAACCGGGGCACAGCCCTGATAATATTTGAGCTGCATGCTCCAAACCTTCTTAGAACAGCGCTATCGGCAAAGGCCTCAGTTTCGAAGGAGCCGACGGTGTTTGCAAAAAGTCGACACGCCGCATACGTCGGCGCATGTTGGCGTCGCCATGAGTTTATACATCGGAGCATGAGTTCACTGGACACTACATGTCTCTCCTGCTAAACGGATCAAACCACTGAAGCATTACCCCACTGTTCATCGAATTGCCAGTGAACGGATGAACGACTCTGAATGCTACCTCCCGTGGATCTGCGTTCGTGGTTGCTCCGTGTCGTCGCGCCAAGAATGGAACGTTGACGCGCATGCTGCTCAAGTAATTGAAGAGCTTCCATGATTTGTCTTTGCGATTACTATGTGAACCAGGTCTCGATGGTTCAATCCACAAGAACGCCCCGTTTCGGTCGTATAGACGTGACAGAATTGCGCGCATAATTGGCTGGAATCTATCGAGCCTTTCCTTCGTGTGCATTTCGCCGCTGAAGTTCAGAACGGCTACAATGTGTTCTGTCGCATCAACTGATTCCCGAAACCAGATGTCAACCATCCGGGCAGTCTGCTCGTCGTCCTCTGCATCCCAATGCACCGGGTGAAATCGAACTTCAATGCCTTGAGTCAATGCGCGACCGGCAATTCTAGTCACCATGGACCCATTAACTGCCCGGGCTGTCTCAGAGAAGTCACCTCCAACGATTGTGACTGTAAGTGGTAGCGACGGGAGAATTGATTGCTCCCGCAGTTCAATAAGCAACGAAATGAGGGATAGACCAAATGCTCCCGTACCACACGGGATATCCAGCAGCGCCACATGACCGTGGGAAAACACTGACAGAAAGGTATTGCTGACGTCAGTAAAGGTTTCACATGGAGACGACAGGCAGTAGATTGCCCTGCCAACCGAGTTTGCGAATCGATCGGAAAAGTGGGAGAGGGCGTCTTCCTCAGTCTCTCCGCCAATGCTTCCGCGATGACCGACGTCCACCGCTCGCTTGAACAGGCCTCGAACGAGCAATTCATCCTTGTACGCCATGGACAAGAGGAACGGCACTATTATGTGAGTCCCGTTCCAGAGGCTGGTTGGAATCCTTTCAGGAGTCAGGATGCGCATTTAGTCACATCAGTATAGTTTGGCGTTTGAGTGTACTGCCATATAGCGTCACTCGGGTGCGCGATGTTGACGTTATTGCCCTCACCGGCGATGCATGGGGTTGCCGGGGAGCCGACTTCGTCCGAGCTGCTGGGCTTGTACTAGCGTCACCTTCGGTAGAGAAGCAGCTGCGTAGAGTCAGAGCGACTGGTGCTCACTCGAATAGAATGCAGCTCGGAATTCCGGCCGAACGCTCGTAGTCGCAGGAATTTACACTGCCACGTCGATCCTCTTTGCGAATACTATCGCACCAGCGGGTGAGCCTGGGTATGTCCACAGATTGACGTCAACTTTCTCTACACTTTCCTGTACGACCCGCGGCAGGCACCGACGCCGAGGCCGGTGGACGAGCGGGCGCTCGACTTTCTCGCGGGGCAGGGGTTCGACTTCGTTCGTCTGCCGCTCGACTACCGGTTCTGGACCCGCGGTTTCGACTACCTGAACCCGGAC
>Ga0164290_1001465_pt1 | contig 33630 bp, 31 predicted proteins | sample Micstemetagenome_FD_108782 | JGI IMG/M metagenome (GOLD analysis project Ga0164290, IMG submission 108782) | Contaminated culture microbial community from soil near Moab, Utah, USA - Microcoleus steenstrupii SON62 (Illumina Assembly) | ecosystem: Environmental > Terrestrial > Soil > Soil crust...
GCGGACCGAGCGCGAATAGACGATGCCCGACAGGGACAGGACGGCCACCTCGGTGGTGCCGCCGCCGATGTCGACGACCATGGAGCCGGTCGGCTCGTGGATCGGCAGGCCGGCGCCGATCGCGGCGGCCATCGGCTCGTCGATCAGGCCGACACGGCGGGCCGAGGCGTTGAGGCAGGAATCGTTGATGGCGCGGCGCTCAACGGCGGTGGCGCCCGAGGGCACGCAGACGATGACCTTGGGGTTCACGAAGCCCTTGCGGTTATGAACCTTGCGGATGAAATGCTTGATCATCTCCTCGGCGACTTCGAAGTCGGCGATGACCCCGTCGCGCATGGGGCGGATGGCTTCCATGTGGCCCGGGGTGCGGCCCAGCATCTGCTTGGCCTCGATGCCCACGGCGTGGACGATCTTCCGCCCACCGACGTTGCGCAGGGCGACCACGGACGGTTCGTTCAGGACGATGCCCTTGCCCTTCATGTAGATCAGGGTGTTGGCGGTGCCGAGGTCGATGGCGATGTCGTTGGAAATCGCGCCGAAAATGCTGGAGAACATGGGTCCGGGATACCGTTCGTTCGGGCCTTGGAGGGGCGTTTACGCAGTCTCGATCCGCTTCGGCGACGCCCCGGCGATACGCATCCCCACGCACCGCATCCTGATCGTTATCGCCTGACCGACCTTATGGCTCGTTTGGCAGTGTGCGACGGCGAATACAAGCCCTTCCAAGCGTTGCTGCCGAAGCCGTGACCGGCGGCTCAGTCGGCCCCCGATGCGGCCTCGCGCCGTTTAACCATTTCCCGCACGCCCAGCATCAGACCCAGCCAGACCACGGCGACGCCGGCGAGGATCAGCGAGGTCCACACGCCGTCGCCGCTGACCGCCGAAACCACCGCCCCGCCGAAGAAGCAGACCAGGGCCGTCTTGGGCAGGACACCCAGGGCGCAGCCCGCCAGAAAGCGCCAGAACGACGCCCGGGCGGCCCCGAACGCCATGTTGACGACGATGAAGGGCGCCGAGGGCACGTTGCGGATCATGAAGCTGGCGTAGAAGGCGTTCTTGCCGACGAAGCCCTTGAGCCGCCCCATGGTCCGTCCGCCGAACCGGTCGACCAGGCGCGCCGTCGGCCCGCGGCCCAGCCAGTAGGTGACGCCGGCCGAGATGATGGTCGCGGCCCAGCTGTAGAAGAATCCCAGCGACGGCCCGAAGGCGACCACGCAGGCGGCGATCAGGATGAACTGGGGCGCGCCTATGAAGGCGGCGGCGATGAACAGGACGACCGTTGCGGCGAAGGCCCACGGACTGCCCGAATAACCCTGCAGCCAGTGTTCGAGATTCTCCTCGGCCGCCAGCCCCAGCTGGCTCTTGCCGACCGCCAGCAGGCCGACGGTCGCGCCCAGCAGCAAGGCCGTCGCCAGCACGGCCCGCCAACGGCGGCCCTCCATGTTGAGGATGAAGTCGATCAGACGGCGCATCAGCGGCAAGTAGCATCGGACGGGAACCGCGGCGAGGGAGGGAGCGGCGACGCCGGACGAAAGGCTGCTCCTGGACAACCCTTGTGATACGATGCGCGCTGCGCTGACCCTTGGTTGTACGATCCGGAATTCCCATGCTGACCATCGGCCTTTTCGTCCTGTCGCTTCTCGCATCCGGCCAGGCGGCGGCCGGTGAACTCCAGCAATTTCCGGGAACCCGGTCGGCCTACGTCCAGGGCACTCTCAACCTCGCCGCCGGCGAGCGCGCCACGCTGCGCCGGAACGAAGACGGCTCCTACACCCTGGAAAAGGTGGAGCGGATCGGGGTCGAGGATGTCATTCCGCCCCGATCAGGCTCGCCCGCAGAGTCGCAGCTCAACGGCGCCCCTGCCGGCGCCCTGCGCTTCGGGCTTCACGCCCGGCGGGACGTGGGCTCCCTCCTCAAGGTCGAGAACGGCGCCGGCGACGGACTGAAATATGCGGGCTTCATCGTCCGCGTTTCAGGGGGCCGACCTGGCGGTCCGACGCCGACCTCGGTCTGCACCGTGCCCGCCGGTCTTGTGAGTTTTGAGCACTGGCCCGAGCCTGTGACGCAGATCGTCATTGGCAGCCTGGAGCTGTCCGACGACCGTTTGCCCACGTGCCCGCCACATGCCGGGAGCCAGCAGACCGCCGACGCCGCGGCCGGGACAGAACAGCCAGCCGGGGGCGAGGCGCTTGCGGGCCTGGCGGCCGAAGGGGAGCGGCTGGGACGACTGTCGACCCTGTTCGCCCTGTGCGCCCCCTACTACGCCGTCGATACTGAAGTGGGGGGCCGCGCGGCCGATGACTTCGAACGCCGCTCCGCCGAAGCGGGCTGGACCCGCCAGCAGCGTCAGGCCGCCTATGACTCGGGCCGCGAACGGGAGCGCGCGGAGGTGGGACTGATCATGGACACGTCGGGCCTCGCCCCGCGGGAGGCGCGGCGCCTTTATGCGCAAATGCTGTCCCGCCTGAAAACCCGCTGCCATCAACTGGCGCAGGAGCTTCCCGGATCGGTCTCTGATCTGGATGGCGGCGACCGGAAGCTGGACACCGAACTGAGGCGTGTCCGGTAGGGCGTTCCGGGCATGGGTTCAGAACATGAGCCGTCTCTCGCCGCGAGAATCCAGCCTCGAGGTCTGGCCGGCCGCGGGCAAGTGGGTCGGAACGGGCGATCAGGCCCGTTCCGACCGGACGCCTAGGCCTTGTCGATGGCCGCCGCGATATCGTCGGTGGAGTGGCCCGTCAGGTCCTTGGCGATCTCGCCGACCAGACGCGCGGTCGTTTCCTTGTGCCAGCCCTTGCGCAGCTGGCCCATGGTCTTGGGGGCGGCGATGACGAGCAGATGTTCGACCTTGTTGGTCAGCACCCGCTTGTTGAGCACGTCGGCCACGCCCATGGCGAAGCCGTCCTCGGCCTGGGTGTCGTTGTCGGGGTTGGCGTCGCTGGAGATTCGGCCGGCGGCGCCCGAGGCGCGGTCCGCGATCGAGGGCGTCGGGATCGCCTTCAGCTGAATGTCGTGATGGCCCGTGTTCTGGAAGAGCGCCAGCTTCTCTCCATCGACGACGGCCACGAGTGCGCCATTGGGAAGTTTCATCTGTGCGGCTCCGATTGTCTGGGGGCCGGGGGAACGCCCCGCGGATGAGGCGGTTGCGCCGAGAGGCCCAGCTTCACCCACAACGGTCGCGAAGGCCAGCGACAGTCCCGCATTTGATCCCCCTTTCGCATCTGCGTAAGGATGCGCGTCCCCGGGAGTCGCCATGTCCAGCCTGCAATCCGCCGCCCTCGCCCGCGTCAAGCCTTCGGCCACCCTGGCGGTGACCGCCCGCGCCCGCGAGCTGAAGCGCGAGGGCCGCGACGTGATCGGCCTGGGCGCCGGCGAGCCGGACTTCGACACCCCCGAGAACATCAAGGAGGCCGCCATTGCGGCCATCCGCCGGGGCGAGACCAAATACACCGACGTGGACGGCCTGCCCGAGCTCAAGGCCGCAGTGGCGGCCAAGTTCGCGCGCGAGAACGGGCTGAAATACGAGACCAGCCAGATTCACGTCGCCCCCGGCGGAAAGACGGTGATCTACAACGCCCTGGTCGCCACCCTGTCGCCCGGCGACGAGGTGATCGTGCCGGCCCCCTATTGGGTCAGCTATCCCGACATGGTGCTGCTGGCCGGCGGCGAGCCTGTGACCGTGGTCGGGCACGAGGCCGACGGATTCAAGCTGAAGCCGGAGGCGCTGGAAGCCGCCATCACCCCGCGGACCAAGTGGCTGATCCTGAACAGCCCCTCGAACCCCACCGGGGCCGCCTATACGGGCGCCGAGCTGGAGGCCCTGGCCGCCGTGCTGCGCCGTCATCCGCAGGTCTGGGTGATGACCGACGACATGTACGAGCACCTGATCTATGGCGACTTCGACTACAGGACGATCGCCCAGGCGGCCCCCGATCTCTACGACCGGACGCTGACGGTGAACGGCGTGTCCAAGGCCTACGCCATGACCGGCTGGCGCATCGGCTACGCCGGCGGACCCAAGGCGCTGATCGACCTGATGCGCAAGGTGGCGGGGCAGACCACGTCCAACCCCTCCTCCATCAGCCAGTGGGCGGCGGTCGAGGCGCTGAACGGGCCGCAGGACTTCATCGCCGAGCGGGCGACCCATTTCGAGGCGCGGCGCGATCTGGTCGTGTCGATGCTGAATCAGGCGACGGGCGTCCGCTGCGCCACGCCCGAGGGCGCTTTCTACGTCTATCCGTCGATCGAGGCGCTGATCGGCAAGACCACCGAAGGCGGGACGGTGATCGACGGCGACGATACGTTCACCGCCGAACTGCTGGACGCCGAGGGCGTCGCCGTGGTGCAGGGCTCGGCCTTCGGCCTGAGCCCCTATTTCCGCATCAGCTATGCGACGTCCGAGACGGTGCTGGAGGAGGCCTGCCGCCGCATCCAGCGGTTCTGCGCCTCGCTGCGTTAGGCCGCGCGGCTGACCGCGAAGTCGGCCAGCTGTTCCAGGGCGTCGACCCACTCGCCCGGCGGCAGTCCGGCCAGCGACGCCTTGGCGGCGTCGGCGTACTCGTGAGCAGTGGCCAGGGTTGCGCCGACAGCGCCCGAGCCGATGACCAGCTCCCGGGCGCGGCGGAAATCGTCCTCGGTCCGCTGTCCCTTGTTGATGGTGCGATCCCAGAAGGCGTCCTCGCGGCCGCGCGTGCGGGCGGCCGCCACCAGCAGGGGCATGGTCACCTTGCCCTCGCGGAAGTCGTCGCCGGCGTTCTTGCCCAGATCCTCGGACAGGCCGCCATAGTCCAGCGCATCGTCGGCCAGCTGGAAGGCGAGGCCCAGGTTCAGGCCGTAGTCGCGCAGGGCCTGCACCGCCGCCTCGCCCGCCCCTGCCCCGACGGCGCCCGATTCGGCGGCGGCGGCGAACAGTTCGGCGGTCTTGGCCGAGATGATGCGCAGATAGGTTTCCTGGTCCAGGTTCAGGTCATGGGCGCGGGTCAGCTGCAGAACCTCGCCCTCGGCGATGACGCTGGAGGCGCGGGCCAGGATGCCGAGCGCCCGCATCTGGCCGGTCTCGACCATCAGTTCGAAGGCGCGGGCGAACAGGAAATCGCCCACCAGCACGCTGGACGGCGCGCCCCAGATCAGATGGGCGGCGGTCTTGCCGCGACGCAGGTCGGACGCGTCGACGATATCGTCGTGCAGCAGGGTGGCGGTGTGGATGAACTCGACCGCGGCGGCTAGCTTGACCGCTGCGGTGATCTCGCCCGTCGCGCCGGAAGCGCGGGCGGAGGCCAGAGTCAGCAGGGGCCGAAGCCGTTTGCCGCCGGCGCTGACCAGATGGTCGGCCAGCAGCGGGATCACCGGCACCTGCGACTGCATCCGCGCGATGATCAGGGCGTCGACGGCCGCCATGTCGCCCTTCGCCAGCCGCACCAGCGGTTCGACGTCTCCCTTCGAGCGGGGATCGGCGGCGACGACAGCGTCCAACGGAAAACTCACTCGGCGCGGCGCGGGGGGAGGATCGCACCGGAAAATCCAGCCGCCGCCTTGCGGGGCGGCGATGCGGCGCACAATGGTGATCGGGCCATGAAGGGTCAAGCCGCGTGACCGCCGCACCATCACAGTCCGACGACGTCGACATCGTCGAGAACGCCCTGCTGGGCGGCCGCGTCCGGCTGCGGCAGCCGGCGAAGGGCTATCGCGCGGGCATGGATGCGGCCCTGCTGGCGGCGACTGTGGACGCCAGACCGGGGCAGAGGGTGCTGGAGGCGGGCTGCGGCGCGGGGGCCGTGCTGATGCAGATCGCCGCGCGGCGTCCCGACGCGGTCCTGACCGGGCTGGAGCGCGATCCGGCGATGGCGGCTCTGGCGCGCGAGAATGCAGTCCTGAACGGCGCGAAGGCGACCATCGTCGAAGGCGATGTCGCGGCGGGGTTCCGGGCGATGGGGCTGGAGCCGTTCGACCACGCCGTCAGCAATCCGCCCTTCTTCGACGACGCAGGCGCCCTGCGCGCGCCGGCCGAGGGCAAGCGCGGCGCCTGGATGGCGGACGACGGGCTGAAGGCATGGACGGATTTCCTGCTGAAGGGCGTGCGCGAGGGCGGACGGATCACGGTCATCCACCGCGCCGACCGGCTGGCCGACCTGCTGGCCCTGCTGGGCGGAAAGGCGGGCTCGTTCACCGTTCGCGGAGTTCATCCGTATACGGACGAGCCCGCCAAGCGAGTGCTGGTCAGCGCGATCAAGACAGGCAAGGCGCCGCTGCGGCTGCTGCCGCCCCTGGTCCTGCATGACCGATCCGGGGCGAAGCATACGGCGGAGGCCGAGGCGATCCTGCGAGGCGAGGCCGGACTGGGGTGGTGAATGACCTCTCCCTCCCCTTCATGGGGAGGGAGAGGTATGGGTGTTCGCATGTCCCTGCGCTCCCTCTTCGTCACCCAGGTCTATGAGGCCTCCCTGGCCGCCAGCCCCGGCTTCGCCGCCTTCAACGCCAGCCTCGCCGACGCCTGCCGCATGCTGGCCGCCGAGGATCAGGCCGGACGGGCCTGGTGCCGCGAGCATGGCTATCGCGGCTACACGTCCTACGGCTCCCTGACCGACCTGCCGCACCGGATGCCCGAGTTCGCCGAGTTGAAGCGTCGTCTGGACCGGCACGCCCTGCTCTATGCGAAGGCGCTGAACTTCGATCTGGCGCGCAAGCCGCGGCTGGACAGCCTGTGGGTCAACATCCTCAAGCCCGGCGGCGGGCACAGCGGCCACATCCACCCGCACGCCTTCCTGAGCGGCACCGTCTATGTCGAGGTCCCCGACGGCGCCTCGGCCCTCAAGCTGGAGGACCCGCGCCTGCCCATGATGATGGCCCGCCCCGGCGTCCACGCCGACGCACCCGAGGGCGAGAAGCCCTTCGTCTATCTGACCCCGCAGGCCGGCACGGTCCTGATGTGGGAAAGCTGGCTGCGCCACGAGGTGCCGCCGAACGCGGCGAAGGCCGAGCGAATCTCGATCAGCTTCAACTACGCCTGAGGCCGGCCAGGCCGTCCCAGGCCGTCATGGCCGCGCGGGCCGTGGCGGCCAGTTCGCCGGGCGTCGCGCCCTCGCGGGCGCGGAAGGTCATGCCCTGCTGGACCGTGGTGTAGAAGGCGGCGATGGCGGCCGGGTCGGCGTCCGGGGCGATCTCGCCCGCTGCCTGACCGGCGCGCAGCCGTTCCTCCATGGCCGCCATCGAGTCGGCCCGGATCCTCGACACCTCGCCGCAGGCCCCGTCCGGCAGAGCGTCGGGATGGGCGCCTGACAGGACCAGCAGGCACCCTTTGGGCCGATCGGTCCTTCCACTGGCCTCGGCCGTCGCCAGCAGCAGGCCCTCGATCGCCTCCCGCGCCGTCCCGGCCTCGCGCATCGACGCCCACAGCCCGGCCCCCGCGGTCTCCGTGTAAAGCCGCACCGCCTCGCGGAAGAGGTCCTCCTTGCTGCCGAAGGCGGCGTAGAGGCTGGGCGAATTGATTCCCATGGCCGCGGTCAGGTCGGCCATGGAGGCGTCCGCATAGCCCTTGCTCCAGAACACCTGAAGGGCGCGGGACAGGGCTTCATCTCGATCGAAACTGCGGGGGCGGCCAGCCATGGCGTCTTTCGGACCTCTTTTTCTAACGAACGATACATAATCCCTTGACGAAGGGAGGCAAGCTTTCCATCTGGCTTTCTGTGTCGTTCATTACAGAAAGAAAACCGACCATGACCTCCTCCCTTCCCCTTTCCGGAAAACGCGCCCTCGTCACCGGCGGCAGCCGCGGCATCGGCGCCGCGATAGCCCGCCAGCTGGCCGCCGACGGCGCCGATGTCGCCATCACATATGAAAAGTCGGCCGACCGCGCCGAGGCTCTCGCCTCCGAACTGCGCGCCCTGGGCCGCAAGGCGGTCGCGATTCAGGCCGACGCCGGCTCCATCGACGGACCGGCTAGGGCGGTCGAAGGCGCGGTCGCCGGGCTAGGCGGTCTCGACATTCTCGTCAACAACGCCGGCATCGCGGGCGGGACCCTGTTCGCCGACCAGTCCCTCGAAGAGATCGACGCCCTGCTGAACGTCAACATCCGCGGCGTCATCCTGACGACCAAGGCCGCCCTGCCCCATATCGGGGAAGGCGGGCGGATCATCTCGATCAGCAGCGTCCTGGCCGATCGCGTGCCCTTCGGCGGGGTGACCGTCTATTCAGCGAGCAAGTCGGCGCTGCAGGCCTTCGCCCTTGGCCTCTCGCGCGAACTCGGCCCCAAGGGGATCACGGTCAATCTGGTCAAGCCGGGCGCCACCGACACTGACATGAACCCGGCCGACGGCCCCAACGCCCCGGGCATGCTGCCGAGCATTTCGCTGGGCCGCTATGGTCAGCCGCACGAGATCGCCTCGGCGGTCGCCTTCCTCGCCGGTCCGGGCGCCGGCTACATCACCGGGACCAGCATCCTGGTCGACGGCGGCGTCGGCGCCTGAGCCGGACGCCGGCGCGGAAGCAGAACGTTAAGCCTGTGGGTTAGGGCGGTGAAAAGCTTGTTGGCGCACTCTCGACCGACGTTTTTCCTCTCCTGCGATCCACACCTTCATGCTTCTGCCCCGCGCCACCGGCGTGATCCTGTTGCTCTACAGCGGCTTCCACATGGCCATGGGCCTGTGGGTGCCCCAGTTTCCGTGGCTGCTGACCGGCGTCCTGCTGGTGATCGGCGGCGCGGCCATGCTGGCGTGCCAGTCCTGGTCGCGGATCGTCGTCTATGCGGCCGCCCTGGCGGCGGCGGCGGTCGGGCTGATCGGCCAGGTCGACGCCGCCGGAGACGCCCACACCGACCTGCCTCTGGCCGTGGTGATCTGGGGCCTGTGGACCTCGCTCTGGCTGGCGGTCGCCTATCTGGGCGCGCGCTATCTGCCCGATCCCGAGTCCTCGCCCGGACTGGCCTGGCCGCTCCGCATCGGCTGACCGCCGACCGCCGGAAGTGCGGTTCCGGCGGTCAATGCCGCTCCCGGATCGCCGTTCACGGACCACCGCAAAAGCCGCGACCATTCCCGCCTCATTTGCCCTCTTTGCAGCGGGCGGCTACATCCCGCGCCAACCTCCCCCAACTCTGAAACGACAGGGCGCACCGCACCTCATGGCGCAGCAATATATTTTCCAGATGCAGGGTCTCACCAAGACCTTTCCCGGCGGCAAGAAGATCTTCGAAAACATCTGGTTGAGCTTCTACAACGACGCCAAGATCGGCGTCGTCGGGGTCAACGGCTCGGGCAAGTCGACCCTGCTGAAGATCATGGCCGGGCTGGACACCGAGTTCACCGGCGAGGCCCGCGCCGCCGACGGCGTCAAGCGCGGCTATCTGGAGCAGGAGCCCCAGCTCGACGACAGCCTGAACGTTCGCGAGAACGTCGAGGCCTGGTGCGAGGAGAAGCAGTGGGTCAACCGCTTCAACGCCATCGCCATGGAAATGGCCGAGAACTACTCCGACGAGCTGATGGAGGAGATGACCGCCCTCCAGGAGAAGATCGACGCCGGCGACGTCTGGGACATCGACAGCCGCATCGAAATGGCCATGGACGCCCTGCGCTGCCCGCCCGACGACTGGGCGACGACCAACCTGTCCGGCGGTGAGAAGCGCCGCGTGGCCCTGGCCCGCCTGCTGCTGAGCAAGCCCGACATGCTGCTGCTCGACGAACCGACCAACCACCTGGACGCCGAGTCGGTGGCCTGGCTGCAGCACCACCTCGAGAACTTCCCGGGCTGCGTCATCCTGGTGACCCACGACCGCTACTTCCTGGATCTGGTGACCAAGTGGACGCTGGAGCTGGACCGCGGCAAGGGCCACCCGCACGAGGGCAACTACTCCTCGTGGCTGGAAGCCAAGACCAAGCGCGTCGTGCAGGAGCAGTCGGAATCCGAAGCCCGCCAGCGCGCCCTGACCCGCGAACTGGAATGGGTCCGCTCGGGCGCCAAGGCCCGTCAGGCCAAGTCCAAGGCCCGTCTGGCCGCCTATGAGCGGATGGTGGACGAGCAGGAGAGCATGCGCGGCGCCCAGACCCACGCCGTCATCCAGATCCCGCCCGGCCCCCGCCTCGGCAATGTGGTGCTGGAAGCCGAGGGGCTGGAGAAGGCCTATGGCGACAAGCTGCTGTTCAAGGACCTGACGTTCAAACTGCCGCCCAACGGCATCGTCGGGGTCATCGGGCCCAACGGCGCCGGCAAATCGACCCTGTTCCGCCTGATCACCGGCCAGGAACAGCCCGACGCCGGCACGATCCGCGTCGGCGAGACCGTCAAACTGGCTTATGTCGACCAGAGCCGCGACGACCTGGAGCCCAACAAGACCATCTGGGAAGTCATCTCGGGCGGCACCGACGTGATGATGGTCGGCAAGCGCGAGATCAACACCCGCGCCTATGTCGGCAGCTTCAACTTCAAGGGTGGGGACCAGCAGAAGAAGGTCGGCCAGCTGTCGGGCGGCGAGCGCAACCGCGTCCACTTGGCCAAGACCCTGGCGACCGGCGGGAATCTGCTGCTGCTCGACGAACCGACCAACGATCTGGACATCGAGACGCTGCAGAACCTCGAGGAGGCGCTGGAGGGCTTCGCCGGCTGCGCCGTGGTCATCTCCCACGACCGCTGGTTCCTGGACCGTCTGGCCACCCATATCCTGGCCTTCGAGGGCGACAGCCACGTCGAATGGTTCGAGGGCAACTTCGAGGCCTATGAGGAAGACAAGAAGCGCCGCCTCGGCGTCGAGAGCCTGATCCCGCACCGGATCAAGTTCCAGAAGTTCGGGCGCTAGGCCCCGAGCCTTCGCGAAACGGCCTTCCGATCCGTCGGGAGGCCGTTTTTCATTGGGCGGGAGTGGACTAGAGTCGGTTCATGACCGACCGCCCCGCCCTTCTGATCATGCAGCGGCACCTGGCGCCGCTGACGGCCTTTCTCGAGAGCCAGTGGACCGTCTACCGGTTCTGGGAGGGGCCGCCGCTTGAGGCGCAGGCGGAAATCCGCGCCCTGGTGGTGGCTGGCGAGTTTCCGCTCGACAAGGCGCTGATCGAACAGCTGCCCAAGCTGCAGCTGATCGCCTGCTTCACCTCGGGTTATGACCGGATCGACACCGCATGGTGCAAGGCCCGCGGCCTGCCGGTCACCCATGCGCCCGGCGTGAACCACGAGGACGTGGCCGACCACGCCATCGGCCTGATCCTGGCCGCACGGCGGCAGATCGCCGCCGGCGACCGGGCCTTCCGGGCCGGGGGATGGACGGCGGATTCGAAGATGATCACGCCCTCGCTGCACGGCCAGAAGGTCGGAATCGTCGGTCTGGGCGGCATCGGCGAGGCCGTGGCGCGTCGGGCCGAGGCCCTGCGCATGACGGTGAAATGGTGGGGTCCGCGCGAGAAGGCGGCCGCCTGGCCGCGCGCCGCGTCCCTGCTCGAACTGGCGAAGGACAGCGACATCCTGGTGGTCGCCTGCAAGGCGGACGACACCAACATCGGGCTGATCTCGCGCGAGGTGATCGAGGCGCTTGGCCCGCACGGCCTGCTGGTCAATGTGGCCCGCGGCCAGCTGGTCGACGAGGACGCCCTGATCGCCGCGCTGAAGGACGGCCGGCTGGGCCAGGCGGCGCTGGACGTGTTCGAGGAAGAGCCGACCGATGTCGCCCGCTGGGCCGACGTCCCCAACACCGTCCTGACGCCTCACACGGGCGGGGCCACGACCGAGGCGGTGCAGGGCATGCTGATGCTGCTGATGCAGAACCTGACGGCCGCCTTCGCGGGCCAGCCGCTGAAGACCCCGACGCCGGACTAGCCGCCGTTCGGCGGCTCCATGCCGGTCGGCATGCCGGTGTCGGCCGGGGCCGTCGACGGCACGGACATCCGCGCGGGCGCCGGCGCCGGCGGGGCGGGCATCATGGCGGCGCGTTCGACCGGAGTGACCAGGCCGTCCTGATCGACGTCCAGACTGGCGAACAGGGCGGCGGCGGCGGTGCGCATCTCGTCCCGGCTGATGCGGGCGTTCCGGTCCGCGTCGGCGCGGGTGATCATGGACCGGATGCGCGGTCCGCCCATCTGGCTCATCGGCGGCTGCGTAAGGGGCGCGAGTTCGCTGCCGGTGATCATGTCGTCGGCGTTGGCGTCCAGTCGGGTGAACATCTGGTCCTGGCGGGCCTGCATGGCCTCGAGGGTCATGGGGCCGCCCATGCCGCCTCCCTGGCCGCCTGCCTGCCCACCCATGCCGGGCGGCGGGGTCTGGGCCGCTGCGGCGCCGGCCGCGGCGAGAAGCACCAAGGCGGCGGACGAGGCGAAAGCTGTGCGGATCATGGCGTATCTCCTGCCGGGTTCCACTCGACCCGCCGAGTGTACGCCTTTTCGAAGCCGTGTCGCGCGTCTGAATTCGCTTGCAAAATCATATAAGGATATCTTTATATAAACAAATGTCGTTGACCGCGGACCAAGCGATCGAAGCCCTGCGCGCCGCCGGGGAGCCCACCCGTCTGAGGGTGCTCTCCCTGCTGGCCGGCGAGGAGCTGTCGGTCATGGAATTGTCGAGGATTCTGGAACAGAGCCAGCCGCGCGTGTCGCGTCATCTCAAGCTCATGGCCGACGCCGGCCTGATCGAACGGTTCCCTGACGGCGCGCGCGTCTTCTATCGCCTGTCGTCGGATCCGGTGGCCCGCCGTCTGGTCGACACCGTGCTGGACCTGCTGGAGGCCGCGGCGCATGAGGCCGACGACGGCCGTCTGGAAGAGGTGCGGCGCGACCGAGGGGCGGCCGCCAGCGCCTATTTCGAACGCGTCGCGCCCCAGTGGGACCGAATCCGCTCGCTCTACGTCAGCGAGACCGCCGTCGAGGCCGCGATCAAGAAGGCCGCGGGCGACGGCCCGTTCGAGCGCGTCGTCGACCTGGGCACCGGCTCGGGCCGGATGCTGACCCTGCTGGGCAAGACGGCCAAAATGTCGGTCGGCCTCGACCTCAGCCAGAACATGCTCAACATCGCCCGCGCCAATGTGACGAAGGCCGGGCTGGAAAAGTGCGAGCTGCGACACGGCGACATCTTCGCCACCCGTCTGCCCGAGCACAGCGCCGATCTGGTGCTGGTGCATCAGGTGCTGCACTACCTCGCCGACCCCGCGGCGGCCGTGGCCGAGGCGGCGCGGCTGGTCATGCCCGGCGGACGCCTGCTGATCGTCGATTTCGCCCCGCACCAGCTGGAGCATCTGCGCGAGGAGCATCAGCACCGCCGGCTGGGCTTCTCGGACGCCGAGATGCGACGCTGGTTGACCGGCGCCGGCCTCAAGCCCAGCGCGCCCATCGCCCTTCCCCCCGACACCGACGGCCTGACCGTCTCGATCTGGACCGCCGAGCGGCCCAATGAAGCCAAGGCCAAGGTCGCATGAACACCCCCCGCAGTCTCGCCGAGGCCCGCGCCCTGCTGCTGTCGCCGCTGGGGCCCGTCGCCCGCGCCGGGCAGGACCCGTCGCGCCCGCGCGTCTCCTTCGAATTCTTCCCGCCCAAGTCCGACGAGGCCGAGGCCAACCTGTGGAAGGCGGTCACCCGTCTGGCCCCGCTGGAGCCCGAGTTCGTCTCGGTCACCTATGGCGCCGGCGGCTCGACGCGCGAGCGCACCCACCGGACGGTCGAGCGCATCCTGGCGGAAACCAGCCTGACCCCCGCCGCCCATCTGACCTGCGTCGAGGCCAGCCGCGAGGATGTGGACGCGGTCATCGAAGGCTATCGCGAAGCGGGCGTGCGCCACATCGTGGCCCTGCGCGGCGATCCGCCGGGAAGCGCCGGCATCGGCGGGGCCTATGTTCCGCGCGCCGACGGCTACGCCAACGCCACCGAACTGACCGCCGCCATCACGGCCAGGGGCGGCTTTGACGTCATCGTCGGCTGCTATCCCGAAGGCCATCCGGAAAGCCCGTCGGTCGCCCACGACATCGACGTTCTGAAGGCCAAGGTCGACGCCGGAGCCACCCGCGCGATCAGCCAGTTCTTCTTCGACATCGACGCCTTCCTGCGCTTCCGCGACCGGGTGCGGGCGGCCGGGATCACCATTCCGATGTCGCCCGGCATCATGCCGGTGACCAATTTCAACGGCCTGAAGCGGATGTCGGCGGCGTGCGGCGCGGCCGTGCCCGACTGGCTGGCGGCCCATTTCGACGGCCTCGACGACGACCCCGAGACCCGCAAGCTGATCGCCGCCTCGGTCGCGGCCGAGACCTGCGCCCGGCTGCAGGAGGAAGGCTTCGCCGACTTCCACTTCTACACGCTGAACCGCGCCGACCTGGTCTATGCAATCTGCCGGGTCCTGGGCGTGCGCGAGACGAAAGCCGCCACAGTATGAGCACCCCCCTCCCCCGCACCGAACGCATCGCCGCCCTGCACCGGATCGCGAAGGAGCGCATCCTGGTCCTCGACGGCGCCTGGGGCGTGATGATCCAGCGCAGCGAACTGTCCGAAGAGGATTTCCGCGGCGACCGCTTCACCGATCACGTCGGCCAGATGAAGGGCAACAACGACATCCTGTGCATCACGCGCCCGGACATCATCGCGGGCCTGCACGACCAGTATTTCGCCGCCGGCGCCGACATCTCCGAGACCAACACCTTCTCGGCCACCGTCATCGCCCAGGACGACTACAAACTCGACGAACAGTCGGTGTGGGACATCAATCTGGAGGGCGCGAAACTGGCCCGCGCCGCCGCCGACCGCTGGACGGCGAAGGAGCCGCACAAGCCGCGCTTCGCCGCCGGCTCGATCGGGCCGCTGAACAAGATGCTGTCCATGTCGTCGGACGTGAACGACCCCGGCGCGCGGCTGGTGACGTTCGATCAGGTCTATGAGGCCTACAAGCAGCAGGTCCGGGCCCTGAACGAGGGCGGGGTCGACCTGTATCTGATCGAGACCATCACCGACACGCTGAACTGCAAGGCGGCGATCAAGGCCATCAAGGACCTTGAGGACGAGGGTCTGGAAGCCCTGCCGATCTGGATTTCCGGCACCATCACCGACCGTTCGGGCCGGACCCTGTCGGGCCAGACGGCCGAGGCCTTCTGGAACAGCGTGCGCCACGCCAAACCCTTCGCCGTCGGCTTCAACTGCGCCCTGGGCGCCGACCTGATGCGGCCGTTCATCGCCGAGCTGAGCCGCGTCGCCGACACCCTGGTCGCCGCCTATCCCAACGCCGGCCTGCCCAACGCCATGGGCCAGTACGACGAGGAACCCCACCAGACCGCCCACTTCATCGAGGAATGGGCGGCCTCGGGCCTGGTCAACATCGTCGGCGGCTGCTGCGGCACGACCCCGGAGCACATCCGTCACACGGCGGAGGCGGTGTCGAAACTGCCGACGCGGGAAATTCCCGAGCGGCCGGTGGCCATGCGCCTGTCCGGCCTCGAACCCTTTGAATTGGTAGCGTAAGTGCGTCCCACCTTCATCAACGTCGGCGAGCGGACCAACGTCACCGGCTCGGCCAAATTCAAGAAGCTGATCATCGACGGCGACTACGCCGCCGCCCTGTCCGTGGCGCGCCAGCAGGTCGAGGCCGGGGCCTCGGTCATCGACATCAACATGGACGAGGGCCTGCTGGATTCGAAGCAGGCCATGATCACCTTCCTGAACCTGATCGCAGCCGAGCCCGACATCGCCCGCGTGCCGGTGATGATCGACAGCTCCAAATGGGAGGTCATCGAGGCCGGGCTGAAATGCGTCCAGGGCAAGCCGATCGTGAACTCCATCTCGATGAAGGCGGGCGAGGCGGAATTCCGGGAACAGGCGGTCAAATGCCTGCGCTACGGCGCCGCCGTGGTGGTCATGGCCTTCGACGAGGTCGGCCAGGCCGACACCGCCGCGCGCAAGATCGAGATCTGCACCCGCGCCTACCGCATCCTGGTGGACGAGGTCGGCTTCCCGCCCGAGGATATCATCTTCGACCCCAACATCTTCGCCGTGGCGACGGGGATCGAGGAGCACGACAACTACGCCGTCGACTTCATCGAGGCGACGAAGGTCATCAAGGCCACCCTGCCCTACGCCCGCGTCTCGGGCGGGGTGTCCAACGTCTCGTTCAGCTTCCGCGGCAACGAGCCGGTGCGCCGGGCCATCCACAGCGTCTTCCTGTACCACGCCATCCAGGCGGGGATGGACATGGGCATCGTCAACGCCGGCGACCTGCCGGTCTATGACACGCTCGACCCGACCCTGCGCGAGGCCGTCGAGGACGTGATCCTGAACCGGCCGCAGCGGACCAACGTCTCCAACACCGAACGGCTCGTTGACATCGCCCCCAACTACAAGGGCGACAAGGGCGTGGCCCGGGTCGTCGATCTGAAGTGGCGCGAACAGCCGGTCGGCAAGCGGATCGAGCACGCCCTGGTCAACGGCATCACCGAGTTTATCGACGCCGACACCGAGGAGGCGCGGCTGTCGTTCGAGCGCCCGCTGCACGTCATCGAAGGTCCGCTGATGGACGGGATGAATGTGGTCGGCGACCTGTTCGGTTCGGGCAAGATGTTCCTGCCCCAAGTCGTGAAGTCGGCCCGGGTGATGAAACAGGCCGTGGCCTGGCTGGAGCCCTTCATGGAGGCCGAAAAGGCCGGCAAGCCGCGCGAGCAGGCCGGCCGCATCCTGATGGCCACGGTCAAGGGCGACGTCCACGACATCGGCAAGAACATCGTCGGCGTCGTGCTTCAGTGTAACAACTACGAGGTCATCGACCTGGGCGTCATGGTCCCGGCCGACCGCATCCTCGACGCCGCGATCGAGCACAAGGTCGACATCGTCGGCCTGTCGGGCCTGATCACGCCCTCGCTGGACGAGATGGTCTTCGTGGCGCGCGAGATGGAGCGGCGCGGCTTCGACATCCCCCTGCTGATCGGCGGCGCCACGACCAGCCGGACCCATACGGCGGTCAAGATCGAGCCCGGTTACCGCTCGGGCTCGACCACCTATGTCATCGACGCCAGCCGCGCCGTCGGCGTGGTCTCGGGCCTGCTGTCGAAGACCGAGCGGGCGAAGAACGAGGCCCTCACCCGCGACGAATACGTCCGCATCCGCGAGCAGTACGCCCGCGGCCAGGAGGTCAAGGCGCGGGCGTCCCTGCCCGCCGCGCGCGAGAACCGGTTCAGGCCCGACCCCGCGACGCCCCTGCCCCCGGCGCCGTCGTTCCTGGGCGTGCGCGCCTTCGACAGCTGGGATCTGGGCGATCTGGCCGACCACATCGACTGGACCCCCTTCTTCGCCAGCTGGGAGCTGATCGGCCGCTATCCGCTGATCCTCGAGGACGAGATCGTCGGCTCGGCCGCGCGCGACCTGTTCAAGGACGCCCAGGCGATGCTGAAGCGGATCGTCGACGAGAAATGGTTCACCGCCCGCGGCGTGGTCGGCTTCTGGCCCGCCAATGCGGTCGGCGACGACATCGCCGTCTATGCGGACGAGAGCCGCACCGACGAGATCGCCCGCTTCCATACCCTGCGTCAGCAGATCAAGAAGTCGAACGGCAAGCCCAACCTGGCCATGTCGGACTTCGTCGCCGGGACGGGCCGCGACTACATCGGCGCCTTCGCCGTCACCGCCGGACACGGCGAGCTCGAGATCGCCAAACGGTTCAAGGACGCCGGAGACGACTATTCGTCCATCATGGCCACGGCCTTGGCCGATCGTCTGGCCGAGGCCTTCGCCGAGGCGCTGCACAAGAAGGTGCGGACCGAACTGTGGGGCCATGCGCCGGACGAGCAGACCACGGTCGAGGACCTGATCGCCGAACGATATCAAGGCATTCGCCCCGCGCCCGGCTATCCGGCCCAGCCTGACCACACGGAGAAGGCGACGCTGTTCCGGCTGCTGCAGGCCGAGGAGAACGCCGGCATGGCCCTGACCGAAAGCTTCGCCATGACGCCGCCGGCGTCGGTGTCGGGCCTGTATTTCGGGCATGCCGAAAGCCACTATTTCGGCGTCGGCAAGATCGATCCGGACCAGGTCGAGGACTACGCCCGGCGCAAGGGCTGGGACGTGGCCACGGCCGAGCGCTGGCTGGCGCCGATCCTCAACTACGACCCCGGCGCACCGGCGCGGAGCGACGCGGCCTGACCACCCTCTCCGCCGCCATCCCCACCGTCATCCTCGGGCTTGACCCGAGGATCAGACCGTCCGGCGCCGGGTGGTCGCGGCCGCGGTCACGATCGTCGGGCCGACCCCGCAACGCAGCACGGCCCCACGTCTGATCCTCGGGTCAAGCCCGAGGATGACGGGAGCGGGGGTCTCTCAAGTCGCCGAATTCCTCGCGGGGAGTCTTAGAATTCCCCGCGAATCCGTCGTCGAATTCCTCGTCGACTTTCGGCCTATTCCAGGCCGACGTCGTTGGGCGTGGCCGGGGCGGTGGTGATGTTCTCGCGGATGCGGCGCGCGGCGTGTTCGCAACGGCCGGGCAGGCCGAAGAACAGACCGAACGCCTGGCTGCGCACAGCCTCGTCCTGACCGATCAGCGGGGTCCATTTCGCCGTGGCTTCGGCGGCGGCGGCGCGGGCTGCGGCGCGGCTGGCGGCCGTCTGGCGCGGCTCGGCGGCGTCCAGGGCCGCGCGGAAGTCGGCGGCCTCCAGCTTGCCCAGGCGGATGATGTCGAGGTCCAGCGGATCGCGGTTGGTCAGGGTCTCGCCCAGCGCCACGTGGCCGTTCACCAGCGCCTCGCACCAGGCCACCAGCGGATAGTCGCCCTCGGGCGCGCCGCGCGGCATCGGATTGGCGTAGGCCACGGCTTCGCGGAAGCGCTCGGTTTCCACCGCTTCCACGCCGGGTGCGGTGGAGACGACGCCGTCCTGCGACCGGGCCGGCGCGGGCGTCTGGGTGGCGAGCATCAGGGCGGAGACGAGGGTGATCAGCATGAAGGCGCCTGGAACAGTGGATGAGAGTGTCGGCTTGCAACGCTTGAACACCGCAAATGGTTTTTCTGCGGCGCGTCTGCGGAGAACAAAAAGGGCGGCGGACCCGAAGATCCGCCGCCCCAGTTTGTCTTTGGTGTCAGGCCTTAGAAGTTGGCGGTGACACCGAAGAAGAAGTAACGGCCCAGCGCATCATACAGCTGCGGATAGGTGTTGCCGTTGCCGGTCGTACCCACGCTGTAGGACAGTTGCGGATCGTTATCGAACACGTTGTTGACGCCGGCGCGCAGGACGACGGTATCCATCACCTGCCACGTCGCCGCCAGGTCGAAGTAGTTCTCGGCGTCGAAGAAGCGGTCCAGACGGGTGCCGCCGTTGTTCAGCGATCCGTCGGTCGGGCTCAGGACCGCGATCTCGACTTCACCGAAGTGACGCCAGGTGCCCGAGACATCCAGATCCCACGGGGTGGACCAGGTGATACGGGCGCGGTGACGCCATTCCGGGTTCGGCACGCCGCACTGGTTGGCGTAGAAGCCGGCGCAGTCATAGACCGAAGCCGCGCCGCCGATGCCCGTGTCCGTGACCAGTTCGTTCAGCCAGGTGCCGACGAACGAGCCCGACAGCGAGCCGTAGCCGCCGGCGCCCCAGTCTTCGAGATCAACGCTGTAGTTGGCGTTGACGTCCACGCCGGAGGTCTGGAAGCCGCCGATGTTGGTGTTGATGTCCAGAACGCTGCCGTCGCCAACCCACAGCGAACCGTTGCCCGGGTTGCGGGCGATCAGTGCGCAGGAGCTCGCGACACCCTGGTTGTAGCAGAGGTCCAGGATGTTCTGTGCGCCGGTCGTCTGGATAGCCTGGTCGATCTGAATGTCGAACCAGTCCACCGAGATGTTGAAGCGCGGGAAGAACGAGGGTTCCCACACGGCGCCGATCGTGAAGGTGTCGGCTTCTTCCGGGTTCAGGTTGGCGTTGCCGCCCTGGGTGAAGTTGTACTGGCCAGCCGGGCTGTCCAGGGATCCGCCGGTCGATTGAGCGGCGCTGACCTGCCACGGGTTGGTGCCGATGCACGAGGCCGGAACGGCTCCGGCTCCGTTCGCCGCACGGCCGGGGGCCGAGCAGGGGTCGAAGTCCATGTCGAACAGGTTGAGGCCCTGCGCGGTGAACAGTTCGATCACGTTCGGAGCCCGCACAGCGCGCGAGTAGCTGGCGCGGAAGCGGATGTCCTCGATCGGAGCGTAGTCGGCGCCCAGCTTGTAGGTGTCGGTGCCGAAATTCTCGTACTCGGACCGGCGATAGGCGCCGTCGATCGAGGCCGAATAGGCCCAGGGCTGATCGTCGGCCAGCGGCAGCTGGAATTCGCCGAACACTTCAGCGACGTCCGTGTCGCCCTCGAAGCCGATCGTGGGACCGCCCTGACCGGCGCCGTCGCCGGTGGCGAAGGCGTTGTCCGTGACCGAACCCAGGAAGTCCCGGCGATATTCGGCGCCGAACGCGACCTGCAGGCTGCGCGAAGCGGTCGGAAGGGTCCAGCCCGTGTCGCCCGTGATGGCGGCGGTCACGACCTGCTGGGTCGTTTCACCGGTCTGGATCAGCGGGATCTGCAGGTAGTCGAGCGCGGCCTGCGTCACGCCGCCCGAGGTGAAGACGTCATAGGGCACGCAGTTGGGATCGGTGCCATTGACGACCGAACGGCAGGTCGGGGTGCCGCCCACGCTGACGACATCCAGGGCGCGGCCCAGGCGGGTCACGGAGAAGTCGTTCTGATAGACGCGCGACAGACGAACGCGCGAGAACTGCGCGGCGACGTCGTAGTTCCAGCCCGGGACGATCTCGCCGCGAACGCCGGCGACGCCGCGGTAGGATTCGTAGTTCAGGCTGTCCTGACGACCGCCGCCTTCGACGTTACGACGACCGACGTACAGCGGACGACGGCCGCCGGCCGCGATGTCAGCCGGCGTACAGCCGATCAGCGTGGCTTGCTGAGCGGACAGGAGCGGGCTGTCGCAGTTGATGTCGGAGGTGTTGAAGAAGCTGCCCGAGGGCGCGATCTGCGCGACCGACTCATAGTCCGAGAACATCAGCTGGGCGAAGACTTCAGCGTGCTCGTTGACTTCGTAACGAGCGAAGGTTCCGAGCGTGTAGCGCTCGTCAGGGCGCTGGTAGTAGTTGATCGGGCCGAAGTTGTAGGCGTTGTTGTTGGCGTTGTAGGGCACGAAGGTGCGGCCGGTGCCCAAGGTGTAGGCGAAGTTCGGACCGCCGGTGCCGAAGTTGGTGAACTGGCCGGGGAACGAAGTGCCCGAACCGCCGCAGGCGTAGGTGGTCGGACCCGAGGCGGCGTTCGGCGCGGCCAGCGAACAGGCCGAATAGTCGCGGTCACGCTGCAGGATCGGGTTGTTGTTGCGATAGCCGGCGTAGGCCATCACGTTGCCGCGGCCGTCCGGAGCGGCGACGCCCACGGTCAGGTTGATCGAGCGGCTTTCGCCGTCCGAGACGTTGTCGTCCGGCAGGGCGAACTGCGACGGGTTGGTCGCGCCGCGGCGGGCGATTTCGGCGCGGACGTTGCCGACGCCGTCATAGTCGTTGTTGTGCTGGTAGAAGCCGTACTGGGCGTCCAGCTGAACGCCTTCGAAGTCCTTCTTCATGATGAAGTTGACGACGCCGGCGACAGCGTCCGAACCGTAGACGGCGGAGGCGCCGCCGGTCAGCACTTCAACGCGCTCGACCAGTTGTTCCGGAATCTGGTTCAGGTCGGCAGCGTCGTCGTTCGGCGAGCCGTAGCCCATCCGGCGACCATCGATCAGCACCAGGGTGCGCGACGAACCGAGATTGCGCAGCGAAACCGTAGCCGTACCCGAGGCGCCGTTGGCGACGGTCGAGTTCTGGGCGGCGAAGGCTTGCGGCAGCTGGTTCACCAGGTCCTCGACCCGGGTCACGCCCGAGATGTCGATGTCCTCGCCGGTCACCTGGGTGACGGGGCTGGTGGTGACCAGGTTGGTCTGCGGGATGCGCGAGCCGGTGACGACGACTTCGTCAAGCTGCGTCTCTTCCTGCGGAGCCGGCGCGGTCTGCGCCATCGCCGGTGCGGCGAAGGCCAGGGCGGCGAAGCCGCCGATCATCGTCGTCGACAGAAGTCGATTACGGGTTTTCTGGGTTCTCAAAGGTCGTCTCCTGATGTTCGACATCGCCCGTTTCCGGGGTGTCGCGGCCTTAGAATGGAATATTCCCTTCTCCCACGGACAGATTCCCCCGCCGCAGTTGCCCGACGTTATGCTCTGCTCCGTACCGTCCGCCAGCTTAATTACACGGTTGTAACCGTGTCGAAGCGTGACTGTCGTATTTAGGCCACGATACGGTCACAGCCGCTGTTGCTGCCATTCCGGTTGACGCCGCGGATGACTTGTCGGACTTAGGTCCGGGGTGTGCGGGGCAGTCGACGAGGACCAATCATGTCATTCTTTTCGGGCCTTGCAGCCATTGCGGCCGTCGCATCCCTGTCCGGTCAGGCCACGCCGCCGCAGGAGCGCGCCGAGACCCTGTCGCGCGTGACCGCCTGCCGCGCCATCGCTGACAGCGCGGCCCGTCTGACCTGTTACGACACCGCTGTCGGCGCACTGGACGCCGCCGAGCGCCAGGGCGAGGTCGTGGTCATGGATCGCGCCCAGGTCGGCGAGGCCCGGCGCCAACTGTTCGGCTTCGAGATGCCGGCCCTGCCGCGCCTGTTCGGAGCCGCCGCGGAGGGCGTGCCTGAGATCAACTCGATCGAAACCACGCTTCAGAGCGCCACCCAGGTCGCAGACAACCACTGGGTTTTCCGCCTGGCGGACGGCGGGGTCTGGCGTCAGATTGATTCCGATCCCCTGCGCATTCGCCCGCGCCAGGGCGACGCCGTGCGCGTGCGCAAGGCCAGCCTGGGCAGCTTCCTGCTGACCGTCGGCGACAGCCGCGCCGTGCGGGTGCGGCGTCAGTAGCGATGGCCCCGCGCCCGCTCTCGTCGACCGTCTGGACCTCGCCGCAGCTGGCCCCGGAAGCGCTGGCCGGCCTGGCCGCATCGGGCGTCCGGCGGATCATCAGCAACCGGCCGGACGGCGAGGACCCCGGACAGCCCTCCGCCGTCGAGATGGAAGCCGCGGCGCGACGGGCCGGCATGGACTTCGACTGGATCCCGGTGACCGGCATGCCCAACGCCGATCAGGCCGCCGCGGTGAGCGCCCTGCTGGCGGACGGACGGCCGACGGTGATGTTCTGCCGCTCGGGCACGCGCTCGACGGTCGCCTGGGCGATGGCCGAGCGGATGCGCGGCGCAGATGCGGACGAATTGCGCGCCGCGGCGGCCGGCGCCGGCTATGATCTCAGCCGGCTGCCGCTCTGACGGTCAGCGAAGGATGGCAACGCGGGCGGCGTAGGGTGCGGGTTCCGGCGTGCAGGACGCGACAACCAGCTGCATCGCCATGAGACAGAGGAAGGCCGCAGCCACGGGCTGGAGCCGATTTGAGACAGCCAGGGCGATGGAAACGGCCACGATGCGCACTCCGCAGAAGGTTTACGAAGTCCTAACGCAAGGCTCGGGCCGCGCCCGATGATCCCCTTCGTTTCCATGCCGCCGTTCGAACACGGCAGGGCCGATGCGGTCTCGCCGCTGATCCAGCGGGTGATCGCCGACAACCCGGGCCCGTTCACCTTCACCGGCACCGGCACCTATATCGTCGGCCGGCCCGACGTCGGAGCCGACGTCGCCGTGATCGACCCGGGACCGCTGGACGAGGCCCATCTGGCGGCCGTGCTGGCGGCGGTGGCGGGACGGCGCGTCAGCCATGTGCTGGTGACGCACACCCACCGCGACCACGCTCCCCTCGCCCGCCCCTTCGCCGAGGCCGTCGGCGCGCCGATCCTGGCCGCCCGGCCGCCGATGCGGACGATCCACGCCTCGGCGGCGCTCGACGAGGACGACGACGAAACCTTCGCGCCTGACATCGTGCTGACCGGCGGAGAAGCGATCGAAGGCGACGGCTGGTCCCTGGAGGCCATGGCCACGCCGGGCCACGCCTCTAACCACATGGCCTTCATCCTGCGCGAGGAAAACGCCCTGTTCAGCGGCGACCATGTCATGGGCTGGTCGACCACTGTGGTGGCGCCGCCGGACGGCGACATGGCCGCCTATATGGACAGCCTGGATCGGGTCATGGCCCACGGCTTCTCGACCCTGTGGCCGACCCATGGGGCGCCGGTGACGGAGCCCGCGCCGTTCCTGGCCGCCTACAGGGCGCACCGGCTGGCGCGCGAAGCCCAGATCGTGGAGCGGCTGGCGGCGGGGGACCGGCGGATATCGGAGATGGTGCCGAACCTCTACGCCGCGGTGGATTCCCGGCTCTGGCCGGCGGCCAGCCTCTCGGTCTGGGCGCATCTGATCGCCCTGGAGCGCGCGGGTCGTGTCACGGCGCGACCGGGGCCGGCGATCGACGCGGACTGGACCTTGAGCTGAGGCTCAGGAGGCGGGCTGCAGCGCCGCGCTGATGCGGGTGGCCATGCGGCAGGCGTCGCCGCCATGCGAACGGCTGTCGCGCGCGGCCACGCGAATGTCGGTGCGGCCGGGCCGGATGCGGATCACGGCGTCATGGTCGAAGCCGAACCAGAAGCCCTCGTGAGTGCCGTCGGCCCGGGCGACGCCGGCGCCCCGAAGGGTGAAGCCGGCCTTTTCCAGCGCCCAGATCGCCGTTTCCGGCGCGATCTGCTTCATCACCGGCAGGGCGCCCGGGCAGGCCTCGACGCCTGCGGTCACGCGCGGTCCCCGATTGCCGCGCTCGTCGTTCAGGTCGCCGAAGCCGGGAATTTCGGCCAGATCCGTGCTGATGTCCTCGGGCGGCGCCCCGGCCAGACGGCCGTTGTGCCAGACGAAGCCCCCCAGGGTCCCTCCGGCGGCCACGACGGCCGCCAGGGCCATCAGGCCGAGCCGGCGGACATCCCGCAAGGCCAGCGCCACGGCTCCCAGCGCCGCCGCGGCCCCGGCCATGGCCAGCCACCAGCCGACCTTCATCGTGAGCAGGTCATAGCCGGTCTCGGGCGACAGCGCCCCGGAGCGGGTTCCCAGGGCGGCGACCAGAACCAGCAGGGGCGCGGCCAGACTGAGGGCCAGCAACAGGCCGACGGCCCGGCCCTTGTTGCGACCCGCGGCCATTCGTCAGGCCCCCGCCGTCGGCAGGCGGTAGTCCTTCATGCGTTCGCGCAGCAGCTTCTTGTCGATCTTGCCCGTCGCGCCCAGCGGGATGTCGTCCACGAACACCACGTCGTCGGGCATCCACCATTTGGCGATCTTGCCCTGCAGGAAGTCGAGGTGCTCCTGCTTGTTCTGGGTCTCACCGGGCTTCAGCTTGACGATCAACACCGGGCGCTCGTCCCATTTCGGATGCGCCGCGCCGATGACGGCGGCCAGTTCGACCCGGGGATGGCCCATGGCGATGTTCTCGATCTCGATCGAGCTGATCCACTCCCCGCCGGACTTGATCACGTCCTTGGCGCGGTCGGTGATCTGCATGAAGCCCTGCTCGTCGATGGTCGAGACGTCGCCCGTGTCGAAGAAGCCTTCGTGGTCGAGGATGTCGCCGCCCTCGTTCTTGAAATAGGCGCCGGCGATGGTCGGGCCCTTGATCATCAGACGGCCGTAGGTGTGCCCGTCATGGGGCATTTCCTGACCGGCGTAGTTCTTCAGCTTCAGCTCGACGCCCAAGGGCGGCGTGCCCTGTTTGACCCGCCACTTCATCTGCTCGTCATAGGGCAGAGCCTTCAGCTCGGGCGGCAGGTTGGACAGGGTGCCGATGGGGGAGGTCTCGGTCATACCCCAGCCCTGCAGGACCTCGATGTCGAACTCGTCCTGGAAGGCGCGGATCAGGCTTTCGGGCACGGCCGAGCCGCCGATCAGGACCTTCTTCACCGTCGGGATCTTGAGGTTGTTCTCGCGCAGGTGCGTCAGCAGGCCCTGCCACACGGTCGGCACCGCGGCCGAGAAGGTGACGCCCTCGCTTTCGATCAGTTCGTAGATGGCGGCCCCGTCCATGCGCGCGCCCGGCATCACCAGAGTAGCGCCCGACGCCGGCCCGGCGAAGGCGATGCCCCAGGCGTTGGCGTGGAACATCGGCACCACCGGCAGGATCACCTCGCTGGGGGTCGCGCCCAGCACGGTCGCCTGCATGCCCAGCAGGGTGTGGATGAAGTTCGAGCGGTGCGAATACAGCACCCCCTTGGGATTGCCGGTCGTGCCCGAGGTGTAGCAGAGGCCGCAGGCCGTCAGCTCGTCGAACCCGCCCCAGGCGATGTCCTCCGACGCCGTCGCGAGCAGCGCCTCGTAGCATTCGGCGCCGGGCAGCTTCGTCGCCGGCATGGTCAGTTCGTCGGTCATGACCACCACCCGCTCCACCGTCGGACAGTGGGGCAGGATTGCTTCCAGCAGGGGAATGAAGGTCAGGTCGACGAAGATGATCCGGTCTTCGGCGTGGTTGATGATGTAGATCAGCTGCTCGGGGAACAGGCGCGGGTTCAGGGTGTGGCACACGGCCCCGATGCCCATGATGCCGTACCAGATCTCCATGTGCCGGCCGGTGTTCCAGGCCAGGGTGGCGATGCGGTCGCCGACCTTCACGTCCCAGTCCTTGAGAACGGTGGAGACGCGCTTGGCGCGGGCGTGGATTTCCGCATAGGTCGCGCGGACGATGGGGCCCTCGACCGACCGGGTCACGACCTCGCGGTGACCATGCCAGTTTTTCGAGTGGTCCAGGATCTTGTCGACCGTCAGCGGCCAGTCCTGCATCAATCCGAGCATCTCGATCCCTCAAGCTCTGCGCCCGCTACCGGGACGCTTTAGCGCCACGCTATCGGCGCGTTGGGGGATAAGCAACGTGACGCGGGGTCAACGAACGGCCTGGAAACCCTGACTGCGGCATCCTGTCCTCATGGATCGCCGCCCGTCGCTGTTGATGACCGGCCGGCGCTGTTCGGCCTCTGACGGCCGGTCCGGTCATCGCCGCCGTCGGATCGCGGACGCCTCGCGACTAGCCGCCGCCCGCGCGCGGCCCTAGAAGGCGGCCATGGCTATTCTCATCGCGATCACAGGCGGTTCCGGGTCGGGCAAGAGCACGCTCGCGGAGGCCCTGGTCGCCGCCCTGCCCGACGGCGCGGCGGTGCTGTTGCGCGAGGATTCCTACTATCGCGACGCCGCAGGCCTGCCGGACTTCGACCCCGCCACCTTCGATTTCGACGATGTCGCAGCCCGGGATCACGAGCTGATGTTCCGGGACCTCTCCGCCCTTAAGGCCGGACGGGACATCACCGCCCCGATCTATTCCTTCATCCACCACGGACGCGAACCCGGCGGCGAGCCGGTGACGGCCGCCGAGGTCGTCGTCGTCGAGGGCACCCATGTGCTGTGCACCCCGGCGCTGGTGGCGCTGTTCGATATCCGCATCTTCGTGGACACGCCCGCCGACATCCGTTTCATCCGGCGCCTGCTGCGCGATCAGGCCGAGCGCGGGCGCACGGCAGAGTCCGTTATCGACCAGTATCTGGCCACCGTTCGCCCAGGCCACGAACGGCTGACCGAGCCTTCCCGCCTGAACGCCGACTTCGTGGTGGCGGACGCCACGGCCGCCGTGCGGCTTGAAGATCCGCAGGCCGTGGTCCGCCTGGCCGCGCCCGTTCTGGCGCATCCGCTGCTGGCGCCGTTGCTCGCTCGCTGATTGAATTCAAAGGCTTTGATTTCGCTTGCCCCCTGTCGGGCGACAGGTCACCTTGGGACCTCAGAGAGCGGCGATTTTCAAATGCAGGCCCAAGAGGCTCACGAGCCTTCCTTTCACGACGCCAAGCGCGAGACGATTGTGCGCCATGCCCGGCGCGCCTTCACCACCCAGGGCTATACCGGCGCCCGGATCGAACCGATCGCCCGCGACGCCGGGGTCTCCACCGCGACCATCTACGCCCTGTTCGACGGCAAGGCCGAGCTGTTCGCGGCGGTGATCGAGGACTCCGCGATCGAGTTCGACCGCCTGATGCGGAACGTCCGCACGACCAGCGGCTCGGCCCGCGAGCGGCTGACCCAGTTCGCCGTCACCTACGCCGCCTTCATGGCCGATCCGTTCATCCGCTCGATCTTCCGCCTGGTCATGGCCGAGCGTCGACGGTTCAACGACGTGGCCGAGAAATTCTTCGACCGCGGCAAGCAGGATTTCGGCAAGGTTCTGATCGACGCCCTGCGAGAGCTGATCGACCAGGGCGAACTCGACATCGGGCGGCCCTCCTGGGCGGCCGGCCAGCTGATGGGGATGATCGAACACCCCGTCTTCTTCATGCCGCTGGTCATGGGGGACGGGGTCATGCCCGTGCGCGCTGTCGAACAGATCGCCAATGACGCGGTGGAGACCTTCCTGGCCCGCTACGGGGTCTGAAGGATCACGGCTGCAGCCGGTTGCGGGTCCAGCCCTCGCCGGTCCGATGGAAGCGCAAACGGTCGTGCAGGCGGAAGGGGCGGTCGCGCCAGAACTCGACCTGATCGGGAATGACCCGCCAGCCGGTCCAGCGTTCGGGCCGCGTCACCTCCTGACCGTCGAACCGCACCGTTTCACGCGCCACGGCCCGTTCCAGCGCCTCCCGGCTCTCGAGCGGCCGTGATTGGTCCGAGGCCCAGGCGCCGATGCGGCTCTCGCGCGCGCGGCTGGCGAAATAGGCGTCGGCCTCGGCCGCGGTCACCGGCTCGACCCGCCCGCGCACCCGCACCTGGCGGCGCAGGGACTTCCAGTGGAACAGCAGGGCCGCCTGCGGCCGCGCCGCCAACTGCTCGCCCTTGGCGCTTTCGGCGTTCGAATAGAAGGTGAAGCCCCGCGCATCGACGTCCTTCAGCAGCACTATCCGGCTGTCGGGCGCGCCCCCGGCGTCGACAGTCGAAAGGGCCATGGCGTTGGCGTCGTTGGGCTCGGTCGCCTTCGCGTCGTTCAGCCAGTCGATGAACAGGGCGATCGGGTCGGCCCGGTCGAAGATGGTCTCGTCGCCGTTGGCGGCCAGGGCGGCGGCGTAGTCGCGGGCATATTCCTCGCGGGTCGGGCTGGACGGGATCACGGGCGCGGTCATGGGTTTCAGATAGTGCATCCCGCGCTGGCGGGCGAGAGCGTCACGGTTAACCGGGCATTGACCCTGTTGAGCGCCTTAGTGGCGGCATGCGCTCCCGATCGCTCCCCGAGGTCCTTTCGGCCCGTGACGCCTGGGCCCTGCTCGGCCTGACCGGTCCGGCCGAGGGCGCCGTGCTGACGGCCGCGTTCCGCAAGGCGATCAAGGCGGCGCGGCCTGACACGCCCGGCGGCAGCGAGGCCCGGTTCCGCAAGGTCATCGCCGCCTGGCGTCTGATCCAGCAAGAGACGGCGCCGCTGGCCCTGGCCGCGCCTGTCCGCTCCTCGCCCGCCCTGCCCATTGTCGGCCTCAGCCCCGAGACGGCCCTGAACGGAGGCGTGGTCGAGGTGCGGCTGGGACGCCGAACGCTCCGGGTTCGTGTCCCCGCGGGCCTGCGCAGCGGCGAGCATCTCAGACTCAAGGCAGCGGGCGACGCGGGCGGCGACCTGTTCCTGCCCGTCCTGGTGCGCGGCGACGGGCGGCTCAGCGCCGTCGGCGACGACCTCTACATGATCTGTCCCGTTCCCCCGCGCCTGCTGGAGGATGGCGGGCGGCTGGAGATCGAAACCCATGCCGGTCCCCGCTCGGCCTGGCTGGTCGCCGGCTGCCAGCCGCTGCGGCTCCGTCTCCGGAATCTGGGCCTTCCGGCGCGCGGCCGGCGGCCCCAGGGCCATCTGTTCGTGACGCTGAAGCCGACGGAAGACGCGCCGTCGGCGGCGGAAGATCTGCTGATCCGGTTCACGCGCGTCTGGACGCCGGACCGGCTGGCGGCCTAGCGTCGCCGGATGTCTCACAACACCTTCGGCCATCTGTTTCGCGTGACGACCTGGGGCGAGAGCCACGGGCCGGCGATCGGCTGCGTCGTCGACGGCTGTCCGCCCCTGATCCCCCTGACCGAGGCCGATCTCCAGCCCTGGCTGGACCGGCGCAAGCCTGGCGGCAGCCGCTTCGTCACCCAGCGGCAGGAGAGCGACACGGCCCGCATCCTGTCCGGGGTGTTCGACGACGGTAACGGCCCGGTCACCACCGGCACGCCCATCGCCATCCAGATCGACAACGAGGACGCCCGTTCGAAGGACTATGGCGAGATCGCCCGCGCCTTCCGGCCCGGCCATGCCGACTACACCTACCAGGCCAAATACGGCGTCCGGGACCATCGCGGCGGCGGCCGGTCCTCGGCGCGCGAAACCGCCGTGCGGGTCGCGGCGGGGGGCGTGGCGCGCAAAATCCTGGGCGAAGGAGTCCGCATCCGCGCCGGCGTGGTCCAACTGGGGCCCCACCGGATCGCGCCCGAGGCGCTGGATTTCGACGCGGTCTACGACAACGCCCTGTTCGCGGCGTCCGCGGCGGTCGTGCCGGCGTGGGAAGACTACCTCGACGGCGTCCGCAAGGCGGGCTCGTCGATCGGCGCGGTGGTGGCGCTGGAGGTCACCGGCGTCCCCGCCGGCTGGGGCGCGCCGGTCTATGGCAAGCTCGACGCAGAACTGGCGGCGGCGATGATGTCCATCAATGCCGTCAAGGGCGTCGAGATCGGAGCGGGCTTCGGTTCAGCCGAGCTGTCGGGTGAGGAGAACGCCGACCAGATGCGCATGGGCGAAGACGGCCTGCCCGCCTTCCTGTCCAATCACGCCGGCGGGGTTCTGGGCGGCATATCGACGGGCCAGCCGCTGACGGCGCGGATCGCCTTCAAGCCCACCTCCTCCATCCTCACGCCGCGGCAGACGATCACCCGCGATGGCGAGGAGACCGATCTGCGCACGAAAGGCCGCCACGACCCCTGCGTGGCCCTGCGCGGCGTGCCCGTGGTGGAGGCCATGGCTGCCTGTGTTCTCGCCGATGCAATGCTGCGGCATCGGGCGCAGGTCGGGTGAGGCTAAGGTCGCCACGCCGCCGCTTGGGCTGGAGGGTCGTTCCGTTCTGGCTTGATGAGCACGGCGCCTCCCTCGGCATCCCCTTGGGGGGTTTGGCCGTTGCTTCACTCCTGGTCCTGATCTGGTTTGTCCTCGACCCGCGTTACCCTGCCCGGAACGTAACAGGTCGGATCACAGGGATGGGTTTTGTAGAAAGCGAAGGTCGGGGCTCGGTCAGTACTGCGAGCGTGGAGGTCGATGGTGATCTGGCCCGGGTTGAGCTTCCATCGCGTCACGGATGCCGAGTCGGCGATCAGGTGCAGTTGCGGCAACTGGGTGTTCGTTGGGGGTACCTGTATCGCGTGGCCACGACCCGCTGGCCTTGCCATCCACAATGACCCCTTTCCGCCACTGACACTGTTACCTATATAGGCGCCAGCGAGGTTCATAACCCTCGGATTCCCGGGAGCATCCCCATGATCGACGTCAGACCCTTCTCCAGCCTCGGCGGCGCCAACCACGGCTGGCTGAACGCCAAACACCATTTCTCCTTCGCCAACTACTACGATCCCAGCCGCATGAGCTGGGGCCGGCTGCGCGTCTGGAACGACGACGAGATCGCCGCCCAGTCGGGCTTTCCGCCCCACCCGCACGCGGACATGGAGATCATCACCTATGTCCGCACCGGAGCCATCACCCATGAGGACTCCATGGGCAACCGGGGCCGCACCGGGGCCGGCGACGTCCAGGTGATGAGCGCCGGCACCGGCGTGCGCCACTCCGAGTTCAATCTCGAGAACGAGACCACCACCCTGTTCCAGATCTGGATCGAGGCCGACAAGCGCGGCGCCAAGCCCAGCTGGGGCGCCAAGGTGTTTCCGAAGAACGACCGGAGCGGCAAATTCTCGGTGCTGGCCTCGGGCGATCCGGCCGACGACGCCCTGACCATCAACGCCGACGCCAGGGTGCTGGGGGCCACGTTGAGCGCGGGCGAGAGCCTGACCTACAGCCTGGCCGAGGGCCGGCACGCCTATCTGGTCCCCGCCGTCGGCGAGGTCGAGGTCAACGGCGTCCATTTGAACGCCCGCGACGGCGCGGCGATCAAGGACGAGGCCGAGATCACGATCACGGCGAAGGCCGATGCTGAGCTGGTGATGGTCGACAGCCTCTAGGCGGTATCGAGCATGGCGGCGGCGGGTGTAACCTGCCGTCGTCGTCCTCGCGCCGGAGCCCGCCATGCCCAGCCGCTTCATCCAATCCTGCCACGTCCTGGCCGTTCCGGACGTGGAAGCGTCACAGCGCCACTATGTCGAGGCCCTGGGGTTTGAACCGCTGGATATCGACGCCCCCGGCTGGCGCTTCGTACAGCGCGGACCGGCGCGGTTCGATCTGGGCGAATGCCCGGACGCCCTGCCCCCGGCAGAACTGGGGGACCACTCCTACGTCGCCCGCATCTTCATGGACGATCTGGACGCCTATCATGCGGAGATCGCCCCGCGCGGAGCCAACATCACATCGGGACCGCATGACCAGCTGTGGGGACTGCGTGAGATGGGCGTCCGCACCATCGACGGCCACCGCATCACCTTCTGCCAGGTGATCGAACCCTGACCGGCTCCTTTCGGACATAGGAAACCCCGCCCGGATCGCTCCGGGCGGGGTTCTTTCTGTCTACCGGACCGTCAATGGGTCGCGGGCACCGTGCCGACGTCCTGGATCGGCGGAGCAGCCGGAAGCGGATCGGTCGCCTCGTCCCATTCGACCGGGGTCAGGGTGCCGGTCAGGGCCCATTTCAGGGCTTCGTCCGCGGTCTTGATCGGGACGATCTCCAGCGCCGACTTCACATTGTCGGGCACCTCGGCGAGGTCCTTCTCATTCTCCTCCGGGATCAGCACCGTCTTGATGCCCGAACGGAGGGCTGCGAGCAGCTTCTCCTTCAGGCCGCCGATGGCGGTGACCCGGCCGCGCAGGGTGATCTCGCCGGTCATGGCGATGTCCTTGCGGATCGGAATGCCGGTCAGGACCGAGACCATGGCCACCGTCATCGCCACGCCCGCCGAGGGACCGTCCTTGGGCGTCGCGCCGTCCGGCACGTGCACGTGGATGTCGGTCTTCTCGAACGCCGGCGGCTTGACGCCGATGCTGAGCGAACGGGCCCGGACGTAGGAGGCGGCGGCGGAGATGGATTCCTTCATCACCTCCTTGAGGTTGCCGGTCACGGTCATGCGGCCGCGGCCCGGCATCTTGATCGCCTCGATGGTCAGGATCTCGCCGCCGAACTCGGTCCAGGCCAGGCCGGTGACGATGCCGACCTGATCCTCCTCGTCCGTCTCGCCGTAGCGGAACTTACGAACCCCGGCGAACTCGGCCAGCTTGGCCTCGTCGATGGTGATCGAAAGGGTCTTGTTCTTCGACATCTCGCGCACCGACTTGCGCGCCAGACCGCCCAGGGCCCGTTCCAGCGAACGGACGCCCGCCTCCCGCGTGTAGTAGCGGATCAGATTGCGGATCTGCTCGTCGGGCACGATGAATTCGGCCGGCTTGAGCCCGTTCTCTTCCGTCACCTTGGGCAGGACGTGCCGCTTGGCGATCTCGACCTTCTCGTCCTCGGTGTAGCCGCTGACCCGGATGATCTCCATCCGGTCCATCAGGGGCTGGGGCATGTTCAGGCTGTTGGCCGTGGTCACGAACATGACGTTGGACAGGTCGTAGTCGACCTCGAGGTAGTGGTCGCCGAACGCGTTGTTCTGGGCCGGATCCAGCACCTCCAGCAGGGCC
>Ga0164290_1001466_pt1 | contig 33621 bp, 34 predicted proteins | sample Micstemetagenome_FD_108782 | JGI IMG/M metagenome (GOLD analysis project Ga0164290, IMG submission 108782) | Contaminated culture microbial community from soil near Moab, Utah, USA - Microcoleus steenstrupii SON62 (Illumina Assembly) | ecosystem: Environmental > Terrestrial > Soil > Soil crust...
GCGCAGAAGCTGGCTCTTTGGCGCCGGTTTTGGGCTTCAACAGGCCTTCATCAATATCCTGCTTCAGAAGGGCCGCATCCCTCCGACGCCGATCCGGCGAGATATCTCCGAAGCTCAGCAACTCACTGTGCGCCGCAGGCCAGTCGCCGGTCGTGACGGGACCCCAGAACCGCGGAGCCTTTTTACCCGGGTTCGACGTCCCATGTTGCAGGAAGACCGACAGGAGAACGGTCTGGGTGCGCTTGGGTAGGGACTCGAACGGCCCGATTTGCGAGTCTGCATCAAACTTCTCGGCCAGCCGTTTGAGTTCGCGGCTGTGTGATGCCTCATCAAGCTGTCGCGCCTCTTCCGGCGTCACCGTCAGAGGCCTGCCCTTGCGTTTGTTTTCCGCAAGAAGAGCGGCGCCACCGCTGCGAAGGCCGATGTAGGGTTTCAGCTTGGCGAGAAGAGCCGGGTCGAGGCCCCATCCCTCGACCTCGGACAGCGACCTCTGCCCAAGATCGACACCGCTTGCGATGGTGACACCGCTGTGGTCACCCTTCACGCCGGGCCCGATCGGAATGTATCCCTCCGTCCTTGGCGGTTTGGGAGGGCCGCCTTCCCACTGCGGGCCATTCTCTTCTGCCTGGATGTACGCCCAGTCGATCTGAGGTCCGGGTCGGGTCAGAGCCATTCGGTCGTGGAAGCGGCCCAGGGCCGCCTCCGCCAGCCTGTCGAGTTCATTGGGCGCATCCTTCTTCATCTTCTCGATCAGCGCCTTTTCCTTCTTCGACATGAGCAACCGCTCGACCAGCCGGTCGATAAATCCGCCGTCTTCCCCGCTCCAATCCGCACGGATCACCTCAGCTGGGTTGACCTCTGGAAGCCTCCTGCGGGCCTGCTCCCAATCCGGCCCGCCAACTCTCGCCAACTTCTGAAGACCGCTGAGCCGGCTGAAATCCCACCCGTCCAGCCCCTCCAGCAGGCCTGTCAGATCCATCTCGGCAAAAGCCTCAGTCGACCTCAGCGCGGTCCCTTCGACCGCACGCACGACCCTCGGATCGGAGCCTTTCCACGGCGCCTCAAAGCGGCTTCGCAGTGCGGTCTTCTGACGCGCGGACAGGGCGGTCCAGACCGCTCCGGGCACGGCCGTCCAACCACCCACAATAAGCTCAGGGTCAAGGTACGGCTTGACCGCGCTCCAGGCTGAGCCCTCCTGTTCCTCGCGGCGCTGGCGCGCGCTTCGCCAGGCGCCGATAGCCGCGCCACGATAGGCGGCCTGCCGGTCTGGAGCCCCACCGGCCAGCGCTTCGGCTCGCGCCAGAAGGCCATCAAGATCAACTTCGACCGCGTGATGCTCGGCGGCCAGACGCTGGACCGCCTGACCCGCCTCGTGACGGGTCTGCTCGGTTTCGACCTCCAGTCGCAGGCCGTCGCGGACCGTCGGATCCAGCAACTCGCCTTCATGGTCCAGCAGGGTCGCGGCGCGCTTGGGATTTTCGGCCAGGGCGTGTCGAACACGCCGCACGATTGCGCCGTTAAGCAAGCCGCGACGACCGAGATCGATTGCTTCGGGACTCGCTCCCATTGCGGCCAGCCGACCGGTCAGCTCCCCGATCGCCGACCCCAGAGCGGCCCGGGCCTGGTCCGGCGCAAGGTCGGCCAGAGCGACATACTCCTCGACGCCGAGCGCCTCGCGATCCTCAGACAGCTGCCTTGCTATGGCCTGCTGCTCCGCCGCTACGCGGCCCGTGGCCGCCGCCGCAAAGCCGGCTTCGCGCGGCCCGGTCAACAGGTCGAAGGCGGCCCGCGCCGCCGGCTCCAGGCCCTCGCCCGCCACATCCCGCGACCGCGCCACGGCCGCAACATCAGCCTGCGGACGCTCCAGCTGCTGCCGCCGCCAGTCCACGTCCCGCGTCTTGGCCTTGACGACATCACGCTCGGACGACGGGTCGTGCGGCTCCTTGAACGCCTGGGCGCCATAGACGATCGCCCCGCCGGCCCTGGCGGCCTGCGCCAGCATCCGCCAGTCCTCGCCCCCCGGCGGCTGATAGGCGCCCGCGTAGTCCAGCGTCTGGACCCGCGGCCCGCCGCGCGACTGGTATCGTGGAATGATCGGCATCTACCAGCCCCTGCCCTTGTTGGATCCCGGAGCGCCCCAGTTGCCGGGGTTGCCCCAATTGTAGTGCGACAGCCGCCCCAGACCCCGCTTGCCGAACAGCTGCTGCATGCCGCTGACCTGTTCGGCGCCCAGCAGATCGGCCTGGTTGTCCAGCTCGGTCATCTTCAGCCGGCCCTCGTAGCGCTCGGTCAGGGCGTCGAGCTCGGCCAGGGCCGCGTCCTGCGCCATGATCAGGCCGTTGGAGCCGCCTGCCCCCGTGCCGCTTTCGGCGATCGCCGCCCGCTGCGCGCCCAGCAGTTGGCCCGACTCCCGCCGCATCGCCTCCTGCCGCATGGCGCTCTGGTCACCGACCGTTCGGGCGTTGTCGCGCGCCGCCTTGCTGGAAAAGGCCCGCTGGGCGGCGCTGGCCTGCCCGTCGGCGGCGCCGCCGGCCACGCCCGCGACCGAGTTCACGATGTTCAGGACTGCGCCAACCCAGGCCATGCCCGCTCCTTCTTGATGAATGCCCAACGCTCGGCGTCGCCGCCGCCTTCACAGAAGGCGCGCATGCGGCCTTCCGGCTCGAACCCCAGCAGCCGCGTCCAGCGCGCCGCCGGGGCGAAATCCACCGCCGTTACCGCCTCGATCCGGCGAAACGGCGCGGTCTGGAAATAGCGGCCCACCGCCCGGGTCGCGGCCAGCATCGCCGGCCCCGCGTCCTGGGCCAGCAGGGCCCAGGCCTCGCCCCGCCCGCCGCCCCGGGCGATCACCCCGCCGCAGCCGATGACCCGCACCCCGCACAGCAGCGTCCAGGCCATCCCGCCGGCTTCCAGCGCAGCCCCGGCCTCCCCGTCGATCCGCCCACGCCAGGCCGCCTGGGCCGGCTGCAGGGTCAGTTGCTCGAGGTGCGCCGCCCGAAAAGGGGCGACCTCACCCCTCATAGGTCACCAGCTCCGGATAGAGCCCGATCAGCGTGAACGGAAACCCGTCGTCGCCTTCGAAGGCGATCGTCGACGCCCCGTCGTAGCCGCCCGGAAACGTCATCGCGACATCGCCGCTGGTCAGCGCCGGCGGACCATCCATGGCCTCGCCGGCCCGCCGATGTTGAAGCGGATCGCACAGGCCGGGCGCCGGACCGAACCGCCCGCCCAGGCTGTCCAGCAACCGCACGGTCAGCCCATGCACCCGCTTGATCCGCCCCTGGGCGCTGCCCGCCGCCGCCCCGGCCTCCAGCGGCATGATCTGGCCGGCATAGGGCGCCGCCAGCCCGACAACCGCCTTGCCGGCCGGCGCCTGCAAGGTGATCGCGCCGCCGCTCACCACCCGGTCCGGATGCGCCGCGCCATCGGCCTTCACCGTGACGTTCATCCCCTCCAGATGCTCCAGCCCCGACAGGGTCGTCGTCGGCGCGCCCTCATAGGTCAGGGCGCTGGCCGCATAGATGCTCAGCGCCTGGTCGTCGCCGGCCTCGTACTCGGCCGCCATCACCTCGACATGGCGTCGCGTCTCGCTATCGATCTGCCGACGGACGATCAGCCAGACATCGTCCCTTCCGCCATCCGGCGACGGCACGACGGCCACCGACTCCACCGCCCCCGCCAGCAGATGGCGCCGCCAGGCGAACACCCTGTCCTCCAGCTGCAGGGTCAGGGCCTCCAGCCCGCCCTCGGCGGTGACGCACCAGACGCTCTCATGCGGCGTCTGCTGCCAGGCCATGGCGATCACCGGGGCCATCAGCCCGCGATACTTGTTCAGATCCAGCGCCTCATAGCCGTCCTGGGCCGGGACCAGCATCCGCAGACGCCGGCCCAGTTTCTCGACGAACACCACGCCGGCCCCGACCTGCACCGGCTCGACCCCGACCCCGCCCCAGGCGGTTTCCGGATCCTGCTGGGTGTTGCCCGGGCCATAGGGACTGGCGCTGGTCTGGGCCTTCAGGCTGTGCTCGCCGCCGCCGGCCCCGATGAACAGCACCGACCGGGTCGGCGCCGCCCATTCGATCGGATTGCCCTGCGCCGACTGGATGGACAGCACCACAGCGCTGTTCGGCAGCACCTCGCCATGGGTCCGCGCCTCGAAGTTGGCGAAGTCCCCCGCCGTCGAATGCCAGACCTGCTGCCCCCGGAACCAGCTCAGCCGCTCCCGGAAGAAGCAGACATTGTCCGGCCAGCCGGCGGCCGGCGACCAGGCCCCGAAGGCCCAGCGATGACTGGCCTGCGTCGGCAGCTCGTCCGGCAACCGCGCCAGCACCTCCGCCGTCGCCACCGTCCCGCTGCTCACGCCGGTGATCCGCATATGGCCATAGCCGGAGTGCAGATATTCCCACTCCACCCCGATGGAGCCGACCGCCCCGTCGCCCTTCTGCTCCTCGCCGGTGCCGTCCCAGTATTTGCCGCGGGTGTGGACCGGCAGCTCCTCGCCGCAGATCGCCGGCTTGTCGCTGGTGTCGACCGGCCCGACCTGGGTGCAGAGGTAGTGACGCCAGTCCGCCCGCCGCCGGTCGCCGACATCGGTGGTGGTGCGCACCTGCCAGGCCCGCACATCGGCGCCGTCCTTCAGCTCCAGCTCGAACAGCCCGCCGACATGGCCCGCCTCAAAGATCCCGCTGCTCGCCGTCAGGGTCACTGTCCCGCCGACCGGCAGCGTTCCCGTCGCCGAAACCTCAATCGCCTCGTCGGTATTGGCGTCCTGGAACGGCCCGCCCCTGGCCTCGAACACCTCCAGCACCCAGTCCAGATTGGCTGGCGCTTCAGCACCCGCGGCGCATGGCCGGCGCAGGCCAGGTAGACCACATCCCCCGACTGCTCGAACCGCACGCCGAAACTGCCGTCCGCCCGCGTCAGGTCGGCGGCCAGATAGGGGCTCTCGATCTCGAAGATCTCGTCCTCCGCATCAACCAGCCGCCCGCGATTGCGGAAAAGGCGGATATAGCCCGGCCCGAACTCCAGCACGAAGGCGTCGGCCTGGCTGAACACGAAGGGCGCCAGCCAGCAGCGCATCGCACTGTCCTTGACCGCCCCGACGAAGACGCTGCCCGCCGCCCGCTGCAGGGCGCCCTGCACGCGGGGAATGAGGTTGTCACAGCGGACCAGGCCCGACTGCCACTTCTCCAGGTCCGGCCGTCCCCCCAGCAGCGGAGACAGCAGCCCGGCGTTGAAACCGGTGATGGCGGGATTGGCTTTCATGTCTGTCCTCTCAGGTCCTCCCCCTTCGGGGAAGGGGGACCGCGCGAAGCGTGGTGGAGAGGGTCCCCACCAGCGGATCCGATGGCTAAAGTCTGGCCAGCACCCAGCTGCCGTCCGCGGCCGCTTCCGGCGCCGTCTCGATGGCGTTGACCCGCACCGCCTCGCGCACGGCCAGCTGGTAGTCGCGCAAGGCCGCCTCCTTCTTCCCCGACGCCTGCGTCAACTTCTCCGCCAGATCGAAAGCCAGGCGGCAGGCGACCGCCTCGGCGAACAGCGGGTCCCAGCCGGCCACGTCCTCGGTCCGGCGCACGTAACGAACCTCCAGCGGCGCCGCCGCATCGGTCAGGACCCTGCCGCCTTCCAGCGCAAAGGCCGGCTGCGAGCCACCCCGATAGTCGGCCAGTCCCGGGGTCACGGCCACGCCGCCGACCTCGACCAGCCGCAGACAGTCCGTAGGCAGAGGAAACTGCCGGGCATAGCCGAAGGCCGGCGCCGTCGCCTCGGCGCTCAACCGCGCCCTCGCCATGGCGAAGTGCCAACGGTTTGCCCGCAGGCACAGGTCCCGCACGTCGGCGAACCGACTCTTCAGCCAGCGCGCCCGGTCATCGGGATCATCGAACGACAACACCGCGCCCTGGCCAAGCTTGCCAAGCGCCGCATTGCCGACCGCGGTAGGAGATGTGGGCATCTGGGCTTCCGTCTGTGGAGTTCAGGATCCTCCCCCATCGGGGGAGGGGGACCATCGCCGCAGGCGATGGTGGAGGGGGTCCCCACCGCCGGTAGCGGACCCCCTCAGTCACCCCCCTCGGGGGCGACAGCTCCCCCGAGGGGGGAGCAACTAGTACCCGCCGGTGAACCGCACCCGCAGGCTCACCGTCCCCGCCGCCGTCCCGACCGTCGCGCCGGTGAAGGCCACGTCGTAGTCGACCTGCGGATCGGCGCTGAGACCCAGCAATTCACACAGTCGCTTCTCGATCTTGGCGATATCGGTGGCCGCGCTCTCGAACACGACATCCGTGCCCGTGATGCTGGCGCTGGCCAGGCTGATGGCCGAGGCGAACAGGTCGGCGTCGATCACCGCCCCGCCATCGTCGGCGGTGCGATAGAGGCCAAGGTCGAACCCCGTCCCGCCGGTGATGGCGTCGTTGAAGACGGTCAGCTGGCTGACCCGGTCCGAACTGCGCAGCCGAGCCATACGGTACACAGAGGTGTCGTCATCAGCGGCCGCGATCTCGACCGTCCCCACCGCCTCGAACAGCGGCCCCCGCACCAGATGGGCGGGACTGGGCACGCGCGGACTGGCGTCACGGTTGGAAACGGCGGTGGATTTGGTGTTGGCGATGGGCATGAAAGGATTCCTGAGTTGGTCCTTCTCCCGCTCGCCGGGAGAAGGTGGCGGCCGCAGGCCGACGGATGAGGGCAGCGCCAGCCTCGGAGGACTGGCCATGTTCTGGCGCGTTCAGCGCCGTCGAAATCGTCTCAGGCCGGTGCTGCCCTCATCCGGCCCGCTGCGCGGTCCACCTTCTCCCAACGAGCGGGAGAAGGGGCCGGAGCAGTCATCAGCTCTCGGTACAGAGCACCTCGACGACCTTCTTTTCCTCGGTCCGTGTCGCCCCGATGGTCACCGAGCCGGTCACCTCCATCGGGTTGCCCTCCAGGTCGCGGCGCGGGCCGATGTCGGTGGCCACGTCCGACCAGATGCCCAGGTGCATGCCGCTCCTGGCGTAGATCGGCACCCGCCGGTTCGCCCCCGACAGGGTCAGCCGCTCGCAGTGGACGAACTCGATGCTCAGGAAGCGGGTGATGATCCCCTCCTTCAGCACCGGCCGGTCGCCGCCGTTGTAGTCGGCGCTGGTGATCTCGATCTCGCCGAGCAGGGCGTCGTGCTGCACCGAATTGACCACACAGATGATCGGGTCGTTGGCCAGGTCGACCTCATTGGCCATCAGGATCTTCTTGGCCGCCCGCAGCTTCTCGAACGTCAGGCCGACGCCGCCGGCCGTGATCTGCTGGCCGGCCGGAAAGCTGGTCGTCGTGCCGCCCTGCTTGCCGGTCCGCGCATCGGCGAAGAAGGCGCGGATGATCTCGTCATCGATGCGCCGGCCGAGGCTGGCAGTGCAGGCCTGGACCAGCGGGTTCTGCGGGTCAGAGGCGGTCTGCAGCAGGTCGATGTTGTCGACGATGTCGCTCCAGTCGAAGAAGCGCGGATAGGCCCAGCGCCGGTCGACCGGCGTGTTGGAGCTTTCCTTGGGCACAGCCCGGCCGGTGCGCTCACGCGCCTCGGTGACGCCGTACTGGTCGACGGGCGAGGCGCCTTCGCCCTTGTGGCTGCCGACCATCACATGATTGCGCAGCTTCGAGCCGCGTTGTTGCAGAAGCAGGCTCGCCGTCTTGGCGAACTCGATACGATACTGGGCGGAAAAGTCCGTCATCTGATCTCCGATCTCAATAGGGTTGGGATCGGCTTGTCCGCGCGGGCGGGTCCGTGATGTGGGGTGCGCTGTCGACGGCGGCGGCCCTTGGCTCCTGGCCCGGCCCCGCGCTTATCGAAGCGGTAGGTCTATTATAGTCGATTTCCCCCGCAACAGCAGTTTTCCGCGCCGCCCCTTGCCGCCGCGCCCCGGCGCTCCAGCTTTTTGCTTACGCTGTAAACAGGAGCCATGGGGACCATGCTCGACACCCTGCTGCGGGCCGCCTACGGGCTCAATATCCTGATCCTGCTGCCGGTCGTCGGCTCGATGCTGGCCGGCGCCAACGGCCCGACCGTCCAGGCCTTCCAGCACAGGATCGCGGATTCGCCCGGCCTGCGCCTGCTGGTCGCCAGCCTCTGGGCCGCCATCCTGCTCTGCTCTGTCCTCGGCCTGGCCCAGCCACGCGCCTTCGTCGGCGTCCTGTTGCTGCAGGTCATCTACAAGAGCCTCTACCTGACGCTCTTCATCCTGCCCCTCGTCCGGTCGGAGGGCTGGAACGCGGCGCCCTGGGGCATAACCCTGAGCTTCCTCCTGATCATCGCCCTCTGGCCCGGCCTCATCTGGGCCGCCTGGACCGTCCGCTGACCGCACTCGAAGAACCGCCGTTGCCCATCATTCCCCTCTACGCCGCCGCCCTGGCTGTCCTGTTCATCCCCCTGTCGGTCCAGGTCATCACCGCCCGGCGATGCGGGGATCGTCGACCTTCCGGCCCGGGAAATCCCCGCAATCCAGAGGAACCATAGCGCCCGACGGACATTTTATCTCCGACACCCAACGCCGGCGAGGATGCGGCCTCCCGCCCCTCCCGCCGGCCCGTTCAAGGAGTATTCCCATGAGCAAAGAAGCCATCGAAGGCGCCGTCCAAAAAGGCGTTGGCTCCGTTAAGGAAGCCGTCGGCAAGGCCACCCACAACGACAAGCTGGTCGCCGAAGGCCTGGCTGACCGCGCCGCCGGCTCGGTCAAGGAAGGCGTCGGCAAGGCCAAGGACGCGATCCACGACGCGACCAAATAGGCCTCCAGGCTTCAGCACTCTCGAAACGGCCGCCAGCCCCCGCTGGCGGCCGTTCTTGCAGGCGCCGACGGAGCGGACCCTGCGAGAGACGCCGACCGGCTGACCAGCCCTACTCTTCGCCGCTCGCGATCCGCGTCAGCCGCGACCACTCCGCCTTCTCGTCGGCCCCGCCCGCCATCCAGCGGGCCTGCCAGGACTGGTCGCGGCGCAGCGAGGCGATGCGACGTTCGGCCTGCTCGCGGCTCATGCCGAAGCCCCCGCGCCCCTCGCCGTCGATGAACCGGTCTTCGGCCAGCCCCTGTCCGATCTTCGCGAACAGTTCGACCGTTCGCCGCGTGCCCAGCCCGGCCTCGATGGTCGCCATTTCCTGGCGGGACAGGCCGAAGGTCAGCGCCCCGCGCCGGAAGGTCTCGGTGTTCTGGGCGAAGCGCGGCCCCCATTCTCGTTGCAGGTCGATCCAGTCGGCCTGGCTCTGCGCCTCGAAGGCCGCCTGGTCCGCCGCCTGTCGCTCGCCGACATAGGCGTTCCACTTCTCGGCCAGGGCCCCGGCCCGCGCCTTGCCCACCCCGGCCTCGAACAGCCACTCGGCCGCCTGGCCTGAGAACTCCGGATCGGCCCCGGCCAGCTCGCCAAAGCCATAGTCGGCCGCCGTCTCCGGCCGCCCCAGCGCCGCGAACGCCCGGTCATAGCCCTCCGCGTCATCCTCACTCGCCGGCAGCGGCACACGGCCCGACGACATCATCCGCTCCAGGGAGGCGAAACTGGCCCCCAGGGCCTGCACGTCCTTGAAGCCCTTGCGCTCCATGTAGCCGCGCGTCGCCTCGTTGGTGAAATGGTCCAGGAAGCCGGAACCCGTTGCGCCTCCCTCGGGAGAGCTGGCAGCGGTGACGCCGCTGACCGAGGGGGTCCTCACCGTCCTGTCCGCATCGCCCAGCAGCGTTTCGATCGACAGCGCCGGCTCACTCATCGCGGTCTCACTCATCAAAGGCCTCTTCCTTCAGGTTGAACAGGGCCCGGTCGTCGATGGCGACCATGGCGCGGATGCGGTTGAACACCTCCTGGCGGCCGATCAGCCGCATCGAGGCCAGCGGATCCACCGCCCCGTCGGGGCTTCGCGCCACCGGCGCCTCGGGGACCAGGCAGAAGCGTTTCAGATCGGCCAGCACGGCCCGGGCCTCGCCGTGCGAGCCGTCGCCGAACAGGCCCTGATAGGCGCGCTTGCGGCGCAGCAGGGGGTGCAGGATGTCCATGACTGTCTCCCGCCGCTTATCGAAGCGGCAGGACTATTATCCCACGGACGGGGCGCAACAGTTCCTGTTTTGTTCACTTCGATCGCATTCCGACAAGTAGGAGCCACCTATCGGAATGCGCTCTGGCCACCCTCCAGCAAACCCGCCGCCGCCGCGTCCTTCGCCACCCCCGCCGCCTGACCGGCCGCGCCCAGCATGGCCTGCAACTGGCCCATCGCCGCCTCCTGCTGGGCCAGCGCCGCCATGTCCGCCTCGCTGCGCAACAGCCCGGCCGGGGCCCCGCGGATCTCGGCCAGTCGCCGCAGGGTCTCGGGCCCCTTGATCAGCTTCACCGCCGACGGGTCGAACTGCCCGATCGCCGCCGCATCCTCCAGCAGCCGCAGGATCGCCACCCCCTCGTCGCTCTTCTGGGCCCGGGCCAGCGGCGAGGTGTAGTCGATGTCGGTCACCACGTCGCTCAGGCCCTCCAGCTCCGGCGGCATGTCGGGCAGGGCGCCGGCCCCGGCCAGGATATCCAGTTCGGCCTGCACAAGCGGCCCGAGCAGCTCCGACTGCAGCCGCCCCATCACCGGCGCCAGCAACGCCCCCTTCTCCTGGGCCCGCAGCATGGCCTCCGTGGCCGTCATCTGCGGCGTCTCGACCAGAATCTGGAACAGCGTCACCAGAAAGGCCTGGTTGATCGACTCCCGCGTCTGATTGACCATCTCCAGCGTGATCGGCAGGTTCGCCCCGATGCTCAGGGGACGGACGAGTTCGGACCCATCGTGCGACAGCGCCCCATGGTTGATCGTCCCCGGCGCCAGCCTGAAGGCAGACAGTCCGCCTTCGTCCGACAGCAGGATCGGCGGCTCGGCGATCATCTGGCCGACGCGCAGCAGGGTCTTCTGCTGCTGGTTGACCGTCTTGATGTCGGCCAGGATGGTCATCGCCGGCCCGCGTCCATAGACCTCGCGCGGCGCCGTCACATAGCGCGCCACCGCATAGCGCATGGTCCGGTAGCCCTGCTCCTTCAACAGCTTGCGGCCCTCGAAACTGACGTACCAGCTGGCGAACGCCATCCCCCGCCAGTCCCTGCGCGACCAGTCGGCGTCCTCGCGCGGTCCGACACAGTGGATCAGCTCGAACTTGCGATGCGGCTCATCCTCCGCCGCCCGCCGGATGCTGGCCGGCGTCTCCTCCCCGAACTGCTGCACCCATTGCCTGGCGGTCAGTTCGAACTTGCGGTGCACGGTGTCGACCTGGCCCTGGAAGTTCTCGGCGAACCAGGTCTCGGCGAAAGGAATGGAGCGATAGCGCAGGCCGCCGCCACTCACGCCATCCGCCGGCGCCTCATCGACGAACAGCGTGCCGTTGCCGAACGCGCCCAGGCCGACATAGGTCTCGTGGGCCTGGGCCGCGAAATTGGCCCCCGCCGCATAGCGGGCCGAGAAGAGGGCCTCATTCACCTGCCCCAGCCACATCCGCACGGCCTCGGGCAGCGGCGCCGGCCGGTCCCGGCTGTCCCGCCAGTCATGGATGGCCAGCTCGTGCCAGCGGCTGGTGCGCGGCGTCAGCATGCTCTCGATGGCGGCGGCGAACTTGTCGAGCGCCAGTGGCGCGGTGCTGTCGAACATCTTTTCCGAACGCCAGGCGGCTTCCCCGCTCCGCCGTCCCGAAAATTCCCGCTGCCGGGTCAGCACCCGCTCGGCCACCTCCTGACAGATCCCGTCCATCGGGGCCCGTTCGGCCTCCATGCGGGCCTGGCGGCGCAACACCTCTTCGGCGCGACTGTCAGTCATCTGGCATCTCCCCTCTCGATCAGCCGTGATCGCGAGACTCTGTCTGGGGGTTGAGGAGCGCGATGCGCTCCGGGCGCACGGGGCCGCAGGCCGCCGGAGCTTCGGCGGGCGTCATCCGTGGTCTGTTCCTGGAGGTCGCTTATCGAAGCGGCAGGACTATTATCCCACGGTCGCCCCGCAACAGGGACAACCATCACGCTTCCGGCTGCGACCGGCGCCGGTCGAAAAGGCGAACGCCGGCGACCCTGGCCGCCGGCGTCCCAAAGGTCAGCCCATCAGCACCTTGGTCGCCACTCCGCCCTGGCTGCGGCCCAGCGCGTTCGACAGGAAGGTGGCGCTCCGTCCCTGGCGCAGACGCAGCCGGTCGGCCTCCTCGGCGCGCTGGCGGGCGTCGTTGATGGTCGGCGGCGGAGGCGTCGGGCGCGGGGGTTTCATGTCCGGTTGCATGGTCTCTCCTTATCGAAGCGGGAGACCCATTATCCCATGTCCGGACCCTGCAAGGGCCTTCGAAACGCTTCGACATAACGGCGGTCGACGTCCTTAACTCAATCTTGGTGGCGAACTGGCATCATCGTCGAAAGTTCAAGACTCCGACCAACGGAGAGTGATCGGGGACCGGATGCGCCAACTGCTCGATGAGGGACTGGACGAGCTCGCAGGCCACAGCCCCAAGGCCCTGCCGATGCGTATCCTGGTGACGCTCGGCGTCGGCGCCATCCTTGGCCTCGTCATCGGCTGGCCGGTCGCCGCCGCCTGGACCGCCGTCACCCTCACCCTCGAAGCCTGGAGCTGGTTCGCCACCTGGCCCCAGGTGAAGGCCCGCCGCGCCGGCAGCCCCGTCGCGGTCGCCCAGCGCGCCAACCACTTCGTCAACCTCGTCGCCCTCGCCGGCGCCTGGTTCTTTGCCGGCGCCCTGTTCTGGACCAGCCACACCACCGCCGGAGCCATCTGCGCCGTCACCGTCTGGCTCAGCCTGATCGGCTACGGCCAGGCCTTCTCCTTCCAGTCTCCGGTCGGCTCCCTGGTCAACGGCGGCCTGCCCGCCCTCGGCATGCTGATCGTCGCCTTCGCCGTCCCGATCCCGGGCGTCGCCATGGGCCCCATCTGGCTGATCCTGGCCATGGCCGTCGGCTTCGGCGCCGCCGGCTTCAAGCAGATGATGACCTCGCGCCGAAGCTTCCTCGACTCCCAGGCCGCCCTCACCGCCAGCGAGGCCGGCTACCGGATCCTCGCCGACAACGTCACCGACGTCATCTCCCACCACTCTGCCGAAGGGAAGATGACCTACATCTCCCCCTCGACCCAACGTGTCTTCGGCTGGGCCCCGGAAGAGATCATCGACAAGCCCAGCGACAATATCCGCCCGGACGACATGCCCCGGCTGATCGGCGCCATCACCCGGGCCCGCGAGACCGGCGAGCCCCAGGCCATCGACTACCGCATCAACCACGCCGACGGGCGCGAGATCTGGGTCGAAAGCAGCATCGTCGCCTTCGGGGCCGGCGAGCTGGTCATGACCTCGCGCGACATCACCGCCCGCAAGGCCCTGGAGGCCGACCTCGTCCTCGCCGCCCGCCAGGCCGAGAGCTGCGCCGCCGCCAAGGCCGACTTCCTGGCCAACATGACCCACGAGCTGCGCACCCCGCTCACCGCCATCATCGGCTTCTCGGAAGTGCTCGGCCGCGCCACCGACCTGGGAGTCGACCAGACCCGCCACGTCGCCCTGATCCGCGAGGCCAGCGAGCCCCTGCTCGGCGTCGTCAACAGCGTGCTCGACTATTCCAAGCTCGAGGCCGGCGGCCTGGAGTTCGACCACCACCCATTCGATCCCGCCGTGATGGCGCGGTCCGTCCTCGGCATGGTCGAGGGACAGGCCGCCCTCAAGGGCCTGCGCCTTACCCTCGACGCCGCCGACGCCGCCGGCGGCCTGCTCGGCGACGGGCCCCGGCTCGGCCAGGTGCTGCTCAACTTCCTCTCCAACGCCGTCAAGTTCACCGCCTGCGGCGGCGTCCACGTCAAGCTGACCCGAAAGCCGCGCGGCGCGCTCCAGCGCCTGCGCATCGAGGTCCGCGACACCGGCCCCGGCATCGCCCCCGGCAAGATCGCCGCTCTGTTCGAACGCTTCACCCAGGCCGACGCCACCATCTCGCGCCAGTACGGCGGCACGGGCCTCGGCCTCGCCATCGCCCGCCGCATCATCGAGGGTATGGGCGGCCGCATCAGCGCCTCCAGCCGGCCGGGCCAGGGCTCGCCCTTCTGGTTCGAGCTCGACCTGCCCGCCGCCGAGCTCGCCCCCGCCATCGAGGTCCCGGCCACCCATGACCTCGACCGCCCCCTGCGCCTGCTGCTGGTCGAGGACAACCCGGTCAACCGCGAGCTGGTCGTCGCCCTCCTCGCCCCCTTCGATGTCGAGATCACGCAGGCCCATGACGGCCTCCAGGGCCTCGAGGCGGTCCGCGCCAGCAGCTTCGACCTGGTGCTGATGGACATGCAGATGCCGGTCATGGACGGCCTGACCGCCACCCGCGCCATCCGCCGCCTGGCCATCCACCAGCCGCCGCTCATCGCCATGACCGCCAACGTCCTGCCCGACCAGATCCAGCGCTGCCTCGACGCCGGCGTCGACGACCACCTGGGCAAGCCGATCAACACCGCCGCCCTCCTGGCCTGCCTGGGCCGCTGGAGCGCCCCGGACGCGCGGGACGCGGCTGCGGATTCGGCCGCGGCCTGATCAGCACTGCAGAACGAAAAAGGCGCCCACGAAGGGCGCCTTTTCTCATCCATCGAAACCCGCGGGCTCCACCGGATCCATGACCGGCGGGAGCGGTCAGATCCGGTGAAGGGGCGCGCGGCGGCTCAAGCGCCGAAGACCCGCGCGGCGGTTTCCAGCTGGGCGACGCCAACGAGGGCGACGACGGGCAGGGCGGCGAGAAGCAGGCTGGCCAGGTTGGCGATACGAACGGTCATTTCAGTAGTCCCTCTGTTTGTGTTGTGCGGCGCGTCCCTGCGCTGCGGTGATTGGGGTTATACTAAAGGGAACCTGAAAACGCTTGTTAAGGCTGCGTCATGACGTCGATGTAAGAGAAGAACGCCGCTGTAATGAGGTTACGGCGATGTAATGGCCAGGACGCCTCCATTCAGCGTCTCAGGTCGACCGGACCGGGGAAGGCGGCGCCCCGGCGCAGGAGTTGGCGCCTCTGACTTGACCCTGCGTTCAAACCGGCGATTTCGGCTCTGCGCCAGGCGCGGACGCTATCGGTCCGGCGGGGGTGGCGACGTTCGACGCCAGTTGCCCATCCTCCAGGGTCAGGCGGCGACTGCACCTCGCGGCGACGCCTTCATCGTGGGTGCAGATCAGGAAGGTGGCTCCGTCCTGCTGGTTTACTTCCCGCATCAGGTCCAGCACCTGGTCAGCCGATTTTCGATCCAGGTTGCCGGTCGGTTCATCCGCGAGAATCAGATCAGGCCGGTTCATCAGGGCGCGGGCAATGGCGACCCGCTGTTTCTGTCCGCCTGAAAGCCGGGTCGCCGGAAAATCGATGCGGTCCGCCAACCCGACCCGCGTCAGCAGCTCCCGCGCGCGGTCGCGCATATCGCGCGATATGCCGCCTGCCGGAGCGGCCGCGGGAAAAGCGACATTCTCCATGGCCGTGAAGTCGGGCAGCAGATGGTGGAACTGAAAGACAAAGCCCAGGCGGCGGTTGCGAAACGCCGCCCGCTTCTGCTCGGTGTAGTCGTAGACGGGCTCGCCGCTGATGGTCAGGCGTCCTGCCGTGGGCCGCAGCAGCAGGCCGACGATCGACAGCAGCGTCGACTTGCCCGATCCCGACGCCCCCAACAGCGCCACCAGTTCGCCCTTGTCGAGCGTCAGGTCGATGCCCTTGAGCACCCGCGTTTCCTCGTCGCCGTTCAGGAAGACCTTTTCGATCCCTTGCGCTTCCAGAACCTTCGTCATTGCTGGATGGCCTCAAGCGGATCGACCCTGGATGCGGAGCGCGCCGGCAGGATCGAGGCGACAACCGCGCCCAGCGTGGTCAGGACCAGGGCGGCGACATAGCCGCCCTGTGCAGGGGCGATCGGCAGGACCGGGACGCCCTCGGCATTGGTGATCCCCTCCAGCCATACACAGAGGCCATAGCCGGTGGCGCAACCGATCAGGGCGCCGATCAACCCGATCAACAGGCCCTGCAGCAGGAAGACCCGGAGGATAAAGCCGCCCGGCACGCCAAAGGCGCGCATGATCCCGATCTCGCTGCGTCGCCTGTAGGCCGACAGCACCAGGGCGCTGGCTATGCCGATAATGATCGAGATCAGCGAGAAGACCTGGATCATTGTGCCGGTCCGTCCCTGGGCGACCAGAGCGTCCTCCAGATTGACGTTCTTCTCCTGCCATGGCGTGGCGCGCAGGCCCGTTGCATCGGCCAGGAAGCGCGCCACGGCGCGGGCGTCTTCGGGCGCCTTCAGCTTGATCTCGATATTGGTCACCCCTTCCGGCAGGACGAACAGGGGCCGGGCGGTCTGCAAGGACAGAAAGGCGATGCGCTCGTCGAGACTCTGCACGCCGGTGCGGAACACGCCCTTGATGGTCAGTTGCCGCTCCACCCCCCGCTCGGTGCGCAGCAGGACCGACTGGCCCGCGCTCAGCCCCAGATCCCCGGCCAGGCGCACGCCGATCAACAGACCGTCCGCCCCCAGATCGCCGTCGCCCGCGATGATCTTCGGGGTGATTTCAGAGATGGCGTCGATGCCCTGTGGCTCCACCCCGATGATCGAGACCGAGGTCACAGCCTCGCTCTTTACCAGGACCGCGCTTCCGGAAATCTGGGGGCTGATGGCGGAGACCGACGGATTGGCCCGCAGGAGCTCAAGGATCATCGGCCAGTTGCGGATCTGCTTGCGCTGGAAGGTGGACACCAGGGCCACCGATTCCACGGGCAGGTCCGGTCCGGCCAGGACCCGCGCCACCCGTGCCGGCGGCTCCAGGCTGATGTGGGCCCCGTTGCCCGTCACCTGCTCGGTCAGGCGGACGGCGAGACCGGCGATCAGGGCGGTGATGAAGACAAAGACCGTCACCCCCACCGCGACCCCCGCAATCAACAGCAGGGTCTGCGAGGGGTTCGACAGCAGGTAGCGACGGGCGACGTGAAAGGCGAACACGTCTCAGTCGCCCGGGGTCTGCGCCACGGGGCGGACGTGGGCCTCGGGGCGGGTGGCGCCGGGCTCCAGCACCACCCTGTCGCCGGCCTTCAGCCCGCGTTCGACAATGGCGTTGACCGAGGGCCAGCGCGCCACCGTGACAGGCCGGACGCGGACGATGCCGTCGGCGTCGACCACATAGACCTTGGGGTTGGCGGTGGCGTCGACCACGGCGCGGCGCGGCACGACAATCGCCCCCTGTCGTCGGGCGACGATGATGGTCACATCGACCGAGCGACCGGGCGCCAGGCTCCGGCTGTCGGCCGGCGCCAGCCGGACCGTGCGCCCGCCGGTGCCGGAATCGACCCGCGGCGAAACCTCGGTCACCCGGGCGAGAAAGATCTCCGGTGAGCCGGACAGGGCGGCTCGGGCTGTCTGACCGGGGCGAATCGCATCGGCGTAGGCCTCCTCGACCTCGGCGCGGATCTCGACACCGGTGGCCGAGCCCAACTCGAACAGCGTTTCGCCGACCCCGACCACCTGTCCGCTGTCGATCGGCCGGACCAGCACCACACCGGCCATCGGGGCGCGGATGGTGAACTCCCGCTCACGCTCGGCCGAGGCCCGCACCGAGGCCGAGGCGGCTGTCACATTGGCCTCCGCCGTGTCGAGGGCGGCGCGGGCGGCGTTCAGCGCTGCGTTCGAGGCATAGCCCTTCGCGTGCAGGGTTCGCGTTCTCTGATAGCTCAGCCTGGCCTCGGTCGCCTTAGCCCTCGCGGCCTGGGCCCGCGCCACATCGACGGCGGTCTGGGCCTGTTCGACGGTCGCCAGGATGACCGCCAGGGGGTCTCCGGCCGCGACCCGGGCCCCCTCATCGTGAAACAGACGAATGACCTGGCCGGAATTGGGCGAGGCGACCTGGATCAGCTGCGTCGGGCGGGCGCGACCGACGACCGACAGAGCCTGTTCGACGGTTTGCGGACGGATCTCCAGAACCGCGACCTCGGCCGGCCGTCGCGCGACCACGACCCACGCCACCACCACCACGACGGCAAGCGCGATCATGGCAAGGATCAGGACCGGTCTCGAAGGCGCTCTCATACAGATCCTCCCCCACGGGAACAAAGGGCGCCTACGGGTAGCATGGACAGGGAACGCCCGTATCCCCGCCGGGCTCCATCGGTGCTTATATTGTCTGACTCCCGGGCCATTGGCCCGCAACTGCCCCAGGTCAGGTCAAGCCGGCGCCTTTTTCGGCTGGCCTCGTTCAATGATCGCGCGTGCGGACCGAGGAACCGGATCGTTGCCCCCGCCTGACGGACGTTGCCGCCGCGGCGCGCAACGCCTTGATCCGCGCCGCGTTTGAACCAGATCTCTCTCCGAGCCCGCCGATCATGGCGAAGCAGGAAGACCGACATGAAGCTGGTGGTGACCGCGATCGCCCTTTCCCTTTTCACCGGACTGTGCTCGGGCGCCGCCGCCCGCGAGCGCGTCGAGGAGCCGGCCTTCACCGTGCTCGGCTCGCCGGCGGGTCTTGAAATCCGTCAGTACGGACCGCGGATCGCCGCCGAGACGACGGTCACCGGCCGCAATGAGAAGGCGCGCAATGACGGGTTCGGCCGGCTGGCCGGCTACATCTTCGGTGGCAACACCACGCGCACCTCGATCGCCATGACCGCCCCCGTCGCCCAGGCCTCGGAGAAGATCGCCATGACCGCGCCGGTCGGCCAGACGCCGGACGGCTCGGGCGCCTGGCGCATCCAGTTCATCATGCCGAGCCAGTACACCCTCGACACCCTGCCGATCCCCAGGGATCCGTCCGTGCGGCTCGTGGCGATAGAGCCTGAAACCTTCGCCGTCCTGCGCTTTTCCGGCAGCACAGGCGACAAGGCGGTTGCTGCGCAAACGGCCGAACTGCTGCGGCGCCTGGCCGGGAGCGGCTGGCGCGCTGAAGGCGAGCCCGTGGCCTGGTTCTATGATCCGCCCTGGCGGCTGCCGTCCCAGCGCCGCAACGAGGTCGCCGTCCAGGTGGTGCGGGCCCCCTAGCGTCACCTTGGCGCCGACCCGGCCTGAGAGATTTTCGGGGCCTGGCTTGCGGCGGGGAAGCCGACCAGGAAACCGGAGAACCGGTCGCCGAATCCGCGGCCGGCCCCCTCTGATCCCATCGATCCGTCACGCATCGCTGAACTGGGGGCCGCGGGGCCTGGCGCCAGAGCAATTGCGAACCGGCTGAGGATCGGCCGGGCAGGCGTATACGAATTGAATGGGCCGGCCATCGTTGCGACCGGTGACGCCTGAGTTCGAGCTTCCAGCCGAAAGAGGCCGATAGCCTCGCCGACAAGCTGACGTTCCGGATGCCCGACCAGGGTGGTTGGCGGACCTGCCCGATCCCCCGTCAGGCAACACGCCCGGCTTCTGACTGTGGTGGCAAGCAGCGGTCATGCCCACGCAACCTCCACCGTTCTTGTGCCTCCCGATGGAACGAGGAAAACAAACGTTGGCGCAGGCCAAATTCTGGGACAACAATGGTTAGTCGTTTGCGAGCGACCGGCATCCCGCCGCGTCTTCATTCCGGAATTTCCACATGAAACGCCTTCTCATAGCCTCGGCTCTCCTGTCTTCGCTGGCTGTTCCGGCCGTCGCAGCTCCCCCGCCACCGCCGGAAACTCGCCAGCAGTGTATCGCTGCGGTTATTCGACAAACTGCCGATCTGCGGCCTGTGGTTCGTCACATTGTGCGGGCGCGTCTGCTCCCGCGTTGCATGCGCCTGCCCGACGGTCGCGCGGGGTAAGGCCGGAGCGCAGCCGGAGGCTGAGGTCCGAGGGAATGTAGGCGGCCCATAGTGATCCGCGCCGTAAAGCGGACGTGTCGCAGGTCAGCTTTGGGTCGTTTCTCCCGTTTGGGTCCCGGCGTTCGTGTTGTGCCCCGGGAGGGTGTTGAGCCCTTCGGATGGGCCGAACGCAGACCACCCCTAATCCCAATACGCAGTCTCCGGCCCCTCATAGTTCAGCGGATCATACCCCTCCACAAACTGCGGCCGCCCGCGCCAGCTCGGGACCGGCGGCGTCAGGCGGTCGATGGACCGGCCGATCAGCGACAGACAGTCGACCTCATCGTCATACCGCCCCATCGGAAACGCCACGCACTCGTCGATGAAGCAGTCGCCGTCGCCGTCGTCCCGCACCCACACCCGCCCCTCGCGGACCAGGCTCTGGGCGCCGCGGGCCCGGGCCGCCTTGTCCTGGCCCGAGCTCAGCCACTCCAGGGGACAGCTCAGCCGCCGCGCCTTCATCTTGGCCCGCAGCATCGGCTCCACGGCCCGCTGGATAACCCCCGCCTCGCCGAACCAGCGGCGGATGCCGCCCCGCCGCCGGAAGTCGGCGATCAGGTCGCACTGCCGCTCTATCCACTGGTCGCTGCTGGTCTGCCCGCCCCAAGCGGCCACGCGCCAGAGGTTGAACGCCTCATCGACGCCCCAGACGATCAGCCGGGTGAAATCGCCGCCGCCTTCCGTCACCGCATAGTCGCTGGTGCCGTAGTAGCGCAGCGTCCGGGGCAGCTCATGCTCCTGAAAGCGCCTGAACCAGCCGCGCTCGAAATAGCTGCCCTCGATCGGCCGGGGCCGCTGTTGATACAGGGCGTTCCAGGTCCGCGGGTTCAGCCGGAACTGGGCCCAGTGATCCTCGCCCCAGTATTCCGGCCACAGATAGCCGCCGACCGGCCGCTTCAGCGGGTCGTCCGCCCGCTCGGCCTGGGCCGGGATGTTGACCACCTCCCAGGTCTCGCCGTCTCGGCACAGCACCGGCCCCGAGGCCCCGTCATAGTCGGCCGGCAACAGGCTCCCCGCCAGGTCGTCCTCGTGCCACCGCGTCTGGATCAGAACGATCCGCCCGCCGGCCTTCAACCGTGTACGGACGGTATCGTCGAACTCCTCCCGCGTCCGCTGGCGGATAAGCGGACTGTCGGCCTCGGCCCGGCCCTTCACCGGGTCGTCGATGACGATCAGGTCGGCGCGGTTGCCGGTGATCCCGGCCAGCATGCCGGCCCCCATCCAGTCGCTGCCGTTATCAAGGCCCCAGTCGACGGCGCTGGCCCGCGCCTTGTCGGGCCGCACCCCCATGATGGCCGCAAAGGCCGGCTGGCGGGTGACCCCGCGCGCCCGCCGTCCCCGCCGCGCCGCCAGGGCCGTCGCGTAGGTCACCACCAGCACGCTGCGGTTTCCCTGCCGCCCCAGGAACCAGGGGGTGAAGACGTCCACCGCATAGGTCGACTTGGCCGAGCCCGGCGGCATGAAGCCCATCAGCCGCCGGATCTTGCCCCGCTCGATGTCCGCCAGCTTCTCCAGCCACAGCCGGTGATGCGCCGCCAGCAGGGGCGGATCACCCTTCCGGCGCGGGCTTACGCCCGGCACGTCGATGGCGCGGCAGAAGGCGTCCAGCCGCGCCCTCGCCGCCATGGTCGTTGTCTCGTCAACGGGGCCGGGCGGGATCAGCCGCTCGAGGGCGACCGGGTCGTCGCAGTTGGGCAGATCTCCCGGCGACAGGGCCTCGCCCTTGCGGACCTTCGCCGCCGCCTGCAGCTCCTTGAAGGTCACCCCGGTGACGGCGATCACCCCCGGCCACAGCCCGGCCGGGATGCTGTCGCGATCCCGCCAGGACCGCACCCGGTCCAGCTCATAGCCCAGCTTGGCCGCCAGCCCCCTGACCCCGCCGTCGTCGTTGATGACCGCCCGGTGCGTGCGGGGCCAGCCGCTCACCATTCCTCCCTGGGCGGCTCGCCGGCGGCCTGGAACCGGTCCCAGCCGGTCGCCTCGCGCCGCACCGGCGCCCGCGGCTCCAGCGCCTTGCGCTCCCAGGCCCGCATCCGGCGACCGGCTCTCTGCCGATGCCCCTCGCAATAGACCCCGCGCCGGCTCTCCCGCTGACAGCCGCAGAACAGCTGCACGCCCCGGGCGTCCTCCGCCACCGGCCAGTGGCAATCCTCTTCGCCCAGGTCCTCCAGCCGCCGCATGCGGGCCGGCTCGATGACCAGCGGCGGCCGGCCATAGACCCGCGCCTGGGCCTCCAGCGTCTCGCCCCGCCGCCAGCCCAGCCGGGCCAGCTTGGCGCTGACCACCCCCTTGGCGACGCCCATGCGGCCGGCGATCAACAGGTGCGACAGTCCGGCGTCGAACAGAAGGCGCAGCTGGTGAAGCCGCTCGCGCGGCCATTCGGCCCGGATGCGCCGCCCGAGGCTGGCGGCCGAGGGTTGCAAGGCAGGCGCGCGGGAACACCCCGCCGCGCCGGGATCGGCGGCGATCTGCATGGTCGGTCTCTCGAATTGAAGGTGGGGGGCCCGGCGCTGCCGGACCGGATCAGGTCAGCGGCGACCGGTCAGCTAAGGCGCCGCGCGACGGCGCGCCGCCGCCCCCGCCAGGTCTTCCAGGCTGGCGTGGCCGCGCAGCACGATGGCCGCCCAGTAGCGGGGCGGGATCGAGTCCGCGCGCTTCCACTGATGAACGCGGCCGGCCGGGCACTTCAGCAACCGGGCCAGCCGCGAGGCGCCGCCCGCGACGGCGATGACGTCGCGGTGGCTCCGATGGGGTTCTGTATCGGGCATGGAGAGACTGTATGAAAAATACTGACGCGCCACAACCCCCATCTGTAGACGACATACAGGATTTAATGTAACTTTCCTACATGACCCCGCCCGCCGACGCTGCCCCGCCCCATGCTGCTGCCGCCGAACGCCTGCGCCGGGCCCGCCGCGCCAAGGGCCTGGGCTCGGCGGCCGAGGCGGCGCGGACCCACGGCTGGAACCTCAACACCTACGCCAGCAACGAGAACGGCAACGCCAGCTTCTCCTTCCGCAAGGCCGAGGACTACGCCCGCGCCTTCGGGGTGCGGGCCGAATGGCTGTACGCCGGCAAGGGGCCGATGAAGGCGCGCCGGCCGGGCCTGCCGGTGCTGGGCAAGGTGGCGGCCGGGGCCGAGGCCCTGTTCGACGACGACTACGAGATGGGCGCCGCCGCCGACTGGCTGGACCCCATGGTCCCCGAGGACGGCATCGTCCTGATCGTCGATGGCGAGAGCATGATGCCCCGCTTCCGCCACGGCGAGCACCTGATCTTCGGCCGCCGCTACGACGACCCCACCCCCCTGGTCGGCCACGAGGTCATGGCCCGCCTGGCCGACGGCCGGAAGATGGTCAAGATCCTCCGCCGCGGCGCCGCCCCCGGCCTCTGGACCCTGGAAAGCATCAACACCCGCTTCAAGCCGATCGAGGACGTCGAACTGCTCTGGGCCCTGCCGTTCATGGGTTTGCGGGTCTGAAAGAACGGTCTGGCCAGCGCCTGCTACCGCTCCCGCCGGCTGCCCGATGGCCGCTTCCGACCCGGAGCGGACGTTCTCAGCCCCTCACGCCCCGCTCTACGATACTTTCAAGCTCCAGCCCCATCTGATCCGCCGACCGCCCCTCCGCCATCTCCGGACCGATGCCTACGAGGCGTTGGCGGCTGCCTCCGCCGCTGCTTGATCGGCGGCGTGGGGGATAGGCTTCTTCGACCCGCAGTCGTTACCGCGACAGAACCCTCCATGAGGAGGGGCCCAATTCGGACACCCGCTCATAGTGCTCTTGGTGCATTTGCCAGGCGCCGAGTAAAGGATGCGATCTCAATCCACCGGTCGCCTACGCTCCTTCAAACGGCGCTGCACAGCCAGTACCTGCAAGGACGGCGTCAACGCGGCCTTGGTCAGCGGGCGTCAGCGCCGAATAGGCCTCGCGTAGCCACCGCAGGCACTTGGCCTGGTAAACGAACGGGGCCTGCCTCCAGGGCTGGCCATCGATTTCACAAATGACCTGCTCCGCACCGCGCGCCACTGCGTCTGCATTGGCCAGCATAAACGGCGCGTAGACCCGACCAATCTCGGTCAGAAGGGCGCGAAACGTCTCGGGCGGTTCTTCAAGGTCGATCCAGTCGTCTTCGCTGACGTCGAGGCCGCTAAGATCTTCACACTGCTCCGTCCAGGCATAGGCGCGCGGCGAGACGTCAAACGCGACCGCAGCGGGCGTCGGATCGGTTATCACCAGCATGGTCATTTGTCCGTAACAGGCGAAATCACCTGCGCCAGGTCGGTTGCCGAGCAGGAATGGCTGGTTCTGTATGTGGGCGTCAAAGACCTCCAGGAAGCGGCGCCAGCTCGCTTCGATCACCGGCCCGGTCGTCTCGTTGGAGCCGACAACACCGATGCGAGAAATCTGGCGCGCGGCGAAAGCTGCGGCCGCCTGCACGCCACGATCAGGCGCGATCTGCATGGCTGTGGTATAGGGGAGATAGGCGCTGGCACGCTCCGTGTCGGGCGCACAAGACCAGCGGTAATGGAACATGCACTTGCTGAGCCACTCGTCGCCATAGTCCTCGATCAACAGGTCAAGGAGTCGAAGGGCGGTGTCAGCCGGCCGCAGCCGCCGCTGCGGATAGGCCTCGTCGAGGACGGTCAGGATTGGCGTCGAGTCCGATTGCACCTGCGTGAGCGCGCCATCGGCATCTGGCGCCACGAAGTAGGGGAAGAGAGGTAAGGACCGCTCCGGGAGGGCGTTGGCCTCTTTGCTGCCCGCTACCACAAACCGAAACGGCAGACGTCGAAACCGCGCCGCCGCACGGAGTTTCCGCGTGTAGGGAGACGCGCCGACTCCGACAACCCTGAACTCCCGATCTTCCGGCATTGAAATCTATCCTTGTAGGCCGTCAGAACAGTCGAGCCATTCGCGGCGTCTGTTTAGCGGGGCCTGGGCCTCATCCGGGGCTGATATCCAGGCGGCGATACTGCGGTGTCGCAAGCGGCGATGGTTGAGGGGCGCAGTCCAACGGCAATTGGTCTCCTGCCGCTGGCGAACGGCACATCCATCACCCCCGCTGGCCCATGACTGTGCGCCATTCAGCCAAGGGCGCCGAGCGCGGGTCCCGGTGGAGGTTCCGGCTCACGAGGACGGAAAGCCGGCGGCTCAGGCCAATGAGGCCATAAGGGCGACGCTCGGCGCGATCGTATTGCCGACGAGGCCACGCCAGGCGGCGATCACCGCATCCGATCCCCGTTCATGGTGGACGTCCAGCGTTCCCTTGAGTTCTGCCGACATGCGCGTCGCCTCGACCTGGGCGCGGCGCATGATCTCGCCAGGCCCCCAGTCGACGTCCCGCTTGGCGAACTGGGCCGGCGCGAAGAAGAAGGTATGCGGTGTGGCCGCCTGCTCAGGCCGATAGCGCCCGGCGCCCCAATGGGTCGCGCCGACGGCGCAGCTGAGCTTGAGATTGGCGCCGAACCGGGCGTGAATCGCCGTCACGACGGCGCCATCGCCGGACATGTCCACGAAGGCGGTCGGGACGCTCGGATCCAGGGCGCCGATAGCGTCATAGGTGACCACTTCGTCGCAGGTCCCCAGGCCATTCACGAAGCCGACATTGCCGGGTGAGGTCAGACCCGCCACGCGGGGGCGGTCGCCGTTATGCCGTGAGAGCAGGTTCGTCAGCCCGAGGCCGGTCTTGGAGGAGGCGCTGCCGACCAGCACCTGCCGGGCCCCGAAGAAGGCGTTGTCCACAAGGTAGTCGTAAAGGACGTAGGAGGTCGAAAAGAGCGGGAAGAGGACGCACCGCGCGTCCTCCATAGCGGTCAGAGCGGCCGGGTCGCCTTTGGTGCGCTGATAGTTGTTGTAGAGCGCTGGCAGCTCCGCGCGATGGGCGGCCCCGTCTGTGAGAGAGCGTTCAGTCACCGCTGCCGGACGCATGACAAGGTGGCTGGCCATCGGCAGAAAGCCCCAGATGCGCTCGCCAACAGCAATGCCGGGGGCTCTGGACTCGACGACGTCGGCAAATCCCCAGACGGGAACAATCCCCCAGGGCTCCGCTACGGGGAAGAACTTCCAATAGCCGATCATGTCCCCGGAGAGGGCGTAGCTGACGTTGTTCGCGGTCATGGCGAACTTGTCGATGGCCACGAGAATTTCGCCGTCGGCGAGCTCGGGCCTGTCGATGGAAACGACCTGGGTTTCGCCGAAAGATGAACGGCGGACCTGAACCTGGGTGATCATGTTTTACGTTCCTGTCAGGCGCGGCGAGGGCGCAGGGAGAGGGCGAGGAAGGCAAGGCCGAGGAAGACAAACAGGGCCGAGCCATAGTGTTCCGGCGGATGGTGGCCGCCCTGGGAGCTCTTCCAGAACCACGCGGAAAAGGCGCTGAGTGACTGCATGAGGATCAGGAGCAGCAACACCAGGGGTACGAGTGTGCGGTATCGCAGAGCGATGATCAGAATGAGGAGCCCGAACGGGATCTGCATGGCGCCATACCAGGCGAAGAGAGCGATGATGGTGTCGGCGCGGGTCGTCAGGTCGATACGGGCGATGACGCCTGAACCGCCGTCGGGCAGGAAATAGTGGATCAAGCCCGGTACGATGGTCATCACGGCTGACAAGGCAAGAAACCAGGCGGCGGCGATCGAACCGCGATAGTCGGCATTCGTGCTTGGGGGCAACAGCGCCACGGAACGGTCTCCTCAGTTCACATCAAGGAACGGAATGATGTGGGAGAGCAGTTCGTCCGGTGCGTCTTCCTGGATGAAATGGTTCGCGGTCGGAATGTTGTGGTGCTTTTGCCCGGCCGCGCCGGGAATGTACGCTTGCGCCCGCTTGTCCCATCCCCTTGCCACCGGATCGAGGTCGCCGAACAGGGTCAGGAAGGGCTTGTCAAACGTCGCAAGCCTCGCCCACGCGTCGCGGTTGAGAGGCGCGCCGGGGTTGTCGGTCTGTACCGCGATCAGGACGGGAAACTGGATGATGCCGGCCTCGTAGTCCGATGACGGAAATGGCGCGTGGTAGGCGGCCAGTTCCTCCCCGGTCAGCTTGCGCTGCATGCCGGCCTCGAGCATCGGCCAGGGAAAGCTTGTCGCCTCGCGCATCATGCCGACCCACATCTGCATGAACTCACTTTCGCCCTCGCCCAGCGGCAGGCCGGTGTTGGAGGCGATCACGCGGGCGAAGCGTTCGGGGTTCTGCGCGGCCAGATAGATGCCGATCGTGCCGCCCCAGTCCTGGCAGAAAAGGGTGATGTCGCTGAGGTCCATCTGCGTGAGCCACTTGCCCATCCAGTCGTAATGCCGCGCAAGCGTGTAGTCGCTCTTCGCGGCCGGCTTGTCCGACCGCCCGCACCCGACAAGATCGACCGCGATCACCCGGCGCCCGGTCGCCAGCAGGCCAGGGATCATGTGGCGCTAGAGGTAGGCCCAGGACGGATTGCCATGCATCAACAGGATCGGGGCGGCGTCGCGTGGCCCCTCGTCGACGAAATGGATACGGATGTCGGTTCCGTCATCGTCCCTGACGGTCATGTAGTGGGGCTCCCACGGGAACTCCGGCAGGTTTTCGAACCGTTCGTCAGGCGTGCGCAGGATTCTCATGGGTCGACTCTGGTCTGAAGGTCAGGTTGAGGCTCAAAGCGCGACGTCAGGTCTGCGCGGCGGACAGCAGCAGGGCGATCTGCGCGACCGCTGCGGCGATGGCCAGCGACAGGCCGACCCAGATCTGCGGGCCCGCCAGGGTCATGATCATCGGGCGGGTCGGGAAGTTGAAGGTCTGCGGCATCGCGGCGAACTTGAACGCATGGGCGCCGCCAAACCGGGGATCGCAAACCAGATGCCCGAGGTCGCGCCGGCTTCGATAGCGCATGTAGCCCATCATCGACCACTGCGGGACTTCCTTGAGCCCCCAGGTGTCGACCATGCCGCCGACGCGGCGCGCGGCCAGCGCCGGGTGTCCGCCGCGGGCGAACAGCGCAGGCATGAACATGCGAGTGTAGCCGGCCATGATCTCGCGCGCCGGTCTCATCTTGCCGGTGACGGGGTCGGCGACGTCACTGTCTGACATGCGGATGACGTTGAGCATGTAGAACTCGCGGCCGTCATCCTCCTCGAGAAAGCGTTGTATGACCGGCATTTCGTCCTGATCGCCGTGCCCGACATTGTTGGCGCGCATACGCGCCATGAGGTCTTCGATTTCGGCCTTTGACAGGGGGCCACGCCAGTTGACGTACCAGGCCAGAAAGGCGCCGTAGACCAGCAGGGCGACGCCCCAAACCCAGAAAGTCGCCATCGCCCGGCCCCCGTTCCCTCAGTCCCGATCAATGTCCTGCGGGACTCGCCCGATGACATGTAGTGACAGTCACCATGTCATTATATGGTGATCTCGGGCTTGGCAACGCCGACGGTAGAGACTGGCGGCCGGGCGCCCTGACCCTGCCGCCAGACCAGACTGGTTCTGCTGAAACCTGGCCGAGCCGCTCAGTCGGCGAGCAAGCGTTGAACGGCGGCGACGATGGCCAGCCTGCTCTGGTTCGCGCTCAGGCCCTGCGTGCGACGCAGCCTCAGCCATCCATCCATTGAGGTCAGCATCTCTACGGCGGCCGCGACCTCCGGCCGCGCGCCCACTTCGGGCAGGGAGGCCAGGAGCTGGCGGCGCTGTTGAGCCGCGAACTGCGCCCGCGCGCGCTGGAGCGTTGGCGAGGTGTGCAGGCGTGTTTCGCCGGAGAGGTAGTAGGCGGTGATCTGCTCGAACGGGGCCGCCCGGGTCGCGACCAGCTGTTCGACACGTTCCGCCAGCGATCCTTCGCAGGGGGCTTCCGTCAGCACCGGCTGCGCAAGGGTGCGAACCTTGGCGTTCATCTCCTCGAACAGCGATTCCATGTCCTGGAAGTGACGGAAGACGGTGCGGTGTCCCACCCCCGCGTACTGCGCCACATCCTCGGACGTCGGGCTCAGATTGCCCGCGCGAACGAGGTCGAGCAGGGCGGCGATTATCTTCTCCCGCGTGACGCGGCCGCGTTCCATCCGCCCGTCCAGTTCCGGGGGCGGCGTCCGGCGGGCGCGGCGCGATGGCGGCTGGGCCGTTTCCGAGGTCATGGCCTGCCGATAGGGGCTGAGCCTGGGCTAGGCAAGCCGAACACTCCGCACGGCCACATCTGTGGCCGACTTTGCCCTAGCGAAGAAAGGCAAGGCATCCCGCGTCCGCGACGATCGCCTCGAGGCCAGGAGCCGACGCTGCCGCGGCGTACTTCGCCCTCAGGGCGCCCAGCGATCGCGCGTGGTACTTCTGCGGGGGCTGGGTGTAGGGGCCGCCTGGGAGATCCACGGTGAACGCATCCACGCCAGCCTCAAGCGCCGCTGCGTTCGCCGCCGTCCAGGGCAGGAAGTAGCTGCCGACGTAGCTCAGGATCGGAGCCATGGTTGGCGCCAGGCTTGCCCACGCCTCAAAATCTCCGTCGGCGCGCGGCTCCATCATACGATGGCACCAGTCCAGAACATGCGGGCCCCGCGCCCGCATGCCCGCGCCGCACGTGGGATCGACGGAGCACTCATAGAGTTGTCCGGCAAGGCCGAAGTCCGCGAACGCGGGACGCTCACCAAACAGGTAGCGGCGCGAAGCCAGGTGAACCTCCAGAAGGTCGATCAGCTCGAAATAGTAGGCCGAGATCAGCGGCGCGTTGGCGTCGCTCGACCCCACGAAATGACCCCGGCCGCTCATGCGCTCCAGGATCATCGCCGCCCTGTCGGCGACCGCCTCCGCGTCGCCCTGCGGAAGCGATAGCCGTGCAAGGGTCTGGGCGGACGCCAGCTTGTCGACCTGCGCATACCAACGATGATGGAACATCAGCTTGTTGCCCCATTCGTCGCCGAACTCCTCGATCAGCTCCGACAGGAACTTCAGGGCGGGGTCGCTCGGGTGACACGATGGCTGCGGATGCGCTGTCTCGATCCGCTCCATGATCGGGGTGGAATCCTGCAGGCCTTCGTCATCGGGCGTGGCAACGGTCGGCACGATGGGCAGGCGCGCAAACCGCCTGTACTCATCCTCGTTGTCCTGCCCGCGCGGGACCCAGAGGTGGGGTATCTGCTTGAAGCGGAAATAGGATCGCACCTTCACCGAGTAAGGCGACATCTCCGAACCGAAGATCCGATAGGGCCGGGTCAACGGGTCGTTTCCTTTTCAAACGCGGCAGTGATCGACATCTCGATCCCGTACGGCCAGGCCAAGAGCTCCATGACGTCCTCTCCCATCGGTCAACGCAGAACCCGCACGATATAATGACATAGACAGTGTCGCTAGTCGAAACCGACGGGCGTCTGGAGAGTGCGGTCAGTCAGCGAAGCGGCGATAGGCGCCTGTCCTGTTTGCGACCAGGTCGGCCAGGCGTGACTCCAGCGCCTTCGGCCCTCGCAGCCGCACCACCTTCCCCTCATGCCCCCGAAGATGCGCCTCCGTCCGGGGACCCGGTCCCCGCTTCCAGAACAGGGTGTAGCGGAAGAACGCCAGGTCGAAGCGTTCCGGGCCTCTGGACCCTGGTAAGCATCAACACCCGCTTCAAGCCCATCGAGGACGTCGAACTGCTCTGGGCCCTGCCGTTCATCGGATTGCGGGTCTGCGTTGAGCCGGCTCCGGCTAGGGCAGGGCCGCAAACCGCTCCACCATGTCCGTCGGGCCGGAGACGATCAGCAGGTCGCCTTCGACCACAAGGGTGCTTGGCATTGCATAGGTGAAATCCACCTGCGGGCGCTTGACGCCGATGATCGTGACCCCGTGCCTTGAACGGAGCTGTGACTCTCCCAGCGTCTTGCCGACAGCCTCGCGAGGCGGGCGGGTCTTTACGATGGCGAAGTCGTCGTCGAACTCGATGAAATCAATCATCTTGCCGGTCACCAGATGGGCGACCCGTTCGCCCATGGCGACCTCGGGATAGACGACATGGTGGGCGCCCGTCTTCAACAGTATCTTCCCGTGGTTGGTCGTGACCGCCTTGGCCCAGATGTCCGGCACGCCCAGTTCGCTAAGCGCCAGGACGGTGAGCACGCTGGCTTCGATATGGCTGCCGATACCGACCACGGCATGTTGAAAATCCGCGACACCGAGTTGCCGCAGGGCCTCGATGTTGCTCGAGTCCGCCTGCACGACATGGGTGAGGCGATCGGACCAGGACTGCACAAGGGAAAGGCTTTCCTCGATCGCCAGGACCTCGTGCCCCAATCGCGTCAGGCTCTGCGCGACAGCGCCGCCGAAGCGGCCAAGTCCCACGACCACAACATTGTTCGAAATCTGCTTTTTCGGTCTAGCCAACGAGGGGGCGCTCCAGTGGATAGCGATAGGGGACATGCCGGGCGCGCAATGCCAGCGCCGCGGCGACGGTGATTGTTCCAACCCGTCCGACGAACATGAGCCCTATGAGGATCATCTGCGCGGATGGGGGCAGCGCTGCCGTGATGCCTGTACTCATGCCGACAGTCGCAAAGGCCGAGATGACCTCGAACAGCACCTTGTCCAGGGGCTGGGTTGTCAGCGACAGGATGCCCAGGGTGGAAACGCCGACAAGGCCCACGGCCATCAGGACGACAGCAAGAGCCTGCCGCTGCGCATCCGGACAGATCCGGCGGCGAAAGGCCGTGACATCGGAGCGCCCCCGGATCTCTGCCCAGACGACAAACCCGAGCAGAAGGAAGGTCGTCACCTTGATCCCGCCGGCGGTGCCGGCGCTGCCGCCACCGATCAGCATCAGGCCATTTGTCAGGAACAGGGTCTCGGGGCGCATCTGCCCGATGTCGACGGCGTTGAAGCCTGCCGTCCGGCTCATCACCGAGTGGGCGAAGGCGTTCAGGGCTTTGCCGCTGGCGGACATGTCGCCCATCGTGCCGCTATTGTTCCATTCGGCGACAGCGACGCCCGCAAAGCCCAGAGACAGAAGACCCAGGGTGCCGAGCAGGGTCAGCTTGGCGTGGATCGACCACCGCCGGGGTGTCCGCCACTCCTTGAGCACCTCGTTGATCACCGGAAAGCCCAATCCGCTGACGATGATCGCCGCACACAGGGGCAACAGGATCAGGGGGTCGAGGGCGAACCCCATCAGATTGTCGGAATAGGTGGAAAAGCCGGCGTTGTTGAAGGCCGAGACCGAGTGGAAGATGCCGGTCCAGGCCGCACTTCCCCAGGGCTCTCCGTAGCCGAAATGAAGCCGCAGGGTCAGGACGGCGGCGACGACGGCCTCGCAGATGAGGGTGACGCCGAGGATGGTCAGAAGCACGCCCTTCACGTCTGCGAGCTGGACACTTCGGGTTTCAGCCTGGGCAACCAGACGCTGACCCAGCCTCATGCGTCGGGAGATGAGCAACCCCAGCAGGGTTGCCCCGGCCATGATCCCGAACCCCCCGACCTGGAAGAGGCCGAGGATCACCACCTGACCAAACGGGGACCAGTAGGTGGCGGTATCGACCGTGATCAATCCCGTCACGCAAGCCGCAGACGTTGCGGTGAACAACGCGGTGAGCAGCGGCGCCACGCTCCCGCTTGTCGTGGCCCAGGGTAGCGACAGGAGCGCCGTCCCGATCAGAACCGTAGCGAGAAACGCAAGGGGCACGATACGGGCGGGGTGATCGACTATGGATTTTCGCAAAGGGTCACCCTCGCCAGCAGGCCCATCGTTATACTCGAACCGCTGGATCGGAATAGCCAGCCTCCGGCTCCCGCCGGCCTCAGCCGGGGTCCACTAACCGCCCATCGCCGACCTTCGGGTCATGCGCCCCGAACCCGACCCTCAGCCCCCTCAACCGGCAAGGTCGCCAGCCACCGCTCCAGCGCCTTCGGCCCTCGAAGCCGCACCACCTTCCCCTCATGCCCCCGAAGATGCGCCTCCGTCCGGGGACCGGGTCCCCAATTCCAGAACAGGATGTAGCGGAAGAATTCCAGGTCGAAGCGTTCCGGGCATCCGTCCGTCATGTCGGGCCGCGTCCGGCCCCGGTAGCGCAGCACGCGCCGCAGCACCCGCCAGAGGCAGAGGGCGATCGGGAAATCGAGGTAGACCACGGTGTCGGCCCGGTGCAGGCGCAGGTCCAGCGTGCTTCCATAGTTGCCCTCGATCAGCCAGCGCTCGGTGGCGACCATCGCGCCGAGCGTCTCACGCAGCTGATCCTTGTCGGCTTCGACCCAGCCGGGCAGCCACCCCAGTTGGTCCATGTGGTGAACCGGCAGGCCGAGCCGGCGCCCGAGCGTGAAAGCGAGGGTCGACTTGCCTGATCCACAGGGTCCGATGATCAGAACGCGTTGCACCTGTGGAACCTCCAATGAGGGCGGGATACGCGGTGAGGCGGCTATCGGCCTCATAACAGGTTCCGGCATGCAACCTTGATGCTGAACCGTCTGGCCCGTGGTACGTTGAGCGCCACATGAACGCCATGACCTTCGATCGCCCCGCCAAGCCCGCCGGCCGTTCCATCGCCGTGATGGTCGCCGTCCTCCTCGCCATCGGCGCCGGCCCGGTGCTGTCCAGCCTCGGCCTGATGGACGCCGCCACCTTCGCCGACAACGGCGACCAGACCCTGCGGGCGGCGCCTTACGCCTTCTCCATCTGGGGCCTGATCTACCTCGGCGTCTTCGTCTACGGCGTCTGGCAGCTGGTCCGCCAGACGCCGGAGTCGGCGCCTCTGCGGGCCGTCGCCTGGCCGTCGGTCATCGCCCTGCTCGGCTGCGGCGCCTGGCTGTTCGCCGCCGCCTACGACCAGAAGCCGCTGACCGTCCTCATCATCGTCACCTCGGCCGCCGCCATGATCACCGGCCTGCTCCGGGCCGGGCCGCATCGGGGCGAGGTCGGACCGGGGACGCGGTTCTTCATCTTCTGGCCGCTGGGCCTGCTGGCCGGCTGGCTGACC
>Ga0164290_1001467_pt1 | contig 33619 bp, 18 predicted proteins | sample Micstemetagenome_FD_108782 | JGI IMG/M metagenome (GOLD analysis project Ga0164290, IMG submission 108782) | Contaminated culture microbial community from soil near Moab, Utah, USA - Microcoleus steenstrupii SON62 (Illumina Assembly) | ecosystem: Environmental > Terrestrial > Soil > Soil crust...
GTCGGTGTAGCTGTCGGAGACGACCGTCACGGAGCCCGTGCCGGTGAACCCGTCCGTCGCGGTGAACTGCGCCGTCCACACCAGCGGGTCGACCGTCGCCACCAGGTCGGTGATCGTGCCGCCCACGACATCGAGGTCGGCGTCCGTGAAGCCCGTCGGCGCCTCGCTGAACGTGAACGTCACCAGCGAGCTCGAGTCCGTGTCGCTGAGAGACCCGTCGGCGATGGCCACCGTAACCGTCGGATTGGTCCGATCGATGGTGACACTGTCGCTGCCCGAGCCGCCCAGATTCAGGGCGGCGTCGGTATAGCTGTTCGAGACGACCGTTACCGAGCCGGTGCCCGTGAACCCATCGGTCGCCGTGAACTGTGCTGTCCACACCAGCGGGTCGACCGTCGCCAGAAGATCCGTGACCGTGCCGCCGACCACGTCGAGGTCGGCGTCCGTAAACCCGACCGGTGCCTCGCTGAAGGTGAACGTGACCAGCGAACTCGCGTCCGTGTCGCTGAGAGAAGCGTCCGCAATCGCCACCGTGACGGTGGGATTGGTTCGGTCAACGGCCACGCTCGCGGCGGGCGACGCCGCCGCCTCGTTGCCGGCGATGTCGATCAGGCTGGCCGTCACGTCGACCGTGCCGTCGCCCTGGAGGGCGATCACGCCCGGCGGCACCTCCACCGAGGCGCTGCCGGTCAGGATGTCGCCTGCCGTCAGAGCATAGGTGACGGACTGTCCGCCCCAGTTGACCTTCAGCGAATAGCCAAGCACCGCCTCGCTGCCGGACAGGTCGACCACGACGGCAGTGCCGTCCGCCGCCTCGGCCCCGTTCAGCCCGTCGAGTGCGCTCTCCGGAACGACCGGCGCGACCGCCAGCGCCGCCGGCGCGACCGTGTCCACCGTCACCGGCGTCGACGTCGAGGCTGGCCCAACGTTGCCCGCAATGTCGGTCAGGCTCGCCGTCACGTCGAACGTGCCGTCGCCCTGGGCCGCGATCACACCGAGGGAGATCTGGACCGTGGCGCTGCCGGCCAGGACCTCGCCCCCGGTCACAGCGCGGCTCACGACCTCGCCGCCCCAGTTCACCGTCAGCGTGTCGCCGTCCTCGGCGCCGAGGCCCGACAGGTCGACCACGACCTCCGTCCCGTTCGAGGCTTCGCTGGCGTTGACACCGCCCGCCCCGTTCTCGGCGATCCCCGGCGCCAGCGGTGCCGGCGGCGCGACGGTATCGACCGATACGAGGGTGGCCGGCGAATTCGCACCGACATTGCCGACCGAATCGGTCAGGCTGGCGGTGACGTTGAACTCGCCATCGCCCTGCGCCGCGACGGTTTCCGGCGGCACCGCGATTTCGACGCTGCCGGCCACGATTTCCCCGGCCGTCAGGAGGTGGGTTACGACCTCGCCGCCCCAGTTCACCGTCAGCGTATCGCCGGCGACCGCGCCGATCCCGGACAGGCTGACCAGGACCACCGTGCCGTCCGCCGCTTCGGCGGCATTGATTCCACCAGCGGCATTCTCCGCCACGGTCGGCGCGGCCGGCGGCGGTGGCGGCACGCCGTCGAAGGCGGTCAGCTGATTGCTGCTGGCCGTGAGGCTGCTGGCCGACACGTCCACCAGGTCGATCAGCGAATCGCTGCTGTCGGGCGAGCCGTTGGACGTCCCCTGGACGTAGACGAAGGTGTGCCCGATGCCGCCGATCGTCGCCTTGAAGGCGACCGAGCTGCCGGTGGAGCCGATATCGTGAGCCTGGAGATACTGCACCGCCGCGGCCACGTCCGACAGCGACTGCAGGTTCACCGCGGCGGCATAGGTTGTCGCGTCGTCGAAGGTGATGATGCCGTTGGAGATGGCATGCGACTTGACCGTCGCGCCGGTGTTCAGCTGCAGCGTCGATGCCACTGCACGGGTGAAGGCGGTGACGACGGCGGCGCCGGAATAGCCGAGCTTCTCGCTGACTCCTGCGGTCGCCCCATAGGCATAGTCGGTGATCGTGTCGTAGCCGACGATGGTACCGGACGTGCCCGAACCGCCGATCGTGAGGGCGGAGGATCCGGCGGCGAAGTTGTAGATGTCGAGGCCTGCCCCGCCCGTCAGCGTGTCGGCACCGGCGGCCCCCGTCAGCGTATCGATCAGCCCGCTGCCGACGATCGTGTCGGCGCCCGTCGAGCCGGTCACCGAGATGACGTCCGTGCCCGAAGTCCAGTTCGAGAAGGTGAATCCCGACAGGTCGAAGGATCCGGCCGACGGCAGGGTGACCGCGAAGGTCTGCGTCGAGGCCGTACCGGTGATGGTCGACGTGCTGGAAATCTTGCCGGCGCCGAACTGCGTCGCGTTGAACGTCGCGACCGAGCTGCCGGACGTGTTGACGAAGGTGATCCCCTCGATGTTGACGAAGCCGTCGGTGCCGTTGGTCGCCGCGGCGGTGAGGCTGATGCTGGTGCCGGCGCCCGCCACGCCGATCTGGAGGGCGTCGTTGTCGGCCCCGCCATCGTACCGGTCGGTGACCTGGACCTGCGTCGCGTTGCTGACGATCAGCGTGTCGTTGCCGGCGCCGGCCAGGATCGTCGTGCCCTGGATCGCGCCCGTGAAGGTCTCGGCCCCGCTCGAGCCATTGACAGTGATGGTATCGGTACCGGAGGTCCAGGTCGGGAAGGTCCAGCCGGACAGGTCGGCCGAGCCGCCCGAATCGACATTGACCACGATGGCGTTGGTAAACGCCGTCCCGGTGACGGCGACCGTCGACGCGATCTTGCCCGTACCGAACTGGTTGGCGTTGAAGGTCGCCGTCGACGTGCCCGACGTGTTGACGAAGGCGATGGCCTCGACACTCAGGAAGCCGTTGACCCCGTCGGAGGCGGCAGCGCTGAGATCGATGCTCGTGCCCGCAGCCGCGAGCCCGATCTGGAGGATGTCGTTCGAGGCGCCGCCGTTGTACCGGTCGCCCGACGTAACCTGGCTGGACGCGCTGACGACGAACCGGTCGATCAGGCTGCTGCCGACCACGATCTCGTCGCCGGTCGAGCCGGTCACCGTGATCGTGTCGGTTCCCGAGGTCCAGGTGGCGAAGGTCCAGCCCGACATGTCGAGCGAACCGGCGGGGGACAGGTTGATCGCCAGCGCCTGCGTGGAGGCCGTGCCGGTGATCGCCACCGAACTGGAAATCTTGCCCGCGCCGAACTGGCCTGCGTTGAACGTTGCGACCGACGTTCCGGAGGTGTTGGTGAACTTGATGGCCTCGACATTGAGGAAGCCGTTCACCCCGTCGGTCGCGCCGGCGCTGAGATTGATGCTCGTGCCCGCGCCGGCCACGCCGATCTGCAGGACGTCAGTGCCGAGACCGCCATCGTACCGGTCGCCTGCCGAGACCTGCGCGGTCGCGGTGACCAGCAGCGTCTCGGTTTCGCTGCTGCCGATGAAGGTCTCGCTGCCGGTCGAGCCGGTCAGCGAGATCGTGTCGGTTCCCGAGGTCCAGCCCGCGAAGGTCCAGCCCGAAAGGTCGAGCGATCCATTCGTGGCCATGTTGAGGGCGAGCGCCTGGGTCGAGGCCGTGCCGGTGATCAGCGCCGTGTTCGAAATCTTGCCGGCGCCGATCTGGGCCGAGCCGAAAGTCGCGGTCGACGTGCCGGACGTGTTGACGAAGGCGACGCCCTCGATGTTGACGAAGCCGTCGACGCCGTTGGTCGCCGCGGCGGTTAGGCTGATGCTGGTGCCGGCGCCGGCCAGGCCGATCTGCAGCGTGTCGGTGTCCGCGCCGCCATCGTAGCGGTCGCTGACCTGGACCTGCGTGGTGTTGCTGACGATCAGCGTGTCGTTGCCGGCCCCGCCCAGGATCGTGGTGCCCTGGATCGCGCCCGTGAAGGTCTCGGCGCCGGTCGAGCCGTTGACCGTGACCGTGTCGGTACCGGAGGTCCAGGTGCCGAAGGTCCAGCCGGACAGATCGGCCGAACCGGCCGCATCGACATTGACGACGAGGGCCTGCGTCGAGGTCGTGCCGGTAACGATCGCCGTCGAGGAAATCTTGCCGGCGCCGAACTGGTTGGCGTTGAAGGTCGCCGTCGACGTGCCGGCCGAGTTGACGAAGGTGATGCCCTCGACGCTGATGAACCCGTTGACCCCGTCGGACGCGGCCGTGCTGAGATCGATGGAAACCGCGGCCGTCGTCGCGCCGACCTGGATGACGTCGTTGCCGGCGCGACCGTCGTACAGGTCTCCGGCCGAGATCTGGTTCGAGGCGCCCACGACGAAGCGGTCGATCTGGCTCGTGCCGACGATGCTCTCGGTGCCGGTCGAGCCGGTCAGGCTGATCGTGTCGGTGCCAGATACCCAGGTGACGAAGCTGAGGCCCGACAGGTCGAGCGAATTGCCTGCGGCGAGATTGACGGCAAGTCCCTGGACGCCCGCCGCCGTTCCGGTGATCGTCGAGGCGGTCGAGATTTTGCCGGCGCCGAACTGACTGGCGTTGAAGGTCGCCGTCGACGTGGTCGACGTATTGACGAAGGAGATGGCCTCGATGTTGACGAAGCCGTCGATGCCGTCGCTCACGGCGGCCGTCAGGCTGACGGTCACGCCGGCGCCGACCGTGCCGATCTGCAGCGTGTCGATGTCACTGCCGCCGTCGTAGCGATCGTTCGACTGGACCTGGGTCGTGGCGCTGACGACCAGCGTGTCGTTGCCCGCGCCGGCCAGGATGGTGGCGCCCTGGATCGGGCCCGTGATCGTGTCGGCGCCGCTCGAGCCGTTGACCGCGATCGTGTCGGTGCCCGCAGTCCAGGTGGCGAAGGTCCAGCCCGACATGTTGAGCGCGCCGGCCGTCGCCATGTTGACCACGAGGGCCTGCGCCGACGTGGCGACTCCGGTGATCGCCGCCGTCGCCGCGATCTTGCCGGTGCCGAACTGGGCCGCATCGAACGTCGCGGTCGACGTGCCCGAGATGTTGACGAAGGTGAGCGCCTCGATGCTCAGGAAGCCGTTGACGCCGTCGGAGGCGGCCGCGCTGAGGTCGATGGTGGTGCCAGCCCCGGCCAGGCCGACCTGGAGAATGTCGTTGCCGCCCGCTCCATTGTAGCGGTCCGCCGCGGACACCTGGTTGGTGGCGCTGACGACGAACCGGTCGATCAGGCTGCTGCCGACGACGATCTCGTCGCCGGTCGAGCCCGTCACGGTGATGATGTCGGTGCCGGATGTCCACGTCGCGAAGGTCCAGCCCGACATGTCGAGCGAATCGCCGGCGGACAGGTTGACCGCCACGGCCTGGACCTGGGTGGTACCGGTGAACAGCGCCGTGTTCGAGATCTTCCCCGTGCCGAACTGGGCAGCATTGAAGGTCGCTGTCGCCGTTCCGGAGGTGTTGGCGAAGGTGACGCGCTCGATGTTGACGAAGCCGTCGACGCCGTCGCTGGCCGCCGCGCTGAGATCGATGGCCGTGCCCGTCGTCGTGCCGATGCGCAGCGTATCGGTATCGTCGCCGCCATCGTAGCGGTCGCTGGCCTGGATCTGGGCCGTACTGGTGACGATCAGCGTGTCGTTGCCGGCGCCGGCCAGAATGCGTGCGCCCTGGGTGGCGCCGGTGAAGGTCTCCGCCCCGGTCGAGCCGTTGACCGTGATCGTGTCGGTGCCGGAGGTCCAGTTGGCGAAGGTCCAGGCCGACAGATCGAGCGAGCCGGCGGCGGCGACGTTGACCGTCAGCGTCTGGACGGCATCGAGCGTTCCCGTGACGGCAACGGCCGTGGAAATCTTGCCGGTTCCGAACTGCGTGGCGTTCAAGGTTGCCGACGACGTGCCGGAGGTGTTGACGAAGGCGATACCCTCGACGCTCAGGAAGCCGTTGACCCCGTCGGCGGCGGCGGTGCCGAGATCGATGCTCGTGCCGGCGCCCGCGACGCCGACCTGGAGGATGTCGTTGCCCGCGCCGCCATTGTAGCGGTCGGTCGCCGAGACCTGATTGCTGTCGCTGACGACGAACCGGTCGACCTGGGTGCTGCCGACGATGATCTCGGTGCCGGTCGAGCCGGTGAGGGTGATCGTGTCGGTTCCCGACGTCCAGGTGGTGAACGTCCAGGTCGTAAGGTCGATCGACCCGCCCGACGCCACGTTGATCGCCAGGGCCTGGTCCGCCGCGGTGCCGGTGATCGCCGCGGCCGTCGCGATCTTGCCGCTCCCGAACTGCGCGGCGGCGAGTGTCGCGGTCGAGGTGCCCGACGTGTTGACGAAGGTGATGCCCTCGACGCTCAGGAAACCGTTCACGCCGTCCGACGCGGCGGCACTGAGATCGATGCTCGTGCCGGCGCCCGCGACGCCGATCTGGATCACGTCGTTGCCGGCGCCGCCATTGTAGCGGTCGGCGGCGGAGACCTGATTGGTGTCGCCAATGACGAAGCGGTCGATCTGGCTGCTGCCGACGATGATTTCGTCGCCGGTCGATCCGGTGATCGAGATCGTGTCGGTCCCCGAGGTCCAGCCGGAGAAGGTCCAGGTCGACAGGTCGAGCGAGCCGCCGGCGGAAAGGTTGATCGCCACGGCCTGGGTGGCCGCGGTGCCCGTGATGACAGAGGCTGCCGATATCTTGCCGGTCCCGATCTGCGTCGCGTCGAGCGTCGCCGTCGCAGTGCCCGACGTGTTCACGAAGGTGATGCCTTCGACGCTCAGGAAGCCGTTCACGCCGTCATCCGCGGCGGCAGTGAGATCGATGCCGGTGCCGACGCCGGCCACGCCGACCTGGATCACGTCGTTGCCGCCACCGCCGCTGTAGCGGTCGGCGGCGGAAACCTGATTGGTGTCGCCGACGACGAAGCGGTCGATCTGGCTGCTGCCGACGAGGATTTCGTCCCCGGTCGAGCCCGTGATCGAAATCGTGTCGGTGCCGGAGGTCCAGCCGGAGAAAGTCCAGCCCGACAGGTCGACCGAGCCGCCCAGCGCCGCGTTGATCGCGATGGCCTGCGTCGAACTCGTGCCGGTGATCACCGACGCGTTCGAAATCTTGCCGACGCCGAGTTGGGCGCTGCCCAGCGTGACGGTCGAGGTGCCCGACGTGTTGACGAAGGCGATGCCTTCGATGCTGACGAAGCCGTTGACGCCGTCCGAGGCGGCGGCGCTCAGATCGACGGAGACGCCCGTCGTCGTCGAGCCGATCTGAAGCACGTCGTTGCCCGCGCCGCCGTCGTAGCGGTCGGCGCCGGACACCTGGGCGGTGTCGCCGACGACGAACCGGTCGATCTGGCTGCTGCCGACCAGAATTTCGTCGCCGGTCGAGCCGGTCAGCGTGATCGTGTCGGTGCCGGAGGTCCAGCCGGAGAAGGTCCAGCCCGACAGGTCGACCGAACCGCCCACCGCCGCGTTGATCGCGATCGCCTGCGTCGAACTCGCGCCGGTGATCGCCGCCGCATTCGAAATCTTGCCCGCGCCCAATTGCGCGCTGCCGAACGTCGCGCTCGAGGTGCCCGACGTGTTGATGAAGCTGATGCCGTCGATGCCGACGAAACCATCGACGCCGTCGGAGGCGGCGGCGCTGAGATCGACGGCGACGCCCGTCGTCGTCGAGCCGATCTGAAGCACGTCGTTGCCCGCGCCGCCGTCATACCGGTCGGCCAGTGAAACCTGGTTGGTGGCGGTGACGACGAAGCGGTCGGCCTGGCTGCTGCCGATGAGGATTTCGTCGCCCGTGGCGGCGCCGATCGAGATCGTGTCGGTGCCCGACGTCCAGGTCGCGAAGGTCCAGCCGGAGAGATCGACCGACGTGCCGGCGCTTGTATTGACGAGCAGGGCCTGGGCGAAGGCCGTGCCGGTGATCGCCACCGTCGTCGATATCTTGCCGGCGCCGAACTGGGCGGCGTTGAACGTCGCCGTCGACGTGCCCGAGGTATTGACGAAGGTGATCGCCTCGAAGTCGAGGAAGCCGGCGATGCCGTCGGTCGCCGCGGTGCTGAGGTCCACGGCGGTTCCGGCGCCGGCGGTGCCGATCTGGATGACGTCGATGCCGGGGTCGCCGCCGGCGCTGAACGTATCGGTCGCACTTACCGTTCCGGTCGCGACGATGAACGTGTCGCTGGCGGTCGTTCCATTGAACGTGTCGGTGCCCGCCGTCGCGGTGAAGCTTGCCAGCACACCTGCAAAGGCCGCCACGCCTGACGGGGTGAGCGGGGGCGGCGGCGACGCGCCGGCCGGCACATCGAGTTCCCATTGCCCGCCCCGCGCCGCGGCACCCACAAGGCGTGTCGAGGCGACGACGGGAGCGCCGAGCGCATCGCCCAGCGCTGCGACGAAGGCGGCGCCGTCGGGGCCGAGAGCGGTTTCGCAGGACCAGAGGCGGAGTTCCCCCGCCGCCGAAAGCGTGCGCCGCAGGAGCGCCAGATCGTCCGCGTGAGCCGGCAGGCACGCCCGCGTCACCGCGCCGGCGGCGAAGTCGATCTGCCCGGCACGTCCGTGAGCGATGACGTGAACGACGGCGATGTCGCGCCGGCCGGCCAGAGCCGCAGCCATTTGCGCCAGAGCCGGGCACGAGCCGTCGAGGAGGATCGCTTCGATGCCAACCTGCAGCGAGCCGGCAATCAGGAGCGCATCCCCCACCGCGGGATCGACGAACGCCACCTGACTTCTATTGAGCATGGGCCCCCTGAGCGCCTGCAACTATGCATTTACGCAGATCAGACGCGCGGTTTCTTGCGAAGTCTTACGGCAAGCTGCACCGCGGACGCAAGAATTGTGGAAGTCACAAATGCGTTTATCTGGGATTATTATTTCAGCCGGAATGAAGACAAAATTCGGCCCAAATCGGCGCATGGGTCGACCTGGATCAGGGCGTTGGTCTCGTGGCCCCCCGCGGCCGAGAGAAACCGGACACAAGGCCGCCCGCGGAACTTCCGCAACCCGAATGAAATAGCTGAATTGCGACTCGACCCCGAGGGGTCACCGAGGGTCGGCTCAGGGCGCCGGCGCCGGGCTCCCGGCCGGGGACGCCGCCTTTTCGACGACGACCTCCCAAGGCGAACCGAGGGGAGCACCCGTGGCCGAAAGGAACGAGAAGGAGAGCTTGCCGGCGGACTGGATGGCCAAGCCGTTCATGGCCGTGAGCACCCGGCTGCGCTGCTTGCCCCTGAAGGAGAAGTTGACCGGCGAGTCGAAGATGACCGCGTCGTCCAGTTCGACCTTCAGCCGCACCGATTGGTCGTCGGGCTCGCCGGGGTCCTTGACGAACATGCCGACCAGGGTGAGCGACATGGCTGTCGGGAACGACGTGGCCTGGACCTGCTCCAGCAGGTGGAACAGGCTCAGCCGGCCGGTCTGGCTATCCACCGCACTCGACTGCGCGCACGTCATGAAAATCAGCTGCATGTCCCACCCCGTTCGGTCGTCCCCACCCTCCAGTAGCGCAACAGGACCGGGTACGACCAGCAGAAGCTAGACGGTCCCCAGCCCCATGCCGCCGTCGACCCGCAGGATTTCGCCGGTCACGAACTGCGCCTCGTCCGACGCGAGGAACAGTGCGGCATAGGCCGTATCGAAGCCGGTGCCCATCCTGCGGCGCAGCGGCACCATGGCATTGCGCTCGGCGCGCACGGCGTCGGTGGTGCGGCCGGTCGCCTCTGCGATGCCGGTGACGGCCATGGGCGTGTCCATGAAGCCCATCATGATGGCGTTGGTGCGGATGCCATAGCGCGCGTTGGACTGCGCGACATGGGTGGTGAGCCGGTTCACCGCGGCCTTGGAAATCTCGTAGGCGAGCTGCGTCGCGCCGCTGGTCGCGGCCAGCGAGGAGATGTTGACGATGGCGCCGCCCTCCTGCTCGCGCATCAGGGGAAGGGCGGCCTTGGTGGTGAGCCACATGCCCTTGAGGTTCACGGTGAGGATGCGGTCGAGCACCTTCTCCTCGAGCCGGTGGGCCGGCGCATCGCCGCCGCCGCCGATGCCGACATTGTTGATCAGGATGTCGATCCGGCCGTACCGCGCGCGCGCCTCGGCGACGATGCGCGCGCAGTCGGCCGCCTTGGTGATGTCGGCCGCCATCGAGGACAGGACAGGCGCCGCGCCGCCCTCGCGCGCGAGTTCGTCGGCCGCGATCACCGCCACCGTCTTGTCGGCGCGCTCGCCGACGCGATCGACGCAGAGCACCGTTGCGCCCTCCCGCGCCAGCAGCAGGGCGATGGCCGCGCCATTGCCGATCGTCTCGCCCGGCGTCTGTCCCGCGCCGATCACGACGGCGATCTTTCCCGCAACGCGCTTGCCCATGTCATGTCCCTTCAAAATGTAGAGTACGGCGTCCAACGAGGACGGGCCCGAGGCTTTCGCCCGGGCCCGCCTCTCATCCGGTCAGGTCCTTCGGAGCGTGAAGCCTCAGGCCGTCTTGGTCTTTAGGATCTCGAGTTCGCTCTTGGCACCCGCGATCATGCAGGACAGGTCGGAGGTCACCATCACCATGTCGAAGCCGCGCTTGATGGCGCCGGCGGCGAACTCGGCAGTGGCGCAGTGCATGACGCACTTGATGCCGGCCTTGTGCGCGGCGGCCAGGATCTTGTCGCAGGTCGCGATGTGCAGCGGATCGGGATTGTCGCCGCGCGGCGGCAGGCCGAGCGCAAACGAGAGGTCGGCAGGGCCGATATAGACGGCGTCGAGGCCGGGGGTGGCGCAGATCGCGTCGAGGTTGGCGATGCCTTCCCTGGTCTCGATCATCGCCATGACGACGATTTCGTCATTGGCCTTGGCGACATAGTCGGCGCCGCCATAGTGCACCGCGCGCACGGGACCGGAGGAGCGCATGCCGACCGGCGGATAGCGGCAGGCAGCGACGGCCTTCGCCGCTTCCTCGGCATTGTTCACCAGCGGCACGATGATGCCGTAGGCGCCGAGGTCGAGCGCCTTCATGATGGCGGCCGGCTCGTTCCAGGCCACGCGCACCACCGGCACCGTGTCGGTCTGGGAGATCGCCTGCAGCATCGGCGCCACGTCGCTCATCTCGGACAGGCCATGCTGGAGATCGACGCACAGCGCATCGAAGCCCAGCCGCGCCATCACCTCGGCGGTGAAGGTATGGGACACCGAGAGCCAGCCCAGCGACACCCACTGCCCGGCTTTCCACTTCTGCTTGATCTTGTTCTGCCGCATGGTCTTTTTCCCCCTTTGCTCCGACGATTCCGTTTGAGCCGCAAACGACAGCGGATGCAAGCGCGCGCATCCTGCCAGTTTCGCGGCCGCCGGGCGTGAAGGTGAGCATCGGCGCAGATTTCAGGATCGTGCCGCTCCTGCAGGACGGCTTCGCACAACTGCATCCCTGACGCAGTTTTCGGACACCCGCCGCGCGTTGGACGCCGCACGACTCAATGGCGATCGGCTTCGTTGCCATCGGGCGGCCCCCCGATTAGGTTGTCCGATCGATAAGAAACTCTGACGACAAAAGTGTCGTCCGGACCTCCGGGAAGGGGTCAGGCAGACCGTTTTGGAGCCCGTCATGACGTCGCTGGTTGCTGATCTGGGCGGTACCGCGGGGTTCGGTGAGTTCTCGCTCGCCCGCAATGACGATGGCTCGACGGGGTTCATCGACCTCACGCCGATCTTCGGCGCGCAGGGCATCAACTTCTTCGGCCGCTACTACACCGGCTTCTATCTCAACAACAACGGCAGCGTGACCTTCAACGCGGCCACCAGCAGCTTTACGCCGAGTGCGATCACGGGATCGACCAGCAATCCCGTCATCGCCGCCTACTGGGCCGACATCGACACGCGCGGTGGCGCGGTCACGCCGACGCCGGGCGGCACGTCGACCGGCACGAACCTGCTCTGGTACGATCTCGATGCCCTGACGCAGACCTTCACCGCGACATGGGACGATGTCGGCTATTTCAGCAGCCAGACCAACAAGCTGAACGCCTTCCAGCTCGGCATCCACAAGATCAACGCGCAAGGCGATTTCGACATCACCTTCCGTTACGAGAACATCGACTGGACGACCGGCAACGCGTCCGGCGGGAGCAACGGTCTGGGCGGCACCCCGGCCCGGGCCGGCTACAGCGCGGGAAACGGCGTCGAGTATTTCGAGCTGACGCAATCGGGCAACCAGGGGGCCCTGCTCGCGCTGGAGAGCGCCAGCAACGTCGGCGCGGCGGGCACCTACGTCTTCGCCGTGCGCAACGGCGTACCGACGGTCGGCGTCACCGCCGGCGACGCGTCGATCTCAGAGGGCAGCGTCGAGGATTCGCACTATGTCAGCATCCCGATCTACCTGACCGAGGCCTCCACCTCGACCGTCACCGTCCACTACGCGACTGCCAACGGCAGCGCGCTCGCCGGTGAAGACTATGTCGCCCAGAGCGGCACCCTCACTTTCGCGCCCGGGGTGATGCAGCAGAACATCCTCGTCGCCGTAATCGCCGATTCGATCGTCGAGGGTAACGAGACCTTCACCGTGACCCTGTCCGATCCGTCGGACGGCGCGTCGATTCTCGACGGCAGCGCCACGGGCACGATCCTGAACGACGATGTCGTGACGGCGACGCTCTCGATCGCCGCTGCCAGCGCAGATAAGGCCGAAGGCGAACGGGGCGCCACGGCGTTCACCTTCACCGTGACCCGCACCGGCGACCTCGGCGGCACCACCAGCGTCGACTGGGCCGTCACGGGATCCGACGTCTTCGACGCCGACTTCGTTCCGTCCGAGGAACTCCTGGAGTCGGCCGACCTCCTTTCGCAATACGCTTCCGACCTCGGGCCCTTCTTTCCCCAGATCCCCTCCGAAGACGACGCCGACCTTCCGGTCTTCTCCCTCTTCGGCGGCGTGATGCCGTCCGGCACCGTGAACTTTGCCGCCGGCGAGGCGTTCAAGACCATCACGGTCTGGGTTCTCGGCGAGACGCTGGTGGAACGGGACGAGAGCTTTCAGGTCACCTTGTCCGACGCCAGTGAAGGCGCCGTCATCGACACCGCGTCGGCCGTCGGCGTCATCCGCAACGACGAACATCCGGACCTGGTCCTGTCCGGCGTGAGCTACACGCTGCCGAGCGATGTCCCGAACCTGCTGCTGATCGGGACCGACGACGTCGACGGGACGGGCAACGGGCTGAGCAACATTCTCATCGGTAACTCGGGCCACAACACGCTGAGCGGCCTGGGCGGCACCGACTACCTGTACGGCCAGGACGGGGACGACATCCTGATCGGCGGTGCGGCCGGCGCCGCGGTGAACCAGCTGTGGGGCGGTGAAGGCAGCGATACGGCATCGTATGCCGGCACGACCGGAACCGTGTATGCCGACCTGGCCGCGCTCGCCGGCTATGTCGACGGCGTGCTGGTCGACAGCATGAACTCCATCGAGAACCTGGCGGCAGGATCGGGCACCAACACCCTGGTCGGAGACGGCGCCGCGAACATGCTGACGGGCGGCGCCGGCATCGACTATCTCTACGGCCAGGGCGGCGACGACATCCTGGCCGGCGGCGCGGTCCCGGGCGGCAACACCAACCAGTTGTGGGGCGGTGACGGCAGCGACACGGCTTCCTATGCGGCCACCACCGGCGTCGTCTACGCCGACCTCGGCGTACAGGCCGGCTGGGTCGGCGGCGTGCTCGTCGACGAGATGAACTCCATTGAGAACCTGATCGGAGGCTCGAACGCCGACACGCTGGTCGGCGACGCGGGCGCCAACCGGCTGACGGGAGCAAGCGGCGCGGACGTGCTCTGGGGTCGCGGCGGCGCCGACGTCTTCGTCTTTTCCGGTCACACCGACAGCAACCTCGTCACCGGCTACGACACGATCGGCGACTTCGTCACCGGCGTGAGCAAACTCGACCTGCGGGCCTTCGCCACCGACGCCTCCCATGTCGTGATCCAGTCGGACGGAGGCTCGACGAGCGTTTACGTTCTACAGAGCCCGGGCAACTTCGACACCGGCACCGACGCCGCCATTGCCTTCATCGGAGCCAATGCAATCGCAATCGGCGACATCATGTTTTCCTAGGTCATCGACGGCTCTCCAGCCGCCGAGCGCAGAATCGCCGCCTCGAGGGATACACCTCGATATCAATTTGATCAGGCACCACGAGCACTGCCGTGCGCAGCAACTGCCCGGCTTCGACGATGCCGGCGAAGCGCGACGGGCAACTTGCTCTACGACAGTAACGGGCGCGTGCGGCAGCATCCAGTTCGCCCATCTCTCGCGGGGCCTTGGCCTCACCGTCCAGGACATCCCCATCGTGCGGGCCGGCACGGCGCACGAACTCGGTCCCGCCGTTGCAAAAGGCGCTTCTTAGCCAACAGACCGGTTGGCGCTGGCAATGCTCACCCCGCCCCATGCTTTGGACGGGGTGATGCCATGCGGCCGGACCAGTTCTTTGGCGGTGCGCCGAAGTTGATGGGCGGTGGCTCGTCGGTCGAGGGAGCCTGCAATTCGATCGTCACCTTGCTCGGATCGACGTTGTTGACCTTGTCGAGATTGCCCGTGACCATGCCCGGGAAAAAAGGCCTGAAGCGCCGTGTCTTCCGGACTGCACCGGAAGACACGGCGATCGGAGACCCTTTCGATGCGGACCTGCGCGGAATGTCGCCCGCTCGTCACTCCGGGAAGCGGGCGACGCTCTGGTAACCGGTCACGGCTTGAAGTTGCAGGCGTCTTCCTTGCAGGCATCGTAGGTGTTCTGCAGCTCGTCCTGGACGATCCAGTTGTAGCCGCGGGGCGTCGAAATCGTCAGATCCCTGTCGATGACCGCGACACGGTACTTCCATCCCGCCGGCGGCTTCAGTTTGGCGGCCAGGTCCTTGAGGCCTTCGTAGGTCAGCGTCCTGTCGACCAGTTGCCCGAAGGCCTGCATCACCCAGGGGGTGCCCTCCGGATCGTCGAGAATGAACACCGGCTTGCCCTTCTCGAAAGTCATCGACGATCGGCGATGGGATTGCAGTGGCTGATAGGGGTTCATGTGGGCCGTCGCCAGGGAAGCGCCCTTGGGCAGGTGGCCTTCGCCCATCCAGCGCGCCTCCACCCCGTCGAAGCTCACGACCGGACCGACCGGCAGCGTGATCCGATCCATCGTCCACCCGCGCGGCCCGTTCTTGTAGGCGGCCAGGATATCGAACCGGGCTTCGAGCGAGGGAACCGTGACCTTGTCCCACAGGCTGGCGGGACAGGTGTTGTTCTTGTCCGCCGCATTGTTCAGCGCGCTGGTGTTGTAGTAGACGCCGGCCACGCCGTTGTCCTGCATGAGGCGGAACAGCCAGACCTCGCAGTAGATCACGCCGCGCAAGCCGGTGTAGGTCATGTCGGCCGGATTGGCCGGGATCGGCACGGGCCTGGTCGCCGCGGTCTCCCGCCCGGCCGCCGCGGCTTCCAGCATCGTATCCAGGCAACCGGCCGACAGCTTGCTCTGGTTTTCCCGGATGCACGCCTTGAGGCGCCCTTCGCCCGGCAGGACGCCGCCGCACAGGCTCACGACGTCGGCGGCGCACGCCCTCACGACACGGAAATCGCGAACGACCGCGTTCTGGGCCATCGCCGCCGGGGCGATCGCCGCCGAGGTCATCGCCGCCAAGGCGGCCGCAATAATGAGGATCCGGGCCTTTCTCATTCTCTGATCTCCTGCAGGAAGAAGGCGTCCTGCGTCACGTGTTTCGCCACTCTGACTTACTTATCGCGACCAATGACGGGGACAAGAGCATCTGGTCCGGGCAATATCCCGGAGGATGTGATCCGCTTCTGCCAAGAGGTCGCGCCAGGCGCCACGTGCCTGTGGCCTCTGACGATATTGAGGAGAAATGGTGCCCTGAGACGGGCTGCGGGAAGCAAGCGCGATCAATCACATGACGCCAGGTGCGGCACCGATGCGTCCCATGGCATTCCAAGGCTTTTCACCACCGCGTGTCGCACCTTCAAGCCGTTGAAACGTGACGCGGGCGGGGCCGCCCAACGTGACAAGGTGCGGATACCGGCGTAGCAGTGCTCACGAGGGCTGCGACACCTCGGCAGGGCGACAAACCGGACGGCGCAAGACATCGGTAACCCCATCGCTGAAAATGCGTGCCTGAATCAATTTGACGACGGTGGAATTCGAAACGTCATATCGCTCCTTCGATGGAGAAGCAGAGGCTTAACCTCCGACGATATGCCGCCCTCCCGATCTAGACCGTCACCAACTTTCGACCCTAACGCGTCCAAGGGTTCATCTGGGGAATGTCGGACAACGCATGTTTGCCAACCTCGCGCTCGCGACCTTGATGGTCGGCCTTACCGTCGCCATCCATCTCGGCGGCCTGCTCGGCCTCTTGTGGGTGCTGCGCGATCGGGCGCATCGCATCCGGGCGCACGAAAGCCGCCTCGTCCCGCTCGGCGTCATCCTGTTCGTGGTCCTGGGACTGGTCGCCATCCATTCGGTCGAGATCTGGCTGTATGGCGCCGCTTACTGGGCCATCGGTGCCGTGAGTGACTTCGAAACGGCACTCTATTTTTCGACCGTGACCTTCACGACCCTGGGCTACGGGGACGTCGTGCTCGACGGCAAGTGGCGGCTGTTTGGCGCCATCGAGGCGGGCAACGGACTGATCCTGTTCGGCTGGTCGACGACCTTCCTGCTTTCCGTCACCAGCCGGCTGAGGTTGCTGGAGCATGACTGGCTGGAGAAAACGGGCGCGGATTGAGGCCTTGGTGCTGGTGCAGATGAGAAGGTCCGGGTCTCTCCCGGCCCATGACGGCAGCTGACATCATGGATGATGCGATCCGTTTCTTCGTGGGCTCCTGTACCGCTGTGGAAGGCGGCCACGTCCACGGCACCTATTGGGCCGGCTGCCGCGAAGACCGTCTGGGTCAGGGCAATCTTGTCAATCCCATGCGTAAAATCCGCGATCGTTGCAACGTTCTCCGGGCCGGGATTAGCGTTGAAAACGAAGGTATCGCTATCTCCCCCGCCTCGCAGGAAGTCCCCCCGCCGCCGATCGGCATGTCGTTGCCCGCGAGCCCGCTCAGTGAGTCGGCCGAAACTCCGCCGGTCATCATGTTTGCAGAGGCGTTGCCGGTCCCTGTGAACTTCCCATTGCCGGTGAATTCAGGATTGTCGGCGGTAGACGGAAGAGTATGGCTCGATCGACCAGTCTGGATGGTCACCATGTCCGCAGCGGTCAACGCAACGGCGCCCAGGCCGAAATACTTGGCGACGGTCAGCGACAGCACGTCGTCGGTGGCGTCGATCCGGTCGATGAACTTGCCGGCGAGACCCGCGATGTCCGCGACCGACATGATGCCGATCGCCGTGCCGGTTTCCGACAGCGTGACCACGTCCGAGGTGGTCAGCATACCCGGCAGCAGGCCGGCGACCTTGGCCACGTAGACCGTCGGCACGTTGTCGGTGGCGTCGATCTTGTCGATGCCCTTGGCGACCAGCTCCTGGAAGTCGACGACCGAGAGGCCGCCGATCGCGGCGCCGGTGTCGCGCAGCAGCGACGAACTATTATGAACTTTCCGATTATGCCGGATCGCTGCTAAGCACGCGGCAGGTGGTGTTGCCGCCGACATAGTCGTCGAGCAAGGGCCAGCCCGGTTCGCTGATCTGCGGCAGCAGGACACCAAGGCGCCTCGACTCGTCACGTTCCGGAAACCGGGCGCGATAGAGTTCGGCCCAGGCCATGTAGTGACGGCCATTGCCGCGACGCACCAGAAAGCTGAAGTCCTGCGAACTGCCGACTTCGCCGCCGGTCACGGCCGACAGGAGTTCGGGCTGCTCGATACCGTTCAAGAGAAATGCGATTGCGCGATGCAGGTCCACGCCATCCACCCGCGGCAGCCACAGGTCCTGGCCGAACGGTTGCAGCAGGTCCGCCAGATAGACCAGGGACGCGATGGCGTGACGCTGGTACCACAAGGCGCGCGATCCACGCGCCATCTCCAGCGGCAGCCCACCATCGGCACGCATCCCGTCGATCGTCGCGACGGCAGTCTGCGCCGCCTTGTCGGCGAGTTCGCGACTGCCCGTCAGGGTCGCCCATTGCGCCGCGACGGTCGCCCGCAGAAGGGCATGGTTGTTGTGGTTGCTGACCGCCTCAGCCTTCGCGCGGCTCTTCTCTCCTCCGGTAGGCACGTCCTGGAGGGCGACGAGGTCGCCGAGCCAGCGTTCGATCTCCGCGCGGTTGATCCTGCCAGCCGGCGACGTGCGCAGTTCCATCCATGAGCCCAGGATCGCAATCAGGGCGCGGCGCAGGGAATAGATCGAGTTGGTGTTGCTGCGGGCAGGACCTGCGTCGACGATTTCCCGGAGCGCTCCGGCGCGCGCCCAGTGCACGAGCGCCTCCACGCCCCTATTGGCGGCGGGTTCGTCGTGCCGTCCGCGCCATGCCGCCGCCGCTTCCATCTGCAGCAGCGAGAACGGTTCGATGGCCCGGTCGGTGCCGTGGTGGGCCGGCCCCTGGATCGCGACGATCGGCGCCGGCTCGCCGTGGCCCGCGGGAGGACGGCACGCCTTGTAGGCCTTCGACTGACCGAAGGCCGGTGAGGCCATCAGTACCGTGAGGGCAATGAGAATGACGCGCCTCATGGCAGCACCGTCAGCTTGAGTTCATGAAGGGTGTAGAGGCTGGGCAGGCGCAGCACGCCGGCATAGCTCACGAGCGTCAGCACGAGGCCGGCCATGGCGACCGTAGTCAGATAGAAGGCGACGGCATTGCGCAAGCGGTCGGCCAGGCCGCCGCCGAAGCCCGCTTTCTGGTCGCCGCGGTTGGTCCAGCGCTGCTTGGACAGCCGGAACAGGCAGTAGACCTTCACTGCCGCGTTCACGAACTGGTTGACGTAGAGCAGCAGCGGATAGACGAGGTGGATCTCGCGCGAATAGCCGAACAGCACGAACGCCTGCCATAGCCGCGTGATGGCGATCCAGATGAAGTACGTGGCGAGATAGGCCGGCGAAACCAGCACCGCGCCCATCAGGCCGAGGATCGGGCTGACCAGCATGGTCCACATGGCGATGCGCTGGTCGACGATGCACCACCAGATGAAGAAGCCGGTGCGTCGGGGACCCAGCGCGATGGCGCGCGCACCGTTCCGCAGCATGTTGCCCGACCAGCGCCGCAGGTTCTGCACCATGCGCTCGTAGCCCGACCCCTCGATATGCTCGACCGTGTAGGCGATGGAGTCGGGCACATACATCATCTTCGCGCCCGCGCGCAGCATGTAGTACCAGGTGGTCTTGTCGTCTCCCGACAGAAAGCGAAAGCGGCCCCACAGCCAGTGTTCGAGATGGTCCTCCTCGACCAGCTCGTAGAACTCCGGCCGGATGACGTGGTTGACGCGGTACAGCGAGAGACGGCCCGTGAGCGTCAGGACCTTGCCCGCGAGCGCATGGCTCTGCATGGCGATTCGACGCTGGGCGAAGCGCATGGTGAGCCAAAGCTGGATCCAGCGCGGACCGAAGCAGATCACTTCCTCGTCGGTGGTCATCGCCTCGAGCGTCGGGTCCGCAACAAACAGCGACGCGCATTTTGCGAGCATGCCGTCACCGATGATCGAATCGCCGTCCATGAAGACGACGACATCGTCCTCACGGACCTCGCCGCGCTCGCGGCCCTTCGCCATGGCGCGGAGCGATGCGCCGATGCCGTAGCGCTTCCCGGGCGCGGTCTGGCGGGCGATCTCGAAGCGGATCTCGATGTCGGCCGCATGCTCGGCCAGGAAGTCGGCGATGATGATCTCGTCGCTTTCGTCACCGGACCCCAGCCAGATCGTGCCGGGCAGGCCGGTGGATCGCAGTTCGCGTACGATGCTGTCGACCACGGCGTGGGTGATTTCGCGCTTTTCGCGGAAGGTCGTCATCATGAAGTGGACCCGGCGCGGGCGGTGACCGTCCTGCCAGGCCTGGTCGGCGAGCCGGCGCAGCGCGGGATAGCGCACGAAGGCGTAGATCCAGGCCCGAACGACGTGGGTGGTCCACCAGCCGAACCGCCAGAGACCGAGGCCGCCGATCACGATCGTGACGTGACGCGCCACCGGGTCCCACAGCGTGTTGGGCACCGTCAGCAGCAGGATGACGCAAAGCGCGGCGTACGCTGCCAGGCCACCCAGCACGGTCGGGCTCCACTTCGCCCAGAAGCCGGGCTGCGGAAGCATGTCGGCATACTGGATGACGCCCGGTGTCGGCGGGACTTTGGGCATCGCGTTCACAGCCGCTTCTCCGCCGGTTGATCGACCGGCCGATCCGCCACCGTGCGGAAGTCGCCCAGCACGGTGTCGAGCGAGCGACGCTGGAAGGAGACAACGGCGGGCGTACCGGGTTCGAGTTCGCGACGCAGCTGCTCGGCCTGGTCATTGTCCAGGCGCAAGACCGCGCGCGCCGTGCGGTCCAGATCTCCCTGGCGCACGCCACTGTCGCGCGCCTGGCGCCAGGTATAGCGGCTCTCGACATCGTCGAGGAACGCGGCTGCGCGGTCGATGGCAACGACGTGCGCGGGCAGGCGCAGGCGCAGCGCGGGGATGTAGATGGTGGCGGCGTCGCCGACGCTGACGCGCAGGATTTCGTTCTGGGTCAGGAAGGCGTTGATCGTTCGTTCGCCGTTGCGTTCGTAGACCGCAACCGTGTCGCCGGCGCGGACAGCGCTGCCTTCGCCGTGAAGCACGCGCATGATGCGGCCATCCCCCGTTGCGGTGACGACAGCGGCGGCGCGACGCTCCTGCCACACGCGCAGCTCCTCGGTGGCCACGTCGATCTCGGCGCGGGCACGCTGCACGGCGGCCTCCAGCTCGGCGAGATTCCCGGTGATGCGATTGCCATCGAAGAAGCGGCCCGCTGCCGCCGAGGCGACGAGGGCGCTGCGCTGCTCCTCAAGGATGCGCGCACGCTTGAGCTGTGCATTGAGGATAGCCTGCTGATTGGTATGGTCTTCCAGCTTCTGGCGGGGGGCAAAGCCCTGCGCGAACAGCCCACCGACGCGCTCGACCCGCGCCTTGGCGGTGACGAGCTGTTCCTCGAGCGAGGCGATCTCGGCCTGCACCGCCTTCAGCTCGGCCTGCGTGATGATCAGCGTATCATCACGCTTGGCCTTCTCGGAAACGAGATGCGCCTCATGCTGCCTGAGCGCATGGCGGGCCCGTTCGAGCTGGACGCTGGCGAGCGACACCTGACGCTCCACCTCGGGATCGTGGATCTTCGCCAGCTGGCTGCCGTTCGCCACCATGGTGCCTGGCTTGATGCCGACGCCCAGCATCACCCCGTCCGACGGCGCGCGGATGGGCTCGACGGCGCCGGCGATGACGGCAGCGTCGACCTCGAGCCGCACCACGTTGGCGTAGACCAGGGCACCGCCGTAGACGATCGCGGCACCGCCGGCGATCGCCCACAGCAGGCCCATCGTCATGCGACGGACCAGGCTGCGCTTAGTGGTGGTCGGCTTGGACATGGCACCGATCCTTCGGATCCAACGGCTTACCAGCAGACCCCGCGATAGCCCGGCTGGTCCTGGACGGCCGCCGGAAGGCGAACCAGGTCGATGACGGTGCTGTCGGGATGACGCGCCTCGAGGGCGGCGATGAAGTCGGGCGTGCCGTGCGACACGACGATCACGTCGCAGGCGCTGACCAGTTCGCCGGCCGTGTCGGTCAGCAGGTCGGGCAGGACCTGCAGCGCGACCCGGGTCGCGGGATTCGCGGCCTTGAGATAGCCGCCGGCGAGGCGGACGCCCGCCGTGTTGACGTTGCGGTCATGCGCCAGGACCTTGTAGCCGGCATCGATCAGGCGGCCGAGCAGGTCGATCTGCGGGCTCTCGCGCAGGTCGTCGGTGCCGTCCTTGAAGGTCACGCCCAGCAGACCGACCTTCTTCGCGCCGGTCTCGGCGATCAGGCGGAAGGCGTGGTCGATGTGCGAGTCGTTCGACCGCAGCAGGCTGTCGATCAGCGGCACCTCGACGCCGTTGGCATGAGCGAGGCCGGTGATGGCCCGCACGTCCTTGGGCAGGCACGAGCCGCCGAAGGCGAAGCCGGGCTTGAGATAGTACGGCGAGAGGTTCAGCTTCCGGTCCTGCACGAAGATGTCCATGACCTTGTGGCTGTCGACCTCGGCCGACTGGCAGATCTTGCCGATCTCGTTGGCGAACGCGACCTTTACGGCATGCCAGGTGTTGTCGACGTACTTCACCATCTCGGCCGCCTCGATCGAGGTGCGCAGCAGCGGCGCCTCGATCGAGCGGTAGACGCGGGCCAGCATCTCGCCGCTGCGCTCGTCGTGCTCGCCGATCACCGTCTTGGGCGGCGCGTAGAAGTCGGCGATGGCCACGCCCTCGCGCAGGAACTCAGGGTGGAAGCACAGGCCGAAGTCGCGGCCGCAACGCTTGCCCGACACGCGCTCGATCTCCGGCAGCACGATGCGGCGGGTCGTGCCAGCCGGCACGGTGCTGCGCACGACGACCAGGTGATAGTCGCTCTTGAGGGCGAGCGCGCTGCCGATCTCGCCCGCGACGGCCTTCAGGGCCGAGAGATCGACGGTGCCATCGGCACGGCTGGGGGTGCCGACGCAGACGAACGTGATGTCGGTCTCGAGCACGCCATCGAGGGCGTTGGTGTGGGCGGTGATGAGGTCGTCGGCGACGCCGTCGGTCAGCGCCTCGCCGAGACCGGCTTCGACGATCGGCGAGGAACCGGCGGCGATCTGTTCGACCTTGCTCAGGTCAAGGTCGATGCCGACGACGCGATGGCCCAGCTGCGCGAAGCAGGCGACCGACACGGCGCCGACGTAACCGAGGCCGACGACCGAGATCGCCGGGAGCGTGAGCGCTTCGTCGGCGGTCGACACGGCGGAATTGAGGGTGGTGAAGGTGCGGGTCTCGTAAAGCATGGCGTTTCTCCAGGAAGGCGGCCGGTATTGGCCTGTGCCAACCCCTTCCCAAGACACGTGCCAACCGTGCCAAGCGGAGAAAACGTCAATAATTCAACGACTTAAGAATTCGGCGCCAAACGTGTTCGTCGCGAATTGCAAATCCCGGCGGCCCGGCCGGCGCGTCGCGCTTCGCAGGTTGCAAATCGCGCCGGGCAGGTGTCAGGCCTGGCCGGCCTGCCAGGCTTGGATTCGACGATAGAGGGTCGAGGGGCTGACCTGCAGCGCGGCCGCCGCCTTGGGGATGTTGCCGTCGCACTGTGCGATGGCGCGCTCGATGGTCCGGCGTACGATGGCATCGAGAGGTTCGATGGGCATCGTCGCGTCCGGGATCGCCGCCGCGATGGATCGCGCTCCCGTCACCGGCAGGCCCCCGACGCCACCCTGAAAAGAGCGCGGAAGCATGTCGATTTCCACGGTTTCGCCCTCGTTCAGCACCACGACGTTGCGGACCGTGTTTTGCAGTTCGCGAACGTTGCCCGGCCAGCCATAGCCGAGCAGCACGGCCTCTACGGCCGGCGAGAAGGCGGTGAACTTCTTGCCGTCCTCGACGGAGAACTGCCGCAGGAAATGCCGAGCGATCAGCAGCACGTCATGGTCGCGCTCGCGCAGCGGCGGGAGATCGACCGGGATGACGTTGAGCCGATAGAAAAGGTCCTCGCGGAAGCGTCCCGCCGCAACTTCTTCCTGGGGATCGCGATTGGTGGCGCAGACGATGCGCACGTCGACCGGGCGGGGCTTGTCCTCGCCGACGCGTTGGACGGTGCCGGTCTGGAGGAATCGCAGCATCTTGGCCTGCAGACCAAGATCCATCTCGCAGATCTCGTCGAGGAACAGCGTGCCGCCATTGGCTTGCAGGGCGGCGCCGGCGCGGTCGGCTGTGGCTCCGGTGAAGGAGCCTTTGGCGTGGCCGAATACCTCGCTCTCCAGCAGATCACGCGGGATGGCCGCGCAGTTGATGGCGACGAAAGGCTTCTCGCGTCTTCGGCTGAGTTTGTGCAGGGCATCGGCGCAAAGTTCCTTGCCGGTGCCGCTCTCGCCGGTCACGAACACGGTCGCCTTGCTCGCGGCCGCGTTCTGCACGATGCGATAGATCGATTGCATGACCATCGACTGGCCGATGAAGCTGCAGAAGCGGTCGCGCCCGGTCTCCTCCTGGATGGCGGCGACCTGGGATTCGAGCTTGCGACGCTGCAGGGCGTTTCGCACGGTGACGCGCAGACGGTCGGCACTGAAGGGCTTGGTCAGGAAGTCGAGTGCGCCTTCCTTCATTGATTCGACCGCCAGCCGGACAGAGGCCTGTCCGGTTACGATCACGACCTCGGTCGGCAATCCGCGGCTGCGGACTTCGCGAAGCAGATCGATGCCGTTCATATCGGGAAGATTGACGTCCAGAACCAGGACATCGGGAGGCAGGACGGTGATGGCACCAAGCGCCAGCTTGCCGTTGCCGAAAATCTCCACGCTGCAGTTCTCGCTCTTGAGATACTCGGCGTAGGTCTCGGCCAGGGCCGGCGCATCCTCGACGATCAAGACCCTGCCGCGCGTGTTCTGCACGGGGCCCCCTTCCCCTGTTCTCATACCTCCTAGTTAGTCGATTGCAGCGGGGTGGGCCAGCGGGTCCGTTACACGGTTTGGCGAGCCCGATGCATGACCGCAAGGCCGAGAGCCGTCGCATGCGGCATGAGATTGAAACCGCCTTGGCCGACATGCAGGGCAAGCTGGTCGAATGGCAACACCAGGCGCTGGGCGCCCTCGAGGTCTGTTTCGGTCGGGGCGCCGGTCAGGCGCGCCCCGGTGCCATAGAACATGTGGGCCTTGGCGCAGCGCTGATTGCCATTCACGACGAAGGAGCCGAGCGATGCGATCTCGTCGCACTCGAAGCCGGTCTCCTCGCGCAGCTCGCGGCGTGCAGCCGCTTCGGGATCTTCGCCGGGCTCGAGCAGGCCGCCCGGGAATGTGAGACACGGGCGTCTGGCACCGTGCTTGTAGCCACGAAGCATGACGGCGCAGTCGTCGGCGGTCAGGGCGACCAGGACGACGAAATCCGGCAGGGCGACCTGGAAATAGTCGTCGATCTCGCGGCCATCGGGCAGCAGGACCCGCTCACGCCACACCGACAGGCGCGGACCACCGTCGAACGCCAGCGAACGATCGAGGACACGCCAGTCGATATCAGAATACATGATGTGCTCCCTTGCGGAGAAAGCCCGGCAGCGCGGGACGCTGCCGGGCTTGTCCCGGATCAGACGATGAAGCTTTCGTAGCCGATCTGGGCCAGCAGATCCTGCGAGCCTTTCAGGGTCGCGATGTCGATCAGCCCACCATCGTGGGTGTCGAGCATGACATGCAGCCCGTTGTCGGCCAGGGCAAAGGAGATGTCCTTCATCCCGTTCTCCAGCGCATAGGCCGAAACGTCGATGCGATCACGACCGAATTCGAAGTCGTTGATCAGGTCGCCGGGGGACTTGCTGTCGGCCGGCAGGAAGACGAACGTGTCGTTTCCGGCGCCGCCCGAGAGCGAATCCTTGCCCTCGCCGCCGATCAGCACGTCGTCCCCGCTGCCGCCCTTGAGCGAGTCGGTACCCGAGCCGCCGACCAGACGGTCGTTGCCCGCCCCGCCGTCCAGCGTGTCGTTGCCGGCACCGCCATCCAGAGCATCGTTGCCGGTACTTCCGGACAGCTTGTCGTTGCCCATGCCGCCAGCCAGCTTGTCGTCGCCAGACCCGCCATCGAGCTTGTCCGTGCCGTTGCCGCCATCGAGCATGTCGTTGCCGGCGCCGCCCGACAGGCCGTCGTTGCCCTCGCCACCGCTCAGCGCGTCGTTGCCGGAGCCGCCAACGAGCTTGTCGTCGCCCGTGCCGCCGAACAGCACGTCGTTGCCGGTACCGCCGTCGAGGGAGTCGTTGCCCGCGCCGCCGTCGAGGGAGTCATCGGCCGCACCGCCACTGAGCACATCGTTGCCGTCGTCGCCCAGGAGCTTGTCCTTGCCGTCGCCGCCCTGGAGCTTGTCGTTGCCCGTGCCGCCGCTCAGCACGTCGTCGCCCGACCCACCGTCGAGCAGGTCGTCGCCGATGTCGCCATAAAGCGTATCGTTGCCGGCCTCGCCATAGAGCTTGTCATTGCCCGACCCGCCGGAGGCTGTGTCGTCGCCGGTGCCACCGTAGAGCGTGTCGTTGCCGTTATCGCCCTGGAGCTTGTCGTCGCCGGCGCGGCCGTAGAGCGTGTCGTCGCCGTCTCCACCGGAGATGTTGTCGTTTTCCGTACCCGGAACGTAGGGCTTGGCCGAGCCGCTCCCCGCCGACTGCGAATCGCCTTCCGGCGCCCCCGTCTTGCCGTGCGCGTTCAGGACCTTCACGTTGGCGGTGCCGATGTCGATGGTGATGACCGAGTCGTCGAAATCGCGGTCGCCGCCGCCCTTGAGGTCCTCGAAGCCGATACGCACGATACCCTTGGCGGCATCGACCGTGCCGACCGTGTGCAGGATGCCGTCATTGTTCAGCGGAAGCGTCTTGGCGTAGGCGGCGCTGTGATACGGGTCGCCCTTGACCTGGACCGCCTTGCCGTCGTCACCGACGAACCAGACCTTGGGATTGACCGAGGTCAGCGTGGCGACCTTGCCGTCGGCATCGCGGAATTCGAAGCGGCCGTTGGTCATCTTCGAGAAGTCGTTTTGCGCCGCGCCGTTGGACACGACGAAGAAGCCGATCTGGTCGCCGGCACGCAGATCGAGCGCCTTGCTGTCACCGGACGACAGGTTGCCGCCGCTGCCCTTGAGGCTGGCGTTCGCCCACAGCACCTGCACGTCGGCGATCTTGCCGTCGACGACCTTGTACCAGCCGAGCGTGTTCAGGTAGCCCGCGGTCTCGCCATTGAATATGACCGCGCCCTTGTAGTCCTGATCGACCACCAGGCGGTCGAGCCTGGCGATGGAGGGGCCGGAACCGCCGCCGCACAGCACGTCGTTGCCGGTCTGCCCCGACAGCATATCGTTGCCGCGGCCGCCGTAGCCGACATCGTTGCCGATACCGGCATAGACCGTGTCGTTGCCCTGTCGGGCGAGGAACAGCTCGTCGATCGAGCCTCCTTTGAGGGTGTCGTCCTTTGTCGTCCCGACGACGGGGCTCTGCATGAACTCTGACACTATCTGTCTCTTTCAAACGGGCGCGCGCCGTTTTCCCGCCCCGAGAGGAGCGCGCGCGGTTCAGGAACGAGTGGGGCGATGGCCGAGGGCTGGATCAGACCCGGCCGTAGACGTCGTCGAAGCGCTCGATGTCGTCTTCGCCGACATAATCCCCGCACTGGACCTCGATCAGCACGAGCGGCCGATCCGTGCGATTGGTCAGGCGATGGATCGCCCGCAACGGGATGTAGACCGACTGGTCCGGATGCAGTTCACGCTCCACGCCGTCGACCTCGACGATCGCGGTACCCTGGACCACGACCCAGTGCTCGGCGCGCTGCGCATGGCGCTGGCGCGAAAGGCTGCCGCCCGGGGCGACGACGATCCGTTTCACCTGGTAGCCAGGATCGGCGGCAATCGATTCGTAGGCTCCCCAGGGCCGCACGACCGGCGTGGCGATGGAGCGATGTTCAACGGCGCTGAATTGCATGGTTTCCTCGCGAGATGTGGCGAGGTGCCAAACTGCAACGGCCGGGCCAGCGGACCGCAATTCGTCAGGACGTTGAAAACAAATGACAATTGGTGGAGTGCCCCGGAATCAAGCCATCGCTTTTTGCAACGAGGCCACCCGGTCTTCGCGAATTGCGACGCGCTATGGCCGTTCCATCGCGGCAAGCGCCCGTCGGCCGCTCGTGAGCAGGAGCATCACGTGCCCTGCGATGTCATCGTCGGAGGCCAGTTCCACGGCGGCCGCCGCCTCGGCTGCACGCATGGCACCGAACTGACCGAACAGGCCGGCGAGCCGATGCGCGGCCCTGCGCAGGCGTGCCGGATCGCGCGCCTGGGCGGCAGAATCCAGTTCGTCCAGCGATTCATCTGCATCCTGCCGAAACCGCATCAGAAGCCTCGCAAAGGCCTCCACCCCCACCGACTGGCGCAACTCTTCCAGGGCGACGCGATCGACGTCTTCCTCCACCGGCGGCATGACCGGCATCGTCAGCGCCGTCACGCGCTCGATCACGGCCGCAAGCTCGTGCGGACGTATCGGCTTGGCAAGACAGTCATTGGCTCCGGCCGCCAGGGCGCGTGCTTTGTCCTCGGGCTGGCCGAATGCCGTCAGCGCGATGATGGGAACCGCAGCCGCCGGCCCTTCGAGGGCGCGGATCGCCCGGCTCGCCGCCAGCCCGTCCATGCCCGGCATCCGGACATTCATCATCACGAGATCGAAGCGGCCGGTCTTCGCAGCGGCGAGCGCGGCGGAACCGTCGGCTTCGATCTCAACCCGATGTCCCATCTTCTCCAGCAGCGCACGGGCCAGGATCTGACCGGATGGCACATCCTCCGCCATCAGAACCAAAAGTTGCCTTTGCCCGCGGGCTTCCGGGAGGTCAGCCGCCGCCACGTCGGCGGCAGCGACATCGAAGTCGAGCTCGAACCAGAATGTCGACCCCGCACCGGGGGCACTGTCGACGCCGATGGCTCCGCCCATGCTTTCGACGAGTTGCCGGCAGATCGCCAGGCCCAGCCCGGTCCCGCCGGCCTGCCGGGCGGCGGCCTCTGCGCCTTGTTCGAACGGCATGAAGAGGCGGCTTCGCATCTCCGGCGAGATGCCGATCCCGGTATCCTCCACGGCGAAACGCAAGCGCGCCGCGCCATCATGACGTTCGACCAATCTGCAGGACAGGGTGACAGCGCCACCATCGGTGAACTTCACCGCATTCCCCAGCAGATTGAGCAGGATCTGGTTCAACCGTCGCGCATCGCCTTTCAGTCGCGCCGGGATATCGGGCGCCAAATTCGATGAGATCTTGAGCCGTGCCGCGCCGGGCAGGCTGCGCGCCACCGCGACGGCGCCTTGCACCAGGTCCTGCACGTCGAGAGGGCGGATTTTGAGTTCCGAATGCCCGGCATCGAGGCGGGAAAAATCGAGGATGTCGTTGATCAGCGAGAGCAGATGAGTCGCCGACTTCTCGATCAGGTCGACGTGCTGCTTCTGCACGGCATCCAGCGGTGTGTGGACCAGCAGGCTCGACAGACCGATGATGGCGTTCATCGGCGTCCGGATCTCGTGGCTCATGCGGGCGATGAAGTCGGACTTGGCACGGTTGGCGATGTCGGCGGATTCCTTGGCCTGACGAAGCTCGTATTCCCGCTGCTTGCGCGTAGTGACGTCGCGCAGGCACGCAACGATCATATGCCGTCCCGACGATCGCGCGGCCGCGATGGTGACCTCGCAGAAGAACTCGCTGCCGTCGGCCCGTACCGCCCTCATTTCGTGGCGGGCCTTGCCGTCGGGCACCTCGCCGGCCTCGATGTAACGCCGCAGCCCCACTTCGAGGCCGGGTCGGAAGCGCTCGGGGATCACGATGTCGACCGGCCGGCGGCCGATGATATCGTCGCGCCGGTAGCCGAGCACGGTTTCGACCGCTTGATTGACGTCCACGGCCCGGCCTGTCCCGTCGACGCAGAATATGCAATCCGGGGTGGCATCCATGATCGCGCGCAGCCGCTCCTCGCTCCGCTGTAGTGCCTCTTCGCGTTCCTTGAGCTCGGTGATGTCGACGCGCAGCCCAACCGTCTCGCCCGTTGGCGTCCGGCGCTCGAGGATGCGCACCCAGCGGCCACTCGCTGTGCGCTGCTCGATCGGTCCCTGAGGATCACGATGCTGACGCAGCCGCTCCGCTATCCATGCCTCCTCGCGGCCCCGCGCCTCCGGATACTGCCCGCGCCGCACGCCTTCCCGGAGTCCGTGCTCGTAGGAGGTGCCGACGGCAATCAGGTCGGCGCTGTCGCGATACATCTCGCGATAGCGTTCGTTGTACAGGGTGATGTGGTCGTCGGCGTCGAACAGCACGAACCCGTCGGGCAAGGCTTCGAGGGCCGCGAGCAGCAGCGCAGGGTCCTGCGGCACGACTCGCGGCACGGATATCGTGTCGGGCTGGTCGTCGACTTGTCCGCCCGGGGATTTGTTCGCGTCGCTCATGCGGCGCCGGGTCGGGCCGAACGGACCGCCCGGACGGCAGCGTCGCCGGCGGACAGGAGAACATCCGTCTGTGCCCGCACTTGGTCGTCGCTGGCGCGTTCGACCGCGACGGCAGCATCGGCGGCATCCGTCGCGCCGAACTGGCCGAACAGGCCGGCGAGGCGATGGGCGGCCTTGCGCGACCGGACTGGGTCGCTCACGGCGGCGCGCAGTTCGTCGAGGGACTGGGTGGCGTCCCGCATGAAGGCGTCGATCAACCGGCTGAATGACTCCGGGCCAACCGCATCGCGCAGCTCGTCGAGCGCGGCTCGGTCCAGCGCGCCGGCAGCCATCGGTGCGGCGTCGCCGCCGGGCATCACGTTTCGCTCAATCGCCGCGTCGAGCTCATCGACGCGAATCGGCTTGCTGATGTGGTCGCTCATCCCTGTGGCGATGGCCTTTTCCCGATCACTCGTCTGGGCAAACGCGGTAAGCGCGATGATCGGTATCGCCGCCACCGGCGCATCCAGGCTCCTGATGCGCCGGGTCGCCTCGTAGCCATCCATGCCCGGCATCTGGACGTCCATCAGGATCAGGTCGAAGGCCCCGTTGCGCGCCGCGGCCACCGCTTCGCCGCCGTCGGACACGACCTGCACGCGATGGCCAAGCTTCTCGAGCATGGCGCGGGCGACGATCTGGTTCGCCGGCGTGTCTTCGGCTACCAGGATTCGGAGGCTCCTGCGGACGTGCGGCCGGACCTGCTGGACGATCCTGGCACCACCCTCGGGATCGATCGCCCGACCGAACGGAAGCTCGAACCAGAAGGTCGAGCCCTGCCCCAGATTGCTCACGACACCGATCTCCCCATCCATGAGATCGACCAGCCGCTTGCAGATCGCCAACCCCAGGCCGGTGCCGCCCTTCCGACGCGCCAGACGGAGGTCTCCCTGCTCGAACGGCTGGAACAGCCGGCCCTGAACCTCCGGCGCGATGCCAACACCGGTATCCGTGACGGAAAAACGGATTCGCAGGGTCGCGGCGCCCTCGACGACCGCGGCCGACAGGGTGATCGCGCCCCGCTCTGTGTATTTCACGGCGTTGCCCAGCAGGTTCAGGAAGATCTGGTTCAGCCGGTCGCCGTCCCCCGAGACGAAGGTCGGGATGTTCCCGGCAAACGCCATGGCGATGTCGACCCGCTCGGCACCCGGCAGGCCACGAGCGATGTCGACGGCGCTCTCGGCGAGGCGATGCAGGTCGAAGTCCGATTTCTCGACGATCAGACGCCTGGCCTCGAGGCGCGAGAAATCGAGAATGTCGTTGATGATCTGCAGCAGGTGCGCCGCCGAGTCCTCGATGATGCGGACATAACGCTTTTGCGTTTGCTCGAGCGGGGTATCGGCCAGCAGGTTCGACATGCCGATGACGGCGTTCATCGGCGTGCGGATTTCGTGGCTCATCATCGCGAGGAAGTCGGTTTTTGCCTGCGTCGCCTCCTCGGCATGACCGCGGGCCCGCCTGAGGTCGGCCATGGTCGCCTCCTGGCGGGTCAGAAGCGTCGCGATCCAGCCGGTGAGGCCGAGCAACAGCAGCGAGAACAGAGCGGTCCCGATGCCGACGAACCACGCCGTGGTGTACCAGAGTTCGAGGATCAGCCCCTCGTTCGCCGTCACGTTCACGACCAGCGGGTAGTCCTTCAGCGTGCGCGGCGCCACGATCCGCATCTGGCTGGCCGAGTTGTCGGCGAGGCGCGGTCCGGTCGTGACAGTGGCGCCGGCTTCATTGCCCCGCCCGATGATGTCGCTGAATACGGGCTGCTCGCGAAACGACTTGCCGATCAGGTCTTCCCGGGTCGGATAGCGGGCGAGCAGGATGCCGTCGCTGCGGAACAGGGAGATCGCGCTCTCTTCACTGATGTTCACCGCCTTGAAGAAATCCTGGAAGAAGCTGCTCTCGATGCCCGTCAGGACCAACCCCAGCACCTCTCCGGTCCGGCTCCGGATCTTGCGGGCGAGATAGAAGGTCCATGTGCCGGTTCCCCGGTTCTTGACCGGAGCGCTGAGAAAGACGTCGAGCCGCGGATCAGCCATGTGGGCCTTGAAGTAGTCACGGTCCGCCAGGTTGATCCGGGGCGGCGGATAGGATCGCGTGAAACTGATGACATCGCCATTCAACGCCACGATGGTGGCCACGTCGACCTGGGGCACGCTGCTCGCCTTGTTGCGCAGCATGTCGAAGATCTCCTGCGTGCCCATCTCGCGCCGCAGCTCGCCTTCATTGGCGATGTCGGCGTCATGCACGCGGTCGCTGATGCTCTTGAGCACCAGGTCGGCGGCCTTCATGGTCTGGTTGGTCGAGGCCGCCAGGATGGTCGACATGTTGGAGAGATTGACCTTCCACTCCTCGATCGTGGTCTTGCGGGCCTGCCACAGCATCAGGGTTGCGCCTATCACCACCAGGCAGACCGTCAGGACGCCTCCGGCGATCGCCACGCGGCCGCGCGGGCTAAGCCGATATCGAAGCGGAGACGTAGCTGCGGCAACTTCGGTCATCTGTCCTGATCCAACGGGAGCCCAAGCGGCGCAGGTTGCAAAAGCAGCGCCATGCGAACCTTCGCCGAAAACCTGGGTTTTCGCTATCTGAGAGGAGGAGCCAGAGGTCGTGAACGCTACTGGCGTTGCAATTTGCGACGCAACTCTGGACGAGCCACCCCTTCCTTTGCAATTTGCAACGGATTTTGTGGGCGTTCCTGATGTAAGCTCGGGCCAGACCGGCCTGTCGCACTCTTGAGCGCTCCCAATCACGGTCGGCTACAGGCGAGTATCGACGCCACGCCTTCAGGCCTGGACACCTACTTGGTAACGAGTTTCGGCGAGCCATTCGGGTCTAACGGCTTCGGCAATCGAATGAAGAAGTGGTGCCGCGAGGCTGGGCTTCCCGAAGAGTGCACCGCTCACGGCCTGCGCAAAGCCGGAGCTACGATTGCCGCAGAGAACGGGGCGACGGAGCATCCGCTGATGGCGATATTCGGATGGGCGAGTGCGCGCCAGGCAGCGGCCTACACAAGGAAGGCAAATCGAACGAGACTGGCCGCCGATGCGATGCATCTCTTGATGCCGAGGAGAACGCAGGGGGGGCAGCTAGTGTCCCACCGCATTTCGACAGCCTGTCCCACCGGCACAGGAACTGATTAATATCAATAACTTAGGCTGGGTAGTGGTGCCCGAGACGGAATGGGATTTGGCTGGCAAAGCATTGATAATGCTTGAACATTTTAACAAAATTCCCGCTGGTACCCGCAAAAATACCCGCACAATCTTGGCCTGCTCCCAGCGGAGTTAGCCTGCAAAGGCAGGACGCTGGAGCCGGCCCGCAGTCACCGAATGTGCGGGCGCCCTCGTCAGACGATGAGAAAATCGTTCTGCGTGAGCGCAAGGCCCGTCGACAGCATCGCGAAGGCCTTGGCCGCCCCGGCGCCGGTGCCATCGGCGTCGTAGAAGAGACTTCCGATCGCCGAGTCGTAGACGATCCGATCGTCCGCATCGTGCGCGGCGCTGCCGATATGGAATGCCGCCGCCCCGACCAGCGCCTGCCCCGCGAACGCGGTGAAGATGGCATCGTCCAGCGCGATCCGGTCGACGCCCACGGCGAAGTCCAGGATCGAATCGATGTTCGTCGGCCCCAGTGCGGTGCTGAACACGAAGGTATCGGCCCCGGTTCCCCCCATCA
>Ga0164290_1001468_pt1 | contig 33423 bp, 24 predicted proteins | sample Micstemetagenome_FD_108782 | JGI IMG/M metagenome (GOLD analysis project Ga0164290, IMG submission 108782) | Contaminated culture microbial community from soil near Moab, Utah, USA - Microcoleus steenstrupii SON62 (Illumina Assembly) | ecosystem: Environmental > Terrestrial > Soil > Soil crust...
CCGTCGCGCAGGCTCATGACCCGCGGCGCCGGCCCCTGGGTCAGGGGCTCGGGCAGGGGGAAGAAGCCCGGCGCATTGAAGTCGGTGTTGAACTTCTGGGCGATGTCGCGGGTCAGCTCCAGATGCTGCTTCTGGTCCTCGCCGGTCGGCACCTCGGTGGCCTTGTACAGCAGGATGTCCGCGGCCTGCAGCACCGGATAGGTGTAGAGGCCGACGCTGGACCGCTCCTTGTGCTTGCCCGACTTCTCCTTGAACTGGGTCATCCGGTCGAGCCAGCCGAGACGGGCGACGCAGTTCAGGATCCAGGCCAGTTCGGAATGGGCGCGCACCGCCGACTGCGGCCAGATGATCGACTTCGACGGATCGAGGCCGGACGCCAGATAGGCGGCGGCGATCTCGCGCGTCTGGGCGGTCAGCAGGGCCGGGTCCTGCCAGACGGTGATGGCGTGCAGATCGGCCACGAACAGGAAACAGGGCGCGCCGGTGTCCTGCAGCTGGGTGAAGCGCTTCAGGGCGCCAAGATAGTTGCCCAGATGCAGGGCTCCGGAGGCCTGAATGCCCGACAGGACACGGCGGGGGCCTTGGTAGGCGGGCACGGCGGGGGAGGCGTCGGTCATCAATCCAGTCCGGTCGGCGGCGCTTTGGCGTCGGGGGCGCCGGGTTCACGCTTCAGCGTCGCCTTCAACTCGGAGACGCTGACGGCGCGGAAAAGCACGAGGCAGGCGCCGTACACAAGGGCGCCGACGCCGACGACGGCCACAACCGCGATTTCCTTGGCCAGCAACAGGCGGCTCAGGACTTCGTAGTTGATCCCCGCCAGCACCAGCAAGGCGGCCATGACGGCGCTGGCCGCCAGCACGCGGAACAGGCGCGACAGGAACCGCGGCGACGGCCGCCAGGCGTCCTCCCGCACCAGCGTCCCGGCCAGCAGGGCGACGTTGACCCATGCCGACAGGCTGGTGGCGACGGCCAGCCCCAGCACGCCATCGACGCCGACGCTCGATAGCCAGAAGAACAGACCGGCGCCCACGACGATGGTGAAGACCACCGCTGACACGGCGTAGATCATCGGCCGGCGTGTGTCCTCGCGGGCGAAGAAGGGCGGCGTCAGCACCTTGGCGAGGACGAAGGCGGGCACCCCCCATGCGAACTGGCGCAGCACATCGGCGGTGCGGGCCGCGTCCTCGCTGGTGAAGGCGCCGCGCGTCACGGTGGCGTCGATGACGAAGAAGGGAATGACGAACAGGGCCACCGCGGCCGGCAGGGTGAAGGCCATGGCCAGGGTGATGCCGTCGTCGAGGGTCTTGCGGCCGCCCTCGTGGTCCCCGGTGACGAAGGCCCGCGTCAGCCGCGGCACCAGCGCCAGCCCGATGGCGACGCCGATCAGGCCGAGCGGCAGCTGGTAAAGCCGGTCCGCGTTGTAGAGCACCGACCGGGCCCCCTCGTCGGACCCCGCCAGGACCTGGCTGACGAGCGAATTGACCTGCATGGCGCCCCCGGCCATCGCGCCTGGAACCGCCAGCGCCAGGGCCCGCTTCACATTGGGGGTCAGGCGTGGCCATGACAGGCGGATGGCGATCCCGAGCCGCTGCACGCCCCACCACAGCAGGGCGGCCTGCAAGACGCCCGACACGGTCACGGCTGCGGTGACCCACAGCAGTACGGTCGGCTGGCTGGCGGGGATCCACCGGGTTGCCAGCAGCGGCGCGAGGGTGCAAAGGTTCAGCAGGACCGGCACGCCGGCGGACAGGGCGAACCGGCCGCTGGTGTTCAGCACGCCGGACAGCAGCGAGGCCACGGTCATGCAGGCCAGATAGGGCATGGCCAGCTGGGTCGCGGTCACCGCCACCGACATGACACCGGCCTGATCGCGATAGGCCGACAGCAGCCATGGCATGATCCACGGCATCAGGACCTGCAGCAGGATGCAGAAGCCGGCGACCACCGCCAGCATGAAGGACATGGCCTCCGAGGCGGTGACCGCGGCCGCCTCGTCGCCCTCGCGGGCGCGGACCCCGCCATAGACCGGCACGAAGGCCTGGGCGAAGGCGCCTTCGGCGAACAGGCGCCGGAACATGTTGGGCAGCATCAGCGCCGTGGTGAAGGCGTCCATCATCGGCCCCTGGCCAAAGCGGGCGGCCAGGGCCATGTCGCGCGCGAAGCCCAGCACCCGGCTGCCGAGGGTCAGGGTCGCTTGCACGAGGGTGTTGCGGGCGAGGCTCATCAGGGGCTCAAACAGCGGGTCGGTTCAGCGCTTATCCTGCTTCCGGCGCGCGCGATACGGGCGCCGGCGCGGAAGGCCTCCGTCCGACTTCGGACACGTCGCGCAGGCTGGCGCGGACGGGCGGCGAGACGCGCATCGTCGGCCGCTCGATCCGGTCGAGCGCGGCTTCCAGTTCGGCCCGCAACCGATCCAGCCGCGGCCCCGCATTCGGCTTACGGCCTTTGGCGTCGGTGACATAGAAGCTGTCCACCGCCCGTTCGCCGAAACCGGCGATATGGGCCGAACGGATCGAAAGCCCGTTGGCCGAAAGGACGCGGGCGAGGTCGGCCAGCAGGCCGGGCCGGTCCGCGCCCGACACCTCAATGACGGCGGCGTCCGGGCTTTCCTCCAGATCGATGATGGTGGTCGGCCGGACGTCGAAGGCGGCGCGTCTTGGACTGGGCCGGGCGGCCGGGGCGGGGGCGATCACGGCGCCCCCGCGTGCGGCGGCCTCCAGGCTCGCCACCAGCCGCGTCAGCCGGCGCGGTTCCGCCTGGCCATAGGGCGCGCCGCCGCCGTCCTGGAGCTCGAACACGTCCAGCGCCGTTCCGTCGCCCGCCGTCGCCACCCGCGCCCCGACCACATCGGCGCCGGCGGCGGCCAGCGCCCCGGCCAGATCGACGAACAGGCCAGGCCGGTCCAGCGCCGCGACGGCGACGCGCGTGGCGGCGTAGCCCTCGACCTCGGCGTCGTGAACCGCGATCACCTCGGCCGCGGCGCCGGCGCGCCGCGCCCGCGCCACCAGCTCCGGATAGTCGTCCAGGGGGTCGTCATGGGCGAGGTCCTCTCCCCGGAAGACCCCCTCGGTGCGCCGGTAGAGGTCGCGGATCAGCCCGCCCTTCCACGCGTTCCAGACCCCCGGCCCGACGGCCCGGATGTCGGCCACGGTCAGGATCAGCAGGGTGCGCAGCCGCTCCGGGTCCCCGACCAGACGGGTGAAGGATCGGACCGTCGCCGGATCCGACACGTCGCGCTTCTGGGCGTAGTCGCTGAGCGCCAGATGGTTCCGCACCAGCCAGACCACGAACTCGGTCCGCCGCGGGTCGAGTCCCAGCCGGTCGCAGGCGCGCCGGGCGGCGATGGCTCCGTCCTCAAGCTGTCCTCGATCGCCGCCCTTGCCGACGTCGTGCAGCAGCATGGCCAGCATCAGGGCCTCGAAATCGTCGATCCGGTGGACGATCTCGGACGACGACGGATGCTCGGCCCTGAGCTTGCCGCGCTGGATGTCGTTGATGATGCCGATGGCCTGCAGCGTGTGCTCGTCGACCGTATAGGCGTGGTACATGTTGAACTGGGTCTGGCCGACGATCCGCCCCCATTCGGGCAGGAACCGACCCAGCAGACCGGTCTCGTTCATCAGCGTCAGGACGCGATAGGGCCTCTGGCCATGAGCGAGGATATCGAGGAAGGCGCGCGTCGCCTCGGGGTCGCGGCGCAGGGACGGCGTCACCAGCGACAGCGACCGGCTGACCGCCGAGAAGGCGTCGGGATGCAGGTCCAGATCGTGCTCGTCGGCCGTGCGGAACAGCATCAACAGCTTCTCGGGCGCCTCGGCGAAAATCTCGGGACCCTTGACCGACAGGCGGCCGGCGTCCTCGATGAAGCCCTCGACGCCGAGCTTGCGTTTGCGTCCGGGAATCAGCCGCGAGAGGCTCATGGTCGACTTCTGCTGGCGCGCCTCCAGCTTGGCCGACAGGGCGCGGGTCAGGGCGCCGACGTCGCGGGCGACGAGGAAATAGCGGCGCATGAAGCGCTCGACGGCCGGCTCGTCGCCTCGTCCGCGCCAGCCCATCCTGCGCGCCACCTCGGGCTGGAGATCGAAGGTCAGCTTCTCTTCGGCCCGTCCCGCCGTCAGATGCAGATGGGCGCGGACCCGCCAGAGGAAGTCGAACGCCTCCTCGAACGTGCGGCGCTCCCGGGGGGTCAGGAGGCCGTCCATGACCCGGGCGCCCAGCGGGCTGTCGGGCGCCAGGGAGCGGGCGATCCAGAACAGGGTGTTGAGGTCGCGCAGGCCGCCCTTGCCGTCCTTGACGTTTGGTTCGACCCTGTAGCGGACCGCCCCGGACTTCTGGTGGCGGACATCCCGCTCCTCCAGCTTTGCGGCGATGAAGGGGCGGGGGTCGGCCTTGACAACCATGGCGCGGAATCTGGCGATGAAGTCGGCCGCCAGCCTTTCGTCACCCGCCAGCGGCCGCGCTTCCAGAAGGGCGGTGCGCACCGTCATGTCGGACCTCGCAAGGGCCAGGCATTCGTCGACCGACCGCGCCGACTGGCCCACCTTCACGCCCAGGTCCCACAGGACATAGAGCATGAACTCGATGACCTGTTCGGTGCGCGGGGTCGACTTCCACGGTCGCAGGAACATCAGGTCGAGATCCGAGAACGGGGCCAGAACGCCCCGTCCGTAACCGCCCACGGCGATCAGGCTCAGTCGCTCCGCCTCGCTGGGGTTGGCCGCCGGATAGAGGGTTTCCGTCGTGAACCGCCACAGGGCCGTCAGCATGTCGTCGGCGGCCGCCGAATAGAGCCGCGCGATCTCCACGCCCTCGCCGCCGGCCTCGAGGCGACGTGCGACCCGCAGTCTGGCCGCCTCGAAGCACTCCTTGAGAAGCGCCGCGACGGCCTGTCGGACGTCGGTCGCGGACGCGGCCTCGACCAGCCGGTCCTCGAGAGCGTCCGTCACCGGCGTTCCAGGCCCTTGAGCCGGTAGAGGGCTTCCAGCGCCTCGCGCGGCGACAGCTCGTCCGGCTCTATGGCCTGCAAGGCGTCCTCGACGGCGGACGAACGCGGCGGCGGCGCGGTTTCCGCCATGGCGAACAGGGGCAGGTCGTCGAGGCTGATGGCCGCGCTCTTCTCCCCCTCCAGCCGGTCCAGCACCTCGCGGGCGCGGCTGACCACGGCGGCGGGCACCCCGGCCAGTTTGGCGACCTGCACGCCATAGCTGCGGTCGGCCGCGCCGGGTCGCGCCTCGTGCAGGAAGACGAGATCGCCGTTCCACTCCCGCGCCGCCATCGACAGGTTGCAGACGTGGGCCAGCCGCGTCTCGAGACCCGCCAGCTCGTGATAGTGGGTGGCGAACAGGGTCCGCGCGCGATTGCGGTCGTGCAGCGCCTCGGCCACAGCCCAGGCGATGGCCAGGCCGTCATAGGTGGCGGTGCCGCGCCCGATCTCGTCCAGCACCACGAAGCTGCGGTCGGTGGCCTGCGTCAGGATGGCGGCGGTCTCGACCATTTCGGTCATGAAGGTGGAGCGGCCGCGGGCCAGATCGTCCCCGGCGCCGACGCGGCTGAACAGCCGGTCGACGACGCCCAGACGCATGGCCCGGGCCGGCACGAAGGCTCCGGCCTGGGCCAGCACCACCAGCAGGGCGTTCTGGCGCAGGAAGGTCGACTTGCCGGCCATGTTCGGCCCGGTGACGATCGACAGCCGCGCGCAGCCGACGCCCGCTCCGTCGAGCTTGCAGTCGTTGGGCGTATAGGGCGACCCTTGCGCCTTCACCGCCGCCTCGACCACCGGGTGGCGGCCGGCGGTGATCTCGAAACAGGTCGTGTCGTCAATGGTCGGGCGGACGGCGCCGACCTCCTCGGCCCATTCGGCGAGGGCGGCGTGGGCGTCGAGCTCGGCCAGGGCCTCGGCGACCGCCTGAAGCGGCTGGGCCAGCGACTGCACGGCGGCGCGCCAGACCTCGAAGGTCTCGTTCTCGATGGCAAGGGCGCGGTGCCCGGCCTGGCTGATCTTCGCGTCCAGCTCCGACAGTTCGACGGTGGTGAATCGGACCTGGTTGGCCAGGGTCTGGCGGTGGATGAAGGGGCTCTCGCCGGTGGGACGGAGCAGGGGCTCGGCCGCCCTGGCCGACGTCTCGAGGAAATAGCCGAGCACGGCGTTGTGGCGCACCTTGAACGGCACCCCGGCCTCGGCCACCGCGCGGGCCTCCAGGTCGGCCACCACCCGGCGGCTGTCGTCGCGCAGGCGGCGCGCCTCCTCCAGTTCCGGGCGGTAGCCGGCGGCGACGAAGCCGCCGTCGCGGGCCAGATGCGGCGGCTCGGCGACCAGACCCCCGGCCAGGTCGACCAGCAACCGGCCGAGCGCCGGCGACAGGGTCAGGCGGTCGAGGCAGGCGACGATCCGCGCCGGCGGACCGGTCAGGGGCTCTCGCTCCGGCGGGAACAGGCCGGCGATGCCCTCGGCGATCGACAGGCCGGTGCGGATGGCCGCCAGATCGCGCGGCCCGCCGCGGCCGAGCACCAGCCGCGAGGTGGCGCGCGCGACGTCGGAGGAGGCGCGCAGACCGTCGCGCAGGTCGCGGCGAAGGTCGCGGCGCTCCAGCAGCCATTCGACCGCGTCGAGCCCGTGATTGATGGCGGCGGTGTCGCGCAGGGGCCGGGCGATCCGCTCCGCCAGCGCCCGCGCGCCGCCGGAGGTGACGGTGCGGTCGATGCAGGCCAGCAGCGATCCCTCGCGCTCGCCGCGCTGGGTGCGGTCGATCTCAAGGCTGAGCCGGGTCGCCGGATCGATGGCGAGGAAGCCGGTCTCGCCCGAGCGGCGCGGCGGCGACAGGGCCGGGATCTTCCCCGCCTGGGTCGTCTCCAGATAGGCGGCGATCAGGCCGAGGGCCGAAACCTCGGCCTCCTCGAAGGCGCCGAAGCCGTCCAGCGAGGCGACCCCGTACAGCCGCTCGACGCGGACCCTCGCTCCGACCGGTTCGGCCAGGGCCTGCGGCAGCGCCTGGACCACGCCGCCGCAGCCGTCCAGCGCGGCCTTGGTCGCCTCGTCCGAGAACAGGCGATCCGGGACCAGCACTTCCGACGGGCGGAACGAGGCCAGGGTCGCCCCGAGGTCCTCCAGCGAACAGGCGACGGCGTCGACCGAGCCGGCGGACAGCTCCACCACGGCGACGGCGGCCCGGCCTTTCCGCACCGAGACGGCCGCCAGACGGTTGGCTCCGCGCGCGTCCAGCAGACTGTCCTCGGTCAGGGTGCCGGGAGTGACCACACGGACGATGTCGCGGTGAACCACGGCCTTGGAGCCGCGCTTGCGGGCTTCGGACGGGGCCTCCATCTGCTCGCAGATGGCGGCCTTGAAGCCCTGCCGGATCAGGCGGGCCAGATAGCCGTCAAGGGCATGGACCGGCACCCCGGCCATGGGGATGTCCTCGCCCTGATGCTTGCCCCGTTTGGTCAGGGTGATGCCGAGGGCGGCCGAGGCGATCTCGGCGTCCTTGAAGAACAGCTCGTAGAAATCGCCCATGCGGAAGAAGACGATGGCGTCGGGCTGACTGGCCTTGGCCGCCAGGAACTGGGCCATGACCGGCGTCGTCCCCTCGGAGGACGGGATCGCGTCGGCGGTCGGGGGATGGACGAGGGGGGCGTTCATGAGAGCGGTGCAAGGTGAAGGATTGCGGAGGCCCGCTCAAGCGCCTTGCGCAAGCTGTGCTGCACTGCGACAAGCCCGGCAGGCGGTTAAGGGAACGCGGTGAGAAACCGCGGCTGTGCCCGCAACTGTAGGCGGCGAGGCCGTCGTCCGACCCGGGGAGCAATCCCCGGCGCCACTGGGCAACCGGGAAGGCGTGGACGACGGTTGTTGACCCGCAAGCCAGGAGACCTGGCCGCCGACGTCGCTCGTCCGCTGTCCGGGACCAGACAGAGGCGTGGGGCCAACCCCTTCCCGCACGGGAAGGCTGTTCCGTCGAAGCGACCCGACCCAAGCGCCGCGCCCCTGTCCGGGCCGGGTCGGTCGCTTTCACACGCCGCCGCGCAGCGCCAGCGCGGGGCCGACGGAGATCCGCGCATGACGCGAACCATCCTCTACGCCACGGCCGCCGCCGTGCTGTGTCCCCTGTCCGCCCAGGCCCAGACGCCGGGCGACGACCTGCCCGAGGTTGTCGTCACGGCCGCCCGGCTACCGGTTCTCGCCGCCGATACGCCGGGCGCGCGGATCATCGACGCCGCCGTGATCGAACAGCGCGGCGCGGTCTTCGCTTCGGACATCCTCGCCGATGTGCCGGGCCTGTCGGTCTATCGCGCCGGTTTCGGCGGGGTGACGTCGGTCCGCATGCGCGGGGCCAGTCAGGACAAGTCGCTGGTGCTGGTCGACGGCGTGCCGGTGAACGACCCGAGCCAACCCGCCGGCGGCTTCGACTTCGCCGGCTTCGACCTCGCAGACGTCGAGCGGATCGAGGTGCTCAGCGGGCCACAGTCGTCCCTGTGGGGGTCCGACGCCATCGGCGGGGTCATCGCCTTCACCAGCCGGGAGCTGGACGGCCTGCGCGCCGAAGCCGAGGCGGGGTCGTTTGAGACGCGCCGCGGACGGCTGCAGGTCGGCCGGGCGGGGGATCGGTATGCCGTCGGCGCCTTCATGTCCCGCTATGACAGCGAGGGCATCTCCGCCGCCGCCAGCGGAAGCGAGGCCGACGGATTCGAGAGCACCGCCTGGGGCGTGAATGGCCGCTACGCGCTTAACAGCCGCGTGGAGATCGACGGCCGCTTCCGCCACGCCGACCGCTTCGCGGAGCTGGACGCCTTCGGCCCTGCGGACTCCCTCGACACCACCGACACCACCGACCGGTCCGGCTATGCCCGCCTGCGGCTGGGCGACGTCCTGGGTCTGGACCACCGGTTCACGGTCGCCGGCTCGGACATCGCGCGCACCACCGACAGCGCCTTCCCGTCGACCTATGAGGGTGAACACCGGCTGTGGCGTTGGCAGGCCGACAGCCGCGGCGCAGGTCCGGTCGTCTTGGCCGTCGGCGTCGAACGCGAGGAGACCGGCGCCTTCCTCAACGGCTACAGCGCCGCCCAGGGCGTCGACTCCGCCTTCGGGGCCCTGAAGTGGGATGCGTCGGAGCGGCTGACGCTGAATCTCGGCCTGCGCCATGACTCGACCGAAGATTTCGGCGGCGAGACCACCGGGCGGTTTTCGGCGGCCTACCGGCTGGACCATGGCCTGACCCTGTCGGGCGCCTGGGGAACCGGCTTCAAGACTCCCAGCGTCAGCCAGGCGGTGTGCGACTTCTGCTTCGTCCTGCCGGGCACGGTCGTCGCGCCGCTGGTTCCGGAATACGCCAGGGGCGGCGAGATCGCGCTGGGCTGGCGCTCGACCGACGGCCGGTTTGACGGCCGCGCCACCCTCTACCGGCTCGAAGTCGAGGACCAGATCGACGGCTTCTTCGATTTCGGCACATTCGAATTCTACTACGTCAACATCATCGAGACGCGGACCGACGGGCTGGAGCTGGAGGGCCGGGCGAGGTTGGGCGGTGGTTTCGACGTGAGCGCCTCATACGCCTGGACCGACGCCGTCGATCAGGACGGAGACCCGATCCTGCGCGTGCCGGAGCATGCGGGCTCCGCCACGCTCGGCTGGTCGGGGGAGCGGTTGTCAGCGGCCCTGACGGTGCGCGCCGAGGGCGACATGCCGGATTCGGGCGGGGTGCGGCCCGGGTTCGTGACGGCGAATCTGAACGCGGCCTGGGAGCTGACCTCGAACGTCAGCCTGACGGCGCGCCTCGAAAATCTGGCGGACGAAACCTACCAGCAGCTGCTCGGCTACGGCGAGCCGGGTCGCTCCGGCTACGTCGGGATCAGGCTGCGCTACTGATGGAGCGGAGGCCGGCGGCGGCGACCGTCGCCGGCTCCAGCTGCAACGACGGCCAGTCCAGGGCGGGCGTCGGGGCATGGGCGGCCGCGACCACGGCGCGCAGCTCGGCGGCGGAGGCGATGCTCGCGACGACCGCGGACACCTCCGGCAGGCCCATGGCGTAGGCCAGGGTCGCCTGCATCGGATCGACGCGCGCCTCGGCCAGCCGACGGCGAATACGCGACAGCGTCGGCGCGTGACGCTGCATTTCAGCGGGCAGGGCCTCGGCCCCGACAAACAGCAGGCCGTCCGCGAATACCGAGGCGGCGTGAACGGCGACGTCAGCGGCGGCCAGTTCCGACAGGACGCCCGAATGCTGGGCGCGCTGGTCCAGCAGATTGCACCGGAGCTGGACCACGTCGGGCTGGAAGCGGCGGGCCAGCAGCGCCGGACCGTCCTCGATCGTGGCGCAGAAACCGATGCGACGGTAGAGGCCTCGATCCTTCAGGGCCAGCAGCCGATCCCACAGGGCGCGGCCTTCGGCGCCGGCGAGATCGTCGGCGCTGGAAACCATCAGCAGGTCGGCGCGCGGCAGGCCGAGCCGTTCCAGCGAGCGGCGGGCGCGGGCCTCGACCCGGTCGACGCCATCGCTGACGGAGACGGTGCGCACCGAAACCTGGAAGGGTGAGGGGAAGGGCCAGGACTGGCCCAGCCAGCGTTCGCCGTCGCCGTCCGGCTTTGTCGCGATTTTCGCTATCCCGGAATCGGCCGCGGTCTGGAGCATCAGCCGCAGCGCTTCCTCGCGCGCGCCGGCGGGCGCGGGTATGGCGCGGTCGGGCTGGTGCACGACGGCCAGAGCCAGTTTGTCGACCGGAGACGGAGCGCGGCTTGGGATCACCGCAGGAGTGTGACCGCGAAAGTTTAAGGCCCCCCTTCCGAGACCTTGCGCGAAGCTTAACCGCAGAACCGTGGTTTCAGTCCACAGAGGTCAGCCGGGCGCCTGCCGCAGGGCCTCCAGAACGCCCTTGCCGTACCGGTCCAGCCGGGTCTGACCGACCCCGGAGATATGACCAAGCCGCTCCAGATCGCCCGGCTCGGCCAGGGCGATCTCCAGCAAGGTCTTGTCCTGGAAGATCACATAGGGCGGGACGCGCTGTTCGGCGGCTCGGTCGCGACGCCAGGCGCGCAGGGTCTCGAAGCGGGCGCGGACGTCGGCGTCCATCGCTTCCAGCGCGGCGTTGCGTCCGGTCCGCGTCCGTTCGCGGGCCGTGGCGGCGCGGGCGGCCGCGGCGCGGACCTCGAGCGTCCGTTCGCCCCGGTAGACGGCGCGGACGGCGGCGGGGTCCCCCAGCCTGACCAGCGGCTTGCCCTCGTTCGGGTCCTCAACCAGCAGGCCCTCGAACATCAGGTGATCGACAATGTCGCGCCAGGTGTGCTGGCCGACGTCGGCGCCGATGCCCCAGGTCGAGAGGGCGGTCTCCCACGGCTGGACGTCCTTCGTCTTCCCGAGCAGGTGATCGATGATCCGCGTCTTGCCGAACCGCTCGCCCAACCGCTGCACCGCCGCCAGAGCCTTCTGGGCCGGGACGGTGGCGTCGAAGACGGCGGGGGGGTCGAGGCACAGGTCGCAGACGCCGCAGCGCCCGGCGCCCTCTTCCCCGAAATAGCGGCGCACGGACTGGGCCCGGCAGACGGCGCCGTCCAGCATGGCGAACAGCTGGCGGGCCTTCTTCACCTGCACCGCCTTGACTTCCTCGGCCATGGGACGGCCGTCGAGCCGCTTCAGCGTCCAGGCGATGTCGGAGGGACCGTACAGGGTGATGCCGTCAGCCGGCTCGCCGTCGCGGCCGGCGCGGCCGATCTCCTGCCAGTAGGCCTCCAGCGATCCGGGCGGATCCGCGTGTATGACGAAGCGCACGTCGGCCTTGTCCACGCCCATGCCAAAGGCGATGGTCGCCACCATGACTGCGCCGTCCTCGGCGAGGAACCGTTCAAGCCGTCGGTCCCTTTCGCGGGCCTCCATGCCGGCGTGATAGGCGATGGCGTTGGTTCCTGCATCCTTCAGGGCCTCCGCCACCCGCTCGCAGCCGTCGCGCGAACCGCAATAGACCACGCCGGACTTGCCGCGGCGCTGACGCACCAGATCGATCACCGCCGCGTCCGTTCGCGCCCGCGAGGCGCTTTCCTTGCGGATGGCGGAAAGCTGCAGATTGGGCCGGGCGAAGCTGTCGACCACCACCTTCGCCGCCTCCAGACGCAGCGACCGGACGATGTCGTCGCGGGTCCGGGCGTCGGCGGTGGCGGTCACCGCGATGCGGGGAACGCCGGGGAAGAGTTCGGCGAGCCGGCCCAGCGTCCGGTAGTCCGGTCTGAAGTCATGTCCCCACTGTGAGACACAGTGCGCCTCGTCGATAGCGATGAGGCTGAGGGGCAGGTCGTGCAGCCGGTCGATCAGATGCGGCTGGGCCAGGCCTTCGGGCGAGACATAGAGCAGGTCCAGTTCACCGGCTCTCGCCTGACGCCAGATGGCCGAGCGATCGTCCATGGAAACGCCGGAATCGAGCCGGGCGGCGACGACGCCCTGCTGCTTCAGCGCCTCGACCTGATCGGTCATCAGGGCGATCAGGGGCGACACCACCAGACCGAGGCCGGGGCGGAGCATGGCCGGGATCTGATAGCAGACCGACTTGCCGCCGCCGGTCGGGAGGACCGCCATGACGTCGCGTCCGGCGAGGATCTCGGCGACCACCTCTGACTGCAGGCCCCGGAAGTCGCTGTGGCCCCAGACCCGCTCCAGCGTGGCCCGGGCGTCTTCGAGGGTCGGCGCCGGCGGGGCGGTCAGGGTCGAGTCGGCGAGCATGCCCGCCTTGTGCCTCATTTGTTCCGCGGTGAGAAGGCGCACAGCGCGCCCCCGGGGCCGTTATCCAAAGTGACGGGAACCCGCGGCGGCGGGGCCGTGCCGGCCGCGGGGCGGCCTAGTCGTGACCGCTCATGCCCTTGGAAGGATCGTCCGAGGGCGTTCCGGGATCGATCTGATCATCGGCCTTGCGGCTCCGCAGCCAGGCCCAGAACGCCACTATGAACAGCAGGACCGGCCCGCCGACGATCACCCAGGACCAGGGGAATGCGCTCTCCGCTCCACCCATGATCAATCTCCAATCCCGCATCAGACCGCCCCTCCGCCGTTTCTCCCGATGGGAGCCGGCGAGGCGGCCTGGGTTTTCAACGCCGGGCGAACGGGTGGGTTGCCGGCGGCAGGGCGACTTCGCGCGGCGGCGCAATCCGGCTATAGGCGCCCCCATGACCTCCTACCTCTATGGCCGCCCGCCGGCGGTGTTCGATCCGCCCGGGGCGGCGACCCAGTTGTCCCCGCTGATCCCCGGCTCGACGCCGCTCGAGGACGTGGCCGCCGGCTCGGCCGACGATATCATGATCTACGCCCCGCCCGGGGTGCTGGAGCGGCGCTATACGCTCGCCCTGGCGCTGAAGGCGTTGCGGGTCGGCGGGCGTCTCGATGTGATGGCCGCCAATGACAAGGGCGGCTCGCGGCTGAAGAAGGAGCTCCAGGGTTTCGGGCTGGAGGTCGCCGAGAGCGCCAAGGCGCACCACCGCCGCTGCGTCGTCATTCGGCCGGCGGCGTTGTCCGGGCTGGAGGAGGCCGTCGCGGCGGGCGCGCTCCGCGTGGTCGAGGGACTGGAGGCCTGGTCCCAGCCTGGCGTCTTCGCCTGGGACCGGATCGACGCGGGTTCGATGCTGCTGGCGCAGACGGCGCCGGCGCTGAAGGGCGCGGGGGCGGATCTGGGTTGCGGTTACGGCGCCCTCGCCACGGTGGTGCTGGGCTCGCCGGCGGTGACCTCGCTGCGCCTGATCGATCTGGACAGGCGGGCGATCGCGGCGGCGAAGAAGAATGTCGCCGATCCGCGAGCCAGCTTCGAATGGGCCGATGGGCGGACGGCGGCGGCGACCGGCGATCTGGACTTCGTCGTCACCAATCCGCCGTTCCACGACGGCGGCGCCGAGGACAAGCGGCTGGGCCAGGCCTTCATCCGGCAGGCGGCGGCCATGCTGGGCAAGGGCGGCGTCTTGTGGCTCGTCGCCAACCGGCACCTGCCCTATGAGGCCGAGCTGAACGCAGCCTTCAAGCGGGTGACGATGGTCGCCGACGCAGGCGGGTACAAGGTGTTCGAGGCGGTGAAGTGAAAACCCCGACCAGCCGCGTCGACAAGCTGCTCGGCTCGATGGGCTATGGCTCGCGGACCGAGATGGCGCGGCTGGGCAAGGCGGGCGGGATCGTGCTGGACGGGGCCGATCTGACCGACGTGTCGAAGCGGATCGCGGTGACGCCGGACCTGCCGACGCGGATGGAGATCGACGGCGAGCCGCTGGATCCCGTGCCCGGTCTGGTGATGATGCTGCACAAGCCGCTGGGCATGACCTGTTCGCGCAAGGAGGACGGGGCCCTGGTCTATGACGTCCTGCCCCCGCGCTGGCGCCGCCGCGATCCGGCCATCTCGACGATCGGGCGGCTGGACAAGCAGACCACGGGCCTGCTTCTGCTGACCGACGACGGCGATCTGCTGCACCGGGTGATCTCGCCCAAACGGCATGTGGCCAAGGTCTACCGCGCCACCCTGGCGCGGCCGCTGGACGGGACCGAGGGCGACATCTTCGCCGCGGGGGGTCTGGTGCTGGAGGGCGAGGACAAGCCGTTGTCGCCGGCGGCGCTTGAAGTCCTGTCGCCGACCGAGGCGCGGCTGACGGTCACCGAGGGCCGCTATCATATGGTGCGGCGAATGTTCGCGGCCGTGGGCAACCACGTCGAGGGCCTGCACCGCGAGCGGGTCGGCGGGCTGGCCTTGCCGGAGGATCTGGCGCCGGGGGAGTGGCGGCTGCTGGATCAGGCGCAGATCGACGCCATATTCGTCTCATGAGCGCCCACGCCAAGATCTGCGGCCTGACGACGCCGGAAACGCTGGATGCGGCGCTGGCAGGCGGCGCGGCCTTCGTGGGCGCGGTGGTGTTTCCGAAGAGTCCCCGCCACCTTGAGCCGCTGCACGGCGCGACCCTGTTCGAGCGCGCGCGGGGAAGGGCGAAGATCGTGGCCGTGACCGTCGACGCCGACGACGCCCTGCTGACCGAAATCGCCCTGATCCTCAAGCCGGACCTGATCCAGCTGCATGGGTCGGAGACGCCGGCGCGGGCCGAACAGGTGCGGATGCTGACCGGGGCGGGGATCATCAGGGCCCTGCCGATCCGGACGCATGAGGATTTCGCGGCGGCGGACCACTGGGAGCCGTTTGTCGATCATCTGATGTTCGATGCGAAGCCGCCCGAGGGTTCCGACCTGCCCGGCGGCGTCGGGGCGCGGTTCGACTGGGTCATGCTGGCCGGCAGGGCCTGGCGGCATCCGTGGTTCGTGGCGGGCGGGCTGGCGCCGGACAATGTCGGCCAGGCCATCCGCATTTCGGGCGCCCCCCTGATGGATGTGTCCTCTGGCGTGGAAACCGCGCCGGGTGTTAAGGACCCCGCCCTGATCACGGCGTTCCTCGACGCCGTCCGCTCCGCCTGATTTCCGCCGCTCCCCCGCGCGAGTTTGTCCTGTGAACGCCATCATCCCCAACAGCTACGCCATGCCAGACGCCGAGGGCCGTTTCGGCCCCTATGGCGGGCGGTTCGTGGCCGAGACCCTGATGCCCCTCGTTCACGAACTGAACGCGGCCTATGAGGCGGCCAAGGCCGACCCGGCTTTCCAGGCCGAGCTGGACGGCTTCCTGACCGACTATGTTGGCCGGCCCAGCCCCCTGTATCTGGCCGAGCGCCTGACCGAACATCACGGCGCGGCGAACATCTGGTTCAAGCGCGACGAGCTGAATCACACGGGCGCGCACAAGATCAACAACTGCATGGGCCAGATCCTGCTGGCCATGCGGATGGGCAAGACCCGGATCATCGCCGAGACCGGCGCCGGCCAGCACGGCGTGGCCACGGCCACGGTGTGCGCCCGCTTCGGGCTTGAGTGCATCATCTATATGGGCGCCACCGACGTCGAGCGGCAGTCGCCCAATGTCTTCCGCATGAAGCTGCTGGGCGCCGAGGTCGTGCCGGTGACGGCGGGCCGGGCGACGCTCAAGGACGCCATGAATGAGGCGATGCGCGACTGGGTCACCAATGTCGAGGACACCTACTATCTGATCGGCACCGCGGCGGGGCCGCATCCCTATCCGGCCATGGTGCGCGATTTCCAGTCGGTGATCGGCAAGGAGACGCGGATCCAGATGCTGGCCCGCAAGGACAAGCTGCCCGACGCCTGCGTGGCGGCGATCGGGGGCGGGTCGAACGCCATCGGCCTGTTCCATCCCTTCATCGAGGACGCCGGGGTGCGGCTGATCGGGGTCGAGGCGGCCGGGCGCGGGCTGGACGGGCCGGACCATGCGGCCTCGCTGCAGGGCGGACGGCCGGGCGTGCTGCACGGCAACCGCACCTATCTGCTGCAGGACGACGACGGCCAGATTCTCGAAGGCCACTCGATCTCCGCCGGGCTCGACTACCCCGGCATCGGCCCCGAACACGCGTGGCTGAAGGACATGGGTCGCGCGGAGTATCGCGCCGCCACCGACGCCGAGGCGCTGGACGCCTTCCAGCTGTGCTCGAAGCTTGAGGGGATCATCCCGGCGCTGGAACCCAGCCACGCCCTCGCCCGCGTCGGCGAGATTGCGAAGGAAGTGGGCAAGGGGGGCGATGTCGTGCTCAATATGTGCGGGCGGGGCGACAAGGACATTTTCGCAGTGGCGAAACACCTGGGCGTGGAGTTGTAGAGATGAAAATCGTGATGATGGCCGCTGCGGCGGCGCTTCTGGCCGGGTCGGCGCAGGCGCAGGATTCGGCGACCCCGGACGCTCTGGTGTTGCCGGGGGCCACCCCGGCCCCGGATTGCGGCAATCTGTACGGCCTTGCCGGCGGCGCCTTCTGCGTCAGCGCGCCGCTGGCGGGGATCGGCACGCTGGCCGAAGCCTATGTCGCCGATCTGCAGACCAAGGGATGGATCCCGGCCGGAGGGGACGACAACCGCGTGGTCTTCGTTCGCCGCCGCGATACGGGCGGCTGCGACGGGCTGCAGATGCAGGCCTTCTACGATACCTCGCGACCCGCCGGGCCGGACGCCATAGGCTATCTCGGCTTCGGCCCGATTCCCGGCAATGTCTGCTCGGACCAGCCGGAGCCTCTTCCGACGCCCGCGCCGGCGCAATGACGACAGCGCGTATCGACGCCCGTTTCGCCGCGCTGAAGGCCGAGGGCCGGGCCGGGTTCGTGGCCTATGTCATGGCAGGAGATCCCACGCGGGACGAGGCGCTGCAGATCCTGCGCGGCCTGCCGGCCGCAGGCGCGGACCTGATCGAACTGGGCTTTCCGTTCTCCGATCCGATGGCCGAGGGGCCGCCGATCCAGCGCGCCGCCCTGCGCGGGCTGAAGGCCGGGCTGACCCTGAAGGGGACGCTGGCGCTGGCCGCGGACTTTCGCGCCGGGGACGTAGACACGCCGCTGATCCTGATGGGCTACCTCAATCCCATCGAGAGCTATGGCTACGAGGCCTTCGCCCGTGACGCGGCGGCCAGTGGCGTGGACGGGGTGATCGTGGTCGACTGCCCGCCGGAAGAGGCCGGGCCGCTGTCGGATGCGCTGGACGCCGCGTCCGTGTCCCTGATCCGGCTGGCCACCCCGACCTCGGACGACGCGCGGCTCAAGCTGATCGCGGAGCGAACCTCAGGCTTCGTCTACTACGTCTCGGTGGCAGGCGTGACCGGGGTCAAGGAGGCCCAGACCCTGTCCGTGGCTCCCGCCGTCGCGCGGGTGCGCAAGGCGTCGGGCCTGCCGGTCGCGGTCGGTTTCGGGGTCAAGACCCCGGAGCGGGCGGCCGGGATCGCCCGGGTCGCCGACGCCGTTGTGGCCGGCTCGGTGCTGGTCGACGAGGTGGCGGCGGCGCTGGCGGCGAACGAACCGGCGGCGCCGCGCGTTCTGGCGAAGGTGAAGGCCCTCGCGGACGCCGTCCGGGGTGCGCGGGTCGCGGAAACGGTCTAAAGCGCGCCCATGGCTGACAAGACTCCTCCCAAACCCCAGGAAAAGCGCGGCGGCTGGCTGAGCCGTTTCGCGCCCGGCGTCCGCAAGATCGTCAGCCGGCGCGATACGCCCGACAACCTGTGGGTCAAGGACCCCGATTCCGGCGAAATGCTGTACCGGCCCGATCTCGAGGCCAGCCTGTGGGTCACGCCCTCGGGCCGGCACATGCGGATCGACGCCCCGACCCGGCTGCGCGTCACTTTCGACGACGGCGATTATGAGTCCATCGACACGCCCGACGTGCCCGAGGACCCGCTGAAATTCTCGGACGGCAAGCCCTACAAGGACCGGCTGATCGCGGCCCGCAAGGCCGCCGGCCGCAAGGACACCATGGCCATCGGCTTCGGCGCGCTGGACGGTACGCCGGCGGTGGTCATCGTCCAGGACTTCACCTTCATGGGCGGATCGCTGGGCATGGCGGCGGGCGAGGCCTTCATCGCGGCGGCCCGGGCCGCCATCGAGCGAGGCGTCCCCCTGGTCTGTTTCACGGCCGCCGGCGGCGCCCGGATGCAGGAGGGCGCCCTCAGCCTGATGCAGATGGCGCGCACCACCCTGGCCATCCAGGAGCTGAAGGCGGTTCAGCTGCCCTTCGTCGTGGTGCTGACCGACCCCACCACCGGCGGGGTCACCGCCAGCTACGCCATGCTTGGCGACGTCCATCTGGCTGAACCCGGCGCCCTTATCGGCTTCGCCGGCCCGCGCGTGATCGAGGCGACCATCCGCGAGAAACTGCCCCCCGGCTTCCAGCGCGCCGAATACCTTCAGGAGAAGGGCATGGTCGACAAGGTGGTCGCCCGCGCCGACCTGCCGGTCGTGCTGGGTCAGGTCCTGTCGATGCTGATGGGCGGGCGGCGTCGGGCGGCCTGAGCCCTTGGACCCCATCTCCGAACGCCTGAGGACGCGGCATCCCCAGCGTATCGACCTGTCGCTGGACCGGATGCGGACGCTGTGTGCGGCCCTGGGCGATCCGCAACACCGGCTGCCGCCCGTGGTCCATGTAGCGGGCACGAACGGCAAGGGGTCGACCGTCGCCTTTATCCGCGCCATCGCCGAGGCGGCGGGGCTCAAGGTCCACGCCTACACCTCGCCGCATCTGGTCCGCTTCAACGAGCGCATCCGTCTGGGCGGGCAGCTGATCGAGGACGCCGCCCTCAACGATATCCTCGACCGCATCGAGGCGCTGGATATCGAGGCGACGGTGTTCGAAAGCACGACCGCGGCCGCCTTTGTGGCCATGAGCGAGGCGCCGGCCGATCTGGCCGTCGTCGAGGTCGGTCTGGGCGGGGTTCTGGACGCCACGAACGTGATCGAACGTCCGCTGCTGAGCGTCATCACCCCCGTCGACCTGGACCATGCGGAGTTCCTCGGGACCTCGCTGCGCGGGGTGGCGGTGGAGAAGGCGGGGATCCTGAAGTCCGGGGCGCGCGGCCTGATCGCGCGGCAGTCGGAAGAGGCGATGGCTGCGATAGAGACGGCCGCCCGGGCCGTTCACGCCCCCCTGACGGTCATGGGCGTGGATTTCGACGCCTGGTCCGAGCGGGGCGGCATGGCCTTTCAGGATCAGGAGCGGTTCCTCGATCTGCCGGCCCCGGCGCTGGTCGGGCCGCACCAGATCGCCAACGCCGGCCTCGCCGTCGCCGTGGCGCTGGAGCTGGACCTCCCCGAGACGGCGATCGCCGCGGGTCTGCGCGCCGTCCGCTGGCCGGCGCGCCTGCAGCGGGTCACCGCCGGCCCCTATGGCGAGGCCGCGCGGACGTCCGACGCCGAGCTGTGGCTGGACGGCGGACACAATCCGCACGCGGGCCGTGCGCTGGCGGAAGCCCTGGCCGAGCGCCAGGCGAAGGCGCCGCGGCCGCTGGCCCTGATCGTGGGCATGCTGGCCAACAAGGACGCGGGCGGTTTCTTCGAGGCGCTGAGGGGCTCAGGCGCCGCCGTCTTCACTGTCCGCTTCGAGGGCGCGGCGGCCGAACCGGAAGCCTTGGCGGCGGTGGCGCGCGGCCACGGACTGGGCGCGACGCCCTGCGCCTCTGTCGGGGAGGCGCTGGAGCGCGCGCTGCGGCTCGGCGCAGGCCGGGTCGCGATCTGCGGGTCGCTGTATCTCGCCGGCGAGGTTCTCGGCGCCGCGCGGGAGACCTGGCCGGACTGAATCCGATCAGCCGTTAGGGCCGGCGGGCGTCGGGGTGGCGCCGCCGTCAGGGAAGCGTATCCGCTGCATCGAGCGCATGAATTCGCGGGTCTGCTGGTCCTGGACTCCGGCGCGCGGGATGTCGCGGCAGACGCGCTGTTGCATGTTCGAGCCCGTGGCGCGCTCAAGCCGGCAGACGCGGCGGGTGTCGCCCTCAGGTCCGGGCGGCGCGTTCGAGGGGCGCGCTTCAGCCGGGGGCGGGGGCCCGGCGATGACGGCGACCTGGCCTCCGTCCAGCAGAAAGGCGGCGATCAGCGCGGCGGTCAGCATGATGACGCTCCAGCATCCGTTGTTTCGGACGAAGGAGAACACCGATCGGTCGCAGGGGCAAATTACGCTCCCGCGATGAGCTGACCGCCCGGTTTCAGGCGGCGGGCTGACCGATCCCGGATTCGGCCAGCCATTCGAGAATCTTGCCCTTGGGCATGGCCCCGACCTTCATCGACGCCATCTGGCCGTCCTTGAACAGCATCAGGGTCGGAATGCCCTTCACCCCCAGTTTCGAGGGGATCATGGGGCTGTCGTCGATGTTGACCTTGGCGATGGTGACCTGACCGGCCAGATCGTCGGCGATCTGCTCCAGGGCGGGCCCGATCTGTTTGCACGGGCCGCACCATTCCGCCCAGAAGTCGACCAGCACGGGCTGTGACGCCTTGAGAACGTCGGCGTCGAAGCTGTCGTCGGTGACCTTGATGGTGGCCATTGGGCTTATCCTGTCTGGCGCCGTCGGAACGGCGCGAATGATCGGCCGGTCAGACTAGTCTGATTCCGGCCCTTGCCGACGATGTGGGATGTTCCCGGGCGCAAATCAACGCTGGCGGCCGGCATCCGTCAGCGCGGCCTGCATCAGCTCGGCGGCCACCGGCATCAGCTGCGGCCCGTCGGTCCAGACCAGGGCCGCTTCCACGGTCCGATCGGGGTAGAGCCGCGCCAGCACCGAAGCGTAGACGGCCATCTGCAGCACATAGGCGGGATCGGCGTCCTCGATCCGGCGGGGAGCCGGGCGGTTGGACTTGTAGTCGACGACCAGTACGCGGTCGGCCGTGATCACCAGCCGGTCCATACGTCCTGATATCGGGACATCACCGACCGATCCGGTCAGGGCGACCTCCGGACGGGACCCGGGACCGAAAACCGGCGCGAACCGGGCGTCATCCAGAACGCTGAAGGCGGCCTCGATCATTTCCGCCCGGGCCGCATCATCAAGGTCCCGCTCACGGGACATTATTCGGTGGGCCGCATCGGCCCGATCGACCGGGGCGATGTCGGGCAGGCGCTCCAGCAGGCGGTGGATCAGGTCGCCGCGCCGGAAGCGGCCCAGCGGCGCGCCCGGCCCGGTCGTGGTCGCCAGCGGCGAGGGCGCGGGGGTGCGGGTGGTCTCCTCCATCTTCGACGGCGAGGCGAAACGGGCCGCGCTGTCGGGAGCGGGCAAGGCCCGCGCCCAGGCGGGAACCGTCGCCGTCACGGCCCGGGCGACGGCCCCGGCGGAGAGGGTTTCCGGGTCGACCCCGAAGCGCAGCACGCCGTCGCCGATGTCGCGCGCGTTCAGCGGCTCGTCGTCGCCCAGCCGCTGGAAGGTTTCAGCGATCACGCTCCACCAGCTGCCGGCCTCGAAACCCTCCTCGGGCCGCCGCACCGCCCGGCCCATGACGATCAGCCGGTCGCGCGCGCGAGTGAGGGCGACGTAGAGCAGGCGCAGGGATTCGGCGTCGGTGCGGGCGACGCGGGCCTCGCGGGCGGCCTTCGACGCCGGGCAGTCGTCCTTCGTCGAGCCCGGGCACATCAGCCAGCCCTCGCCCTCCTCGCCGTCCTCGGTCGCCGAGGGCATGAGGGTCGGACCCTGCGGCTTGGCCCGCGAGGTGGTGTCGGGAAGGATGACGATCGGCGCCTCAAGCCCTTTCGCGCCATGGACGGTCATGACCCGGACCTCGTTACGGGCCCCCTCCATCTCCCGCTTGACCTCGACGTCGGCGGCTTCCAGCAGGGCGACGCAGGTTTCCAGATCGACGCCGCCGCGGCCCTCGGCGGCCAAGACCTGCGCCAGGGTCTCGTCGATGGCTTCCTCCGCCTCGCGGCCCAGCCGGATCAGGATGCGGGCGCGCCCGGTGACGCCGGTCTCGTCGACCCGGTTCAGCAGCGTGGAGAAGAAGGCGAAGGGGTCGCGGTCGCGGGCGTCAAGCGCGGCCTGAACGAAGTCGCGGGCGCGGCGCCACTGCAGCTGTTCGTCGGCGCGCAGCCGCAGCTCGCGCCAGAGCGAGCGGCCCTCGCGGCCTTCCTTGTCGGCCAGCGGATACAGGCTGTGCGGATCGCCGAAATCGGTGACGTCGCAGAACGGGCTGCGCAGCACCTCCGCCAGGCTCAGATCGTCGTCCGGATAGAGGACGAAGCGGGCGACCGCGATCAGGTCGTCGAAGACGATATGGCTGCTCAGCTTCAGCCGGTCGGCGCCGGCGACGGGCACGGCCTCGGCCTTGAGGGCGCGGATGATCTCCTCGAACAGGGCGTCGCGCCGGCGGACCAGCACGAGGAAGTCGCCCCAGCGGGCGGGTCGCATGCCGCCGGGCGCGTCGCGGTCGTGGACGGCAGATCCGGCCATGACCTGTTTGCGAATGTCGCGGGCCAGCGCCTGGGCCAGCTGTTTGCGGCCGCTGCGGGCGTCCTCCTTGTCGACCGGGGCGTTCCAGGCCTCGCGGTCCGGCGTGACGGGATCACGGAACAGGGGCCACAGGTCCACCGAACCGTGCTGATCGACGCGGGCCGGATGATGCGTCGGGATATCGCCGGTCGCGCCAACGAGCGCGCGGGTCCGCTCCGGCCCCTCGAAGGCGGCGTCGACAAAGGCCAGCACTTCCTCGGTCGAGCGGAAGGAGGTGTCGAGCGGCACCTCCTCGAACGGCCGCCCGGCGCCGCGCGCCAGGGCGTCGTAGGCCTGGGCCTCCTGCCGCAGCCGTTCGGGCCGCGCGCCCTGGAAGGAGTAGATCGACTGTTTCTCGTCGCCAACGGCGAAGACGGTGCGCGGGATGCGCGGGCTGTCGCCGCGGCGCGCCGCGCCCTCGCCCGAGAAGAACTCCTCGGTCAGGGCCTTGAAGATGGCCCACTGGTCGGGGGCGGTGTCCTGGGCCTCGTCGACGAGGACGTGCTCGATCCCGCCGTCCAGCTTGAACAGCACCCAGGCGGCGGTGGCGCGCCGGGTCAGCAGGTCGACGGTGCGCACCACGAGGTCGGAAAAGTCCAGCGCCCCCTGCCGCGCCTTGGCGCTCTCGTAGAAGGCCGCGTGGGCGTTGGCGAGCGTCAGGGCCTTGACGGTGTCGTCGGCGACCCTGGCGGCCCGCATCCGGTCGAGGACGGCGCAGTATTTCAGCGACACGGAGTCGAGATACGCAGCGGCCGCAGGCGGCGCGCTCTTCGTGCCGAATTTCGTCCGCGCCTCGCCCTTCGAGTCGATGAAGAGGGCCTTCATGGCGGCGAGGCTGGAGTGGGGCGGGACCGTCTCGCGCATCTGCGCCGCGATCTTCCGGTCGTTGGCCGAGCCGGTGGCGAAGCCGTCGGCGGCGGCGCGCCAGGCGGCGGGGTCGAGCCAGTTGAGGAAGTCGGTCTCGATGGCGGAGGGGGTATCGTCCGCACTGACTCCGGCGAGAACGTGAGGCCCGGCAGCAAGGCCGGCAGCGACCCGGTCGATATAGGCGACCAGCTTGCCTCGCTCGGCCTCGATCATGGCCAGCAGGGCGTGGAAGGACTTCCAGTCCAGTTCGACGGCGAAATGGGAATAGGCAAGACCGACAGGGCTGTCGGGATCTTTCAGCGCCTCGCGGGCCAGGTCCTCGCGCGCCGCGTGGGACAGGGCGATCGCCGCCTCGTTCTCCAGCACCTTGAAGGCGGGGGAGACCCCGGCCTCGATGGGGAAGCGGCGCAGCAGCTTTTCGCAGAAGGCGTGGATGGTCTGGATCTTCAGCCCGCCGGGCGTCTCGAGGGCGCGGGCGAACAGGCGGCGGGCCTCTCTCAGATCGTCGGGTTTCAGTCCTGCGGGATCGCGGTCGTCGAGCTGGACCAGATCGCGGGACAGGGCCTCGTCATCCATGACGGCCCAGCGGCCCAGCTTCTCGAACAGCCGCCCCTGCATCTCGGCGGCGGCGGCCTTGGTGTAGGTGACGCAGAGAATCTCCCCGGGCGGAGCCTTCTGCAGCAGCAGACGGGCCACGCGATCCACGAGCGTGGTGGTCTTGCCGGAGCCCGCATTGGCCGTAACGAAGACCGACCGGCCGGGATCGGCGGCGGTCCGCTGGTGGGCGCGGGCCTTTTCGAGCGGGGAGAGGGTCATTCCGGGGCCTCGTCCTCGCCGCCGACGACGTGCCACTCCCAGACCCGGGCCAGATGGTCGTAGTTGCCGCCGAAATTGCCCATGAACTGCGGCGCGGCCCAGGAGACGTAGGGCCGACTCTCATCGTCGAAGGCGGCGACGCCGTCGACCAGTCGCGCCAGCTCGCGCTCGGCCAGTTCGGCCGCGGTCAGGGGCTGGCTGCGCGTGACCTTGCCGACGTCGACCGCCTCGCCCGGCGTCTTGCGGCCCGTGACCTTGACGTAGAGCAGCTCGGAAGCGGGCGTCGGCGGGGCGTCGGCGAAGCCCCCGGCGGCGAGGATGGCGGCGGTCAGGGTCAACTGGGGTGCGAAGCCCTGGGCGACCTGTTTGGCGCTGGGCGTCGAGCCGGTCTTGAAGTCGATGACGGCGGCGCCGTGGGCGTCCAGCTCGATTCGGTCGGCCTTGGCCGTGAGGGTGAAGGGGCCGAAGGGGGCGCCGAAGGTCATCAGCCCGGTCTGTTCGATCAGCAGCGTAGCGCCGCGCGCGCGCCGCTCGCGTTCCCAGCCCGCCAGCCAGGCGGCGCAGTTGCGGGCCAGCGGCGTCTCGCGGGCCATGGCGTGGTCCTCGAAGCCGGCGGCGTCGAGCTCCTCGCGCAGGAAGCCCTCGATCTGTTCGGCGCAGTCGTCAGGCAGGGCGTCGGGCCAGCTGACGACGACGCGCTCGATGGCCCGGTGGACGGCGTTGCCGCGCGCCATGGCCTCAGCCGACGCGCCGGGCCGGTCGAGCTTCTGGAGGCCGAGAATGCGCTGGGCGTAGACGGCGTAGGGATCGCGCACCCACCGCTCGATCCCGGTCACAGGCAGCTGGCGTGGGCGCCGATGCACGGGCGGCGTCGGGGCCGGGCGACGCGCGTAGCGCGGCGGTCCCGATGGCGGGACATCCAGGGCGCGGGCGGTCTCGACGGGGATGGAGGGCCGATCCAGAACGGTGGGCGTGTCTGCCGCATCGGCGCCGCGGGTCAGCATCTCCAGCCGCCACAGCCAGCGCGAGCGGACGGCGGGCTGGCCGCCGCGGCGTTCGGAATGAACCAGTATCGCCTCTTCGGCGCAGGCGGCCTGGACGAAGTCCTGCGCCGTCTGGCCGAGGCGGCGCTCGGGCGGCGGCAGGCCGAGGGTCTGGCGCATGGGCCGCGACAGGAAGGGGTCGGTCGGGGCGGCGTTGGGCCAGACGCCCTCCTCCAGCCCCGCCAGGATCATCCGGTCGGCGCGCACCAGCCGGGCCTCGATCGCCCCGAGGATGCGCAGGCGCGGCTGGGTGGCGCCGCCGGTCCGCACCGTCTCCTCGGTCAGCAGGCCGCGGACCAGATCGGCGAACTCGGTGCGCGTCACGGCGCCCAGCGACGCCCCGCCCTCGATCAGGCCGGACAGCAGGGCGGCGGCGGCCTCGCCGTCGGGGCCGGCCCACGCGTCCTGACCGGCGACGGCCTCGATCAGTCCGGTCAGGGCTCGGGCGGCGGCGTCCAGCGGCGCCTCGGGCGTGAAGGCGACGAGGGCGGCGGCGGACCGGGCCTCCAGCCGGGCGACCAGAACCCCGGCGGCGGTCAGGCGGGCGCGGCTGCTCTCGGACGGGACCTTGCCGTCGTCGCGGGGTTCTCCGGCCTTGAGCAGGACCCGGCGCAGGCGGCTCCAGTCCCGGTGGCGGGGGCCGCGCAGGCCGTGGTGTTCGAGTGCGCGCAGGGCGAGGGCGGGATCGATCTCGCCCAGGTCGATCCGGGTCAGCGGATGCTTCAACAGGCCGAGGAGGGCGTGCGGATCCAGCGGCTTGTCCATGAAGCGGACGGCGAGGTCGATCAGCCGGCCGGCGTCCATGCGCGACAGCGGCTGGCCGGAGGAGACGTCGGCGGCCACGCCCCAGCGCTCGAGCCGGGCGGCGACGCGGCGGCCGAGCGCGAGGTCGGGGGTGACGAGGGCGCAGGTCTTGCCGGGCGTCTCCAGCGTCTCGCGCATCATCAGGGCGAGGGCGGCGGCGGCGTCCTCCTCGGCCCGGACGGTGACGACCGACAGGCCCTCGAGGCCTTGGGCGATGGGGTCCGCGGACTGTTCCCGAAAGGCTTCCCTGCGCAGACCGCTGATCACGGTGCGCCAGTCGTCGGTGGCGTCGGCGGGACGCAGGGCCTCGTTGATCAGCCGCTGCCGGGCGCGGCCCCTCCCCTCTGCGACCGCGGCCTCCGGCGGCTGGAACCACGGGCGCACGGCCTCGCGTTCGGCGCGGCCGTCCAGCAGCCGCCACAAGGCGTTCTGCGGATGCTGTTCATTGTCGCCGAGCGTGGCCCACACGGCCGGATCCAGCTCCCGGTCCAGGCCCGGCAGGACGACGCACCCGCGCGGCGCAGCCGCCACGGCGGCAAGCACATCGGCGGCTGCGGGCGCGGTCCCCGTCGAACCGGCGGCGACGACGGTCCGGGTCGGCGGCTGCTCGGTCCAGGCCGTGGCCAGCAGGCGCAGCAGACGGGCGCGGCGCCAGGCCGGATCGACCAGCCCCATGGCCTCAAGTCGCTTCGGCCAGGCCTCGACGGCGAGGGCGAGGAATTCGGCGGACTCCCGCCAGTGCTCGGCCAGATCGCCTTCGACCAGGGTCGCGACGCGGTGCAGATCCTCGATCTCCTCGAGCTGGCAGGAGTCGAGGAAGCCGCCGAGGGCGTCGGCCATCTCCAGCGCGCGCAGGGCCGACAGCCCGGGGCGGAAATCCTCGACGATCATCCGCGCCATCTCGAAGCGCCGGGTCAGCGGGGCGATGGCGGGCGGCAGGTCGAGGCCCAGTTCGCCGGGAGCGAAGGGCGGCTCGTCCTCTTCCAGATCGCCGAGCGGACGGACTTCAGGCAGCAGCAGGGGGCGCCCGCCGGCGTGTTTCGACAGGGCGGCCGTGAAGGCGCGGGCGGCGCGGCGGTTGGGCAGCAGGATGACGGCGTCGGAAAGCGTCTCGGGCGGAAGGTCGCCGAGCCAGTCCAGCACCCCGGCGGCCAGATCCTCGAGGAACGGTCGGCGCGCCTCGATGGCGTACCAGCGCGGACCGGCGGGCAGGAAGGGATCGAAGCGGTCGCTCATCCGGCGGCCAGTCTCGCCTCGGCCTCGTCCCGAGCTTGCGGATCGCCGACGTGCATCCAGTCGCCGTCGAGAACGCAGCCATACAAGCGGCCGGCTGCCGCCGAGCGGCGCCAGAAGCCGCTGAGCGAGAAGGGGCCGTCCGGGCCATCGGCGACATAGTCGGGCCGACAGATGTGGACGCCCATATAGGCGAACGGCGCTTCGGCCGCCTCGCCCCGGAACGTCAGCCTTCCGTCCCCGGCGAGGAAGAAATCCCCGCCGCCCTCGAAGCCGATCGCGCCCTCGCGTCTCGCGAGAAGAAGGGCCGCATCCATGATTGACGGATTCCACAGCCGCGCGAGTTGATTCAGCGCGCTGTCGCCGGGGCCGCCGTTGTCGGTCCAGACGCTGTCGATGTTGGCCACGAAGACCGGGTCTGCGCCCAGCAACGGCGCCGCCTTCTTCAGGCCTCCGCCCGTTTCCAGCAGTTCGGCGCGCTCGTCGGAGATCAGGATTTCGGGCCCGTCCGCCCGCGCCATCAGGTGCGATTCCAGCCGTTCAGCGAACCAGTGGACATTGACGACGGCGCGTTCGACGCCGGACTCGCCCAGACGGCGAAGGACATGATCGATCAGGGGCTGTCCGGCGACCTCGACGAGGGCCTTTGGCCGGTCGTCGGTGAGGGGCCGCATGCGGGTGCCGAGACCGGCGGCGAGGACCATGGCGGTTTTGGGTGAGCCGCTCATCCGCGCAATCCGGCCGGGACATGACGGTCGAACCAGGCGGCGACCGTCTCCAGCCCCGGCTTCTCCAGATTGGCGTTGAGATGGCCCCAGACGCGCGGCATGAAGTCCCTGTAGCGCGGCTTGCCGTCACGGGTGATCAGCCGGGCGAAGACGCCGAGGATGCGGGCCTCGTTCAGCGCGGCGAGGCCGGCGTAGTCCTGCATGAACGACGCCCGGTCGATCCCGGGGCGGAGGGCGAAATAATGGTCCAGGGCGCGCGCCTCCAGCGCCGCCGGGACGTCGCGCCGCGCGTCCTGGAGGAGGGAGTGCAGGTCCCATGAAGGATGGGCGCGCACGGCGTCCTGAAAGTCGATCAGGCCGACCCCCGCGGGGCCGCGGCGGCCGGACAGGCGGATCAGATTCTCGGCGTGATAATCGCGGTGCGCCATGACCGTCGCCCCTGCGGCGCCGCGCGAGACCAGCGGGGCCCAGGCCGCCCGCCAACCCGCCATGGCGTCAGCGTCGAAGCGGAAGGCCGGGTGAAGCCTCGGCATCCATTCGACGAACAGATCGGCCCCGCCCTGGAGCGCGGTCTCGTCATAGGTCAGCAGGGGCCAGTCGCCGGCCGGGCCGTTCAGCACCTCCGGCGCCGGGGCGTCGTGCAGCGTCGCCAGCGCCTCGACCGCGGCGAGATAGAGCGGCGCTTCCGGTTCGCCGGCCTCGATCACCCGGACGAACAGATCGTCGCCGAAGTCCTCGATGACCGCGAGGCCCGCGGCGACATCGAAGGCGATGATCCCGGGCGCGGACAGACCGGTGCTTCGCAGATGGTCGGCCACGGCGGCGAACGCCTCGATGCGGCCGGCCGAGAGCCGCGCCACGGCGTTCCAACCCGAGGCATGACGCTGGGCCGGGGTCCAGGACGGGTCACAGGGCTGGGACTCCGTCGCCGCCGGCTGGTCCATCAGCATGAGGGTCGAGCCCGATGGCGTGGTCAGCCGCTCATAGCGACGCGTCGAGGCGTCGCCGGGCAGGGGCGCGCGGACGGCCCCGGCGAGGCCGGCCGTCTTGAGGAATTCGAGGCGTTGAAGCTCGCGGTCAGACATGCAGATCCTTCAGCTTCGCTTCCCACGCCCCTGCGCCGGAAACGGTCGCATGCCTCCCTTCGCCGGCCTCGGTCAACGTCACGGTCAGTCGATCCGGTCCCAGCCAGTGCGCCGGATCGTCGCCCAGCCGTTCCGGCCATTCAATGATCGCGCAGCCGACGTCCAGCGCCTCATCCAGTCCGATCTCGGCGGCCTCGTCGGCCCGGGTCAGTCGGTAGAGGTCGAAATGGGCGACCGGCGGATCGCTCTCGTAGAATTGCACCAGGGTGAAGGTCGGCGAGGGCACGTCCTCGTCGGGCCGCGTCATCGCCCGGATCAGGCCCCGGGCGAGCGTCGACTTGCCCATCCCCAGCGGGCCGTACAGCAGCACCGTCTCGCCCGGTTCCAGAAGCGGGGCGATGGCTGCGCCGAGCCGGCGCGTGGCGTCGGCGTCCGGGAGGTTCCAGCCGCGCGTCCCGCTCATGCGAATTCGGCGTCCGGCTGGCTGGGCAGGACCCGCTCGGTGAACGCTTTCAGTCCATAGGTCGCCCTGGCGGCGTCGATGTCCAGCCGGGACGGCGGGATCGGCGCCCCGACCTTCAGCTGGTAGGGCTTGCGCCGCTTGTTCAACAGTTCGTGAAACAGGGTGATGTCGCGAAGTTCCGGGGACACCCGGTCGAACAGGTGAAACAGGGTCGAGGTCGGCCCGGCCACGTGGATGGGCGTGATCGGCGCGTTGTATTTGCGCGCCAGCGAGGCGGCCGTGGGGGCCCACTCGGGATCGGTGACCGACCCGTCCCGGGCGACACGCGACAGGCGGCCGGCGGGGAACATGACGACGCAGCGCTCCGCCTCGAAGGCCTCCTTCGCCGCCACCAGGGTGGCGCGGGTCTTTTCGCGGGTGCGCTTGGCCACGACCCATTCGACCGGGATGACGGCCTCGCCCAGCCGCGGCGAGACTCGCAGGGCGTCGGCGTTGGCGAAAAAGACGGCGTCGGGCCGACGCGCGCGGATGGCGTCGAACACGGCGATGCCGTCGGCGATTCCGGTCGGGTGGTTGGCGACGACGATGCAGCGCCCGGCCGCGGGAATGCGGTGAGGATTCATGACCGCCACCTTCAGGTCCATCAGGTCGCTCATATAGTCGAGCGCGTCGGGTCCCGAGAGCGGCCGCACCGCGTCGGCCATGCGCACGGCGGCGCGGTAGTTCAGCAACTTGTAGAGGAGGGGCCGGACCACCGGCCAGAACGGAGACCCGGTCAGACGCGGCGCGCGCTCGGCGATCAGCACGTCGCAGATGTGCGGTTGGCGGCGGGCCGGGGCGACAGTCTCGGTCATTCGACGCGGTTGTCGCCGCTCCCGGGCCGCCGGGCAAGCGGCTTGAGGCGCCGCTTGGAACGGGCCGGGCCGGAATGCTACGTCTTGCCGCCAAGCTTGCGGAGGATCCGTCCATGCGTCACCGCCCGGCTCGCTCTTGACCGCCCCCGGCTCCGGAGAGCTCGAGCAGCGGCTTCGGTCCCTGCGCGAGGAACAGGCCGAACTGGCTGTCGCCGGCCCGGACGGACGCGAGCGCAGCCGGGCGGTCGCGCGCGAGATCGCGGCGGTCGCGAGTCGCCTCGGCTTCGATGCGGACGAGGCCGCGGCGATCGCGGGCCAGATCGACCCGCCCGCCTCGGGGGCCGGACACGGCATGGCCGGCGACTACCGGGTGTTGCGGGGGGCCGCCGATCCGATCCTGACCTTCTCCGCCCTGGTGATCGCGGCGGCCGTCATCGGCCTCGGCCAGCCGGCCGCGGGCGCGGCCCTGATCGTCCTGGCGCTGGCCGTCTGGTTCATTCGCGGCGCGCGCCGGGTGGCCCGCCTGCGTATCGATGCCTCCGGCGCGCTGGGCTTCCCGGGCCGCCTCGACCGGTTCGACCTGTCCGAACTCGTCGGCGTCGATTTCGCCTACCGCTATCCCTGGGGCGCGGCCGAGCATGACAAGGCCGCCAGCGAGACGGTCGATCTGCGGCTGCGGCTAAGCGGAGACCGGTCCATCAAGCTTGCGCACGGCCCCCTGTGGCGGATCTCGCCCGGGCGGGCGCCGGTGGCCTACAGCCAGCTGGAACGGCGCCTGTCGGCCCTGGCCGGCGAGGCCGGGCTGACGATCGAGCGCACCGGCGCCGGCTGGACGGCCCGCCGCATCTGAGTCCCGTCCCGCCGCGAGGTCGACGCGGCCGCCTTGGCGCTGGCCGGGCGGGGGTGCTACGCCTCGTCCAAAGCTTCCAGAGGAAACGTCCATGCGTCACCGCTCGCTTCTTTCCGGCGTCGCCGCCGCTGTCCTGCTCGCCATCGCTGCGCCGGTTGTGGCGGAAACGCCGGCCGCCGCCCCCGCCGCCGCCCAGGACCTCAACACCTTCACGTGGCAGGACATGATCGCCCTGAACCGGCTGGGCGATCCGCAGGTCTCGCCGGACGGACGGTGGGTGGTCTATTCGGTCACCGCAACCGACGTCGGCGCCAATCGCCGCTCAGGCGCCCTGTTCATGATGGACCTGAACGCGCCCGGCGAGCCGGTGCGGCTGGCCATCAACGAGGGCGGGGCCAACACCGCCCGCTGGGGTTCAGACGGCAGCCTGTATTTCCTCTCCGGCCGCTCGGGGGCCAGCCAGGTCTGGCGCGCCGCGGCCGACGGCACGGGGCCGGTCCAGGTCACCAGCCTGCCGCTGGACGTCAACGCCTATCGCCTCAGCCCTGACGCGTCGAAGGTCGTGGTCTCGCTGGCGGTCTTCCCCGACTGCGCCGACCTCGCCTGCACGGTCGACCGGACGAAGGCGGTGGCGGACGATCCCGCCACCGGCCAGGTTTACGACCGGATGTTCGTGCGCCACTGGGACACCTGGAACGATGGGACCCAGAACCACCTCTTCGTCGTCAACGCCGACGGCTCGGGCGAGCCGGTGATGGTCACGCGCGGCTTCGACGGCGACACCCCTTCCAAGCCATTCGGCGACGAGAGTGAGTTCACCTTCACCCCGGACGGCCAGGGTCTTGTCTTCTCGGCCCGGGAGGCCGGACGAACCGAGCCATGGAGCACCAATTTCGACCTCTATCAGGTCGCCATCGCCGAGCCGGGCCGTCTGATCAACCTGACCGACGACAATGACGCCTGGGACACCGGCCCGGTGTTCTCGCCGGACGGCCGCACCCTCGCGTATCGCGCCATGGCCCGCCCCGGCTTCGAGGCCGACAAATACGCCATCTTCCTGCGCGACTTGGGGACGGGCCAGGTCCGTCAGGTCGCCGCGAACTGGGATCGTTCGGCCGACACCCTGCAGTGGTCGCGCGACGGCCGGACGCTCTACACCACCGCCGGCGATGTCGGCCAGACCCGCCTCTTCGCTGTCGACGTGACCAGCGGCTCGGTCGTTCCGATCACCGGCGAAGGCCATGTCTCGGCCTTCCAGCAGACCCCCTCGGGCTTCGTCTTCGCCCAGGACACCCTGGTCCGGCCAAGCGAGCTGTTCGTGAAGACCTTCCGCGGCCGCGAGATGCCGCGCCGGATCACCGATGTGAACCCGTCGCTGGGCGCCGAGACCTTCGGCGAGCCGGAGCAGTTCAGCTTCCCCGGCTGGAACGGCGAGACGGTGCACGGCTATGTCATCAAGCCCGCCGGCTATGTCGAGGGCCGGCGGTATCCGGTCGCCTTCCTGATCCACGGCGGGCCACAAAGCTCATTCGGCAACAGCTGGTCGTACCGCTGGAACCCGTCGAGCTACGCCGGGGCCGGCTATGCGGTGGTGATGATCGATTTCCACGGCTCGACCGGCTACGGCCAGGCCTTCACCGACTCGATCAGCCAGCACTGGGGCGACCGCCCGCTGGAAGACCTTCAGAAGGGCTGGGCCTTCGCCCAGGAGCGCTATCCCTTCCTCGACGGCGACAACGCCTGCGCCCTCGGCGCCTCCTACGGCGGCTATATGATCAACTGGATCGCCGGCAACTGGCCGGGCGAGTTCAAATGCCTGGTCAATCACGACGGCGTCTTCGACACCTTCGGCATGGGGTATTCGACCGAGGAGCTGTGGTTCACCGAATGGGAGAACGGCGGCACCC
>Ga0164290_1001469_pt1 | contig 33418 bp, 31 predicted proteins | sample Micstemetagenome_FD_108782 | JGI IMG/M metagenome (GOLD analysis project Ga0164290, IMG submission 108782) | Contaminated culture microbial community from soil near Moab, Utah, USA - Microcoleus steenstrupii SON62 (Illumina Assembly) | ecosystem: Environmental > Terrestrial > Soil > Soil crust...
CCATCGCCGCCATGGGCACAACTCTCGCCGCCGCTCAGATGCCCAACCACATGACGCTGGGCATGGAGCTCATCAACGGTATCAACGCCCAAGCCGCCAACGGGACCACCTCGGTGAACGGCGTGAAGACGAACATGTACGGCGCCTCGTGGGGCAGCGCCTACATCAAGTTCAAGGACGCGCAGAACCCGTACTACATGGCGAGCGGCATGTGCGCCAACTTCACCACCAAGCTGCTGCAGCGCGCCTACGGCTGGGACGTGCCGGACGCCATGAGCCCCCTGGGCAGCCCCGAGGCGGCCACGTACTTCGACTCGATCTCCGCGAGCAAGCACGACTTCACGCACATCCCCCTCTTCTCCAAGATGAAGGTCGGCGACCTTCTGGTCTCGAAGTACCTCGATGGCTCCGGCAGCTCCGGACACGTGATGATGCTCGTCGGCTTCGGCACCGGCTCGTACAACTCGGTGACGGGCAACGGGGTGGTGAACCTGCGGGTCATGGACTGCTCCTCCGGCCAGCACAGCAACGACACCCGGACCCCGTACGCCAGCATCTTTACCACCGGCGGCGTCGGCATGGGCGACATCCGCGTGGAGATCACCAGCGGCAAGGTCACCCGCTGGGCCTGGTCGGTGAACGCCTCGTTCTACGATGCGGCGAAGCGCCCGATCGTGGTCGGCCGCTTCACGCCGTTCATCCCGATGATGATCATCAACCCTTGACCGAGGAAGTGGCGTAGAAAGGGGGAATGAGAGAGAACTACGCCAGCGCTTCGGAGATGGTGCGGAACCTCTCTGGAATCCGGATGCCCCACGAGGTGGTGGCATCCGAAGGGAAGTTCCGCATCGTCCGGTTCGACGCCCCCTTCTGGGAAGGGTACGAGTACTGGATCGTGAACGAGAAGGGCTTCCTCTGGGAGCCGGCGGACACGGCCGAGAAGGCGATCGATTACCTGGGCACCGACGAGGCCCGGGAATACAACGCGGAGTAGGCCGCTGAAAAAGCGGCTTGCCTCCGCGACGAGGCTTGGCATACTAGGCGCGTGCTGACTCCCTGCGACCTTCGCTGTGAGACGTTCGCCTCGCCCACCGTCACCGACCGCCCGCGTCCGCGTCTGAGCTGGACGCTCGAGGGCGACGGCTCCCGGCAAGCCGCCTACCAGATCCACGCGGGCACGTCGCCCGGCGCCAGCGACCTCTGGGACAGCGGCCGAGTGGAGAGCGACCGCCAAACCGGCATCGAGTTCGGCGGCGAGTTGAGACCGTTCCAGGACGTGTACTGGACCGTTCGCGCCTGGGACGAGAGCGGAACCGAAGGGACATGGAGCGAACCGGCCACTTGGCACACGGCGCACCTCGGCACCGACTGGACATCGGACTGGATCGGCACGGGCAAGCCCACCCCGAGCACCCCTGAGGCGTTCTATGAGGAGCGGCCGGCACCGCTGCTTCGGCGCGAGTTCGAGGTGAGGGAAGGGCTCCGGCGGGCGTGGCTCTACGTGGCCAGTCCCGGCTACCACGAAGTTCACCTGAACGGAGCCAAGGTCGGCGACCACTTCCTCGATCCCGCGTGGACGAACTTCGCCAAGCGAGTCTTCACCCAGGCTCACGATCTGACCAGCCATCTCAATCCGGGGACCAAGGCGCTCGGCGTGATGCTCGGGAACGGCTGGTGGAATCCGCTGCCGATGACGCTGTTCAGCTCGTTCAACCTCCGGAAGGCGCTGAGCATTGGGGAGCCTTGCGTGAAGGTCGAACTGAGGCTCGAGTACGAGGATGGCGCGGTGGAAACGATCCTGAGCGACGGCGAATGGCGCTGGAGCGAGGGCGCGATCCGTCGCGACAACGTTTACCTAGGCGAGGTCGTGGACGCCCGGCGCGAGCCATCCGGGTGGGACTGGCCGGGCACGCCGGAGGGCGACTGGGCTCCCGTCCAGGTCGTGCCGGGACCAACGGGGGTGCTGCGGGTGCAGCCCATTCCTCCCATCCGAATCCGAGAGTCGCTCCCGGCCTGCACCGTGGAGCCGATCGCCTCCGGCAAGTACCTGATCGACTTTGGGCAGAACCTCGCGGGGACCATCCAAGCCCTGTTCGACGTGCCTTCCGGCACGGAGATCACGATGCGGTTCGGTGAGCTGCGGCACCCGGACGGCACCCTCAACGTGGACACGAGCTGCGCGTGCCAGATCAAGAAGGGAGTGTGCAACGGCGGACCGGGCGCGCCGGAAACGGCGGACCAGCGCGACGTCTACATCGCGCGGGGCGACTACGAGGCGTACACCCCTCGCTTCACCTGGCATGGCTTCCGGTACATGGAGGTCAGTGGGCTGCCCACCACGCCAGAACCCGACCAGTTCCGCGCCCACTGGCTGAACAGCTCGATGGCCAAGGTCGGCCACTTCGAATCATCCGACGCGTTGCGGAACGACATCCATCGGATCTCGATGGCGGCGCTCTACTCCAACCTCTTCTCGGTCCAGTCCGACTGTCCGCACCGGGAGCGGTTTGGCTACGGGGCCGACATCGCCGCCACCACCGACTTCGCCCTGCTGAACCTGGACATGAGCGCGTTCTACGCAAAGTCGGCGCAGGACTTCGCCGACGACCAGAACGACGCTGGGGGCATGCCGGAGACCGCGCCGTACATGGGCATCGAGGTTCGTGGGTTCGGCGACAAGTCCGGTCCGGTGGGCTGGGGCATCGCCCACGCGGTGCTCGTCCGCGACCTGCACCGGTACCACGGCGACGATCGCCTCGTTCGGGAGCAGTACGACGCGATGCGGCGGTACACCGACTTCCTGAGGGTGCAGTCGCCGGATGGGTACATCGACACCTGCATCAGCGACCATGAGAGCGTCGCTCCGCTTCCGCAAGCGGTCACCGCGACCGCGCACCACTATCAGCAGGCCGCGATCACTGCTTGGGCCGCCGCGTTACTCGGTCACGAGGCAGACGCGAAGGCGTACCGCGAGCGAGCGGATGAGATTCGGCGGACCTTCAACGCCCGGTTCTTCGATCCGGCCACGGGCCGCTACGACATCGGCAGCCAAGCCTGTCAGGCGTTCGCTCTCTGGCACGGCCTCGTGCCCGAAGGTGCCGAGGGAAGCGTGTTCGAGCGGCTGCTGGAGGCGTTCGACTCCGCGGGCGGTCACCTGACGACCGGCATCTACGGAACCAAGTACGTCTTGGACGTTCTCGGCCGGCGCGGCCGGGCAGACGTGGCGCACGCCGCCGTCACCGCCCAGGGGTACCCAGGCTACGCCTACATGCTGGAGCACGGCGCGACGACTCTGTGGGAGAGCTGGAAGCTCGACGAGTCGATCCCCTCGCACAATCACCCGATGTTCGGCTCGGTGTGCGAGTGGATGGTGAAGCACGTCGCCGGACTCGCTCCGGCGGACGACGCCGTCGCGTTCGACCGCGCCATCATCCGCCCCAATCCGGTCGGCGGCCTCACTCACGCCTCCGCCACTTACCGATCCGTGCGCGGCGAGTTCGCCGTCCGGTGGGAGCGGCAAGGGGATGAGTTGCGCTTGGACGTGAAGATTCCGCCGAATGCGACGGCTCAGGTGCTCCTGCCAGGGGCGGACCCGGTGACGCTCCAAGGCGAGTCGGTCGAGCTACAGGCTAAGGTCAGTCCCGCCTAGCGCTGGCGTATCCTCGTAGGATCATGCTCGCCGCCTACCTCGTGCTCGCCCTGGGGCAGTTGCCCACGAAGATGCCGCTTCCGCTGCACATCGAAGGAACGCGGGTACTCGACTCGAAGAACCGGCCGGTTCGGCTGCGGGGGGTGAACGTCGCCTCGCTGGAGTGGGACAGTAAGGGCGAGGGGCACGTTGTGGAGTCCGTTCGGGTCGCGATCCGCGACTGGAAGGTGAACCACGTGCGGCTTCCGCTGGCGCAGGACCGGTGGTTTGGGGTGGCGCCCGAGCAGCACGACAAGGGCGTCGCCTACCGCGCGCTCGTGCGGCAGCTCGTGGACGAGTGTGCCCAGGCCGGTGTGTGGGTCATGCTCGACCTCCACTGGAACAACGCCGGGCAGTGGGGAAAGAACATCGGCCAGCACGTGATGCCGGATCGGAACAGCATCACCTTCTGGCGCAGCGTCGCCCGGGAGTACCGCAACCACCCCGCGGTGATCTTCGACCTCTACAACGAGCCGCACGACGTGAGCTGGGACATGTGGCTGCGGGGCGGCACCGTCACCGAGCGGGTGGGTCAGCCGCCCGTCTCGCTCACCTTCCACGCCGTCGGCATGCAGGAGATGCTCGACGTGGTTCGGAGCGAGGGAGCATGGAACCTGGTGGTCGTCGGCGGACTGAACTGGTCGTACGACTTCGACGGCATCCTCGCAGGACGGCAACTCCGCGACCCTTACGGAAACGGGGTGCTGTACGCAAATCACGCCTATCCCTTTAAGGGCGAAAGCGTGGAGAAGTGGATCGAGCGCATGGAACGCGCCACGAGAACGCTGCCCGTGATCGTCAGTGAGTTCGGCAGCGATCCCGAGGGAGGCGCCGGTCTCACAGGTGAGCAGTGGGTCCGCCAGGTGCTGAACACGCTGGAATCCAAGAAGTGGCACTGGACCGCCTGGGACTTCCACCCTGCCGCCGGCCCGAGCCTCATCTCCGGTTGGGATTACGCGCCGACGGCGCACTTAGGGGCGCTCGTGAAGGCGAGCCTAGTCGGCACCAAGCGATGATCCCCCTGCTAGGTCTTCGGTTCGAACTAGTGTCGAGCCCCTGTCATCCCGAGCGAAGCCGAGGGATCTAACCGGAGGCACTGACTACCGTTGGTCAAGCCGCAGACCAGGCGAGGGCTACGCCCGCAAGGGCGCGTAGCCAGGGCTCCTCGCGCCGTCCCGGAGGGTGTCACGCCACGGCGCAACGCATGCAACGAGTCGGGCACCTCTCCAGTGATGCTCCTATCGAGCTCTCGCTCGATCCGCGGCAGGAATGCGGCAGCCACGACAAGCTACTGTTGAGTCGGCTTGACCTGGAGTCAGATCCTCTGGGTTCGCCTGGGATGACCGCGTCGCCTCTTGGACTCACGATTCGACTCGGCACGAGCGAATTCAGCTAACGAGCGTTGGCTCACCCTTGCTTCGTGGAATCGGATCGACTCCCGGCCTCGTACCCTGGAGCTATGGCCCGAGTGGATCCATTGGTGTACGAGAGCGCCGCGCCCGAGCGGCGGGAGCTTTTCGACGAAGGAGTGCGGCGGTACGGTCGAATGACGAACATGAAGGCGACCCTGGCCCACTGGCCGGCGGCGTACGACGCGCTGATGACGTGGTATCCCTTGCGTGACTCTCTGCTCCCGTTCCTCGGCGAGCGTTTAGCAAATCTGTACGCCCACGCGATCTCCACGAGGACAGACTGCCTGATCTGCTCGACCTACTTCCGGCGGGTGATCGTGGACGCTGGCGAGAATCCAGACGATCTCCAACTCGATGATCGCGCTCGAGCCCTCGTGGAGTTCGGAGCCGCGATCGGACGCGATCCGAAGGACGTTCCCGATCACGTCTACGGTCCATTGAAAGCTCACTTCGATGAGCCCCAGATCGTGGCGTTGGTGGCGTTCGCCGGCATGATGGTGGCCACCAACATTGTCAACAACGCGTTGCGCGTCGACCTGGACGAGTACCTCGTTCCTTACCAGGGGGTGAAGTAGGTGCCGGGCGAGTTCGATGGCAAGGTCGTCTTCGTGACGGGGGCGGCCCACGGGCAGGGAAGGGCGACCGCCCTCGCGTTTGCGAGTCAGGGGGCCAAGGTCGTGGGTTTCGACGTGGCGAAACCGCTGGAGTATCCCGGGTACGCCATGGCGACGCCCGATGAGCTCGAGAGTCTGCGGACCACGATTGAGTCGCGGGGTGGCCAAGCCCTCACCTTCACCGGCGACGTCCGCGACGACGCTGCGATTCGGGCGGCGGTCGAGGGAACGCTGACTGAGTTCGGGCGCATCGACGTGCTGTTCAACAACGCCGGCATCTGCGGCTACGGCCTGGCCCACGAACTCACCGAAGAGGCGTGGGATGCGATGATCGACATCAACCTCAAAGGTCCGTGGTTGGTGGCGCGCCGGATCATTCCGGCGATGATCGAGCAGAAAGCGGGAGTGATCATCAACAACTCCTCGATCGCCGGCCTGCGGGGCATGGGACGGCTGGGGCACTACGCCGCCTCGAAGTGGGGCCTCACGGGACTCACCAAGTCGTGGGCTCTCGAGCTCGCCCCTCACGGGATCCGGGTGCTCTCGATCCATCCCACCGGCGTGAACACGCCGCTGAACGACGGCCTCGCGTTTCTCGAGGGCGCCACGCCGCAGGAGATTGCCGAGCGCAGCGCGGGCAACCTGCTACCGGTTCCGTGGATCGAACCCGAAGACGTCGCAGAGGCGGTGCTGTTCTTGGCGAGTGACCGCTCAAGGTTCATGACGGGCAGCCAGTACGTGCTCGACGCGGGGCTGCTGACGAGGTAAAGGTCGGGGAGTTTCAGGCCAGGGCACAACGTTTTAGGGCGGCTCGACTGGGAGCAGTCAGTGCCTAGCGTCAGATCTCTTGGCTGCGCTCGGGACCACAGCGGCTTGTAAGGGCGGAGCGTGGTCCCTCCAATCCGTTCAACGGTAGCGCTCCGGTAGTCGCGGGCTTCAGACCGCGGGAGCTTCTCTTCCTGCCCATCGAGGACGGCACGACCGAAGCCGTCCGCAGTCTGAAGCCCGCGACTACAGGAGCGCTGCGGGTTGGATTGCTCTTCACTACCGCTAGAGAAGCCGCGGCCGCAAACGTTTAAGCGGGTATGGCCGACACCAACTCGATGCGGCAGCAGCGCAAGGTGCCGTGGAGACCGTAGATCGGCCGGAACACCACGAGGATCGGGTGCCTGGGGTTGGACACCTCATCGCGCGTGATCTCAAGCCCGGAGATCACGTTCTGGTGGTTGAACTCCGCGCAGGTCACGTCCTCGCAGTCGTGAAAGCGAAACGTTGCGCGGGTTTCCCTAATCCGCCGGAAGTGGCCCTCGGCGGTTAGCTCGTTTGAGCTCTCGAAGACGAAGATCGTGGTGACGACCGAAAACCCTGTCGTGACTCGCTCGAAGCCAAAGGAGAGGACCTCGGCGTCGTGAAAGGACGGCCACCGGCCGAAGACCTCGGTCAGCTTTTCATGCCCTTCCACAAAGTTCATCGAAAGGATGATGCCCCACAAAAAACGGGGCTCCGGGAAAGATCCCGGAGCCCCGTTTGCCGTTAGGCGGGTTGCCTTACCAGCGGTTGCCGCCGCGGCCACCGCCGCCTCCGCCGCCGCCCTCACCCTTCGGGCGAGCCTCGTTGACGGTGAGGGAGCGACCACCCATCTGGGCGCCGTTCTTGTCGGCGATCGCCATCTCGAGCTGATCGCCGTTGACGTCCACGAAGCCGAAGCCGCGGCCCTCAATGATGCGGGCGTTGCTCGCACCGTAGGCGCTGAACGTCTGAGTCAGGTCGGACTCGGTGGTGGAGTACGGCAGGTTGCCGACGTATAGGGTTTTGTTAGCCATGTTGGTTCACTGAAGCGGGCCAGGGGCCCGGGGTCGGGTACGTGCTTGGAGCTTCAGTCTCGCCACAAAACCCTGGTCGGGGATTCGGGGTGGGATTCGAGGGGCACAAGTGCGTAAGGGGCAGCGAGCGGGTGAAAGTCTTCAGGCCTCGCCGTCGGGCTTGCGGAAGAACTCCCACACGCGACCTTCGGCTACGAAACGGCGCTCTCCGTTCCGGTTGCTCATGATAAAAACCCAAGTTTGTTGGGGCTTTGCGAACGGACCGGCGACGATGTCCTCGCCTCGGGTGCGTCGGTCGACGCGCCACTCCTGGTTCGTTTCAATGTCGATCAGCTTGGTTAGATTCTTCAGCATGAGGGGGCTTGTGCGGTGGACGTCCGACGCGCGGGTTATCGGCCTTCTTGCGGAGAGGCCAGAGCGTGGACGCAGATCGGGTTCATGAGGTGTCCCGGCGGATCGGATCACTCCATCAAGCCGGAAGAAGAGGGGACACCAAGGCGTCCCGCAGCACTCGCGGGATGAGGGGCAAAAAGCGCCACCTGCCTATAGGGTACCCCAGTTATGGCTCCGAGGCCAAAGTTATGCCTGAGATCGGGAACCTGGGGTGCCCTTCGAGACGCCATACGGCCTTTGTCTCGAAGGGCGCTGGCCACCAACGCGCCTTCCGGCTCGCCTAGCTTTCCTCGTCTGGCGGGGGAATGTGCATGATGTCTTCCACGATGCTCGCCTGTGGCGTCTCCTCACCTTCCGGCTCGGCCGTGGCGACGGCGACGGCCTCCGGCTCCCCGGCTGGGTCGACCCCTCCGACGTAGAAGACCGCGATCCGGCTGGTGACCATGTCGTCCCCATCCTCGGCTCGGATCGTGTTCACCGGGGCGACGCAAAGCACCGTCGCACCCTGCTCCAGCTCCTTGCTCATCGCCTGCGCAACGGCGCGCCGCTGCTCGGCGGTGGCAAAGCTGTATTCCTCGACTCTGACGGCCTCTTCCATGCTGGTAAAGCCAGACCGAGCGGGCTGCGTATCCGTTCGCCCACTCGGTCTTTCGGCATGACGAGTCCCGTCCCAATGGGGCTTGTGTCGCGTCGCTACGCTTGGAAGCCGCCGCGCGCGAACCCCTCGAACGAGGTCCGAAGCATTCCTAGTCCGTCTCGAAACGCCTCGAACTCCTCACTCAGCCGGCGCAAGACGGGGGCCTGATCGGCATAGTCCCCGTGGTCGAAGGTGCTCGCCACGTAGTAGCTGTACTGTCCCTGTCGGATCGGGTCAAGCAACGCATCCTTGGCCAGCGGAGCCTTGAGGTGCTTCAGGAACTCGGGGAATACGCCCGACCAGAAGAGGAGGAAGTCTCCAATGTGCTGGTGGACCTCACGCTCACGGGCGAAGGAGTCGGCATTCAGCCGCACGTCGCCTTCGACGAGCATGTCGGTCACGGCCACCACGCGCCGGCCCTCGGCGTCGCGAATGGCGTAGAGTCCGTCGTGGTGGAGGAAGTTGACGAGCATTTCTCCCAGGTACCGCTCGCAATCCTCGGCATTTTGAAGGCCGAGCTTTCCGCTCAGCGACTCGTGCAGCGCCTCGGCAAAGAATCGCCGAATCGGGTGGTCGCTGCTGACCTCTCGCATCATATTCCGTAACCTCCTGGAGCCTCCCTGCTCCAAAACTCCTGCGGAGGACGATGGGACGACGTGCTCGCCGATCCCATCTGCCGACCTCTGCGAAGTTGTAAGGAGTGACGACCGACGACACGATTAAGAGTTTAGTGGCTCCGAACGTCCTAGGTCTATTGCATGTTGAGGGATGATAGGGGTAGCGCCCTTCCTCGCGTGGCGACGAATCCCCCGCCTGAAACCGTCATGAGCAATATGAACCGCCCTCCGCAAGGTCCCACGGGACCGCAACCGCCGTCGAGACCCCCGACTGGACCCTCGATCCAGCAGGCGTACGACGATCAGCGGAAGCGGACGATGCTCGTGACGACGGGGCTGGCGGTCCTCGGCGTCGTGCTCCTCTTCGTGCTCGGCCTCGGGGCCTTCGGCGTTCTGGGGGCCCGCGGCAGCCAGCCGGCGAAGAGCACCCTCGTGGCGAAGGGCGCGCTGCCCGACAACTCGCCTCTCGCGGCGCGTGCCCGAACGCCGGACACCCCGCTCGCTCGAACCGCGCAGGCGCCCACGAAGGTTCAGATGCCGGCCGACGTCCTTGCCTGGCTCGAGCACCTGCGCAAGAGCGAGGAGCATCGTGAGAAGGTGACCACCGGACAGCTTGGGACGGCGCTCAAGGAGCGCGCGGGGCTTGAACTGAGCGGTGGCGGAAAGGATCTCGCGGAGCAGCTTCTCAACGGGATTGACGATCCGAACAGCGAGATGAAGCCGCCGACGGAGAAGCTCGGCCAGGTCTTCAAGCAGATGAAGGACGAGTACGCCCAAGTCACGCAGTACTTCATGAGCATGCCGCCCCCGGCCGAGTGCCGACCCATCCAAGAGGCGTACCAGCAGGCGCTTACCGAGACGACGGAGCAGATCGGCAACATCTCGGACGCCATGGCGGCGGGCAATATGGAAGCCCTGCTCAACATGCGCGGGAAGAGCAATCAGGGCATCGACACGCCTGGAAAGAAGACGGATCGTCTCGTGGGCGAGATCTGCGCGAAGTACGACACTCCGCGTTGGTTCTACATCAAGAGCGACATCACGACCGGTGGAATGTTCGGGGTCGGTTTCTGAAGGCTGATCCCAACCTCGAAGAAGTCGCACGGGACCATCTGGCCTCCCTCGTCGCCGCCCATCCGATGGGCTACGTACCGCAGATCCTGTGGAAGGGATACCGCGTCACCGCGGGCATCGCTTACTACCGGATCGGCACCATCGGGTTGTCGACCCGGGTCCTCCGCACGCCCGAGGCGGTGCGGGAAACCCTCGGTCACGAGTACGCGCACCTACTCGCCGTCTTCCGCCACGGCCCCAAGGCGGCCGGTCACGGCGAGCCTTGGCGGCGAGCGATGCGCGACGTGGGTCTCGAGCCGACGGTCCGCCACCGGTACGAGGTCGAGCGGAACGTGCCCCGCCAGCGCGTCACGTACGTCTGCTCGAGGTGCGGTCACCCCATCGTTAGAACCCGCCGCCTGCCGAAGCGACGCCGGTACATGCACGCCGGCTGCGGGGGCGCGATTCGGCTCCATTCGGTTGAAAGGGTAACTGCCGAGGCATCCATCGCGTAGAGTAGTCATCACGCCTTGGGGCGGGGACCCTCGACGACTGATGTGGATCGCGACCGCCGCGCATAGCAAAGCCATCGACCGCCGCTCCACGGAGGAGTTCGGCATTCCGGCGAAGGTCCTTATGGAGCGGGCCGGCCTGGCCGTTTTCGCCGCCGTCCGCGACCTTCTCCCGCATTCCGGCCGAATCACGGTCTACTGCGGGAAGGGAAACAACGGGGGCGACGGCTTCGTGGTCGCCCGTCTCGCTCGAGAGCACGGCTTCGACGTCGACTGCCTAGTGGCGGCCGAGGAAAGCGACCTCACCTCGGATGCGGCCGAGCAAATGCACGTGGCCCGCGCTCAAGGAGTGCAGCCGATCTTCGGATCGGACTGCCGATGGGCGCGGAAGTCGGAGGCGCTGGGTAACCGGGATCTCATCGTCGACGCTCTCCTCGGAACCGGTGCGCGATGCGAGGTGAAGGGGAAGATCAAGGAGGCGATCCAGGCGATCAACCGGAGCGGCGTCCCCGTCGTCGCGGTCGACATGCCGAGCGGAATCCTCTGCGACACCGGTGAGGAACTCGGCGAAAGCGTCTGGGCGCTGCGGACGATCACCTTCGGCCTCCCGAAGCCGTTCCTGTTCGAAGGCATCGGTCTCGAGCACAGTGGCCACTGGAAGGTCGAGGAGATCGGCTACCCGAACACGCTGCTCCGCGAGCCGACCTCAGCGCGCCTGCTCGACCGCGAGTGGGTGGGGAGCCTCCTGCCCGAGCGACTGCGGAGTAGCCACAAGGGCGAGAACGGCTCCGTACTGATCGTCGCCGGCAGTTACAAGATGCGGGGCGCCGCGCTCCTCGCGGCCCGCGCCGCGCTTCGCAGCGGCGCGGGTCTCGTGACCGTGGCGGGGATTGGCGCCGTGTGCGACGCCGTCGCCGCGCAAATCCCCGAGGCGCTACTCCTGCCTCTGCCCGACGAAGGCGGCGTGCTGGGCAAGGAAGCGGCTCGCGTCCTTCTCGGGACTCGGGGGAAGGTTCACTCCGCGGTCTTCGGGCCGGGCATGACACACGAGCCGCCGGTGCTCGAGTTCCTTGAGCGCGTCTGGAGCGAGTGGAATCGCCCTTGCGTCATCGACGCCGACGCGTTGAACGCCGTCGCGCACGGCCTCTCCCTCCCCGCGTGCGACTGCGTGCTGACCCCGCATCCCGGCGAGATGAGCCGCCTGCTGCATCAGAGCGTCGCCGAGATCCAGTCCGATCGATTCCGAACCGTCAGCAACGCGGTTCAGCGCTTCGAACAGTGCGTGCTCCTCAAGGGACCGTACTCGATCGTCGGCGAGCCGTCGCAGCCGATGATGGTGAACCAAACGGGCAACCCGGGCCTGGCGTCCGGTGGCATGGGCGACGTCCTCAGCGGCGTCATCGCCACGCTCATGGCTCAGGACCTGCCGAGCTACTACGCCGCGAGCTGCGGAATGTACTGGCACGGAGCCGCCGCCGACCGCTGCGCTACGGACCTTGGCCCTATCGGTTTCACCGCCAGTGAAGTTGCTGATGCACTTCCGAAAGCCCGCGCTATGATTGTGGCGACGTGCGACCCAAGCTGATCCTCTCACTCGCCATCGGGATCGCGTCGGCCATGGCGGCCGCGCAGAACTCCGTTACTCTTATGTTTCCCAATGACGGGGAACGCGAGGTCTGGGTCGGAATCGGCCTCCCCAGTGCCGCTCCCTCCGATGTGATCAAGACCGGTTCGGCCAACGTGGAGGTGCCCGTCGCCGGCCGCGGCGCTGGCGACACGATCTTCGCCTGGGATCGCACCACTGGGAATCTCGCTTCGAAGACCGTCGGCGAGGTGAAGAAGATGGGCACCTGGAGCGTTACCCCGACGGCGTTCACCGACATCGCCGAGGTCAAGGTTCGGGTCGAGCACGGCGGCAAGGCCGTCGCGGCGGCCGAGGTGTCGCTGAACGACGGCCGTCGAACCCAGAGCCAGCTTCTCGACCCGTCGAGTCGTGGCGAGGTGACGTTCTTCGCCGTGAAGCCGGGGCAGCTCAAAGCGACGGTGAAGTACAAGAGCGAAGGGAAGATGGCCTCGCCGGTCACCCAGATCTTGGAAGCTCCGAAGGGCCGCCCGGACGCGGTGCCGACGCTCACGATTTCTCTGCCGCAGCCCGTCGCGACCGTCGATCCCGCACCGGCGGCGCCACCCGTTGCTGGGAGTGCGACCAAGGCTGCCTCTTCGGAGGAAGCGTCCAAGGGTCAGCCGGCCAACCCCATCGGCAGCCTCCTCGTCTACCTGCTCGGCTTCGGCGTCGCGGTGGGCGCGGCCTACTTCGTGATGCAGTACATGAAGAAGAACCAGGAGACGGTGACCGCCAAGCTCGAGCAGCTCGGCGTCCAGGTGCCCAAGCCGGACGACGAGCCGCTGCCCGACCCGATCGCTCCCTCCGCTCCCGCCAAGCCGGCGCCGCCGGAGAAAATCATCCTGGGCGACGCCGCTCCCGATCCAATCGCCCCCGTCGCCGCGTCTACCGCAGTAATCGAGCCAAGGTTGGTCTCGGAAGCGGGTGATGCCATGCCGTTGCCATCAGGAGAAATCGTGGTGGGTCGCGAAGTGGGTCTGGATCTCAGCCTCGTGGGTGAGACCACCGTTTCTCGGCGCCACGCGCAGTTGGTCCGAAATGGAAACGAGGTGATCTTGCGAGACATGGGGAGTACGAACGGGACCTACGTGAACGGCCAGCCGGTCCAGGGCGACGCCACCCTCCGTTCCGGCGACGTGGTGCAGTTCGGCAGCGTCCGTTTCCGGTTCGAGAGCTAGTATGGGAACGCTCCTCCTCAAGTTTCTCGTCGGCGGCCTCGCGGGCTTGCTGTGTTGGGTGCTTTGCGAGCCCTCGGCACCGAAGTCGTTCCCCCACCCCGATTTCGCGCGGTGGAGTTCGGTCTTCGTCATGGTGCTCGGCGCCCTCACCGGCTTCGCGATCGGTGGCCTCGACGGCCTGACTCGAGGCGGAAAGCGGCACACCGCGATGGGTGCGGGCCTCGGCCTCTTTATGGGCGCGGTCGGCGCGACCCTCGGCTACGGCGTCGGGAGCATGGTGGCCACGGCCGCGTTCGGCTCGGGCGTCTTCGCGATGGGCGGCTTGGCGGTGCCAGTCGCGCGCGTCGTCGCCTTCGTCTTCACCGGAGCCTTCCTCGGCGCGGCCATCGGCCTCAGCGCCCTGAACGTGAAGAAGGTGATTCAGGGTGCGATCGGCGGCGCCATCGGAGGCGCCATCGGAGGCTTGACGTTTGACTTGGTCGCCGTCGTCTTCGGCCCGGCCATTCTCACCGCCCGGGGTCAGTCGGAGGGTGAGGTCGGCTCCCCTTCGCGTGCCATTACCGCCATCGCGCTCGGCGCCGCCATCGGCCTCTTCATCGGCTTGGTGGAGCGATTCACCCGCTCCGCCTGGCTGCGACTTCAACTCGGTCGCAACGAAGGGAAGGAGTGGTCGATTGACACCGCTCAGACCTTCATCGGTCGCAGCGAGGGCGCGCACGTGCCTCTGTTCGGCGACCCGAACGTCGCCCCGATCCACGCCTCCATTCAGCGTCAGGGCGGCCAGTACGTGCTCGTCGACGGCGGGTCGCCGATGGGAACGGGTCTGAACGGGCAACGGATTCAATCCGCGTACCTGACGCACGGCTCACAGATCCAGATCGGCGGCTTCGTGCTCCAGTTCCTCATGAAGAACCAGGCGGCCCCCGCTCGCGGTCCCGAGGCGTACGCCGGCCAGGCTTACCCGTACGGCGGCGTCCCGCAGGGCGCTCCGGTGCCTCAACCCGCACCCGCGGCCGCGGCGATGCCGACGCAGATGCAGAACCCGGCGATGGGCTACCCCCAGGCGCCCATGCACGCTCAACCGATGCCCGGGCAGCCGATGGCGGGACAGCCGATGCCGCATCCGAGTCCCATGGCAGGGATGCCGACGCAAGCGATGGGCCCCCAAGGTGGCATGCAGCCGACGATGGCGTACGGCGCGCCGATGCAGGCGCCCGCACCGTCCGGCGGGTTTGTCCTTCTCGCCACCGACGGACCGCTCCTCGGTCAGCGCTTCCCCGTCTCGGGAGCGATGGACGTGGGCCGGGAGTGCCCGTCGATCCCCATGTCCTTCGATGGCAACGCGTCGCGCCGCCACGCGAGCCTCGTTCCCGCCTTCTCAAATCTCGTCGTCAACGACCTCGGCAGCACGAACGGAACGTACGTGAACGGTCAGCGCGTCCAGCAAGCGACCGCCGGCCCCGGAGACCTCGTCAAGATCGGCTCGACTACGTTCCGCGTCGAGACGGCTTAATTCCCCCACGCCCGCAACCTGAACCCTATGGACCCGACGCAGCGATTCGATCCCAACCGCACCCAACTCACGGGTGCCCCAACCGCCGCCGATCCCAACCGGACGCAGGCGTTGGGACGCACCCAGGCGATGGGCGGTTTCGACCCGCTCAAGACGAGTGCCATGACGGCGATGCCGATGGGCAAGGGACTTGCGGTGGAGCTGGTGCCCGGCCGCGAGGCGACCATGGCGAACGGCCCGGCACGGGAGCAGTTCCTCGTCGAGATGATCGGGGCCGGCGGCGGCCCGGCGCTTCCCGGCGCGGGCTTCGCCGCGGGCGGACGCACGCCCCTGAACCTCTGCCTCGTCATCGACCGCTCCGGCTCGATGGAGGGCGCGCCGCTGGAGTACGTGAAGCAGGCGTGCGCCCACGTGGTCGATATGCTCGGGCCGAACGACATCCTTTCGATCGTCACGTTCGAAGAGACCGTCGACGTGCTCATGCCGCCGCAGCGGGTCACGAACAAGCAGCCGATCAAGGACGGGATTCAGCGGCTGATGCCGGGCAACACCACGAACCTGTACGACGGCCTCGCCCTCGGCATGCAGCAGGTGGTCGGCGTCAACGACCCGGGACGAGCGACGCGGCTCGTGGTGCTGACGGACGGCGATCCCACGGCGGGCATCAAGGACTTCAGCGCGCTGGTGGCGCACGCGGGCGACATCAAGAGCCGCGGCATCACCTGCACGTTCCTCGGCTTCGGTCCGGACTACAACGAGGAGCTTCTCGCCTCCATGGCGAAGCGCGCGGGCGGCAACTACTACTACATTCCGCAGCCGCAGATGATCCCGGAGGTGTTCCGGCTCGAACTGGACAAGATGATGACGGGCGTCGCCCGCAACCTCAAGCTGACGGTCAAGACGGCGCGGTGGGTGACGCTCCGCTCGCCGTTGGCCGGCCCGAACGGAGAGCTCGAGCTGCCGATGGCGGACCTCGAGCGCGGCGCGAGCATCCAGCAGGCGTTCGACTTCGAGTTCACCAACCACCCGCTCGGCTGGTACCGCGTGGCGCAGGGCAAGCTCAGCTACGACGACCTCGTCACCGGCCAGACGGAGACCGTGGACCTCGACTTCGTGATCGAGTTCACCGCCGACGCCTCGCGGTACTCGGTGCCCGTCAATCCGCGCGTGCAGAGCGCGGCCCAGGTGGCGCTCGCCTCCCGCGTGGTGGAGAAGACGGTCATGGGCCTCAAGACCGGCATGATCACCGCGATGGGTGCGATGCAGGAGCTTCAGAAGACGCAGATGCTGCTCATCAACGAGGGGCGTACCGCGGAAGCACAGGAAGTCACGATGGCGCTCCGCGCGCTTCAGTCCGGCGACGCCGGGCAAGCGGAGAAGACCCTGATGGGCACGATGGTGCACCTCGATCAGGGCAAGAAGCAGAGCTGAGTCAGTAACGAAGAGCGGGGGATGAGTCACTGACTCATCCCCCGCTCTTCGTTACTCGTCCCCGATTACTTCGGCGACGGGCCCATCCACGGCTCGTGGAAGTACCAGTAGGCACCCTCGTTGCCCGGGCGGCGAACGAAGATGTTCCGGTACCAGCGGATCGCGCCCTTCTTCATGGACTTAGCGTGGCCGTCGAGGAACGCCATGTTGGCCGTGCTGGTGTGGCGGTAACGCGCGTGCGCCGCGCACTCCCACGCACCGGAGGTGTTGGAGCCGCAGTCCGTGTCGAAGCGCGGGTCGTACATCGAGCCGCCTTGGTAGACGTCGACGCCGTCGCGGTAGATCTGCGACTCGTCACCGGCTTGGCGAGTGATGCTGCCCACCCACATGTTCTGCCAATCGTGGAACCACGGGTAGCTCCAGTCGGCGGAGTTCATGCCCTTCTCAAGGATCGCCACCTTATCGGCGGGGCTGTCGACGGCCGTCGTCGTCACGCTCGAGGCGACGCGGTTGCTGCCCGGGGCCTCACCGTAGTTGTCGGCAAAGATGCCGTGGTGCACGCCGAAGCTGTACCCCTCGACGTTCACGTTTCGCTCGTCGCGCTTCGGCGCCGTGGGGCACGCGAAGATGCCGGACTTGCCCGTGGTCACGACGTTGCCGGCGGCATCTCTGCCTTGATCGCCGTTCTTGACGTACGGCATCACGATCGTCGTCCAAGTGAGGTGCGCGCCGGCGCTGCCGCCGCCGTACTCGCTTAGGGCGTTCGCATCGTCCGAGTCGCCGGAGTACATCTGCAGGCCAAGGGCGACCTGCTTCATGTTGCTGAGACACGAGGTCTTCTTCGCGGCCTCCTTGGCCTGCGCGAAGACGGGGAACAGAATCGCCGCGAGGATCGCGATGATCGCGATCACGACGAGGAGCTCGATGAGCGTAAAGGCTCGAGAATTGCGTCGCATGAATGGTTACCTCTTCTTTGAGTCGCGGAGGCCCGAAGGGGCCGGATGAGTCGTCGATTCCCTGATGTCCAGGGAGCACGGATAGACAACGTCGCGTTGCTCGACGGGCCGCCCCTCGACGAGGTCGATGAGCAGGCGTGCCGCGAGCGCGGCCATCTCGCGCACCGGCTGGCGCACGGCGGTGAGACGAGGCGTGGTGGATTCGCAGAAGAGCGTGCTGTCGAAGCCGACCACGCTGATGTCGTAGGGAACGCGTACCCCGGCCTCCGCCAGGCCGCGAAGGATCTCACCCGCGATCCCCTCGTGCCAGCCGAAGATGGCGGTGTGCGGGGGATTCGTGGCGAGCCAATCCTTGATTTGGGGCTTGGCGATGTCCCAGGTGACGACGCTGCGGTCGTCGAACGGCAGACCACGCTCCTCGAGCGCGGCGCGAAAGCCGGCGAATCGGGCGTGGGCGTCCGGGGCGGTCTCCCACCCTTCGTCGAAGGCGAAGAGGATGTGCCGGTGCCCAAGATCCGCGAGGTGATTCACCACCAGCCGCGCGCCACCCTCGTTGTCGCACGTCACGGCCGGGAAGCTCACCGACTCGGAGGGGCGCGCCGAGTTTAGGGCGACCACCTTCAGGGGGACGTGCTCGAGCTCGCACCGCAGCGCCTCGCTGTCCGGCATCTTGCACCAGATCACTCCGTCCAGACGGCCGTCGTTGAGCTCTCGAACTGGATTCCCCTCGGGAAGCTCTGGCAGGATCGTGAGTCGGTAGTGGTTCCGGAAGAGCTCGCTCGACACCCCGTCGAGGAGGTGGACGTAGTAGAGCGGGCCATTCGCGATGCTCTGCATGTGCTCCCAGAGCAAGCCGATCGTCTGGGTTCGGCTCATGCGGAGCGAGCGGGCGAGCGCGTTCGGGTGATACCGCAGCTGATCCGCCGCCTTTCGGATCACGTCGGCGGTGGCCTCGCTCACGCGGATGTTCTTCCCGCGTCCGTGCAGCACCTTCGAGACCGCGGAAACGGAAACGCCCGCCGCCTCGGCTACCTCGCGCAGGGTCGTGCCATTGGACTTCATAACGAGTCGGCCTCAGCGGCGCGGCGCAGGAGTGGTGGAGGCGGACTTGCCGCTGATCTGCGCTTTCATGCGCTCTTTAGCCTCGGGGCTCAGCCCCTGCATCTTGTCGACCTCCGCGAGTCGCCGATTGATGCCCTGCTGAATCTCCGCTTGGGAGGGCTGCTGGCTGACCGCGGTGCTGCCCGTGCATCCGGCCGCCACCAGCAGCGGGAGGGCGAGGGTGAGGTGTTGTCTTAGCGTCATTGCCGTTCCTGTCTCAACGGATAGGACATCCTGCCGTTGATCTAAGGTTCTATCATATCCGATCAAACCTTAAATCAAGAGAGTAATTACGCGCGGGATCTCCCTTGAAGGCACGGAACTTGACGACGGCGAGACTCTCCCAAAGCCTTGAACCGATCGATCCTAGTCGGTTCGTGCCGCGCGAGAAATAACCATCGTTTGGCGCAAAGTGACAAAAATATCCGAACTTTGAGTCCTGAGTACCCCTCCAATGTCGTGATGTGACGCCATCGGGTCGCGTTTGATTGCGAACGCCACGGCTAATCCTGGCCGGCGCTGTGCCCTGGGCATCCAGAAAGGGGAACCTTCATGAATATCCGCAAATATGCGTTTCACTGCGTTTGGGTCGGAGTCGCGGCGGCGCTCATCGGCTGCGCCGGAGATGGCGGCACAGGCCGTATCCAGGGAATCGACCAGCTGACCACCGGCGGCTCGGGTGGCGGCTTCACGGCTAGCACGGCGACCAATACCGGATCCACCGCGACGAACACGGGCTCGACCGCGACCAACACGGGCTCCACATCCACGGCTTCGACGAGCTCCACGGCCACGACGGGCGGCACCTCGACGAGCACGACGAACGGTACCACCACCGGCACGACGAGCACGGGCACGACCACAACCGGCACCACCAGCACGGGAACCACGACGACTGGAACCACTGGAACGACCGGCACCACTGGCACGACGACCGGCACCACGGTCAGCACGACCGGAGACACCACGGGAACGACCACCGGAACCACCACCGGCACGACGACCGGAACCACGACGAGCACGTCGGGCACCACCACCGGAACGTCGGGAACGACGACGAGCACGTCCGGCACGACGACCACGGGCACGTCGGGGACCGCCACTGGCACCAGTGCCAGCGGCACGACGACCGGAACCTCGACGACCGGCACGACCACGACCACCACAACGGGCACCACCACCGGAACTTCGACCGGCGGCGTCTAACCTAACCTCACGCAAGACGAGGGCCCGATCGGCTTAACCGATCGGGCCCTCGTTTGTTTGAGCCGGGTTTTAGACCGACTTCGCGAGGATGATCGCTTCGGCGACCTCTCGCATGGTCTTGCGCAGGTTCATCGACTGCATCTGGATGCGTCGGTAAGCCTCGCTCTCGTTGAGCTTGTGCTCGTCCATGAGGATGCCCTTCGCCCGGTCGATGAGCTTGCGCGCCTCGAGCTTGTCCTGGAGGTTCGTGACTTCCTTGTTCAGGATCTGGTTGTGCTCGAAACGGCTTCGGGCGACCTCGATGGAGGGCGGGAGGTCGCTCGGCTTGAACGGCTTCACCAAGTACGCGAACACGCCCGCGTCCTTGGCTCGGTCGACGAGCTCCTTGTCCGAGTAAGCCGTCAGCAGAATGGTCGGCGCGATCGCCTCCTCGGTGATGATGTCGACCGCCTCGATGCCGTCCATGACGGGCATCTTGACGTCGAGAATGCAGATGTCCGGCTTGGTTTCCCGAGCTTGCTGCACCGCTTGCTGGCCATCGCCCGCTTCCGCCACAACCTCATAGCCCAGGTTCTCGAGCATCTGCTTCAGGTCGAGCCGAATAATGGGATCGTCGTCCGCGATAAGAACTCTCATGCTTGCCATAGGGGTGTTGCGGGCACTTCGCTGGACCCGACTCTCCTGATAAGCCCCATTGTACCAGGGGGTTGCCGCCATTCCATGGCAGATAAGTTCATTGCGGCCGCGGAGGCTCGGGTACGGTTCCTTCATGCGAGCGTCACTGGAGCACCTCCTTGAGGGCGTCATCGACTACGCGGGCATCTTCCCTCCGGCGAAGCTGGAGATGAGAGAGGCGCTCGAGAACTATCTGCGCTACCAGACCGGGCCGGAGCGGTGGCTGGTGAGCCGCTTCGTCTGCTCCACCGCCCGACTGAAGGAGCTCGCCGAGCATCTGGAAGCTCTCCCGGCCGCCGCCGCGATTCCGGTTTCGGCGGTGGCATCCTCGCCACCCAAGGATCGCGGGGCGTGGGAGGACAATCTCGCCCACGACGCAACGGCCATGAACGACTTCCAGAAGCTGGCCGGAGAACGAGCGGAAATCGTCGCGTACGAGACGCGGGTGCCGGATCTTGAGCAGGTCGCTCTGTACGCACGCGATCTCAAGGGGTTTGACGAGGTCGACGTGTTCGTCGAGCTGCCTTGGGGTGCCGGCCTTCCCGAGGCAGTCGGTGCTCTCGCCGAGACCGAGTGGCTCGGTGCCAAGGGCCGAACCGGGGGTGCCGCTCCCGAGGCGTTCCCGTCCGCGGAGGCCGTGGCAGAGCTCATCCATCAGTGCGTGTCGCTCGACGTGCCGTTCAAGCTCACCGCGGGGCTGCACGATCCGCTTCCGAACCGAGAGACTCAGATCGGAGCCGACGCCCACGGATTCTTGAACGTCCTGGGTGGAGCCGCCCTCGCCCTCGCCCAAGACTTGTCGCCCGCAGAGGTCGCCGCCGTCCTGCGTGCGTCGGAGGCCTCGTCCTGGAGCTTCCAGGACGACGGCTTTGCCTACCGGGGCTTGGAAGTGAGCCTGGAGGAGATCGACGAGGCCCGCTCGATTCTCGTGGCGATCGGCTCTTGTTCGGTGCTCGAGCCGCTCGAAGGACTCGCCGCTCTCGGGCTCGGGGGGAACCCCCCGGCCAAGGGAAGTCACTAACGTCAGAGGAGAACCCCCGACAACGATGCCGTTTATCATTCCAGCCGACGCCCGCACCTGGGTCCCCGTACCCGAGGGATCGCACTTCCCGATTCAGAACCTTCCGTTCGGACTTTGCTGTGGGGAAGAGGACACCGAGTCGGTGGTCGTCCGGATCGGAGACCACGTCGTGGACCTTGGCGCCCTCGCCGCCTGCGGCGTGATTCCTGAGGACGACTACCCGATCCTTCACAGCTTCATCGACCTCGACCGCGACGACGTCCGCCGGTTGCGGCAGCTCGTCTACGAGCTTCTGCGGGAGGACAACCCCGTCCTGCGGGACAACAAGGAGCTGTGCGAGGACGCGATCATCCCGATCGAACGCGTTGAGATGATGGTCCCGGTGGAAATTCCGGCGTTCGTCGACTTCTACTCCGGCATTCACCACGCGAGCAACGTGGGCAAGATGTTCCGGCCGGACATGCCGCCGCTGCTCCCCAATTACCGGCACCTACCCGTTGGCTACAACGGTCGCGCGAGCTCGGTCATCCCGACGGACGTCATGGTCCGCCGTCCGAAGGGGCAGACGAAGGGGGCCGACGCGGAGACGCCCGAGTTCGGTCCCACCCGAGAGCTCGACTTCGAACTCGAGCTGGGCTTCTTCCTTGCGGAAGGGAACGCGCTTGGCGAGCCGATTCCGATCGCCGAGGCGGAGGACCACATGCTCGGCGTCGTTCTCGTCAACGACTGGTCGGCGCGGGACGTCCAGCGGTGGGAGTACCAGCCGCTGGGCCCGTTCCTCGCAAAGAGCTTTGCCACGTCGATCTCCCCGTGGATCGTCACACTCGATGCGCTTGAGCCGTTCCGAACCCAAGGGCCGGCACAGGATCCCGAGCCGCTGCCGCACCTGCGGCCGGAGAAGCCGGGCCACTTCGACATCCAGCTCGAGGTCGCGATCAAGACCGAGGCGATGACGAAGCCTCAAGTAATCAGCCGAACCAACGCGCGACACCTGTACTGGTGCTTCTCCCAGCAGCTCGCCCACCAGACTTCCAACGGCACGAACACCGAACCGGGAGACCTGTACGCCAGCGGCACCATCAGCGGCCCGGACGAAGGCTCGTTTGGCTCTTTGCTGGAGCTGTCGTGGCGGGGAAGCAAACCACTGCGCATGGAGGAGACGGGCGAGGAGCGCACGTTCCTCGAGGACGGCGACACCGTCATCATCACCGGCTGGTGCGAGCGCGACGGCATCCGGGTCGGCTTCGGTGAGCTCCGCAACACCGTCGTCGGCTAGCTGCCGGGATGAGTGATGAGGGATGAGTAACGAGGGTTCTCGTCCCTCTTCACTCATCCCTTGCGACGCATCACCCTATCTTGTCGCGACGACGTACAAGGCGTCCGGGTCGTCCAGGATGGACGTCGGCGTGCCCCCGGAAGCCGGGACCGAGAAGATCCCGAGCCCTTGTCGGTTCACGTAGACGCTGAGGAGGTCCGGCGAGAAGACGGGGAACTGATCCACCGCGTCGCCCGCGGTCACCGCGACGGGGCCGCCTCCGTCGACGTCGAGCGCGTACACCCTCGCCCCGCCGCCGGCGTCGCCGCCCTCGACGGTCGAGAAGACGATCCGGTCACCGCGCACGTCGATCGATCCCTCAATCACGTTCGGCACGAGCGACTGAACGTCTGAGCCGTCGCGGTTCATCACTCCGACGAAATCGTCGCCCGTCTCGTCTTCCGGCGCGCCGAGGATGCCGAGCCGTCCGTCGGCGAGAAATCCCGCCTGCGTCGCGACCCCTTCGACACGGACCTGATCGCCGCCGTTCACGTCCATCGTGATCACGAGCGAAACGTCACCCTGGCCGATGCCGGCCACCACGATTTCGCCGCCGTCCTCGCTGTACTGCGCGGTGTCGATCTCACCGAATCCCTCGTCAGTGAGCTGCCGGACATCGGTCGTGCCGTCCAGCGAGGTCTCGAACAGGTCCTCCGTGCCATCGTCGTCGAGGCGGGCGACGAGTAGGCGTCGCCCGCTGTTGTCCACGTCGAGGACGGTGAGGTCGCCCGTGATCGTGGCGTGCCGGGTGGCCTCGTTGCCCGTGGATGTTATGGAGAAGAGACCGTCTTGCTCCGCGCCTTCGGCCACCACGACCACGACTCGATTCATCGGAATCGCGGGGTAATTCGGACGGGACGCTCCGCCACCGCCGCAGCCTACGAGCGCGGCCAAGGCCATCGCGTAGATCAGGGTCTTCTTCACGGATTCACCTCGATTAGGTTGCCCATGCGGAGGACGACCCGGAAACTGTTCCAAGTGCCGACCACGCCGGCTACGGTGTCGCGGACCTCGAGCCGCCACGTGCCCGCGGGGTTCTCACCCCAGAAGGCGTTGCTGAGGAAGGTCCACTGCACATCCTGGTCGAGGTCGCTGGTGGAGCGTAGGAAGAGTCGGCTTCGGGTGCCCGAAGGCGAGACGAGGTACGCCTCCAACTGACCGCGTCGTCGGTGTGCGATGTCGAGCGACACCTGCACTTCTTCAAGCGGCGTCGTTCGCGAGACCGAGAACGTGCGCGTGATCACGTTGTTGTCCGGGACGGTGGCGCGCACCGTGACCGGGCCGACGGTCTGCGTCACGAGCGGCGTGACGCCGCTGCTGGCGCGAGCCGCCGCGACGAACTCGGCCGCGTCGATCAGCCCGAAGCCGTAATTCGGATTGAAGTTGAAGCCGGCCGCGTTCTCCGTCCACCGGCCGAACGGCGAGTTGTCGTTCGGATCGATCTTGATCGAGGTTCGAGCGAGGAGGTGCTTGGTCCAGCGGGCGTTGAGGCCCGGACGCGCCTGCTTCGCCACGGCGAGCAGACCCGTGACAACGGGCGCGGTGAAGGACGTGCCTTGCAGATTTGCGGCGTAATTGCCCTGTCCGTCGGGGAAGAAGTGAGCCGCTTCAGCGCTGTACCCGAGGCCTACGGTCCGGCGGTCGGTGCTCAGGTGGCCGAACAGCGGGGCGTCGTCTCCGCCTAAAGCCGTCGTCGTCACGTTCGCGCCGAAGCTCGAGTAGCTGGTGAACTTCCCAGCGGAGTTCAGGGCCGCGACCACGATCACGCCCGGATGCGTCATCGAAGGGTCCTTGTTCGTGTCCTGGTTCATCTTGCCGCGGTCGTTACCCGCGGCGTAGACGTGGATGGTGCCTGCCGCGGTCGACCGATCGAGCGCCGCGAGCGACGGGTCGCTTTCGATGAATGGCGTCTTGTTCCCGTAGCTGTGGTTCTTGATCTTGATCCGCGCGCCGGCGCCGATGCTCCGGTGCTCGATGGCGGCGACGTCGAGCTCATCGGTGAAGGTGTTCGCGTTCAGCGGAACGCGAATGCCGGCGAACTTGGCGAGCGGGGCCGCGCCGGTGATCCCGATCCCGTTGCCGCCTCGGGCGACCGCGGAGCCGGCCACGAACGTGCCGTGGTTGTCGGCGGCGAGACGTGGGCTCGGGTCGAGAGAGCGTGACGCGACGTCGATCGAGTCGGCCGCGGAGTGGTTCGGCGAGAGATCGGGATGGGCCACGTCGAGTCCGTCGTCCACGATGCCGATGAGAACGCCGTTCCCAGTCAGATCCTCATCCCAGAGCGGCTTAACGTTGACGTCGAGACCCTCGACGGCACTGTTCGCCAGATAGAACTGCCCGGGCCAGCCACCGTTCGGACCACCCTCCGGCGTGTCCGACTGGAAGTAGGGATCGTTGGGCTCGAAAGCGCGCGGAGCGGTCACCAGGCGGCGATTCAAGAACGCCTCGAGGACTTCCTGTCGTCGCTGGATGCGGGCCAGCCCCTCGCGGGCCTTTTGCACCGTCGTCGCACCGAGCACCCACCCGTCGGAGACGAGCGAACGCCGGACCACCGTCAGGCGAGCGTCGCGAGCGATCGCCTTGATGTCTGCTCCGGGGCGGAGCCGAACCACGACTTCGGCGAGCTCGACCGCCTTTGGAGACGGCTTGCTTAGCTGTGCGGAATGGCCGCTGCGCGGCAGGACGTCGTTCAGAGCCGGGTCCCAAGCGGCCGATTGGATTGGGCCGCTCTGCGCCACGAGGATCGACGTGCCAGCGCCGAGTGCGGCCACGGTCAGCGGCACGGCCAGCTTGAGAGGAAAGGTCGTTTTCATGGGTCACCGCGCGTGCGGCAACGCCATCTTGAGCGTTAGGCCACGACCGGGTAAAGCCCGCATTTTTAACCCGGTGATGTTGCCGGGATCGAGTCACGTCAGCCGCATGTTCCGTAGGAAGGTAGGTGTCGTCTCCTGCTTGTGAGCTGTGCGAGCGCGCGGTACCGCGCCTGACCAAGCACCACCTGTTCCCCAAGTCCGTCGGCCGCCGCAAGGGTCGTCCCGTTGACGAACTTCCCACAGCCGAGCTTTGCGGCGCGTGCCATCGGCAGGTGCACGCGCTGTTCGAGAACCGTGAGTTGGCGAAGCGCCTCGACTCGCTCGAGGCGCTTCGTGCCGAACCGCGGATGCAGAGCTTCCTTACCTGGGTGAAGAAGCAGCCCGCCGAACGCGCCATCCGCGTCCGGAGGTAGCTCCGTCTACCGACCGGCGACGGTGTAGAGGACGTTGGGTCCCGCGAGGAGCGTAGCTTCCGGCCCACCCGAGAAGGGAACGGCCATGAGGCCGATTCCTGCCCGGACGAAGTAGACCCGCTGACCGTCTGGCGAGAGTCGAGGCTCGAGGTCCCGGTGCTCCCCCGAAGTGATCACGACCGGCTTGTTGTCGGTGAAAGTCCAGGCGTAGAGACGCTGGAGTCCGACGTCGTCCGACCCTGATTCGCCGGAAACGACGGCGCGACCAGGCATTCCGTCGATGGAGACGGGAAGCCGCTGAACCCCAACGATTTTGGGTTGAGACCCGTCCGATTGCAGAACAAGGTCGAAATCGGGGTACGAGCTCTCCAAGTCGGAGATGACCGCGACGAACTCGTCATTGGTGAGATAGTCGGCCGTGAGAGTGGTCGTCGAGCTGGCCTCGAAATCGCCTCCTTCCGTTCGACTGCGGACTCGGAACGAGCGCCCGTTGATGATGGCGATCCCAGAGATTCGATTCCCGTCTGGGCTGAAGCGTGCGGAGAGGACGTTGTCTAGAGTCCGATCGGAGAGCCGCGTGAGTAGGTCGCCCGATCCGACGAGGCGAAGCAGATACAAACCCGCTCCTCTGCCTTCGGGGAGATCGCGAACCAGCAGGACGGCGGTTCCGTCGGGATTCACGTCGAGCACCGTGGTGTTCGGTTCCAAAAGGGCATGCCGCCGGAGATCGCCGCCGACGGGACTGACAGAGGCGAGCACGCTCTGCCCTCCGTCTTGGCCGATCACGACCACGGCGCGGTTCTCGGGGATGGGAGTCGGCACGAACAGCGACACCGGGCGTCCCGCGCCGCCACAACCGAGCAAGAGGGCCAGAGCGACGCCGGCGAGGAGACTGCGCCGGATCACGGGTTCACCGCCGGCGTCAGGCTTCCCATGCGCAGGGTGGCCTGGTACGAGTTCCACCGTCCGCCGAGGCTAGGAAGGGTATCGCGCACCTCGAGCGTCCACCGACCACGGGGGTTCTCACCCCAAAAGGCGTTGGACATGAACGTCCATCTGATGTCTCGGCCCGTATCGCCCGCTGACCGGATGAAGAGTCGGGAGCGTGTGCCGGCCGGCGAGACGAGGTAGGCCTCGAGGTGCCCGCGCCGTCGGTGGGTGATGTCGAAGTTCACGAGGACCTCCTCGAGGGGACGAGTCTCCGACACGTTGAAGGCGCGGGTCACCGTGCGCAGATCGGCGACGTCGGTGCGGACTTCGACCTTGGGAAGTTTGGCGATTCGCACCGGAGTCGGGGCGCCGGTCGCCCGGGCGAGCCTGACGAATGCCGTCGCGTCGATTTGGCCGAAGCCGTAGTTGGGATTGTAGTGGAACCCCGCTCCGTTGGTCGTCCAGCCACCGACGGGAGAGTCGTCGTTCGGGTCGTTCTGGACGCACGTTCTGGCGAGCAGGTGCTTGGCCCACCGGGCGTTGAGACGAGGCTGAGCCTGCTTCCCAAGCGCCATCACACCCGCCACGACGGGTGCCGTGAAGGAGGTGCCGTTGAGCGCCTTGGCGTAGTTACCCTCGGCGTCGAGCAGATTGCGGGGCGTTGCCGAGTAACCGCGGGCGACGGTCGTCCGGTCGGTGCTGACGTGACCGAACCACGCGGAATACTCGCCTCCGTAGGCGGTCGTCGTCAGGTTCGCCCCAAAGGTGGAGTAGCGGGCGAATCGACCGTCCACCCTCAACGCCCCTACCACGATGTTCGTGGGAACGTTGTTGACCGCGTCCTTCCCGCCATCTTGAACGGCCTCCCCCCGCGCATTCCCGCCCGCGATGACGTGGATCGTGCCCACCGCGCCCGTGCGGGTGTAGGTGTCGCACACCAGAGTCTGATCCTCGAACGGAATGCTCGTTCCGTAGCTGTGGTTCTTGACCGGGATCGCCGGGCGGGCACCTTCCGATCGGTAGCCGATTGCCGCCGCGACGTGCTCTGCCGTGTAGCGCCGGTCGTCCGTTCGAATACCCGCGAGTCGGGCATACGGAGCCGCGCCGGTAATCCCGATGCCGTTGCCGCCGCGCGCGACGGCGCATCCCGCGACGAAGGTCCCGTGATCGTCGCCCTCGTATCGCGGCGACGGATCGAGGCTGCCCGAGGCAATGTCGATGGAATCGGCCGCGGAGACGTTCGGCGCGAGATCCGGGTGAGCGATCTCGATGCCGTTGTCGACGATGCCGATCGTCACGCCCTCTCCCGTGACCCCCTCAGCCCAGATCGGCATCAGGTTCGTGTCGTGGCCCGGCCTCTGGGGATTGTGCAGGTTGAATTGACCTCCAGACGCCGGTTCGGGGAAGTCGATGGAGAAGTACGGGTCGTTCGGCACGAACGAGCGGTGCGCGTGAGGCAACTTCTGGTTGACGAACGCACCCCGGACGCCCTGCGTCCGCGAAAGCGAGCTCGCCGCGCGCTCGGCCGCCGCGACGTCGCGCGCGGCGAGCAGCCAGGCACCCTCGAGGCGGCTCTTCCGCAGCACCTTCAGACCCGCCGCTTTGGCCACTCGCTCGACGCTGACTCCCGGCTCGAGCTGGACCACGACCTCGGGGAGGCTCAGCGGTAGTTTGGGCGCGGTGGTTCGGACCCGAGATCCGTTGGGTACCGAGTTGAGGTCGGCGATGGCTGGGTCAGCCGGTGGGTCTTGGCGCCCTGCCGCCTCCGTCGGCGAGATGGCACCCCACGCGAGTACGGTCACGCCAACCGTGGGGATCAGGACGCGAAGGTTCGGCAGAGGTTTCATAAGTCGATCCTCGAGAAACTCTGCAACTATGCCGAGCCTCGGTCCCACGCCGCGACCGTATGTTTGCGGGCATCGCGAGTGGGACCCTTGGAGCGCTTGTCGCAGCCAAGGCGTCCATTGAGGGTGGCCGAGCGAGAGCGCGAGGTCGGACAATCCCCGGACCTTCTGGCCCTTCCGGCTGGAGTTCAGTAAACTCGAACGCAACCGACGTCGCCCCCGCGACGCAGGAAAGACCTGATGGCGACGACGATGCCCGCGCCCGAGACCCCAGCGAAGCGGCTCCCGGTGTACCGGCAGCCGGTAGTGGCGCGTTTACTCATCATCGCGCTCCTGGCGGAGATCGGCTACGCCGTCATGAACCTCTCGGTGATGCCGGTCTACCTCAAGGGGGATCGGCAGTTCGGTGAGTCCGTCGTCGGTCTCGTCCTGGTCGCCTTCCTCCTGTGCGAGGCGGTCTTCAAGAGCCCGATGGGCCACCTCGCGGACCGCTTCGGTCCGAAGACGTTCATGCTGCTGGGGCCGGCGCTCAGCATCGCCACGTCGCTTCTCAGCCTCGCCGTCCCCCACACGGGCGGCACCGCGATCGAGGTGCTCGCCTTCGTGGTGCTGCGCGCGATCGACGGCCTGGGCGCCGCCATGCTGTGGCCTGCCGCGTTCTCGGCGATGAACGACGCGGTGGAGGACGGCGACCGGCAGCAGGCGATGTCGTTGCTGAACCTCTGCTACATGCTAGGCGTGGCGTTCGCCTTCCCGGTGGGAGGCATCGTGAACGACTCGACCGGCGTGAAGTGGGCGGGACTCGTCCTCGCGGCGATCCTCTTCGTGGGGGTTTCCCTCGCGGTTTGGAAGCTGATTCCGCGGATCGACCCGGCGCACCTGCAGCACGAGGACCATCAGGAGGCGAGCTTTGCCGACTTCGTCGCCTCGATGAAACGGATCCCGTCGTACCTCCTCCTCGCGGTCATCACCTTCGCGGGGATCGGCTTCCCGATGGCGATCTTCAAGCTGTTCCCGATGCACGAGTTCGGGTTCAACGAGACCGCCGTCGGATTGTTGATCTTGCCGGGCGCGCTTGCGCTCGGTGTCGCCAGCGTCCCGATGTCCAAGCTCGGCGAGCGGATCGGCCGGGTTCGGGCGGTGCACCTTGGCATGGCGCTCTCAGGAATTGGCATGGCGGTCATCGCCAGTGGAATGGTGCTGCCGTTCCTGCGACAGCCGTGGGTTCTGGCGATCGGAGGCATTCCCGTGGGCGTGGGGTTCCTGCTCGCGATTCCCGCTTGGATGGCGAGCGTGAGCGACATCGACCCGCTTCGCCGCGGCACGAACATCGGCGCGATCATGACCGCCCAGGGCCTCGGAGCGATCATCGGCGCCCCCATCGGCTCCACGCTGTACGAGAAGCTGCAGCCAGTCGGCATCGAACTCGGCCTCGGCGCCTCCTTTGGGCGCTACTCACCGTTTGCCGGCTGCGCGGCGTGTCTTATCCTCGGCTGGCTCATCGGCTTAAAGATCCTGCGCGACCCTCGTTAGGGAAGTCCCTGCAAGACGTGCGCTGCGAGGCCTCTCCTTCAGACCCTCGGTTTTCCTCGCGGGACGGTCTTCGACCGGAAAGCCAGCCGCCGCCCCGAGCACGCTAAGGCTCGCCCTCTCGCCTCATCACCCCGCCTCACCGGCATCATCCCCGCTCCGGACTCGGTAAACTGCCGCCACTACCGGGCACTGTCGCCGGGGAGAGACAGAGGTAACCGTATGGCAATTCGCATCGGCATTAACGGCTTCGGACGCATCGGACGGCTCTCGCTTCGCACGATTCTGAAGCGCTACCCCGGCGAGCTTGAGGTGGTGGCGGTCAACGACCTCACCGACACCAAGACCAACGCACACCTGTTCAAGCACGACTCGACGTACGGCAACTTTGCCGGAGAGGTGGGCTACGACACCGACGAGATCCATGTGAACGGTAAGGCGATCAAGGTTTTCGCCGAGCGCGACCCGGGCGCGATCGCTTGGGACAGCCTCGGAGTGGACGTCGTCATCGAGTCGACCGGTCTCTTCACGGACGCCACCAAGGCGGTCGCCCACCGCAATCACGGCGTCAAGAAGGTCATCATCTCCGCCCCGGCGAAGAACGAGGACCTCACCGTCGTGCTCGGCGTCAACGACAACATGTACGACCCGGCGCAGCACCACGTGATCTCCAACGCGAGCTGCACCACCAACGGCCTCGCGCCGGTGGCCAAGATCCTCCACGATCGGTTCACGATCGAGAAGGGCCTGCTCACCACGGTCCACGCGTTCACGAACTCCCAGCGCACGCAGGACACGGCTTCCAAGGATCTGCGCGACGCCCGCGCGGCCTCGCAGAACATCGTCCCGAGCAGCACCGGCGCCGCCAAGGCGGTCGGCCTGGTGATTCCCGAGCTGAAGGGCAAGTTCACCGGCATGGCGTTCCGCGTTCCGGTCCCCACGGTCTCCGTGGTCGACTTCACCGCCGTCCTCGGCCGCGACGTCTCCATCGAGGAGATCAACGCTGCCGTCAAGGAGTACGCCAACGGGCCGATGAAGGGCATCCTCGAGTACACCGAGGAAGAGCTGGTTTCGACCGACCTGCGTGGCAACGAGCACTCGTCGATCTTCTCGGCGGTCGACACCGTGGGCATCGGCAACATGGTGAAGGTCGTCAGCTGGTACGACAACGAGTGGGGCTACGCCAGCCGCATCGCCGACATCGTCAACTTTGTGGGCGAGAAGGGACTCTAAACCCGCCCCAAAAATCGAACGCCCCGGACTTCTCAGCGAAGTCCGGGGCGTTCGTGCGAATGCGGGTAGGGCATCTTGGCGTACAGTAGGGGCGAAGATGTCCCATCGCCGCGCACTCCCGCTTACCCTCGTCGCGCTTGGCCTGGCGAGCGCCGTTCCGGCTCTCGCGCAGTATCCCGGCAGCACGCCTCCTCCCGCCGACGTCAAGCGTGGCTTCGATCGAATCACGATCGAGGACGCCAAGCGGCACCTCAACTATCTCGCCGGTCCCGAGTGCGCGGGCCGCGGAACGGGTCAGCCAGGCTTCCAAAAGGCGGCCGACTATGTGGCGGCGCGATTCAAGGAGTACGGCCTCAAGCCGGTGGGCGACAACGGCACCTACTTCCAGCACGTGCCGTTCTACGTGAACCGCTTCCTCGATGAGGGAAGCTCGATGCGCCGCGTTGGCGCAGACTCGGTCGTTCCGTCGAAGGGCGGCTGGTATCTCACCTCGGCCGGGCAGAACGTGGACGTGACCGCGCGCGTCGTGGTGCTCAGGCCGGGTAGCCAGACGCCGGATCTGAGCGACGCCAACCTCGCCAACGCCATCGTGGTGGTGGACTCCGCGCGAATGAGCTTCCCGCTCCGAAACGCGATCAGCCAGGCCCGCGCCGCAGCGATCATCACCGTGGCCGACACGCTGCCGCCGTACGCGCCGCAAGTCTCGTACACGCCGTTCGCCACGCGAACGGCGTCGGCTCCGCGTGGCGTGATCAGCCGCGCCGCGCTCGCCAGCCTGATGGGCGACGCGCCCCTCAGCGAAGTGACCGGCGCCAACCTTCGCGGAACCACGCTTCAAGCGAGCCGCGGCTATGTCCGGCTCACGGCCAAGGTCGAGTCGAAGCAGGTCGGCGTACCGAACGTGGTCGGCCTCATCGAGGGAAGTGATCCGACGCTGAAGGCGGAGATCGTCGGCATCGGCTCGCACCTGGACCACGAGGGGATCGTGAACGGTGTCGTCTACCCGGGAGCGGACGACGACGGCTCCGGCTCGACCGCCCTTCTACAGGTCGCTGCGGCGATGCAGGCGAACCCGCTCAAGCCACGCCGCAGCGTTCTCTTCATGGCGTTCTGCGGTGAGGAGATGGGCCTCCTCGGCTCAGCCTATTACGCCAAGAACCCGATCTTCCCGAACGAGAAGATGGTGGCCGAGCTCCAGATGGACATGGTCGGCCGCAACTCCGACGGCGTTCAGAACGGTGACCGTAACCGCGTGGACAAGGCGAGCGAGAACGAGGACACCATGCGCCTCGTGGGCAGCAAGCGGATCTCCACCGAGTTGCACAACACCATCCTCGATCTGAACAAGTACGTGAACTTCAAGTTCAAGTACGACGCCGAGGACGTCTACACCCGAAGCGACCACTACAACTTCGCCAAGAACGGCATTCCGGTCGCGTTCCTGTTCGACGGCTTCCACCCCGACTACCACCAGCCGACGGACACGGTGGACAAGATCAACTGGCTGAAGCTCACCAGTGCGGCCAAGCTGTTCTATCTCACCGCTATGCGGGTGGCCAACAACGACGCCCCGCCCAAGAAGGACGTCAAGTAACGACGGAAAAGGCCCGGCTACCCCTTGGGCGGCCGGGCCTTTTCGTGCCTCCGACTACAGCTCGCTGGGCAGCCCCGTCATGTACATCTCCTGACAGTCGGAGTGAGACCGCAGGGCTTTCACCGTCGCCGGTGCCGGATCGGCGTGGATCTTGAGGTAATCGACCTCGCCTAGCTCAGGGCGAACCCGATAGGCGAGCCGTTCCTCTTCCATGCTGAACGCGGCGTCGACTCCGGGCTTGTTGCCGCGCGCATCGAGCCGCACCCATCGTCCCTCAAGGTAGGCAGCGTTC